>Ga0308158_10002692_pt1 | contig 16412 bp, 11 predicted proteins | sample PhyBR2_FD_201038 | JGI IMG/M metagenome (GOLD analysis project Ga0308158, IMG submission 201038) | Phyllosphere microbial communities from UC Gill Tract Community Farm, Albany, California, United States - DLSLB.R2 | ecosystem: Host-associated > Plants > Phyllosphere > Unclassified | place: USA... | reverse complement strand
GCCCGTCGGTGGCCCGCTTCGATGGCGGCCGCGACAACTGGGTGTACTTCGACCCCTACAGCGGCGAACGCTTCAGCGCGCTGCGTGGCCAGGGCTTCTTCGATTTCACCGAGGACCTGCACCGTCACCTGGTGGCGGGCGACCGCGGCCGGCTGGTCACTGGCAGCTGCACGATCATCCTGCTCGTGTTCGTGCTGTCGGGCATCTACCTGCGCTGGCCGCGGCAATGGTGGAGCTGGCGGAGCTGGTTGTCGGTGGAGTGGAAACACAGTGGCCGCAGCTTCCTGTGGAGCCTGCATTCGGTGATCGGCACCTGGGTGCTGCCGGTCTACCTGCTGATCGCCCTGACCGGCCTGTGGTGGTCCTTCGACTGGTACCGCGATGGGCTGACCCGCCTGCTCGGCGGGCAACCGGTTGCCACGCCCGCGCTGCAGGCAAGCGGGGCGCTGGACCTGCAGCGCGTGCAGGCCAGCCTGTATGCGCTGCCCGGCGTGCGCGAAGGCTACATCGACCTGCGCCTGCCGGCGCGCGGCGACCGCCCGGTCACCGCACGGGTGATGTCCGCCGAGCGTTCCCACCATGACCGCGCCTACGACACCCTGCAGATCGATCCCGCCAGTGGCGCCGTGCTGGACCGGCGCGCATATGCCGATCTGGATGGCGGTGAAAAGGTGCTGGGCAGCATGTTCGCGCTGCATTCGGGCAGCTTCTTCGGTCTGCCCGGGCGACTGGTCGTGATGCTGTCGAGCCTGCTGATGGTGCTGTTCTTCGTCACCGGCTGGATGCTGTACCTGGATCGCCGCGCGAAGAAGCACGCAGTGCGCGCCTCACGCGTGGACCTCGCCGCAGCGCTGCCGGCGGGCGATGCGGACGGGCCGGCGTGGCTGGTGTCCTTTGCCAGCCAGAGTGGCCAGGCCGAACAACTGGCCTGGCGCGCGGCCGGGCAGCTGCAGGCGGCCGGCATGCGCGTGCAGGTCACGCCGATGGCGCGCCTGGATGGCGGCATGCTGCAGCAGGCGCGCCGTGCGTTGTTCGTGGTCAGCACCTTCGGCGATGGCGAAGCGCCGGACAGCGCGCGCGCCTTCGAACGCAAGGTGCTGATGCAAGCGCAGGCGCTGCCGGAACTGGGCTACGCGATGCTGGCGCTGGGCGATCGCCAGTACGCGCGTTTCTGCGGCTTCGCGCGGCGGGTGGAACAGTGGCTGGGCGAACAGGGCGCGGCGGCGTTGTTCCCGTGCATCGACGTGGATGGCGATGACGCCGGTGCGCTGCAGCGCTGGCAGGCCCAGCTTTCCTCGCTGACCGGCGTGGAAGTGGCCGAGGACGCCGAGACGCGCAGCGTGCTGCAGGAGTGGACGCTGCACGAACGCAGCCTGCTCAATCCCGGCAGCCAGGGCGGCGCGATCTGGCAGGTGACGTTGCGGCCGCCGGACGGCGCGGGCTGGCAGGCCGGCGACATCCTGCAGGTGGCACCGCGCCATGCTGCGGACGATGTCACTGCGGTGCTGGCCGCGGCCGGGCTGGATGTCGACGCGCCGGTGCATGTGGATGGGCTGGAACAGCGCGTGCACGATGCGGCGGCGCGGCGCGTGTTGCCGCCGATCGACCAGGTGCAGCCGGTGCATGACGCCGCGCAGTGGCTCGACCAGCTGCCGGCGCTGCCAACGCGCGAATATTCAATCGCCAGCTGCCTGGCCGATGGCCACGTGCAGCTGGTGGTGCGGCTGGTGCAGGGTGAGGATGGCCGGCCCGGCATCGGTTCGGGTTGGTTGTCCCTGCATGCGGGCATTGGCGGCGGCGTGCCCGCGCGCGTGCGGCGCAATGCGGGCTTCCACCGGCACGACGATGCGCCACCGATGATCCTGATCGGCAACGGCACCGGCATTGCCGGCCTGCGCAGCCTGCTGCGCGAAGCCGACGGCGCAGGCCAGCATGGCCATTGGCTGCTGTTCGGCGAACGCCAGCAGGCCTGCGATGCGCTGTACGCGCAGGAAATCATCGCCTGGCAGCAGCAGGGGCACCTGGCCCGGGTGGACCAGGCGTGGTCGCGCGATGGCAGCACCCGGATGTACGTGCAGGATCTGCTGCGCGCGGCCAGCGCGGAGCTGCGTCATTGGATCGCCGACGGCGCCTGTGTGTACGTGTGCGGTTCGCTGCAGGGCATGGCGCAGGGCGTGGACGAGGTGCTGCGCGAAACCCTGGGCGAGGAGGCGCTGGATGCGCTGAGTGCCGAGGGCCGCTACCGGCGCGACGTGTATTGAGTAGTGTCGAGCCTGCTCGATACCGCCCCTGTGTCGAGCAGGCTCGACACTACGAGGGCAACAGATGCGGCTGCAGCAGCGCGGCCACCCAGTCCATGAACACCCGCGCCCGTGCGGGCAGATGTCGGCGCTGCGCGTACAGCAGGGTGACCGGCATCGGTTCGGACGGCAGCTGCGGCAGGATTTCAACCAGCGTTCCGTCACGCAACGCCTGGCGCACGCCCAGCCGTGGCACCTGGATGATGCCCAGCCCGGCCAGCGCGGCGGCGGTGTAGCCATCGCCGCTGTTGACGGTCACCGCACCGGCCATCGGCAGGCTCCGGTAGTGGTCGCCATCGCGGTATTCAAACCCTGCGGGCCGTTGCCCCAGCGTGCTCACGTAGTGCACCAGGCGATGTCGGCCCAGCGCCTGGAGTGTGAGCGGCGTGCCACGCGCGGCGAGGTAACCGGGGCTGGCACAGTTGACCATGTCCATGCTGCCCAGCGGTCGCGCCACCAGCGTGTTGTCGTCCAGCGCACCGACCCGCAGCACGCAGTCGAAGCCTTCGCGCACCAGGTCGACACGGCGATCGGTGCCGCTGAGTTCGATCTCCAGCCCTGGGTGCTGTTCCAGGAAGGTCGGCAGCTGCGGCAGGATCAGGTGCCGTGCGAGCCCACTGGACATGTCCACCCGCAGCCGCCCGCGCAGCTGCGCGGTATCGCGGCGGAACATGCCCTGCAGGTCCTCCATGTCATCCAGCAGGTCGCGGGCGCGCTGGAAAAGCTGTTCGCCGTCCGCCGTCAGCTGCACGCGGCGCGTGGTCCGGTGCAGCAGCTGGGTTCCCATCGCTGCTTCCAGACGCTGTACCGCCAGCGACACGCTGGCCTTTGGCAGCCCCAGGCTCTCTGCCGCGCGGGTGAAGGAGCCACGCTCGGCCACATGCAGGAAGGTACGCAGTTGCGACACGCTGTCCATTGATTTTCGGCCATTGTTGAACAGTCATATCAGGATCACGCAGTTTATTCGCCCTCGCAAGCCCAATAGGCTGGTCACCTACCCGCCCGTTGGAGTTGGACATGTCCGTTTCCCGCACCCTGCTGATCACCGGTGGCAGCCGTGGCCTCGGCCGCAACGCCGCCCTCGCCCTGGCCGCCGACGGCACCGACATCGTATTGACCTACCGCAGCCAATCGTCCGCCGCCGACGAGGTCGTGGCGCAGGTTGAAGCACTGGGCCGACGCGCTGCCGCGTTGCCACTGGACGTGGCCGACAGCGCCTCGTTCGCCGCGTTCGTCGAAAGGCTGCAGGCCCAGCTCGCCGACTGGGGCCGTGAGCGCCTGGATGGCCTGGTCAACAATGCCGGCGAAGGCCACTACGCGCTGATCGCCGACACCACCCCGGCCTCGTTCGACCACCTGGTCAACGTGCACCTGAAAGGCCCCTACTTCCTGACCCAGGCGCTGCTGCCACTGCTCGCCGATGGCAGCCGCATCCTCAACGTGTCCAGTGGGCTGGCGCGCTTTTCGCTGCCGGGCAGTTCGGCCTACGCGATGATGAAGGGCGGCATCGAAGTGTTCACCCGCTACCTGGCCAAGGAACTGGGCGCGCGGGGCATCAGTGCCAACACGCTGGCGCCCGGTGCGATCGAAACTGATTTCGGCGGCGGCCGCGTGCGTGACGATGCCGGCATCAATGCGATGGTCGCCTCGTCCACCGCGCTCGGCCGCGCCGGCAAACCCGATGACATCGGCCCGGCCGTGGTCGCGCTGATGTCGGCGGACACGCGCTGGATCAATGCCCAACGCGTGGAAGCCTCTGGCGGCATGTTCATCTAGGCGATCCGCAACGGCGGCCTCAGCCCACGACCGGCGTCCTTTTTCCCCGTGGGGAAAGGGGCGCCGACCGCACATCGTCGACACCGCGCAGCTGGAACACCGCCACCGCCTCGGCCAGCACCTCCGCCTGCGCTTGCAGTGCACGCGCCGAAGCCGTGGCCTCTTCCACCATCGCCGCATTCTGCTGGGTACTGGCATCCATCTGCACGATGGTCTGGTTGACCTGGCCGATGCCGTTGCGCTGCTCCAGCGAGGCATCGCGGATCTGCGCCATGATCGCGGCCACCTGCTGCACGCTGGCCTGCAGTTCTTCCATGGTGGCACCGGCCTGGCTGACCGCACGCGTGCCCTGCCCCACCTGCTGCACCGAGTCCTCGATCAGCCCCTTGATCTGCCTGGCCGCATCGGCGCTGCGCTGCGCCAGCAGGCGCACTTCACTGGCGACCACCGCGAAGCTGCGACCCTGCTCGCCGGCACGTGCCGCCTCGACGGCGGCATTCAACGCCAGGATGTTGGTCTGGAAGGCGATGCCGTCGATCAGCGCGGTGATCTCGCCGATGCGTCGCGACGACGCGCTGATGTCCTGCATCGAACGCTGCACCTGCCCCACCGCCTCACCACCGCGCGTCGCCACGTCCGCGCTGGCGCGTACCAGTGTGTCGGCCTGTCCGGCGGCGTCGGCATTGCGCGATACGGTACCGGTCAGCTCGTGCATCGAGGCGGCGGTCTCTTCCAGGTTGGCCGCCTGCAGCTCGGTACGGATGGAAAGATCCGCATTGCCTGCGCTGATTTCACCGGCCGCATCGCCGATCGAGCGCGCCGCGTCCTGGATGCCCGCCACGATGCCCGCCAGCTGGTCCACGGTCGCGTTGGCATCATCGCGCATGCGCGCGAACACCCCGTCCAGTTCACCCTCCATGCGTACGCGCAGGTCGCCCCGCGCCAGTGCCGCCAGCAGGACCTGCAGGTCGCCGAGGTTGTGTTCGAAGGTCGCCAGCAGGTGGTTGATGCTGGCTGACAGGCGATGCACGTAGCCCTGCTTTCCCTGCAGCGGAATGCGGCCGGCCAGCTCACCCTGGGCCGCCGCATCCACCAGCGCGCCGACTTCGGTTTCCAGCAGGACTTCCAGCGCACGGCTGCGCCACTCCACCACCTCGCCGAGTGACTGGCCGGCCTCGAAGATCGGCGTGGTCACCAGCTGCCAGGTGGTGCCGCCGTGCTGGATGTCGTACTCGCGTCGGCCGCTGCCGTCGATCCGCGCCAGCGCGGGATGCAGCTGTCGGGCAGGCCGGCCCAGCACGTCGTTCCTGCCCGCACCCAGGGTCTGCAGCAACGCCGGATTGGTATGGGTCACTTCGCCCTGCGGATTGACCACCATCAGGCCGGTGGAGGCGCTGTCCAGTGCCTGCCGCGCACGGGCGTTCTCCTGCGCCACCGCCCGTTCGTGTTCGATGCGTGCGCGCAGCTGCTGCTGCATGTGGCCCAGCCGCTGCGCCAACTGGCCGATTTCATCGTGCGGGTTATGCACGCGCAACACCGTATCCAGGCGGTCCTCGGCGATGTCCTGCGCAAAACGCAGGGTGTCCTGGATCGGTCGGCGCACGGCATGCAGCACCATCAACAGCGTGCCGATCAGCACCACGGCCACCACCAGCAGCGAGGCGGCGAACAGCACACCCAGGCGTGTGGCCTGCGCCTGCTGGCGGCTGCGCGCCTGCTCCAGGCTGGCTGCCTGCGCCTGTTGGAAGGCCTGCAGCGCGGGGGTGATGCTGGCCGCCGTATCCACCAGCGACTGCGCTTCCACGTCCAGCCCCATGCGGGCGGCGGTGTAGGTCAGCAGCGCGCCCTGGTAGGTATCCATCAGATCGCGCAGCTGCTGCTGCGCATCGTCCGGCAGGCCCGCCAGCGCGAGATCGAACGGGAGTTTCTCCTCGCTGGCGCGGTCGGCATGCCGGGAGTCGCCGCTCAGCAGCAGCAGGCTTTCCTGCCGGCGCATGCGCTGCACGTGCAGGGCCAGCAGCGGACGTTGCGTTGCGTCCACCGCCGCCTGCACGGCGTCGGCCGCCTGCGCCAGCTGCGCCGACATCGCTTCGTCACCACGTCCCATTTCATCCACGCGCGCGTTGAGCGCGGCGATGCCTTCGGCAAACGCGTCGGCCTGGGTGGTCAGTTCGGCCAATGCCTGCCGACGCGTCGCGTCCATCGGCAGTGCCCGCAGCTGCTGCAAGGTGGCCCGCAGCCGCTGCTGGGCAACCTGCAGCGCATCGCGGTCGGCGGCATCAAAACTGCGTGCATACTGGGTCTGCAGTCGCCTGGCTTCGGCGATGTCGGCGGCCAGCGTGGCGGCCAGTCCGGTGCCCTGCTGGTAGACCGCGAAGCTCTGTGCGGCACGTTCGCTGCCGTGGCTGGTCCAGCCGTACATCGCGGCGATGGTGACCAGGCCCAGGCCACAGACCAGCAGGCTGGCCTTGATCTTGGCGGCCACGCTGAGCCGGGCCAGATGCTGCAGGGAAGGCCACGCGCGCGCCGCAAGGTGGCGCAGGGGGAGGGAGGCGGAACGCAGGATGTGGGGGGCAGCCGGCATGACAGGATCCGAGGCGGAATGACGCATCGGTATCGGCCCGCGCTGGCCGGACTTTAGCCCGTTGTTGCCGGAATGTGCCGCGCTGCACGCGGGACGCTGCTCGTTGTAACAGCGCCGCAAGTCGCATCGATGACAGTGCACGCTCCAGGCTGTGGCCTGGTTCGCCGCGGCACCCCGGTCTTTGCGTATCTCACCGCGATCCGGCAAGGCCGGAAACGAACTGGCCGAAGCGCTCGCACGCTCCGGCCATTCCGATGTACCGCTCGTGCGTGGGGCCTGATCAGGCCCTGGCGAAGGCCAGCAGGTCGGCGTTGAACTGATCGGCGTGGGTCGAGGTCAGGCCATGCGGCGCACCCGGGTAGACCTTCAGCGTACCGTTGGCGAGCAGCTTGATCGACTTCTCGGCAGCGGCCTTGATCGGCACGATCTGATCGTCGTCGCCGTGGATCACCAGCGTCGGCACGTCGATCTTCTTCAGGTCTTCGCTGTAGTCCACTTCAGAGAACTCACGCACGCAGTCGTACTGGCCCTTCACACCGCCCAGCATGCCCTGCAGCCAGAACGAATCGCGCATGCCCTGGGTGACCGCGTTGCCATCGCGGTTGGCACCGAAGAACGGCGTGGCCAGGTCCTGGAAGAACTGCGAGCGGTCACCGCCGGTGCCCTTGCGGATGCCGTCGAAGACATCCAGCGGCGTGCCTTCCGGGTTGTCGGCGGTCTGCAGCATCAGCGGCGGCACCGCACCGACCAGCACCACCTTGGCCACGCGGCTGCTGCCATGGCGGCCCACGTAATGCGCCACTTCACCACCACCGGTGGAATGCCCGACCAGGATCGCGTCCTTGACCTCGGCCTGCTCCAGCACGGCGGCCAGGTCGTCGGCGTAGGTGTCCATGTTGTTGCTGTCCCAGGTCTGGCTGGAACGTCCGTGGCTGCGACGGTCGTGGGCGATGACGCGGAAGCCGTTCTGGCCCATGAACAGCATCTGCGGGTCCCAGGCGTCGGAGCTGAGCGGCCAGCCATGCGCGAACACGATCGGCTGGCCGCTGCCCCAATCCTTGTAGAAGATGCGGGCGCCGTCTTTGACGGTAACGAAGTGGCTCATGGGGTTGGCTCCTGTCGAAGTGGATGGAACAGTGGGTCAGATGTCACTGTGGGTGTGCGGCACGGCGGCTTCGAGTGGATCGCTGCCGCCGACGAAATGACGTACCACCGGGTGCCGCTCGCCCCGGTGCAATGCACGCAGCTGCTCCTGTACGGCCTTGTCATCGGAGGTGATGCGCTCGTGCTGGCGCAGGTGCTCCAGCCACGACGCGGTGAGGAAATACTCCAGGTGCACGCCCGGGCTGGCGACATCTTCGGCCACGCCCCACAGCACGGCGCCATCGCGGCGGCGCACGCGGCCAAGCAGCCGCATGCACGCATGGAAAGCCGCACGGTCGGCGGCATCGATGCGGTATTCCACCGTCACCAGCACCGGTCCGCGGTCATGCGCCACCGCCACCGACAGTTCCGGTGCAGGCCAATGGCCGGCCGGACGCAGGTCCAGTTCTTCGGTCCCGGAGATGCGCACGCGCCATACCAGCAGGCCCGCCACCACCGAACCGACGGCCGCCACCAGCAGCGCCAGGGTGGGCGTGCTGCGCTGGGCGAGTGCGCCCCAGCACAGTCCACCGGCCGCCATGCCGAGCGAAAACACCATGATGTACAGCGCCAGCGCACGCGCCCGCACCCACGCCGGAACCGCGGTCTGCGCGGCGATCTGCAGCGAGGACAGCACGGTGATCCAGGCAAAGCCATTGACCAGCATGGCCAGCGGCAACAGCACCCAGCTGCGCAGCAGGGCCAGCCCGACCAGGCTCAGCGCCAGTGCCAGCGTGGCCAGCAGCACCAGCAGGTCACGGTCCAGCCGCGCGCGCAGTTTCGGCAGCAGCAGGGCACCACTGACCGCGCCGATGCCCACGCAGCCCAGCAACATGCCGTACTGCCCTGCCCCGCCCTGCATCTGCCCGCGCACCACCACCGGCAGCAGCGCGGTCATCGCACTGGCGAAGAAGAAGAAACCTGCGGACTTGATCAGCACCGCCTGCAGGTGACCGGCCCGGCTGGCATAGCGCAGGCCGGATTTCAGCCCGGCGCCGAAGCCCTCCGGCGGCAGGCTGGCGACCTTCGGATCGCGCTGCCAGCGCAGCAGCACCACCAGCATGGCGGCGAAGCTGATCGCATTGAAGCCGAACGCCCACGTAGCCCCCAGCTGGGCAACGATCACCCCGCCGATGGCCGGGCCCAGCGAACGCGCGATGTTGATGCCGATCGAGTTCAGCGCCACTGCCGAGGCCAGCATCGGCGGCGGTACCAGTTCGGACACGATCGCCGCCTGCGCCGGCATCGCCATCGCCGCGCCGCAGCCCATGCAGAAGGTGAGCACCACCAGCAGGGTCGGGCTGAGCATGTCCAGGTGGGTCAGCACGGCCATGGTGCCGGCCACCGCCAGCATCCAGCCCTGGGTGGCCAGCAGGTAGCGGCGACGGTCGACGATGTCGGCCAGCGTGCCGGCCACCAGTGCCAGCAGCACGATCGGCACGGTGGTGGCCGATTGCACCAGCGCGACCATCAGCGGCGAGCCGGTGCGTTCGGCCATCACCCAGGCCGCGGCCACGTCGTTGACCCAGGTGCCGATGTTGCTGCCCATGATGGCCAACCACAACGCGCGGAACATGCTGATCTGCAGCGGCGCCCAGGCGCCGGGTGCAGCGGGGGATGCGGTGTTTACCATTGCCACGCTCCTACGATGGAGGCGAAAAGAGTGTTGCGGCCACCGGCCTGGCGCAGTGCCGGACCGGCATCCACCCAGGCCAGCTGCCATTGCCATAGCCAGTCCTCGCTGGCCTGCCAGCGGGTTTCGGCCTTGTACTGGGTGCCGATGCGGCGCGCGCCACCGGCACTGCCGGGCAACGGCAGCAGCGGTGCCGGCGTGGTGTACACCGCATCGCTGCGCTGTTGTTTCCAGGCCAGCTGCACGCCCAGCTGGGTGCTGAGGCGCTCGCTGAGCTGCAGGTCCAGGGTCGGCTGGACGTCGAGCAGGTTGGCCGGCGCCAGCAGGCTGGCCTCGCTGAAATAGGACGACTTCGGGTACAGCGCATTGAAGGTCTGCAGGCGCCCATCGCCCGCATCGCGGTCACCGCTGGCGATGTCCAGCTTCACCCCCAGCCGTGGTTGCAGCGGCGCCTGGTGCCAGCGCCAGCCGGTATCGCTGGCCAGCGTCCAGGCACGGACCTGCAGCCGCTGCGTGGCGGTGTCCAGATGACCCCGCTGTGCCACTGCCTCCACGTTCCAATCAAGTGCATCGGCCTGGCCGAACCAGCGCGTACCCAGCGTCTGCCGCCGTTCGCGCCCGTTGCCGTCGGCGAAGCGTGCGCCGTCGCGCTGGTAATCCAGCAGGTAGCCATCCCATTGGCCGCTGCTGCCCCTTGCTGCGCTGGTCGCGTACGCGCCCCACAGGTGGGCACCCGGCTCGCCGCGGTCGTCGAACGCGCCGGGGCGGTTGTCCACCACGCGCAGCGCCAGCAGATCCAGCCGGCCGACTGCGCCACGCCAGCCCAGCCGCACGCCATCGAACGCCAGCCGGATGTTCGGTCCATCGCGCACCGACAGCAACCGCGAACTGCCGTAGCTGGCTTCCTGCCGTCCCAGCTGCAGCCAAGCGTGCCGCCCCTGCCAGCGCCAGTAGGCCTGCTGCACGTCCAGCGCACCTTGATCGGTGCCGCCGGGTCCACCGGCGCGTCCCTGTTCGGCATGCACGCCCAGCTGCACGCGCGCCTGCCAGTCATCGCGGCGATACGTCGCCGATCCCAGCCCGCGCAGCAGGCCATAGCCGTCTTCGCTGCCGCCAATGCCGAAGCGGGTGGGGTCGAAGTACATCCCACGCAGCCGCAGCGAGGCGTCCCACTGCACGTCGCCGTTGCCCAGTGCGCTGCAATGGCCCGCCTCGCAGCCGGCCTGCGCCCGCGCCTGTGCCAGCGCAGGCAGTGCCAGCACGGCGAGGGTCAGAACGCGAAGCACGAGCAGCCCATGGCGCCCCAGAACGCCTGCAGGTCACCGGTCGGTGGCGCATGGTGGGCCGCATGGCCGTGTGCGCCGTGGGTGGCACAGGACGCGCCGTGATGATGGTGATGCGCCATCGCCAGACCCGTGGCCGTGCCGCCGACGTGGTAGCCGCCGAAGCGGTTGACCGGTGACCAGTCCGGCATTGCCGGCGGCAGTACCGGTGCCAGCCCGTCGTAGTCTTCGGCGGCGTGCACGATGCGTCCGCCCAGCACGGTCAGCACACTGGTGATGTCGGCGATCTGGTTGTCGTCCACGCGGAAGTAATCGGCCGACAGCACGATGAAATCGGCCAGCTGGCCGGCCTTCAGCGTGCCCTTGTGGTCTTCATCGCCGGAGAACCACGCGCTGCCCTGGGTCCACAGGCGCAGCGCCTGTTCGCGTTCCAGCAGGTTCTCATCGCCATACAGTGCCAGCCCGCCCACGGTACGGCCGGTGACCAGCCACGACAGCGCGACCCACGGGTTGTAGCTGGCCACGCGCGTGGCGTCGGTGCCGGCACCCACCGGGACGCCTTCGGCCAGCATCCGCTTCACCGGCGGCGTGTGGCGTGCCGCCTGCACGCCGTAGCGTTCGACGAACGCCTCGCCCTGGTAGGCCATGCGGTGCTGGATCGCCAGCCCGCCACCCATCGCGCGGATGCGCTCGATGTTGCGCGGGGTGATGGTCTCGGCGTGGTCGATGAACCAGTGCAGGCCGTCGAACGGCACCTCGCGGTTGACCTGCTCGTAGACGTCCAGGATGCGCGAGATGCTTTCGTCGTAGGTCGCATGGATGCGGAACGGCCAACGCTTTTCCACCAGCAGCCGCACCACGTCATGCAGTTCCGGCTCCAGTTCCGGCGGCAACTCCGGTCGTGGTTCGTTGAACAGTTCGAAGTCCGCCGCGGAGAACACCAGCATCTCGCCCGCGCCATTGTGGCGCAGCAGGTCGTCGCCCTGGCGTGGTTGCAGGATCTCGCTCCAGCGCTGGAAGTCACCGACTTCACCGCCCTTGTTCTGGGTGAACAGGTTGTAGGCGATGCGCACGCTGAGCTGGTCATCGCGGTGCAGCTGTTCGATGACCTGGTAATCCTCGGGATAGTTCTGGAAGCCACCGCCGGCATCGATCACCGAGGTGATCCCCAGCCGGTTCAGCTCGCGCATGAAATGGCGTGTCGAATTGGCCTGGTACTCGATCGGCAGCTTGGGGCCCTTGGCCAGCGTGGCGTACAGGATCACCGCGTTCGGCTTGGCCAGCAGCAGGCCGGTGGGATTGCCCAGTTTGTCGCGCACGATCTGCCCACCGGGCGGATCCGGCGTGTTCTTGTCATAGCCGCAGGCCCGCAGCGCAGCACGGTTGAGCAGCGCGCGGTCGTACAGGTGCAGCAGGAACACCGGCGTATCCGGGGCGATGGTGTTGATTTCTTCCAGCGTCGGCAGGCGCTTTTCGGTGAACTGGGCAGCGGTGAAGCCACCGACCACGCGCACCCATTGCGGTGCGGGCGTGCGATCGACCTGCACTTTCAGCATGGCCAACGCATCGGCCAGCGAGCGCAGGCCGTCCCAGCGCAGTTCCAGGTTGTAGTTGAGTCCACCGCGGATCAGGTGGGTATGGCTGTCATTGAGCCCGGGCACCAGCCGGCGTCCCTGAGCATCAATGATCGTTGCCTCAGCGGACCAGCCGCGCATGATGTCCTCGTCGCTGCCGACGGCGACGATGCGCCCGTCCTGCACGGCCAGTGCCTGTGCGTGCGGCTGCGCCGGGTCAAGGGTGGTGATGCGGGCATTGCGGATGACCAGCGTGCTCATGCGACGCTCCTGCGATGAGGGGGAAGAAGCCGCTGCCAGGCCGCGGCCGGCCAGGCCCAGCGCGAGTGCCGCGCCAGCCCCCAGCAGCACCTCGCGGCGGCCAGGCAGGGTGGGGTCGGGGCTCATGACGGCACTCCAGGGGAAGCAAGGAAAGAATCAAGCGAGAACGTACCGGCGCCAGCCAGCGCGACCGACAGCAGCAGCAGCGTCCACATCACCGGGTACTCCACGCCGCCGCGCATCCAGAACCACCCGCGTGGCAGCGCCAGCAGCGCGGTGAACGCAATGAACGCTGCGCCGACCAGCGCGGCGAGGTGGGTCTGCCAGCCGAGCAGCACCGACAGCCCGGCCAGCACCTGTACCCCCGCCAGCAGCAGCGGCAACGGTGCCGCGGCAGGCAGGCCGAACCCGCGCAGCTCGCCGGCAAAGCCGGCAAGGCCCGGGCCGTTGAACCAGCCGAACAACTTGCCCAGCGCGTGTGGCAACAGGAATCCTCCCGCCGCCACGCGCAGCATCAGCAGCGCCACGTCCAGGGCATGGCTGCTGCCCATGCTCAGTGACCGCCTTCCTGTGCGCCGAACATGGTCTTGGCGTACTGGATTCCCACCCCGTAGCCCCCTGCATGCTCGCGGGCGATGCCGGTGGTGAGGTCGTAGGTTTCACCGCGCGCCCAGTCGCGCTGCAGCTCCAGCAGGTACTGCACGCTGGTGATCGGCACCGCGCCGGCCTGCACCATGCGGGTGACGGCGCGCTCATGCGCCTCCTCGCTCACGTCGCCGCAGGCGTCGGTGATGACATAGATCTCGAAGCCCTGCTCGATCGCCGACAGGGTCGGGCCGACGATGCAGACGCTGGTCCACAGGCCGGCGATGACCAGGCGCTGCTTGCCGATGCGGTTGATCTCATCGATCACGCCCTGGTCTTCCCAGGCGTTCATCGAAGTGCGGTCGAACACCGGCTGGCCCGGGAAGATCGCCGGCAGTTCCGGGAACAGCGGACCGGAGAACGACTTCTCCGCCACGGTGGTCAGCACCACCGGCACCTTGAAGCCTTTGGCGCCCTTGCTGATCAACGAGACGTTGTTGCGCAGCGCGGAGATGTCGATGGTGTGGGTGGCAAACGCCATCTGCGACTGATGGTCGATCAGCACCAGCGCGTGGTCGGTCGGGGACAGCAGCGCGTTGCCGGGGACGGCGGTGGCCTTGTTCATGCGGTTGGCTCCAGGGAGGGTGGGAGGGAATCAGTAAGGAGACGCAGCGTGCAGCGCGTAACGGCGCGGACTGCAACCGGTGGCGGCGCGGAAACTGCGGGTGAAATGGCTCTGGTCGAAGAACGCCAGTTCGCTGGCAATACGGCCGACCGGCTGCGAGCCTTCGCGCAACCAGTGGCGGGCCTGGTCGATGCGACGCTGGCGCAGCCATCCGGTCGGGCTGAGCCCGGTGGCGCTGCGGAACAAGCGGGCGAGGTGGAAGCGGCTGACACACGCAGCGGCGGCGATCTGCACCACGTCGATCGGCTGGCCGAGGTTCTGCTCCATGAACGCCTGCGCGCGGCGGACCGCTGCCGCCTGCCCCGCATTGAGACCAGGCATCGCCGAAGGTGCGCCGCGGCACGGGGTGTCGGTGGCCATCGGCAGTGCTCGTGGTGGGGAGTGCATAGCGTGGCGGCAGACGCGCCGAGGCCCTACCCCCGACGGGGTGGGCAGCACGCTCACTCTTTCGGGGGGGGCACCCGCCGGGCGGCCAGCAGCACCCGCCGACCGAACAGGCAGGCATCCAGCGAGTAGGCGCCGGGACCGAGCAGCAACAGGCAAGCAGGCAGCAGGACCAGCGCCGCGCCGCCCTCCCCGGTCCACAACACCAGCGTAGCCAACGCCACGGCCAGCGGGGTCAGCCCGCCGAGGGCCAGCAGCAGCGCCGCCGAGGCCGCGCCCCATTGCTGCCACGCGGCCACCGGCCAGGGCGAGCACATCGCAACCGCCAGGCACAGCCGTATCCACAGCAGGCCGATACCCGGGGCACGATCAGGAAACATCACGAACAGACGCTGCATTCCACCCTCCCGTGGACAGGCCTGCATGGTTACCTGATCCAGCACCGGCCCACCTGCCCCGATCGGGTAGGCCGCCAGTGCCCCCGGCCTGCGAGAATGCAGCATGCCGCTTGCACCTTCCCTGCTGCTGCGCCACGTGTGCACCTGCCTGCTGCAGGGGGTGTTGCTGTGGGTCGCGGTGCCGATGGCCGCGCGTGCGGCGCTGCCGGTGCCACCGCGGGCGCAGGCCGGGCTGCCCGGCTTCCAGCACAGCGCCTGGCGCGTCGGCCAGGGCGCGCCGGGAGACGTGTGGGACATCGCGCAGGATCGCCAGGGCACACTGCTGCTGGCAACCGGATCCGGGCTCTACCGGTTCGATGGCCACCGCTTCGAGCGCGACGCGGCGCCGCCGGGCAGCAGCTTTCCATCCACCAACATGGTGTCGTTGCTGCTGGACCACGACGACAGCCTGTGGATCGGTTATTTCCAGGCCGGCATCAGCCATCTGCACCCAGACCGGCTGCGCAGTTTCCTTACCGGGCGCGATGTCCCCAACGGCCCGGTGCCGCGCATGGCGCGCGATGGCGGTGGACGGCTGTGGGCGGCGCTCAAGGGCGGCCTGCACTGGTACGACGGCCGACAGTGGCAGCCGCCCACGCCGGCAATGCAGGTTCCCTCCCAGCCCGCGCACTGGCTGCAGCGCGACCACCAGGGAACGCTGTGGCTGCTGGCCGGCAACGCACTGTGGCGGCTTCCGCGCGGCGCCAAGCGGTTCGAGCCCACGGAGGTGGAGGCATCACCGCAGTCGGTGCTGGCCGAGCGCGCCGATGGCAGCCTGTGGCTGGCCGACCGGCGACGCGGCATCCTGCCGGTGGCGCGCAACGGCACCGTGCTGTCGCCCGCGCAACGCGAATCCCGACGCCTTGCCGACCTGCGCGCCGATCGCATCCTGTTCGCGCGCGATGGCAGCCTGTGGGGCACCCGCATCGGCAGTGGCGGCGTGTTCCGGCTCAGCTTCGACGGCACCCAGCCCACACTGCTGGAAAACTTCGACGTGGCGCAGGGACTGACGTCGACCTCGGCCTCGCCGCTGCTGGAAGACCGCGAAGGCAACATCTGGATCGGCACCAACCTGGGCCTGAACCGGTTCCGTGCGCGCAGCGTGCATGCGCTGCAGGATGTCGGTTCGTCGGGGCCGTACCGGACCCTGTACCGCACCGCGGGTGGCCAAGTGCAGGGCTACGATGACGACCTGCGGATGTTCGACCTGCAACGCAGCCTGGTCCACGCCGGCGCGGCGGCGATGCAGCGCGCCAGCCTGCGGTCTGCTGTTCCACTATGGCTGTTCCATGATGACGTGCTGTACCGACGTACCGCTGGCCGGACGGTAGCGTTCGCCGCGCCGAGCTGGACCGCCGGGCAATCCTTCAATTCGGTGTTCTTCGCCACGCAGGACGAAGCATGGGCATGTGCCGGCCCCTACACGCTGCACTTCAAGGACGGTCGATGGCGCAATGATCCGCGTCTGCCCGCACGCAGTTGCAGCCTGGTCAGCATGGACGAGCGCGGGCGTGTGCTGGTCGGGCATGACGATGGCACGCTGCACGTGGTCGATGGCCGCTCGGTACGCGCTTACGGTAAGGCGCAGGGCCTGGATGTCGGTCCAGTCACCGCCGTGTACGCACGCGGTGAGGAACTGCTGGTCGCCGGCGAATCCGGCCTTGCCGCACTGGAAGGCGAGCGCTTCCACGTGCTGCAGGCCGATATCCCCGGCGTGCTGGAAGGCATTACCGGCATCGCCGGTGAAGCAACGGGCGCGCGCTGGTT
>Ga0308158_10002687_pt1 | contig 16437 bp, 13 predicted proteins | sample PhyBR2_FD_201038 | JGI IMG/M metagenome (GOLD analysis project Ga0308158, IMG submission 201038) | Phyllosphere microbial communities from UC Gill Tract Community Farm, Albany, California, United States - DLSLB.R2 | ecosystem: Host-associated > Plants > Phyllosphere > Unclassified | place: USA... | reverse complement strand
TCTACGCCAGCATCCTGCCGCCCGTACTCTATGCCCTGTTCGGCAGCAGCATGACGCAGTCGGTCGGGCCGATGGCCATCGTCTCGCTGATGACGGGCGCGGCGCTGGCGCCGCTGGCCGATCCCGGCTCCACACTCTATATCGTGCTGGCCGCACAACTGGCGTTCATCAGCGGCGTGATCCTGCTGCTATGCGGCGTGCTGCGGCTGGGCTTTATGGCCAATTTCCTGTCGCGTCCCGTGATCAGCGGCTTCAGCAACGGCGCCTCGATCCTGATTATCTGGGGCCAGGTCACGCCGCTGCTGGGCGCCACCTGGCCGCACTGGCATGCGCCGAGCCTGGTGCTGGGGCTGGGCAGCCTGTTGCTGCTGTGGCTGGCAAAGCGTTATCTGTCGCGACTGCTGCAAGCGTGCGGCCTGGGCAAGACCGCAGCCGATGTGGGCGCCCGGCTGGCGCCGATGCTGCTGGTTATTTCCGGTATCGTGCTCGTCACCTGGGGCGGCATGGACCGCATGGGCGTGCAGGTCACCGGCCATGTGCCCAGCGGTCTGCCGGGCCTGAACCTGGCTACATCGGGCGCGCACTGGCGAACGCTGCTGTCGCCGGGCTTGCTGATCGCTTTTATCATTTTCCTGATGAGCATGTCGGCTGCGCAGACGCTGGCGCAAAAGCGCGGCGAAAAGCTGCATACCAACCGTGAATTGCTGGGACTGGGCGCGGCCAATGCGGCCAGCGCGCTGTCGGGCGGCTTTCCTGTCACCGGTTCCATTTCGCGCTCGGCCGTCAACTTTCAGGCAGGCGCCAATACGCCGCTGGCCAGCATTATTACAGCCGCTTTGCTGGCGCTGGCGCTGGTGGCGCCCACCGGCTGGCTGGCGCTGCTGCCGCTGCCGGTGCTGGCCGCCACCATCATTTTCGCCGTGGCCAATCTGCTCGACTGGGGCACGTTGAGACTGGCCTGGCGCTATGACCGCAGCGATGCGGTGGCCTTGCTGGCCACCACCGTGGGCGTGCTGGTGCTGGGCGTGGAGGCTGGCGTGGTGATTGGCGTGCTGCTGTCGATGGGCACGCTGATCTGGCGCGCCAGCCGTCCGCACATCGCGGTGCTGGGCCGCATCCCCAACAGCGAGCATTTCCGTAACGTCGAGCGCTACGAGGCGCATACGCTGCCCGATATCCTGCTGCTGCGTATCGACGCCGGCTTGTTTTTCGGCAACGTCGAAGCGGTCAGCGAGCGCATCGAGGAAGAACTGCGCTGCCATCCGACGGCGCAGCACCTGGTGCTGGTGCTGTCGGCCGTTAACCAGATCGACAGCACGGCGCTGCTGGGCCTGATCGAACTCAATACGGCGCTGTCCAGGCGCGGCATTACCCTGAACCTGGCCGAGGTCAAGGGCCCGGTGATGGACCGCCTGCGCCAGAGCAATTTGCTGGCGCAACTGAGCGGCAAGCTGTATCTGAGCACGGCACTGGCCATGGCCGACCTTTCCGGAGGCAAGGCATGATGCAACTGAATCTGCACGGCCAGGAGCACGGCATTGCCAGCACGGGTGAGCTCGAGCAATTGCTGGCGCAAGCTGGCAGCCTGGCGCAGTGCGAACTGTGGCTGACCATGCCCAACACCCCGGAAGAGGGGCCGGCTTTGTGCATGCTGCGCAATGGCGCCAATGCCTGGCTGATGTATTTGTCCCCGCAAGACGACGCCAGCTGCCACTCGCTGGGGGACGACGAGGAGCCGGACGAATGCAGTTATCTGCTGGCAAACGGGCAGGTCGATTTTTACCCTCAGGCCTGGTGTATCAGCGTGGCGCTGTGCCATCAGGCGATGCGTGAATTTTTCACTTTCGGCGGCAGGCGCCCCGAAGCCGTGGCGTGGCAGGCCGACTAGACCCGCACTGAGCACGCGGCGGGGCTGCATGCGGCTGCCGCGAAGTCATGGACTTGGCCGGCTGCTTGCCGTTATGATGTCTGAATGACAGTGGCCGTGGCGATCTCGCCTGGCGGCCATGATGGCAAAATTTGCTGGTGAAAAGGCGTGGCATGGCAGGATTGGCGCAGGTGTTGCACGGGCTGCATGGACCTATGCCTGGCAGCAGAAAAAAGCTTGCAGCGGTACGCCGCTGCTGCTGCGCATTGCTGCTTGTGTTGCCTGCACTGGCGCTGGCGGCGTCTGCGCCGGACCTGGAACACAAGCGCGTGCTCTATCTCAGTGCCTTTGACTACGGCCGCGCCGGCGTCGAAGCCTACACGCGCACCTACGTCGGCGCGATGATGGCTGGCGGTATGGCAGGCGATAATGTGATGGTCGAACATTTGAACCTGAACAAGGCCGATGGCCCTGAACAGCGGGCCAGGATGCGCGAATTGTTGCTTTTGCGATACAGCCAGTCCGGTACGCGCAAGGCCGACCTGATCGTGGCGATGCAACAGCCGGCGCTCGACTATCTGCTCGGTGAACTGGCGCCGCTGACCCGTGATGTACCGGTACTGGCCGTCAGTACCGCCGGCAAGCCTTTGCCTGCCGGCAGCTCGCCGCTGGTCTGGCAGCAAAAATCGAATGTCGACTTTGCCGGTACGCTGGCGCAGGCCATGGCGCTGTTTCCTGCAACCCGGCAGGTGGTGGTGGCCGTCGGTGCGAGCGACTCCGACCAGGCCATCAAGCGCGCCATGCAGGATGCGGCGCTGGCCTGGCAGGGGGTGCTGAGCCTGCGCTATCTCGACAATCTGAACCTGGCGCAGATGCGCGCCGTGGTGGCGCATCTGCCTGCCGGCGCGGTGCTGGTGGTGGCCAACGTCAGCCGCGATATCGATGGCGCCATCGTGCGCCCGGTGCAGTTTTCGGGTGAACTGGCGCGCCTGGCCAACGTGCCCGTGTTCGGCATGTACAACACCAACGTCGGCCAGGGTGTGCTGGGCGGCTCGGTACTGCATATCGAAGACGCGGCGCGGCAGATGGCGTACATGTCGCTGGCGCTGCTGGCTGGCAAAACGCCTGCGCCGCCAGGGGCCATGCTGGCGCCGTCGCCCATTGTGCCGATGTATGACTGGCAGCAGCTGCAGCGCTGGAATGCCGATATCGGCAAGCTGCCGCCGCAAACCGTCTTTGTCAACCAGGCGCCGACCTTGTGGGTGCAGCACCGCATTGCCGTGCTGGCCGCCAGCGCGGTGTTCCTGCTGATGACGCTCCTGCTGAGCACCTTGCTGCTGCAGCGGCGCCGCCTGCGCCTGGCCGAGCGCGAAGCGCGCGAAAGCGAACAGCGCTTTCGCATCCTGGTCGAGCATGCGCCCGACGCCATCCTCGTGTATGACCTCGATCTCGATCTGTTTGTCGACGCCAATACCGGTGCCGAGCGGCTGCTGGGCATGTCGCGCGCACAGCTGATGGCCTGCCGTCCGGTGGATGTCTACTGCGAAGAGCAGCCCGAGGGGCGGCCGGTGGCCGATCTTCTGCGCGAGCACCTGCAGCGCGTGATGGGCGGCGAAAGCATGCGCGTCGAGCGTCATGTGCGCCGTATCGATGGCGTCATTTTGCTCTGTGAAGTGCGCATGGTGCGCCTGCCGATGGAAGGGCGGCGGCTGGTGCGCGGCAGTATCGTCGATATCACCGAGCGCAAGCGTAGCGAGCAGGAGCTGCTCGGTTACCGCGACCATCTGGAAGAACTGGTGCAGCAGCGCACGGCCGCGCTGTCGGTAGCCGTTACCGAGGCCGAGTCGGCCAACCGCGCCAAGAGCGTTTTTCTGGCCAACATGAGCCACGAACTGCGTACGCCCTTGAATTCGGTGATCGGCTTCTCGCAGATGATGGCCGATTCAAGCAGCATGTTCGAGGAAGAGAAAAGCAACCTGGCCATTATCAACCGCGCCGGCCATCATCTGCTGACCCTGATTAACGACATACTTGAATTGTCCAAGATCGAGGCCGGCCGCATGCAGCTGCAGATTGGTCCGGTAGCCCTGAACGGCCTGCTCGATGAAGTGCTTGAAATGATGCGCATGCGCGCAGCCGAGCGCGGCATCGTGCTGCAGCGCGAGGCCAGCAATGTGCCGCCGCTGGTGCATCTCGATGGCGCCAAGCTGCGCCAAGTATTGCTCAATTTGCTTTCCAATGCGCTCAAGTTCATCGAGCGCGGCAGCGTGACGCTGGCGCTGCACTGCCAGCGGACGGGCGACCATCTGCTGCTCGGATTTGCCGTGCGCGATACCGGCAGCGGCATCGCCGAACACGATATCGAGCGTATTTTCGAGCCCTTTGTGCAAACCGACAGCGCGCTCGGGCATGCCGGCACCGGCCTGGGGCTGACGATATCGCGCCAGTTCGTGCGGCTGATGGGCGGCGAATTGCAGGTCGAGTCTCAGCTGGGCCACGGCTCAGTGTTCCGTTTCACACTGTCTGTGTCAGGCTGCGCTGCGGCAGGCTTTGCCGCCGTACAAAGCGCGCCGCCCCGGCTGGCCCGTTTGCCAGTGTCCCAGCGCGGGCGCTCGCTGCTGGTGGTCGATGACGATCCCAACAGCCGCAAGCTGCTGCTAGGTTTGCTGGCGCCTATGGGATTCGAGCTGCATGAAGCCGTTGACGGCCTGCAGGCGCGCGCGCTGCTCGAATCGCGCAGCTACGATCTGGTGCTCAGCGACTGGCGCATGCCGCAGTTCGATGGCCTGGCGCTGACGCGCTGGCTGCGCAGCCAGGCCCATCTGGTGCAGCCGCGTTTGGTGATCATGACCGCATCGGCCTTCGAGGAGGAAAAGCAGGAAGCGCTGGCCGCCGGCGCCGACGCCTTCCTGCGCAAACCGATTGAACAGCAACACCTGTTTGCGCTGCTTGAACAGCAGCTGCAGCTGCGCTTTTTGCGCGCCAGCGGCGCTGCCGATGACGTTGGCGACGCCAGCCTGCTGGCGCAAGCGGCGGTGCAGGAGGAGCTGGCGCGGCTCGACGCGCCGCAGCGCCAGGCTCTGCTGGACGCCGTGCGCGCGCTGGACCTGCGCCGCAGCGCCATCGTGCTGGCCGGGATCGCTACCGAGCTGCCCAATCTGGCCGCGCGCATCGGGGTCATGCTTGATCATCACCAGTACCAGCAGCTGTGCCAGTGGCTGTCCCAGGAAAGCGCACCATGAACCATCCGTCATCCGAACCGCGCGGCGTCAGCCTGGGCCGCATCTCCATCGTGCTGGCCGTCAGCGTGGCGCTGACCTTTGTCGTCACCTTGCTGCTGCTGGTATTTGCGGTGCTGTTTTACCAGTCCGAGCGCGACCAGCGCTGGCAGCAGCTGCAGCGCAGCCTGTCCGTCAGTGCAGATCAGCTGGCCGTGTCCGTCGAGCTGCCGCTGTGGAATCTCGATGACAAGCAATTGCTGGCCATTATGCGCAGTACGCTGGGCAACCAAGAGCTGTACGCCGGCACGCTCACACCGGCTGTCGGCAGCAATGGCATCAGTTTGCGCCGTGACGCCCATGGTGTGCTCGAGCAGACTGACGGCCCCCCTGGCGACCCGACGCTGCTGGTCGAACGGCGTGCTGTCGCACTCGGTGCGCAGATGCTGGGCACGGTGGCCGTCTATGCCGAGGCGTCGGTGCTGCAGGCGCAGCTGCATCAGCGCGCACTGGCGATCGGCGCCATGATCGTGGCGCTCGATGTGATTCTGGTGGCCAGCATCTGGCTGCTGATGTGGTGGCTGGTGCTCAAACCGCTGACCAGCATAGGCCAGTACGCGGCGGCGGTGCGTGCGGGTCAGCATGTGGCCGCCGGCATACCGCCCAAGACCTGGTTCCTCGGCGAGTTGCGCACTTTGTACCGCGCCATACGCGACATGGTGGCGCTGCTCGACAGCCGTTACCGCGCCTTGCAGCGCAGCGAGGAGCGGGTGCAGATGGCCACCGGTGCTGCCAGCGTCGGCATCTGGGACTGGAACGTGATCACGGGCGAACTCGACTGGGATGACCAGATGTATGCGCAATTCAAGGCCGATGCGGCCGGTGGCGTGGCGCCGTCGCAAATCTGGCGCGCAGCGCTGCTGCCGGACGATATTGCACCCACCAAGGCTGCCATCCGGGCCGCGCTCAGGGAAGGCAGCGCTTTTACGCATGAGTACCGCATCGTCTGGCCCGATGGCACCCTGCGCTATATCAAGGTCGGCGCCGTGCTGTTTCGCGATGGCGGTGGCCAGCCGATGCGCCTGGTTGGCTCCAACCACGACATTACAGCGCACCGCGAAGCTGAGCTCGAATTGCTGCGCCACCGCCACCATCTTGAGGAACTGGTAGCCGAGCGTACCGGCGCACTGTCGGTGGCCGTGCGCGAAGCGCAGGCGGCCGACCGCGCCAAAAGCGTCTTCCTGGCCAATATGAGCCATGAACTGCGCACGCCCTTGAATTCGGTGATCGGCTTTTCACGCCTGATGGCCGATTCGCCCAATATGCACGCCGAAGAAAAGCGCAACCTGGTCATTATCCATCGCGCCGGTACCCATTTGCTTACGCTGATCAACCAGATTCTCGAGGTGTCGAAGGGCGAGGCGGGCCGGCTGGCGGCCCAGGCCGAGGTGGTGCTGCTGGCGCCGCTGCTGCAGGAGGTGATCGACATGCTGCGCATCCGTGCCGAGCAGCAGGGCATGTCCTTGCTGCTCGATTACAGCGACTTGCCGCAGGCCGCGCTGGTCGACGCCACGCGCCTGCGACAGGTGCTGCTCAACCTGATGTCGAACGCCGTCAAGTTCGCCGGCGGTGGCGCCGTCACGCTGCGGGTGCGCGGCGTAGCGCTGGCCGACGGCGCCTGGCGCGTGGACTTTGCCGTCAGCGACACGGGCGTGGGCATCGCCATCGAAGACCAGTTGCGCATTTTCGAGCCTTTTGTGCAGGCTGACAGCGACGGTCCGAAAGACGGTACTGGCCTCGGGCTGGCCATTTCGCGCCAGTTCGTGCAGCTGATGGGCGGCACCCTGACCGTGCAGTCGCTGCCGCAACAGGGCGCAACCTTCCATTTCAGCCTCGCCATGCAGGAAGCGCCGCTGCCAGTGGCAGTGCCTTGCGGCCTGCCACTGTCAGGGCCAGTGGCAGCGCTGGTGACAGAGACTGCGCCGGCAGCGCCGCTGCAGCAGCGGCAACTGGCGCAGATGACGGCGCAGCAGCGTGCCGCGCTGCTGGCGGCGCTGCGCGAACTGAACCTGGCGCGGGTGGCGTCGCTGCTGCTGCAATTGCCGCCGTCGGCCCAGACGCTGGTCGCACCGTTCCAGGCCATGCTGGCGCAGCACCAGTACCGCGAACTGTGCGAGCTGCTCGAGTCAGGAAGCGCAACGCACCTGCATTAAGGTGTGGACTGCGAACATCGAAACGCCTGGATAAATCAGAAAAACAATGGAAATTTGTCAGTAATATGGTGTCAAATTGCAATAAAGCTTATGATGTTGGTATGGTGTTCACCGCATAAAGAGATTGTTACAGCGCAGCGCCATCTGCTGCGCCCTATTCAGAGCTGAGAGAACTGCACCATGCACCGCGATTTTTCGGAAGTCAATTCCAGGGGAGAAGTGCTGATCGTTGAAGATACGGCCGCCTCGCTCAAGCTGCTCAGCGATCTGCTGAGCGGCGCCGGCTATGCCGTGCGCCAGGCGCCCAATGGCGAACTGGCCCTGTGGACGGCGCAGGCGCGCGCACCGGACCTGATACTGCTCGACGTGCGCATGCCCGGCCTCGATGGTTTCGAAGTCTGCCGCCGTCTCAAGGAAACGCCGTCGCTGTGCGAAGTGCCGGTCATCTTTCTGTCGGCCCAGCACGATACCGATGACAAAGTGCGTGGTTTTGCGCTCGGCGCAGTCGACTTTATCGCCAAGCCGTTTCAGGCCGAGGAAATCCTGGCCCGCACCGACGCCCATGTGCGCCTGCGCCGCGCGCAGCTGCAGCTGGCCCAGGAGCGCGCCACGCTCGAGCAGCGCGTGACCGAGCGTACCGCCGAACTGGAGCAGGTAGCCGGCACGCTGGCGCGTGAAGTGCAGATACGGCGCGCCAACGAAGATCTGCTGCGCCTGTCGGGCCAGGTATTCGAAGCCACCCAGGACGCCATTCTGATTACCGACGCCAGTTGCCACATCGTCGCTTCCAATCCCGCCTTTACGCGCGTTACCGGCTATGCCGCACAGGAGGTGCTGGGACTCGATATCACGCGCCTGTATGCCGAAGCGACTGGCGAGGCCGTGTGCGAAGCGCTGCGCCAGGGCCTGCACAGCAGCGGCTACTGGACCGGCGAAGTGCAGACGCGGCGCAAGAGCGGCGACGCGTATCCCTGCCTGCTCAGCGCCACCGTCGTGCGCGGTCCCGACGGCGCGGTGATCAATTACATCGGCGTGTTTCTCGACATCAGCGAGCGCAAGGCCGAGCAGCACCTGATCGACTTCTTGTCCTACCACGACGCGCTGACCGGCTTGCCCAACCGCACGCTGGTGCGCGAGCGCTTCGAGCCGATGCGTGCACAGGCGCTGCGCGAAAGCCAGCAGGTGGTGTTGATGTGCCTGGACCTGGACCGCTTCAAGAACATCAACGATTCGCACGGCCAGGCGGTGGGCGACAAGGCGCTGCAGGTGGTATCGCGCTTTCTCACAAGCTGCGTGCGCGAGGGCGATATCGTGGCCCGCCAGGGCGGCGACGAATTCCAGATTCTGTTGCAGGACGACGCGCTGCTGGGGCGCACGCTGGCGCTGGCGCAGACCATCCTGGGCGGCCTGCGCGAAGAGCTGAGCGTCAGCGGCGACCGCCTGGCATTGACCACCAGCATCGGTATTGCCATGTGCCCGGCCGATGGCGAGAGCCTCGACGATTTGCTGCGCCACGCCGACACGGCGCTGGTACGCGCCAAGGAAATGGGGCGCGATCATTATGCCTTCTTTACCGAACGCATGGGCAGCGACATCCGCGACCGCCTGGCCGTACAGCAGCAGCTGCGCGGCGCCGTGGGGCGCGACGAATTCGAAGTGCACTATCAGCCGCAGGTGTGCCTGCGCACGGGCGCGATGGTGGGCGCCGAGGCGCTGCTGCGCTGGGACAATCCCGTCCTCGGCCGCGTGCCGCCCGGGGTCTTCATCACGCTGGCCGAGGAGTACGGTTTCATTACAGCCATCGGCGAATGGGTGCTCGAAAGCGTGTGCGCGCAGATCCGTACCTGGCAGGACGCGGGCCTGGGCAATATCAAGGTGGCTGTCAACCTGTCGGGCAAACAGTTTGCGCAGGACCGCACGGTGCCGTTTGTCGAAGCAGCGCTGCGCCGCTACGCCATTGCGCCGGCCTGCCTGGGCATCGAAATTACCGAAAGCGCGGTGATGGGCGACCCGGACAAGGCGGTCGCGGCGCTGACGCGGCTCAAGGACATCGGCGTCAGTATTTCACTCGACGACTTCGGCACCGGCTACTCCAGCCTGGGCTACCTGAAGCGTTTCCCGATCGATGTGCTCAAGATCGACAAGTCGTTTGTCGACGATGTCTGCGCCAGCCGCAGCGACGCTGCCATTGCCCGCTCCGTCATTTCGCTGGCCCACAACCTGCACATGCGCGTGATCGCCGAAGGCGTGGAAACGCGCGAGCAGCTGGACTTCCTGCGCGGGCACGATTGCGACGAAATGCAGGGCTATTATTTCAGCCGCCCGCTGACGGCCCAGGCCTTTACCGCTTTGCTGCACGAAAAACGCACACTCGACATCGGCGCTGCCTGATCTGGCGCACTGGTGCACTGCGCCGGTGCATTGCGCTGCACCGTGCTGCATGGTGGTGCTGCAAACTCACCCCAGCTGGCGCCAGCTGCCCGCGCCAGCGATGCAAGGCTGGCACGCATTATGCTGTGTTCATCGTTATTTGCACGATGAACGCGCATGCCCGACGATATCCATATAGGCAACACTGATCACAGCGATACCTGCAGCGCCACCCACGGCGCCTGGCACGCAGAGCTGCGCCTCGAGTTTGCACTTGACGATGGCGTCAGCCGCCTGGTGGGGCGTCGCCATAGCGGACCGCTGCGCGTGCAAAAACCGCTGTATCCGGAAGGCGGGGCGCTATGCCACGCCATCATCATCCACCCGCCTGGCGGGGTGGTGGGCGGCGACCAGCTCGATGTGCAGGCCCATGTCGGCGCCGGCGCCCAGGCGCTGCTGACGGCGCCCGGCGCCGCCAAGTGGTACCGCGCCAATGGCCATGTCACGCGCCAGCAGGTGCGGCTGCAGGCGGGCGCCGGCGCGGCCATCGAGTGGCTGCCGCAGGAAAGCATCTTCTTTGACCAGGCCTGCGTGCAGCTGCGCCACGAGGTCGAGCTGGCGGCCGATGCCAGCTATCTGGGCCTCGATATCGTCTGCCTGGGCCGCAGCGCCTCGGGCGAAAAATTCAATAGCGGCAGCATCAGCCAGCATACGCAGATTCGCCGTGGCGGCAAGCTGCTGTGGTGGGAGCAGGGCGTGCTGGCCGCTGGCGGCGCCCTGATGCGCAGCACGCTGGGCATGGCCGGCCATAGCGTGTGCGCCACCCTGATTGCTGTGGGCGCCGTACTGCCAGCGACGCTGGTGGCGGCACTGCGCGAGCTGGCCCAGCCGGCCGGCGCACTGTTTGGCGTCACGCAAATCAAGGCGCTGGTGGTGGTGCGCCTCTTGTGCGGCGACAGCGAAGCGGCACGCCGCCTCATGCTGCAAGCCTGGCAATTGCTGCGCCCAGCCCTGCTGGGACGCCCCGGCGTCGTGCCGCGCATCTGGAATACCTGAACCGAAAGAGATCCATGGACCTGACTCCGCGTGAAAAAGACAAGCTGCTTATTTTTACCGCCGCCCTGCTGGCCGAGCGCCGCCTGGCGCGTGGCCTGCAACTCAATTATCCGGAAGCGGTGGCCCTGATCACGGCCGCCATCATGGAAGGGGCGCGCGACGGCAAGTCGGTGGCGCAGCTGATGTCGGACGGCACGCAGATACTGACACGCGCCCAGGTCATGCCGGGCATTGCTGAAATGATCCCCGATATCCAGGTCGAGGCGACGTTCCCCGATGGCAGCAAGCTCGTGACAGTCCATCATCCGATCCCGTAGTTTTTTGCCGCGGCTGCGCCACAAGCGCGGCCCAGGGCAGCCACAGTTCACTCAAAGGAGCCGCCATGACACCAGGCGAATATCAGTTGGAAGAGGGCGAAATCGGTCTCAATGCAGGCCGCTCCACCGCAACGGTGGTGGTCGCCAACCGTGGCGACCGGCCGATACAGGTCGGCTCGCATTTTCATTTCTTCGAGGTCAATCCGGCGCTGTCGTTCGAGCGCTGGCGCGCCTACGGCATGCGCCTCAATATCGCTGCCGGCACCGCCGTGCGGTTCGAGCCGGGCCAGCAGCGCACGGTTGAACTGGTGGCGCTGGCCGGCGAGCGCAAGGTGTTCGGCTTTGCCGGCGCCGTCATGGGCGAACTGAAAGACACTCCACCCGGAAAGGACTGAGATGGCCAGTATTGCCCGCAGCGCGTATGCCGAGATGTTCGGTCCGACCACTGGCGACCGTGTGCGCCTGGCCGATACCGAGCTGTTTATCGAGATCGAGCACGATTACGCGATCTACGGCGAGGAAGTCAAATTTGGCGGCGGCAAGGTGATCCGCGACGGCATGGGCCAGTCGCAGCGCAATGCGGCCGAGGTAATGGACACGGTCATTACCAACGCCGTCATTATCGATCACTGGGGCATCGTCAAGGCCGATATCGGCCTGAAGAACGGCCTGATTTTCGGCGTCGGCAAGGCTGGCAACCCGGATATCCAGCCCGGCGTCACGCTGGCCATCGGCGGTGCCACCGAAATCATTGCCGGCGAGGGCATGATCGTCACGGCCGGCGGGGTCGATACGCATATCCATTTCATCTGCCCGCAGCAGATCGAGGAGGCGTTGATGAGTGGCGTGACCACCATGCTCGGTGGCGGCACCGGCCCGGCCGTGGGCACCGCAGCGACCACCTGTACGCCCGGGCCATGGCATCTGCACGCGATGCTGTCTGCGGCCGATGCTTTTCCGATGAACCTGGGCTTTATGGGCAAGGGCAATGTCAGCCTGCCGGTACCGCTCGAAGAGCAGGTGCGCGCCGGCGCCATCGGCTTGAAACTGCACGAGGACTGGGGCAGCACACCAGCCGCCATCGACAACTGCCTGTCGGTGGCCGAGCGGATGGATATTCAGGTGGCGCTGCACAGCGATACGCTCAATGAAGGCGGCTTTCTCGAGCACACGCTGGCCGCCTTCAAGGACCGCACCATCCATACCTTCCATACGGAAGGCGCCGGTGGCGGCCATGCGCCCGATATTATCGCCGCCGTCGGCCAGTCCAACGTGCTGCCCTCGTCGACCAATCCGACCCGGCCCTTTACCGTCAATACGCTCGACGAACACCTCGACATGCTGATGGTGTGCCACCATCTCGACCCGGCCATTGCCGAAGACGTGGCCTTTGCCGAGTCGCGCATCCGCCGCGAAACCATCGCTGCCGAAGATATCCTGCATGACCTGGGCGCCATATCCATGATGTCGTCGGACTCGCAGGCGATGGGGCGGGTCGGCGAAGTGATCATGCGCACCTGGCAGACGGCGCACAAGATGAAAGTGCAGCGCGGCGCGCTGGCGCCCGACACGGCGCGCAGCGACAATTTCCGCGTCAAGCGCTATATCGCCAAATACACGATCAATCCGGCCATCACGCACGGCATTTCGCATCTGGTCGGCTCCATCGAGGCGGGCAAGATCGCCGACCTGGTACTGTGGAAGCCGGCTTTTTTCGGCGTCAAGCCGTCGATGATACTCAAGGGCGGCATGATAGCGGCGGCGCAGATGGGCGACCCGAATGCCTCGATTCCCACGCCGCAGCCCGTGCACTACCGCATGATGTTCGGCGCCTTTGGCGGCGGGCTGAAAAAGTCATTCACGTTTGTCTCGCAGGCAGCCTGGGAGCTCGATATCGGCCACCAGTTAAAGCTCAACAAAACCGTGCTGCCGGTGAAAAACATGCGCGGCCTGCGCAAGCACGACATGATCCACAACGGCGCCACGCCGCATATGGAAGTCGATCCCGAGACCTATGCCGTGCGCGCCGACGGCCAGTTGCTGGTGTGCGAGGCGGCCAGCGTGCTGCCGATGGCGCAGCGCTATTTTCTGTTCTAGCAATCATACGGAACTCACTGGAATCCTGATGCTCACTTTGCATACCAAAATCGATCCATCCGACCCTCGTCCAGCCGAAGCGCAGCTGGTGCTGCCTTACGACCTGCGCGAAAAATGCCGCTTGCGCGCCACCCTGTCGAACGGCGAGGAGGCAGCCGTGTTTACCGTGCGCGGCACGGTACTGCGCGACGGCGAACGCTTGATCGGCCCCGATGGCCGCGTGGTGCAGATCGTTGCCGCGCTGGAGCCAACCTATCTGGTGCGCTGCCCCGATGCGCACACGCTGCTGCGCTGCGCTTTTCATCTCGGCAACCGCCACACCCAGGCGCAACTGGGCGACGGCTGGCTGCGTATCCGCCGCGACCCGGTGCTCAAAGAAATGCTCGAAGGGCTGCGCGCCACCGTCAGCGAAGAAAGCGCGCCGTTCGAGCCGGAAGCGGGCGCTTATGGCGGCGGCCACGGCCATCACGACGGCCATGGCCAGCATCTGCTGGCACCGGTGCCGCTGCGCCAGAAAATTCATCGTCCCGGCGACCGTAGCTGATGCAGGCGCAGGCCCTGCTGCACCTGCTGCAGTTTGCCAGTCCGGCCTTGCCGATCGGTGCCTACAGCTATTCGCAGGCACTCGAAGCGGCGCTGGAAAGCGGCGCCGTGCACGACGCGGCCACGGCGCGCAGCTGGATCGCCGATTCCCTGCACCAGGTAATGGCGCGCTGGGATGGGCCGCTCTGCTGGCGGCTGATGCAAGGCTTTGCGCAGCACGACGCCGATAGCGTAGCCTGCTGGAGCGAGCGCTTTATCGCCTCGCGCGATACGGCAGAGTTCCGTGCTGAAACCGTGCAGATGGGCTATTCGCTCAACAAGCTGCTGCAGGAACTGGGCGTGGTAGATGAGGCCCGGCTGGCCATGCTGCAGGCGGGCGGCGAAGTCACGCTGCCTTCCGCCTACGCCTGTGCGGTGGCGGCGCTGGCGATCCCGCATGAAGAGGCGCTGCTGGCGATGCTGTTTGCATGGGCTGAAAACCAGGTGCTGGTATGCGTCAAGTCGGTGCCGCTGGGGCAGGTGGCGGGCCAGCGCATGCTGCTGTCGCTGCGCGATGAACTGGCGGCAGCGGCGCAGACGGCGATGCAGCTGGGCGACGAAGAAATGGGCAACTGGACACCGGGCTTGTCGCTGCTGTCGATGCGCCACGAAGTGCAGTACAGCCGGCTGTACCGATCATAACCATCAGGAGAAAACATGAACATGACATCGAACCCGCTGCGCGTGGGCATAGGCGGGCCGGTCGGCTCGGGCAAGACGGCGCTGTGCGAAATGCTGTGCAAGGGCATGCGCGAGCGCTACGACATGGCGGTCATCACCAACGATATCTACACCAAGGAGGACATGGAAATTCTGCTGCGCGCCGATGCACTGCCGGCCGAGCGTCTGATGGGCGTGGAAACGGGCGGCTGTCCGCATACGGCCATCCGCGAAGACGCCTCGATCAACCTCGAAGCGATTGCGCGCATGCAGGCCGATTTTCCGGCGCTGGACCTGATCCTGGTCGAATCGGGCGGCGACAACCTGGCAGCGACCTTCAGCCCGGAGCTGTCGGACCTGACCATTTATGTGATCGACGTGGCCGGCGGCGAGAAAATCCCGCGCAAGGGCGGCCCCGGCATTACCCGTTCGGATCTGCTGATCATTAACAAGACCGACCTGGCGCCGCATGTGGGCGCCAACCTCGACATCATGGCGCAGGATGCCAAGCGCATGCGTGGCGAACGCCCGTTTGTGTTTACCAACCTGCGCAGCGGCGACGGTGTAGAGGCCGTCATGCAATTCATCCGCGAGCAAGGTTTGCTCGATCAGAAAAAGGACATGCCATGAATCATAAAAACCACCATATCGTCCTGGTTGGCGCGGCCCTGTCGCTGCTGGCCATGCCGGCTTTTGCCCATCCGGGCCATGGCGAGGCGCTGGGCTTTTTCGATGGCCTGGCCCATCCATTTACCGGCCTTGACCATCTCCTGGCGATGCTGGGCCTGGGGCTGTGGGGCGGCCAGCAGCGGCGCAGCCTGGCGCAGCCGGCGACGTTTCTTTGCATGATGCTGATCGGTGCACTGGCCGGCATGGCCGGCTTGACGGTGCCGGGGCTGGAGACGGGTATTGCCGCCACCGTGGCGCTGACCGGCCTGGCCATCGCGCTGGCGTTGTCCATGCCGGCCTGGCTGGCGACCAGCCTGGTCGGCCTGTTTGCGCTGGCACACGGCAATGCGCACGGCCAGGAGTTGCCGTCGGCGTCGGCGGCGGCCGGCTTTATGCTGGCCTCGGCAGTGCTGCTGATGGCAGGGCGCCTGGCTGGCCAGGTGCTGGCCGAGCGCATGCTGCGTGCAGCCGGCGTGGCCATGGCGGCGGCCGGCGTGGTGCTGATGGGTATGAACTAAAGGCGCTAGCCGCCGCGCTTGTCCGACAGCACGATCGGCGCGGCATCCTCGGGGTGCAGCCCCTTGTAGTTGGCATAGACGGCGGCGATGGCCGCCATGTCGGCCTCCTTGTCGCCCGTCAGCATCAGGTGGTCGACCAGCCCCAGTACCTTGCTCGGGTAATCGATATATACCAGCACCAGCGGCACCTTGGCTGCCAGCGCCAGGTGATAAAAACCGCTGCGCCAGTTGGGGCGATAGCTGCGCGTGGCCTCGGGTGTAATGGCCAGCCAGTACCAGTCGGCAGCGAGCATGCGCTGGGCCTGGGTTTCAATGGTGTTGCTGGTGGTGCTGCGGTCAACTGGTTCGCCACCGAGGTAGCGCATGACTTTGCCCAGCGGGCCGCGAAACAGCGAATCCTTGGCCAGCCAGCGAAACGGCAGGTCAAGCGCCCATTTGCCCAGCAGGCCGATGGGAAAATCCCAGTTCGAGGTATGCGGATAGACCACCACGATGCCGCGCGGACCGGGCAGCGGACGAAAACGCAATCGCCAGCCGAACAGATTGAGTACCCGCAGCGCGCTGCGCTGGCGCCAGGTGGGCAGCGTTTGCGGCTGTACGAAAAAGTCGTCCATGGGTCTCCTCTGTAGTCTTGTTCTGCTTGTGATGGCGAACAGCCGCCATTTCATATCGCGAAAATTTCTGGCAGGCATTTTATATGCGGCAGCGTGCATCGGCAAGCAGCCGCGTTGCCGCCTTCTGGCCGAGCATGGGCGGCTCGCGCGAACAAGGGCTGGAAAAAGAGGAGGGCGTAGGTCGGATTAGGCCGAAGGCCGTAATCCGACACCACCACGGAAGGCCAACAATGTTGTCGGATTACGCGCTGCGCGC
>Ga0308158_10002685_pt1 | contig 16448 bp, 12 predicted proteins | sample PhyBR2_FD_201038 | JGI IMG/M metagenome (GOLD analysis project Ga0308158, IMG submission 201038) | Phyllosphere microbial communities from UC Gill Tract Community Farm, Albany, California, United States - DLSLB.R2 | ecosystem: Host-associated > Plants > Phyllosphere > Unclassified | place: USA... | reverse complement strand
CTGACCGCATTCAGCCTGGCGAATGGCTGGGCATGCTGGGCGGCGGCCAGCTGGGTCGCATGTTCTGCCACGAAGCGCAGAAACTGGGATACAAGGTCGTTGTTCTGGATCCGTCCGGCAACAGTCCCGCTGGCATGGTGGCCGAGCGGCATATGGCCGCAGCCTATGATGATATTGTGGCGCTCAGGGAGCTGGCCGCGATTACGTCCGCCGTCACGACGGAATTTGAAAATGTGCCGGCCAGCAGTCTGAAGCAACTGTCTGCAAGCTGCCGCGTGACGCCTGGCGCAGCGGCGGTCGCCGTTGTGCAGGACCGAATTGCCGAAAAGGCATTTATCAGTGCCCAGGATATTCCTGTTGCGCCTTATTGCGAGGTTCGCGAGGTGGGTGACCTGGAGCAGGCGCAGGACGCCCTGTTTCCTGGCATTCTGAAAGTAGCGCGCCTGGGTTATGACGGCAAGGGCCAGCAACGGGTCTCGACCCGCACCGAAGCCATTGAAGCTTTTCGTGATTTTGGACAAATTCCCTGCGTGCTTGAAGCCATGTTGCCGCTGGATCATGAAATTTCAGTTGTCATGGCGCGGGCGATCAGCGGAGAGACTGCGATTTTTCCGATTGGCATTAATACCCATGAAAACGGCATTCTTGCCAGTACGGTTGTCGCCTCAGGTCTGATCAACGAAGACCTGGCCAGGCAGGCCAGGGAAGCCGCCCTGCGCATTGCCGAAGGACTCAATTACCAGGGCGTGTTGTGTGTCGAATTCTTTGTGCTGTCCGACGGTCGCCTGATTGCAAACGAAATTGCCCCACGTCCGCACAACAGTGGCCACTACACGATGGACGCTTGTGTCACCAGCCAGTTTGAACAGCAGGTGCGTGTCATGACGGGCATGCCGCTGGGCGCGACAGACCTGCTCACGCCAGTGGTCATGCTCAATATCCTGGGCGACTGCTGGTTCAATGGCAATGCCAGCCATGCGCGGGAACCGCAATGGCATGACATTCTTGCCATCCCGGGTGTATCGTTGCATCTGTATGGCAAGGACGAGCCGCGCCCGGGACGCAAGGTCGGGCATATCAACGTTGTGGGCACCACCATTGAGCAGGCCAAGGAACGGGCACGGGATGTAATCCGTAAAATGGGAATTCGCACCGTTTTGTCCTGACCTGCTTTAACCGTATACCTATACCCTGTAATCTTAAGAAGCAGTCCCGGCAATCCTGGATTGCACCCGATCACCACGCGACACAGACCCTTTCCATGACCGATATGACAAGCTCGATTGACCATGCCGCACGCGTTTTGAACGAAGGCGGCCTGGTGGCGCTGCCTACCGAGACGGTTTATGGTCTGGGCGCCGACGCCGAGAGTGCGCAGGCCGTGGCCAAAATCTACCAGGCCAAGCAGCGGCCAGCCAACCATCCACTTATTGTTCATATCGCGCCGGAGGCGGATCTGTCCTATTGGACGCGGGGCGTTCCGGCAGAAGCGCAAAAGCTGATGCAGGCGTTCTGGCCGGGACCATTGACGCTGATCCTGCCGAAAAACCCGGCCATCACCGATGCGGTGACCGGCGGACAAGACAGTATCGGCCTGCGATGCCCGTCGCACCCGGTCGCGCTGGCGCTGATCCGCGCTTTTGCCGGCCTGCGCCCCTCGGGGCAGGCCGGTATTGCAGCGCCTTCTGCCAACCGGTTCGGCCATGTGTCTCCGACCAAAGCCCAGCACGTACGCGACGAATTTCCCCAGGAATGTGCTGATGGCATGCCGGTACTGGAAGGCGGCGACACCGACATCGGCATTGAATCGACGATTGTGGACGTCTCGCGCATTGCGCAGGGCATGCCGGTCGTACTGCTTCGTCCTGGTCATATTTCCGCCGCGCAACTGGCGCAGGTACTGGGCTATACCCCGGCCAGCCCGGACGCTGCGGTTCCTCGTGCATCGGGCACGCTGAAGGCCCATTACGCGCCGCAAACCCGGCTCAGCCTGTTCGACGCCACAAACCTGGAAGTCATGCTGGCCGCCCGACCCGGGCACGAGCGCTGGGCCATCTATGCGTTTGACGCGCCGCCACCGGCCTTGCCTGCACAGCTGCAGTGGCACCAGGTGTCTTCTGACCCGGTCCGCTATGCACATGACCTGTATGCACTGCTGCGCGAGGCAGACCAGCAGAATCTGGACCATTTGCTGATCCAGCGCCTGCCCGCAGACCAGCGGTGGGATGCGGTTGCCGATCGCCTGCAGCGCGCCGCCGCCGCTTTCGAATAAAGCATTCCCGGCCACGGGTTTGGTCAGGAATGCTTTATTTTCCAGTCTGTTACGCCAATTGCAGCAGTTTATTCTGGAAAACGCATGGCCGCTTTGCCAGTTGGCCTAAACCGGATTATGATGATTCTATTGGAATCTCCGGAACACAATATGTTAGAAATCAAGAATCTTCAGGAAATGGTGGATGTGCGCAGGGATATCCACGCCCACCCCGAACTGGCTTACGAAGAAAATCGGACCGCACAGGTCATTTGTCGCAAGCTCAAGGAATGGGGTATCCCTTACGAAGCGGGCATCGGCAAAACCGGCGTGGTTGCAACCATCCGGGCCGGCAGCGCCGACAAGGCTATTGCGTTGCGCGCCGATATGGACGCACTACCCATGCAGGAAGAAAACCGTTTTGCACACCGTTCGCAGCATGATGGCAAAATGCATGGCTGCGGCCACGATGGGCATACCACCATGCTGCTTACTGCGGCGCATTACCTGAACGAGACACGCAATTTCGACGGTACGGTTCACCTGATATTCCAGCCAGCCGAAGAGGGTGCCGCGGGCGCCAAAGCCATGCTTGACGACGGGTTGCTGGAACGGTTTCCCTGCGAAGCCATTTTCGGCATGCACAATTGGCCTGGGCTGCCCGAAGGGGCATTCGGCTATCGCAGCGGGCCGCTGATGGCCTCCAGTAATGTATTCAGAATCACCGTTTCTGGAAAAGGCGGTCACGCGGCAGCGCCCGCAGATTGCGCCGATCCGGTGCCGGCGATTGCCCAGATCGCGGTGGCGCTGCAAACCATCGTATCGCGTTCGGTTCGTCCAATTGACCCGGCAGTCTTGTCCATTACGCAAATTCATACCGGGTCGGCCAATAATGTCATTCCCGACAGTGGCTGGCTTGCCGGCGCTGTGCGCTGTTTTTCCGATGACGTGATTGACGTGATGGAAAAACGCATGCGCGAATTGGCTACGCAGATTGCCAGCAGCTTTGGCTGTACCTGCGAAGTTGAATTTGACCGCAGATATCCGCCACTGGTGAACACGCCCGACGAAACCGAGTTCTGCCGCCAGGTCATGGAGTCCCTGTATGGCGAGCGCAGCGCCGAGATGGTGCGAGAGAATGTGCAGGTCATGCCCTCCGAAGATTTCTCTTTCTTCCTGCGCGAACGGCCTGGCAGTTATGTCTTTTTGGGAAATGGCGAGGGTAACCACCGCGAGCCGGACCATGGTCTGGGCCCTTGCATGCTGCACAACCCGAGCTATGATTTCAACGACAATCTGATCCCGATCGGCGCCAGCTACTGGATTCGCCTGACTGAAATGTATCTGGCGTCCAAAGCCAGCTAACAGCACACTTCTAGCGATTCCCGGTATCGATGCGACCGGGAATGACGCACTGCGGACATGTCGACGCACGCGATTGGCAAGCGCAAAAAAATGCGCCTGGGTAGTGAGCACCATCAGATGGTCATGCGGCCAACATGGGGCCATCATCATGGTTCGTATTTATCATATTCCTCGAATTTCTCGCATGTGGAACCGAGTGCTGAACGCCAGGGGAGCCTTGCCAAAGTAATTGCGCTTATCAACCAACCGAACGGTTGGCGGATACTTGATCCGCTCAGATGATATTGCTTTTGTCATGATTGGAGTTGGCATTCTGGTTATTTTAATGACTTGGCAATACCCATGATCAACGTTACCATGAGTTCAAATCTGGCGTGATACCAAGGAGCTTGTTCAATGCGATCGTTGTTTCGTTATATAGTACTTGCGGTTTTATTTGCGAGCGGACAATTTGCCATTGGGGCTGGCCTGCAGGTCACACCCATTGTCCTGGATATCAAGCAGACACAAAAATCCGATGGCTTGTGGCTGACCAATACTTCAAATGCTGCAATGGACGTGCAGGTTCGGGTGTTTGAATGGGTGCAAAATCATAAAACGGATGTACTTGCACCAACGACAGACTTCGTGGCCAGCCCTCCCATGGCAAAAATCCCCGGCGGTGGCAAACAATTTGTCCGTTTGGTCAAAGTGGGGCAGCCTGCAGTTCCGATAGAGCGTTCATACCGTATTGTCGTGGATGAATTACCATTGGAGAGCGCCACGAGCAAAGGCTTGACATTCGCCCTGAGATATTCCATCCCGGTGTTTATTCACGGAGCTAATGCACCCACGTCGCCGCAACTGAGCTGGTATCTGGCAGCGGACCCCAAAGGCGGTGTACTGTTAACGGTAAACAATTCAGGAACAACCCGGGCAAAATTGAGTGATTTGACCTTCACAAGCAAAAGCGGGCAGACCCTTGCGATAAACAAAGGATTGTTTGGTTACGCGCTGGCCAATAGTGGCAGACAGTGGTCTATTTCTACAAATACCCGTTTGTTTTCGAGAGGGGGAACCTTTCATGCAGTCATGAACGGCAAGGCAATAGAGATCTCTGTTCCTGGCATCAGGTAAATACTGCAAAACCGTGGGCGATTGAGCGAGTGCTCTGGTTATTGATTGAAAGGTAACTTTATTGTAACAGCATTGTTTAAATGCAACATTGCGCCATTTTGGTGCTTGAATCAAATTATCACATTTGCTATTGTGGCTCGATAGGTAAGGCAACGGGCTTTATCATAAATGTAGCACCAACCAATAATAGGAATAATAATGAAAACCAAGATAATGGTCATGTGTGTGGGGATGGCAGTCACGCTGGTTTCCATGAGTGCCCGAGCGGCATCGGAGGCTACGACGTTTGATGTTACTATTTCCATCACACCTTCGTGCAATATCAGCACATTGGGAAATGGCGTATCAACATTGGCCTTTGGCTCGCATGATTCTTTCCAGACGCAGGTCGCGGGTTCGACTGATTTGGTCGTCACTTGTACCAATGGCGCCGCCTATCAATTGGGCTTGAACGAAGGGCTGCATGCCAGTACGGCAGCGGATGTCAACACCCGGCGGATGATCGGTGTCAGCACTGCACCAGACAATACCGCGGATTTTGTGCCTTATCAGCTTTATCAGGATGCGAGCTATGCGACTGTCTGGGGCAACACGCTTGATACCAATACCAAAGCTGCGACGGGAACCGGTACGCAGGATACTCACACCGTATATGGCCGGGTTCCAAGCACCAACTACACTGTCGGAAATTATCAAGACACCATTACGGCTACAGTGACATTTTGATCGCCTGTTAAACCAATAGGTCTTAGGAATATGACTATGACTGCGAATGGTTGAATGGGTAAGACCGGGAAAGGTTGTTGCTCTGCTAACGATATGTTGCGCGCTTGCTGAATCGGCCAACGCACAACATATTCCGCCACCGGTCCGCCAGAAAGATGGCTACGCACCAGCTCAGGCGGGATTCAATACTGTTTATCTTGAGACTTCGCTGAACGGCAATCCTATCGGCAATCTGACCCCCTTCATAGAGAAAAACGGCAAATTGTCTGCCAGTCCTGGCGTCTTGCGCAGCATGGGTTTTCGCGTGCCTGACGATTCCTCGTCACCCATTGCGCTGGATGATATTGATCGGCTCAGTTACCGTTACAGCCAGGACGTACAGCGAATCTCTATGACAGCACCACTGGATGAACTGGATCTGGAAGCCACCGAGCTGACCAATGAAAGCTCCCCTGATATTGATGTGTCTACTGGCACAGGGCTGTTGCTCAATTATGATATTTACGCATGGCACTCAACACATCGCTATAAATCCATCAGCGCTTTTTCCGAGTTAAGGTTTTTCAGCCCGTTGGGCGTGTTAAGCAATACGGCGCTGTTCAAGAAAGAATCAGGCACTCAGCAGATTGCAGGGCAGAGCGATTCGGTACGCCTGGATACGCAATGGGAAACCTCCTGGCCTGGCAGCGCCGTGAGCCTGCGGCTGGGCGATACCCATACCGCGGCAGTACCATGGTCGCGGGCGACGCGCATTGGCGGTATTCAGCTGAGTCGCAATTTTGCCCTGAAGCCGTATTTTTCCACCGCACCCTTGCCGTCGTTTCTGGGGTCTGCAGATATTCCTTCCAATGCTGAACTCTATGTGAATGGGATTAAACAGTTTGAACAAGAGGTACCTGCCGGTCCCTTCAATATTCAGACGATGCCTTATATCAGCGGGGCAGGCAATGCCACATTGGTTTTGACCGATGCAATGGGCAAGCAGCGGGCAGTGGAATTGCCGTTTTACAACAGCACAACGTTATTGAAAAAAGGACTGGCCGACTGGTCCATCGAGGCCGGTTATGTGCGCAAATCATATGGGATAAAATCATTTGATTACGGCCATGATCCCATGTATTCAGGTTCAATTCGCTACGGGGTGACCAATGCAATCACTGCCGAAGCTCATGCAGAAAGTACAAAGAAACTGGTCAATTACGGTGCCGGCGTAAACGTGCGTCTCGGCCAATTCGGTGTGGTGACCGGTTCCTATGCAAGCAGCAGGCATAATCATGCCAAAGGCGGCATGTACAGTTGGGGATATCAGTGGCAGGGCAGTCGGTTCCATGTGAGTACTGATCTGAAAAAAGCACAGAAGACCTATCGTGATGTTGCCTCGCTGTACGGCTCAGAAGTGCCTGAAACCAACCGGATTTTGTCGGCTGGTGTCAATATGGATCAATGGGGTCAACTGGGCGTGAGCTACATTAACCTCAAGTATTTCGGACAACCTGCAGATCGCTACCTGAATGTTTATTGGAGCAAGCAGATCAATGACACAGTGAATGTGGCACTGAACTACAACAAGGATTTGAACAAATCCGGGCGCCAGACGCTGTTTCTGGGCGTCTCGTTCAGTTTTGATAAACGCTATTCGGCCTATGTGTCGGCCACCGCACTCAATGACACCAATCGCTACACGGCCAGCGTATTCCGACGGTCTGAAGACGATGAAGGGTTGTCATGGATGGTGCAGTCGCAATACGAGCGACAGTCTGCTGGCTTGTATGCCAGCGCAAATTATCGTGGCCGTTATGGCGAATACTCAGCCGGCGTCCAGAGCGACCGGGGCAACAGTGCGGCATACGCGAATACGACGGGTTCGCTGGTGCTGATGTCCGGTGGCGTATTTGCCAGTCGGCAGATTACCGACGGGTTTGCCGTAGTCTCGACCAATGGTGTCAAGGATGTGCCAGTCCAGCTGGAAAACCGCAACTATGGCACAACCAATAATAGCGGTTTGCTGATCGTGACGCCTTTGAATTCGTATCAAAAAAATCAGATTGCCATTGACCCGTCGGTACTGCCGGCGAACATGATGATCGATAAAGTGAATACGACCGTCGCGCCGGAAAGAGGATCGGGTACGCGGGTCCTCTTTAAGATTGCACCAGCCCGCGCGGCAACGGTGATTTTGCATGATCGTAACGGTCAACCGCTGCCATTGGGAACACGGGTTGTGCTCAATGGCGGCTCGGAAACCATTGTGGGTTATGACGGTATTGCGTATCTGGAGCAATTGCAGTCGCGCAACCAAGTTGTAGCATCATTGCCCTCTGGCACCTGCCAGGTGGGCTTTGAGTTCACCAATACAGAAGACACGATACCACGGCTTGGGCCGCTGGTATGCAAGGAATAAAACATCATGCGCATGCTTAAATTGCTCAGCCTGTCATTTGTTTTCGTGTTGGCTTCGCTGTTTGTGACCGGGAAGGCGCAGGCGGCCTGTACCGCGACAGTAACTGCGCTCAATTTTGGGCCGATCAATCCGGTGTCCCCAGGTTCTTTTGATGTCAACGCAACGGTCAGCTATAGCTGCAGCTCACTGATTTCCTTACTGAGCTATATAAAGGTGTGCATCGAAATCGGGCCAGGTCCGCAAGACGCTGATGTGACCAACCGAGTATTGACCCATTCTGCCATCTCGTCTGAAAAGTTGACATATAACGTCTATTCCAATCCCGCAAGAACAACAGTATTTGGTAATGTTTACGGATCGGGTAGCCCGCCGGTCACAATTCTTCATGGTCCGTACACCCTCGGATTGCTTGCGACTGCCAGTGGTTCGCAAACCGTTTATGGCCGGCTGGCAGCGGCCAATCCGTTTATGCAACGCAGCATTGGGCAGTACACTTCGACGCTGCCCGTCACCGTGCGGATGGCGCTTGTGTCGGTAGCGGGCCAGAGCCCTTGCCTGGATTTATCACCTGCGAACATTCCGTTGTCAATTACAGCAACCTTGATCAGCGCCTGCAAGATCAGTGCCCAGCCTTTGAGTTTCGGTATTCATCCAAGTAATTTTTCCGCAAACGTCACATCAACCTCGACGATCGCTTCATCTTGCACCAAAGCCACGCCTTATCAAATTGGCTTGAATAATGGTTTGCATGCTATGGGGAATCAGCGGCGTATGAAAGCGGGAGATGGTCAGTTCATCAATTACGAGTTGTACAAAGATGCGGCCCGTGCGCAGCGCTGGGGGGCTGCGCTCAATACAGCCGAGACGCTTGCCGGCGTGGCCACAGGATTAACGCAAAATGCGACTGTATATGGCAGCGTCCCACCGCAGGCCGGGTTAAGGGCAGCCGATTACAAGGATACCATCACGGTAACCATCACGTATTAATGTGCGAATGGTAGGTTAGCTTGTAAGCTTTAAGGGTCGAGCTCCCGTCTCTTTCCTGAAACACGCGCAGGCATTCAACAGGATCGGCTGTTTCGCTCTTGAAGAGTTATGGATGAGTACGAATGAAAATGCAACCCACTATGCGGATGGCTTTGGGAGCGATCAGACAACGTGAAACGCCAACGACTTACCAAGTGTCTTAAATGCCTGGTCGATTGTATCGACCTTTGTCGCCATAGACCCCGGGCTATCGGGTGTCAGCATAAATGGATATTTCATATTGCGTTCTTTTCTGTCAATTCCCCATATCTGGCCAGCGCAATTCTGCGCGCAGCATTGTGATCCACAATAGGGCGTGGATACGTTCTGTCCAGCTCAATCTGCGCGGCCTCCAGGATGTGATCGCCTGCCGTCCACGGAGCATGGATATGCTTACCGGATAAAGCCGTCAGCTCGGGCACATAACGACGTATGAATTTTCCGTCCGGATCGAATTTCTGTGATTGGGTGATTGGGTTGAATATACGGAAATAGGGCTGGGCGTCACAACCGGTAGAGGCGGCCCATTGCCAGCCGCCGTTGTTTGCGGCCAGATCAAAATCATTCAACTTCAACGCGAAGTATCGTTCACCTCGCTTCCAGTCTATGCCCAGGTCCTTGGTCAGAAAGCTGGCAACAATCATGCGCAACCGGTTGTGCATATAGCCCGTTTGATTAAGCTGGCGCATGCCTGCATCGACAATCGGATAACCTGTTTCGCCCAGGCACCACGCGAGGAAGTGGCGCTCGGCTTGCGGTCCGGTTTCCCATTCAATCGCCTCATATTTGGCGTTGAAAGCATGTTCGACCACCAGCGGATAATGATGCAGGATCATGAAATAAAAGTCTCGCCAGATCAGCTCGCTCAACCAAGTCGCAGCGCCCTGGTCGCCCGCGGACATTGCCGAAAAGGCGGCCTTGACCAACGTGCGAATAGATACGGTGCCAAACCGCAGGTGCACAGATAAATAGCTTGGGCCTCGCAGAGCCGGATAATCACGTTTGGCATCATAGGCCTTCATGCGGGGCAGAAAATCCTGCAGTGCATCCTGGGCGCCGCTGCTGCCGGCCGGCATCGGCACCGGCTGCGCTGGCGGTTTGAAGCCGATCTCTTCCAGGCACGGGCGTTGCGCCAGCGCTTGCGGGGCAGGCGCCAACGCGCCCACCAATGATTCGACGGGCACAGCAGCGTAGTGTTCGCTGTGCAAGGTTTTTAGCCAGGCGTTTTTGTAAGCGGTAAATACCTTGTACGGGCGACCTTGTCCGTTGAGTATTTCGTCGGTTTCAAAAATGACCTGATCCTTGAACAGGAAAAGCGCACGGTTCTCCGACTGCAGCATTGTGCCAACCTGCTGGTCGCGCTCTTTTGCCTGTGGCTCGTAATCACTGCCGGCAAACACTGCCTCTACGTTCAACTGCCGTGCGATGGCCGGGATGATTTGCTGTGGTGTACCGTGACACACGATCAGCCCCGAACCTACTTGCTGCAATTGGCGCTGCAGATCGTCCAGGCATGCATCAATGAATGCCATGCGGCGATCGTCAGGGGGGAGGGTAGAAAGAATATGGGTGTCGAAGATAAACAGGCAGAACACCGTTTCACATTGACGCAGCGCCTGAAGCAGGGGGCGGTTGTCAGTCATGCGCAGGTCACGACGGAACCACATCAAACCATGGCTATATTGTTTCATGGGTCAGGTTTTTGGATAAACAATCGTGGAAACACGAGCTTAACTGAATTTCCTGAAAAATACATTGAACCGCTCTTGTGCTGGTGTTCTTATCCAGCAGTCCTTTGCGCGGCGGGCACTTGGCCGATTCTGCCCGGTCTTCATTGTTTCCAATGATCAATCACGAGGCCAGAGGCCGTACCGGAGGTGATGCCGCCCGATGCAGGCGCCTGGCCGCAAGCGGGCGCGCATGCATCGATAGTTCGGGCATCACATGTTGTGTTTGATTTGACCACAATTGAGATCTCAACCGGGCTCAACAAAGCAGTAGGGCAGGCTGAATATCAGTTGGGGCGTTATTTGCTGTCGGACAGAACCAATTTTTCCAGGTAATCCAGATCCTCACGTACCAGACGCAGCGATTCCCTTACATCCGGCACTTCGGGTCGCCTTGCTGCATCACGCAACAGCGAATTGACAGCCATGTCAGCCATGATCCCGGCGACATTGGCGCGATCCAGTCTGCCCTCGGGCTTATACCACCAAGCCGACCAGTTGCACATGCCAATCAGACTGAAAGCGGCTACATGTGCGTCAACCATGCGAAACACGCCTTCCCGGATCCCTCTTTCTATGACATGGCTGAAGTTCTCAAGCACATTACGGCGTGCATTTTGCACTGATATGCGTTGTTTCGGTGACAAGTCGGCCTCGGTACGATCTGCAACGCGAAACTCTGCAGGGCGGGACAGTATCAGGTCGGCGTGCTGGGTGACCAGCGCGCGCAACGCCGTCACCGGGTCAAGATCGTCGCGGGCAACCGTGTCGCCGGCCAGTTTGCGCGCCGCACTGAGCACTTCCTCTGTCAGCGATTGCTGAATCTGTTCCTTGTTCTTGAAATAGTAATACACCGCCGTACGGCTCAATCCCAGCGCTTCGGCAATGTCCTGGATGCTGGTGCCGCCGGTGCCTCGTTCAATGAAAAGCGTTGCCGCCACATCCAGGATGGCACTGCGTAGCGCTTCTCCTTTGAGCGTAGCCTTTGTAGAAATGTCGTTCATGTGGTACTCCCTGTCGCAACGCAGCCATTAAACCCTAGTTGGCTGCCGGTTGTATAGCCCATTATTTTCCTTGATTTGACGGATTCGTCAAATATTAAAATTTAATTGACATTAAAGTCAAATAATTATCTAATGTGTCAAATAACACATCGATGATATTTGGAAAGGAGAACGATTGTGGCTACAAACCCAACTGCAAATCCGGTTACCGCGGGGTTTCTGAACACGGACTGGAATCCACGCGATTTGCCCGCAGGCGCCTCGACACGCAACGTGGTCCTGCGCTGCGCCGATGGCGCCGCCACCTCTGGCTCTCTGTATCAGCCAGCCGGCAAGCGCTGCAGGACGGTAGTATGCATCATGCATCCACGTGAGTTCATGGCATGCCACTACCTTATTCCAGATATTGTTGCGGCCGGCTGTGCCGCCTGGTCTCAGGGTGCACGATCAGTGGGCAATGACCTGCGCCTGGAGCATGAATTTGCATTGCATGATGTCACCGCAGGCCTGACCTTTCTGCGTGAACAGGGATTCGACAATATTGTTCTGCTGGGCAATTCGGGCGGCGCGGGGCTGTATTCGCTTTACGCTGAACAATCGGCACTGCCTGGAGCACAACGGATTGCGCGCAGCCCGGCAGGAAAGCGCACCGGCTTGGGCGAGCTGGACATGCCTTGCGTTCAGGGCATGGTTTTGGTCGGCCCGCATCCTGGTCAGGGTGCATTGTTAATGAATTGTATTGACCCGTCTGTCGCACAGGAGGGTGATGCCTTGTCTGTCGTGCCGCACCTGGACCCGCTGGATCCGGCAAACGGCTACAAGCCGAATGGGCAGGCGCTTTACTCGGCGCAATTTATCGAACGCTACCGCGCCGGCCAGCACGCCAGGGTGGCTCGCCTGGATGCGATCGCGCATCAAATGATCGACACGCGGCTAAAGGCGCGAGAGCGGGTGAAAACGCAGGCTGACAGTTCTGCAGATGGCAAACGGCTGGCCGCTCATACACCGGTGTTGATCGTCTGGCGCACAGATGCAGACTTGCGTTGCCTGGATCTGAGCCTGGATCCTTCTGACCGGCACCCCGGCTCCTTATGGGGAAAAAATCCTTATTCCTCCAACTATGGTGCTGTGGGGTTCGCCCGTTTTTGTACGCCCGAGAGCTGGCTGTCAACCTGGTCTGCGCTTTCATCCAATGCCAGCCTGTCGCGTACCGCCCCGTCGATCGACATACCATCACTGGTGATCGAATACACGGGTGATCAGGCCTGCTTTCCGGGTGATGTACAGACGATTTACGACGCACTGGCGGCGAACGATAAGCAGCATCTTCGCATTCGCGGCGACCACCATGGCCGCGCCCTGGCCGACGATGAGGAGCCGGGCCGCTATCAGGCCGGTCGCGATCTGGCTCGCTGGTTGCAGGCGCGTTTTCTTTGATTAATGCCTAATGGAGATTTGACATGACTGTTTTTCACGATACGCCTGGTGCACTGAGGCTGCATGGCGTTGATCATACTGCGAGACCGACCTGGCGCTTGCGCGAGACGGTCGCGTTTTATCGCGATGTGCTTGGCTTGCGTCTGGCCCATGTTATTTCTGCTCGCGGATGGGGGCCAGCGAGCCACCCGGATTTTCTGCATTTCTTTTTCGATAGTGGTAACGGCAGCACAATCGCATTTTTTTACTATCTGGGTTCAAGCGAACCTGAAACGATGCAAGGGCGCAGCAGTATGCGGCCTTTGCCGGAAGATCATGTTGCAGATGCGACGCATACTGCCTGGCTGGTGCGCAGTGAAGACGAGCTCAAAGCCTGGAAAAAAAGGCTTGAGGATGCAAAGCTGGAGGTCTCCGTGGAAACGCGCCATGAAGTGATCGAGTCGATCTATGTTCGCGACCCCAATGGCTATTTCATTGAATTTACCCGTAAATTGAGGCCGTTGGGACGGGTTGACGAAGTTGACGCAGACCTGACGATGCAGGCTGCAATACAGGCAGAAGATAGCGCGCTTTCCAAGGGCGAGCGCATCCGGCATATTGATGAAGTATGGGCCCGCAAGGCAATGTTGCTGGAGAACCAAGGCGCAATGGGCCAGATGCCTCTTGCAGGCGTTCGCATCTTTGTACCCTGCGTCGAAGAATTTGCGCCGCTGGTTCGTGACGCAGAACAACGCGATGATTGTCAGGTCGTCAAGCGTGAATATTTCGATTGTATTTATGCGGACCAGCCGCTGGAATTTCGCCGCAAGACGCTTGGAATGAAACCGGCAGTTTGGTATGGCTTGTTTACAGGCGGCGTCAGCGGTGTCATTGAAGTGCTGGACCGCGACCGGGTCCTGATCGTGCCCACGGCAGCGTGATCTATTGGCAGGAGACAACAAAAATGCAAAATATTCGTTACCCCATAGAGGGTGTTATCTACCATGAACGGGCGCGAGCACGCGCCTGGCTGGACAACGGTACGTGGCAACAACAGACAGTGGGTCAATTGCTGCATGCCACCGCACGTCGGTGTGGTGAACGACAAGCGATTATCACAGAGCAAGGCAGCGTCACGTTTGCGCAACTGGATGAGCAAACCGAGCGGCTGGCTGCGGCGCTGCTTAACCTGGGTCTTAAACCTGGTGATCGTGCCATTTTTCAGATGGGTACTACGCTTGAGACCGTCATTGCGTTGCTGGCCTGTTATAAAGCGGGCATCGTACCGGTTTGTTCTCTGCCGCAGCACCGGGAACTGGAAATTGGTCAATTGGTCCGCCAGTCTGGCGCACGTGGATACTTTGTTCAGGCTGACTTTGGCAGCTTTGATCTGGTTGCTTTCGCGCAGCAGATGATGTCCGAGCATGCCGGATTAACACAACTGGTTGTGGCGCGCGGGACTTCATCGGCCGGCAACGATATGCGCGCGCTGATCGAGGCCATGCCGCTGGCGCGGGCGCAGACCATCGTCGCCGAGAATGCGCCTGGGTGCGAGGATGTACTGGCGTTCCAGTTGTCTGGTGGCACGACCGGCATTCCAAAAATCATTCCGCGTTTTCATGCTGAGTACATCGCGCACTCACTTGCCTGTGCGAAGAACTATCAACTTGGCCAAGATGATCGTTTCATTTGGGCTTTGCCGTTATTGCACAATGCCGCGCAGGTGTATGTCCTGATGCCGGTCATCGCGATGGGCGTGTCAGCAGTGCTCATGCCCCGGGTCGATGTGCCGCTTATGTTGACGCTGATTGAGCGGTATCGGGTGACGCGGGCAATTTCAATTGGGCCGATCGCCCCACAATTGATGGCTTATTCCGATCTGGCGCGGCATGACTTGTCGTCGCTACGTCTATTTATCACAATGAGCGCAGCCGAGCGACTGGAAGAACATTTGCGCATTCCATGCTCCAACTTGTTCGGTATTACCGAGGGCTTGCTGCTTGGATCACCAGCCGGTGCAGCGCCTTACCTGCGCCACAAAACGCAGGGCCGCTCGGGCTGCGCCGATGACGAAATCCGCTTGCTGGTGCCCGGGACAGAAGTGGGCGTTGAAACGGGACAGATGGGCGAATTGTGTTTTCGCGGTCCCGCTACCGTTCCCGGCTTCTTCGACGCACCGGCAGCCAATGCCCAGGCGTACACGTCTGATGGCTTTTACCGAACCGGCGACATGATGATAGAGCGGATTGTTGACGGCCAGTCCTATTACAGCTTTGAAGGCAGGTTGCGCGACAACATCAATCGTGGCGGCGAAAAGATCGGATGTGAAGAGGTTGAATCACTGGTCAGCGCACATCAGGCCATTTCCGAAGCACGCCTGGTCGCCATGCCGGATCCCATTTATGGCGAGAAAGGCTGCATCTTTGTCACCGTACGGCCTGGATACGCTGCGCCTACCGTCCATGAATTGATGATGTTCCTCGTTGAAAAGGGTCTGGCCAAGTATAAGTGCCCCGAACGTGTGGAGGTTATTGAAGCCTTTCCGGTTACCAAAGTGGGCAAGCTGGACAAGATGATGTTGCGCAGAATGATTGCAGATTTACTCAATCGCGAAGCCCGGCAGGGCACGGAGGGAAATAATGATAAGTACTGAGTACGTAGTGAACGACGCGCCGTTTGTTATTCGACGACGGGTAAAGTGGGGCGATTGCGATCCTGCAGGGGTGGTCTACACCGTCACATTCAGCGAGTATGTCATCTCGGCTGCTGAGCTTTTTTACGGACACCTGCTGGGTGGCACACCGCAGCGTGTGAAGGACGAGCATGGCTTTGGCACGCCAACGCGTGCTTTGGCCTTTGATTTTCGCGCCTCACTTTGGCCTGACGAAGAGTTTGACATGGCTGTCTATGTTGAGAATATCAGTCAGCGAACGTATACCTTGCACATCGCCGGCAGTGTACGTGGCCAGGCGGCTTTCGATGCACGATTGACGCCCATTTGCGTGGCTCGCGGCGAGCGCCGGGCCATTGTCCTACCCGAGATACTGCGCGCTGCGCTGGTCGGCTATCAACGTGACTGCGAACAGCAGGCACCATACGGGAGTACGAACCAATGAAGATTGCTGTTATCGGCGCCGGACCTGCTGGCCTGTATTTTTCTCTGCTGGCCAAGAAACAGGATCCTGGTCATGAGATACGCGTTTATGAGCAAAACCCCCGAGGCGCTACCTATGGTTGGGGCGTGGTATTTTCCGACGTGGGACTGGCTTTTCTGCGCGAGGCCGATCCCGAGTTTTTCGATACATTCGTGGCGCATCACGAGCGCTGCGACTATATGCAGATTATCCACCAGGGTACGAGTGTCCAGGTGCACGGCAATCATTTCTCACGCACCGCAAGACTGGATATGCTGGACG
>Ga0308158_10002684_pt1 | contig 16452 bp, 19 predicted proteins | sample PhyBR2_FD_201038 | JGI IMG/M metagenome (GOLD analysis project Ga0308158, IMG submission 201038) | Phyllosphere microbial communities from UC Gill Tract Community Farm, Albany, California, United States - DLSLB.R2 | ecosystem: Host-associated > Plants > Phyllosphere > Unclassified | place: USA... | reverse complement strand
AAAGATAAAATTTCTATTTTTAGAAATAGCGTTGATTTTTTTCTAGCTAAAATTCCAAATAGGCTAATTTACAGTTCATTTATATTATCAAATAATTCTTTCATTACATTTGAAATTCAAAAAACCAACCAGCAGAGCTAATGAACAAATTAATTACCTTTCTATTTTTAAGCACAATTCTCAGTTATTCTGCTTATGGGCAAAAAATAAATAAGGAAAAAATAGATCGTTTTCTTGATGTACTTGCTACACAAAACTTAGCAATGGGCAGTCTGAGCATTTCTCAAAATGGAAAAATAAGCTATCAAAAAGCTATTGGCTGCTCTTCTATTGAAAATAATAAAAAAACTGCGGCAACTATTGGAACACAATACCGAATTGGTTCCACTACCAAAATGTTTACAGCTGTCCTGATATTCCAACTTATTGAAAAAGGTAAAATCAAACTGGAACAAAAATTAAGTGATTTCTATCCCCAACTTCCCAATGCCGATAAAATTACCATTGCCGATATGCTTTACCACCGAAGCGGTTTACATAATTACACTATGGACACCGACTTTTCAGATTGGATGGACAAACCAAAAACACATGACGAACTTCTCGAGATTATAAAAGAAAAAGGCAGTGATTTTGAACCCGGAACAAAAAATGATTATTCCAATAGCAACTATCTTTTATTGGGTTATACAATTGAAAACAGCTTCAAAATGCCTTATGCTAATGTGGTTGAGAAAAGAATTAGCTCCAAATTAAAACTTCATGATACCTATTACGGAAGCATTTCGAACTTAAAAAACGACAGTGTCAGTTCTTATAAATATACTGACAACAAATGGAATCCGGTTGTCAAAACCAATTTAGATACGCACGGAGGAGCAGGTGCGCTTATCTCTACACCAACGGATATGGTTCGGTTTATTGATGCTTTATTTTCTAATAAATTGGTCAATAAATCCAGTTTAGCTAAAATGAAAACCATCATTAATGATTACGGTATGGGACTTTTTTCAAATAAATATGGTACCGAAAACAGTTTTGGGCACAACGGAAGAGTCGAAGAATTTTACACTGCAGTCTGGCATTTCCCCAAACAAAAATTGTCATTGGTCTATTGCACTAACGGAATCGCTTATCCAAGAGTCGATTTGATTGAAGGGATTCTGAAAATAACTTTCAACCAGGAATTCACCATTCCTTTTTCTAAAAACACGAATTTAAAAACAGAGGATCTGGACAAATACCTTGGTCGCTATTCTTCTGGTCAAATAGTCGTGAATTGCACTAAAAACAATACTAAATTATTGATTGAATCAAAAGGGAAAACATTCGAAGCCGAAGCCATTGCCGACAATTATTTCATGAATAAAGACTTAGGCTATTTTTTTGAGTTTAATCCCGAAAAAAGAACATTGCAAATTAAAGAAACCGACAATATCTATTTACTTAAAAAAGTGAATTAAGTTCTTATTTTAACAATAGATAAAATCCGCTTTATGACACCTGCAACAGCCTATACTTTTACAGCAACCATTGAAATTATAGGTATCAATCCTTTTGTTTTTGTACCCGAAGAAATATTGCACCACATCTTTGAAAAAGCAGCGAAATCAAAAGGTCCCATTCCTGTAAAAGGCATCGTAAACACTGTTCCCTACACCCAGACTTTAATGAAATTTAAAGGCGAATGGCGGCTGTATATCAACACCAAAATGCTTAAAAATTCCCCGAAACGAATTGGAGAACAAATTGAAATAAGTATTGACTACGATGCTGAAAAAAGAAGTATTCCCATTCACCCGAAACTTTCACAGGCACTAAACGAAAACGAAGCAGCCAATACCATTTTCCAAAATTTACGCCCTTCATTACAGCATGAAATCATCCGTTATATTGCCCACTTAAAAACCGAGGAAAGCATCGATAAAAATGTTCTAAAAGCGATTGCTTTTTTATTGGGAAAAGGAAAGTTTGTGGGGAGAGAAAAGCCTTAAACAAAACAAACAATCCTTATTTATCAATGAGTTGACAATATTTAAAATTATAATTTTAGCAAAAAACCGATTTCTGATTTAAATAGATTTTGTACTTTTGATTTAAAGTTACTATGCCATGAAATTAGAAGCACGAAAATTATCATTCATTCAGGAATTTCTTAAAATACAAAGTGAGGAAACCATTTCCCTACTTGAAAGTATTTTGAGAAAAGAAACAACTGATACTATTCACCCCATGAGCATAGAAAAACTCAATCAGCGCATTGACCAATCTTTAGATGACGCTAAAAACGGAAAAATAACCGAAGTAAATGACTTAATTTCTGAAATGGAGAAATGGAGCTAAAAATTTACTGGACTGATTTTTCTAAAACACAACTTCAGGATATTTTCGAATACTACAAAGAAAACGCTAGTTTAAAAATCGCTAAAAGCATCACTACAGGAATAGCGAAAGAAACTTTAAAACTAAAAAAACAACCAACAATTGGTCAGATTGAGGAATTACTTGCCGACAGACCAAATAAGTTCAGGTATTTAGTTTATAAAAACTACAAAATTATTTATTGGATCAATAAAGCCGAAAACCGCATTGAAATTATTGATGTTTTTGATTCCAGACAGAATCCTGTTAATATGAGACGAACTAAATAATTGGAAATTATTGCATTTCAAGAGCACTTACATTAAAACAACTACAGTATTTAAAAACGATTGCTTTTTTACAAGGTAAAGAAAAATTTGTGAGGAGGAAAAAGCCTTAAAAAACAATCATTTTACAGGAATACTTTAATATATTTAGGAAGAAAAACAATATTTTTTACACCAAATGAATTTACTACAAATATTACTAAATCTCAATCATAGATAAAGTGCATAAAGAACTTAACAAATTAAAAAGCTTAATTAAAACCTCTACAGGACTACCAGTAGTTTCAGCGGGAGGGTGGTTATTTGGAAATAATCGTGGACATGATGATAATTTCTATCTCTATGCGGAAAATAGAACTATAGCAATTGAAATCTATCAACTAATTGATAAAATTTGGAGAAAGGACATAAATATATCTTCTTCAGTATCTAAAAATTGGTTTGAAAGTGAATTAAAATATATTCTAAGAGAAAAATTTGAACATAATCAAGAGTTTACTCATCTCGACTGGAAAAATTTTATTCAAATATTTTTAAATCGTGACTTGATTGATCATGAAATTTTTAAGGAAATTCGAGGCTGTAAAATTAACGGAAAACTTCCTCTACAAATAGCTCATTTTACGTTTTACAGTTGGCCTCTCCATTTTAAACATATTAAAGATAAATATCCAAAAGCTTTTGAAAAGCAATATCCATCCTTTTATGATGAACGTATTTCTATGACGCTTATAAGCACAATTGTAAAATCAAGGGATGGATTAAGAGCTCATGAATTGGCTGATATTGAATTTAAAAAAATTGAAAATACACTTAGATATATATTCACAAGTTCTCCAACATCAACTTCTATTGGCAAAAATCATGACATTGGAATTTTCGATTTTCGGAAAGGAGAATGGTTAGAAAGTAATGACATTACAGAAAATTACAAAGGTGGAATACATAAACCAATTGGAACCTACAAAGATTTAAGCCTGAACCAAACCAAACTTAAGCGTAAAAAACATATCTTAAAAATTTGGGATCTACTAGCCAAAAAACAGCCCACAAATATTGAAACACGTATTTTGAATGCCATTCAATGGATTGGAAAAGCTAAACATGAACTTGAAAAAGAAAAGGCATTTATACAATATTTTTTTGCAATTGAATCACTTGTTAATTTTAATGAAACCGGTTCAATAAGTCCTTCAGTAGGTGCCCAAATGCGAGAATATACAGCTTTTATTTTAGAGAAAAAGCCATTAGAAAGACAAAATATTGATAAATTATTTTCCAAATTATATCAAATACGAAGCTCAATTGTTCATGGAAATCTTAAAGAAATTACAGATTATGAAATAGAAGATTTACAAAAAATTACCGAACGTTTGGTTCTTGAGTTTTTAAGTAATCCTAAATTTGATTCCATTTCATCTGACGGTTTAAAAAGCTTAATTTATAATATGAAATATGCAAACACGTAAATCCAACGTTTATTTTTAACTTGTGAATGTCATTGAAGAATACCTTTCTCTAATAACCACAAATTCTTTTAGCATTCAAAGATTACAAAAAACATTTAATTCAATATATCAAACCTCGTTCCACCAGCGATGTTTCTTTTTATTCCAAAACCTCAATAATTCCCAACTCCCCTGCCCCCGATTGCAGCGGAAAACAGGCACAAATAAAACAATTCTCAATACACGTCAGTTCGAGTGCTTTTAATTCCAAATGCGATAGCTTTAGGGAGTAAAAGTGTATCGAGAACTTTTATAAAAACTAGACGAGTTCTCGATACATTTTTATTTCGTCCCGAAGTGTCGGGACTACATAAAAACACTCGAACTGACGGTTTCATAATTGTAATCATTACAAAAATCAACACTTTTCAAAAATATTTCCCAATTTGAATTTATAAAAGCGCACAAAAACTTATTTTTGCGCCATGGGTAGAAAAAATACAGACAAAGTTGTCTTTCATCAGATAAAAGTCCTTGATGCAGGTGCAAAAGGCGTTTCGGTAGCGAAGGCTCCCGATGGTAAAGTAGTGTTTATTCCGAATGTGGTTCCGGGTGATGTGGTGGATGTGCAAACATTCAAAAAACGTAAAGCCTATTATGAAGGTAAAGCGGTGAAATTCCACGAACTTTCAGAACACCGTGTGGATCCTATTTGTGAACATTTTGGAGTTTGTGGTGGTTGCAAATGGCAAAACATGAACTACGACCAACAGTTGTTTTACAAACACAATGAGGTAAAAAACCACCTGCAACGCATTGGAAAAATTGAACTTCCTGAATTTGAACCAATTTTAGGTTCGGAGAAAAAGTTTTTCTACAGAAATAAAATGGAATTTTCGTTTTCTAACAGCCGTTGGTTAACCGAAGCTGAAATAGGAAGTGATGAAGATTTAGGAAACAGAAATGCCCTTGGTTTTCATATCCCAAAAATGTGGGATAAAATTCTGGACATCAAAAAATGCCATTTACAGGAAGATCCTTCGAACGCGATTAGAAATGAAATTCGTGATTTTGCCAATGCAAACAATCTGACTTTCTTTAATCCAAGAGAACATTCCGGTTTGTTAAGAACAGTAATGTTACGTACCGCTTCTACAGGCGAAATCATGCTTTTGATTCAGTTTTTTGAAGACGATAAAGCCAACAGAGAATTGTTATTGGATCACATGTATGCTAAATTCCCGCAAATTACTTCGTTGCAATATGTGGTGAATAATAAAGCAAATGATACGCTTTACGATCAGGACATTAAATTATATAAAGGACGCGATTACATTCTGGAAGAAATGGAAGGTTTGAAATTTAGCATCAATGCGAAATCTTTCTACCAAACCAACTCGGATCAGGCTTACGAATTATATAAAATCACCAGAGATTTTGCCGGATTAACCGGAAACGAAACTGTGTATGATTTATATACCGGAACCGGAACTATTGCGCAGTTTGTTTCTAAAAAAGCTAAAAAAGTTATTGGTGTAGAAAGTGTTCCTGATGCAATTAAAGATGCTAAGGCCAATGCCGAACGCAATAACATTACTAATTGTGAGTTTTTTGTGGGAGATATGAAAGTAGTTTTCAATGATGCTTTCATTGCACAACACGGACAACCGGACGTTATTATCACCGATCCGCCAAGAGACGGAATGCACAAAGACGTGATTGAACAAATCCTGAAAATTGCTCCTGAAAAAGTAGTTTATGTAAGTTGTAACTCGGCTACACAGGCTCGTGATTTGGCTTTAATGGACGAAAAATATAAGGTGACCAAAGTGCGTCCTGTAGATATGTTTCCGCAAACGCATCACGTGGAAAATGTAGTGTTGTTAGAAAGACGATAATAGTGGTCAGTTTGCAGTAGCAGTATTCAGTTTATATACTACCGAACACTACAACTGAAGACTAAATTAAAAAAGTTATGAAAAAAATACTTTTATTACTCTTTGTACTCAGCCTCTCCTTCTCCAGTTGTGAGAAAGATGACATTTGTGATGGCAATACGCTAACCACTCCCCGAATGGTGATTACGTTTTACGACATCAATAACCCTTCGGTTGAAAAAAATGTAACTAATCTAAGCATTTTTGCTGACGGAATGGAAGATGCTGTTCCTTATAGCGGCAGTACTTTAATTAACGGAAGCACTGTTTCAATTCCGCTAAAAGTAGATGCTGAAACTACTACTTTTCATTTTATTCTGAATTATGGTAGTACTAATACCGCATTGGTAAACGAAGACATCTTGACACTTAATTACAAACCAGAAAATATTTTTGTATCCCGTGCCTGCGGATTTAAAACGAATTTTACCTTAGATGCATTTGTTCCTTATGTCCATACCGATGCGGCAACACCCGATTTAAAATGGATTCAATATCTTGCAGTAGAAAAATATATTATAGCTAACGAAAATGAAACACATCTTAAAATATATTTTTAGCAGCTGTCTTATTTTGTCTTTGTTTTTTGCAAATGCACAAAATACCAAAGCTCCAACAGCAAAGCCGGCAAAAGATACTGTCTCAAGTGGAATTATCCCTGAAAAAGCGGCTGTGGCTACTAAAGCGACAGTGACTTCTAAAACAGCTATAGCTACCAAAGCTGATGCTACAGCTAAAAAAGATTCTGTTCCTCCGGTTATTAAAACCAATCGTTATGGAGTACGTGTGGGAGTTGATTTATTCAAATTAAGCCGTTCTTTTTATGACAAAGATTATAAAGGACTGGAACTGGTAGGTGATTATCGCTGGGATAAAAAACACTATATCGCCGCCGAAGTAGGAAACGAAAATAAAACTACCGATGACGAGCGATTGAATTTCACTACCAAAGGTTCCTACCTAAAAGTAGGTTTTGACTATAACGGCTACGAAAACTGGCTGGATATGGAAAACATTATTTCGATAGGTTTGCGTTACGGTTTTAGTACTTTCAACCAACAATTAAATAATTATAAAATATACAACACCAATCCTTATTTTGGCGAAATTCCACCTATTGCTTCCGGACAAAAATTTAATGGTTTAACAGCAAGCTGGATTGAAGTGGTAGCAGGAATGAAAGCCAAGATGTTCAATAATGTTTTTGTGGGATTCAGTATTCGTTTGAACCGATTGATGACCAACAAACAACCTGATAATTTTGAAAACTTATATATCCCAGGATTTAACAGGACTTATAATGGTAGTTTTGGTGTGGGATTCAATTATACGGTAACTTATTTTGTCCCAATTTTCAAGAAGAAAGTAGTTCCTGTAGAAAAGAAGAAAACAGAGAAAAAAAAGTAAGCAGTTTTCAGTATCCAGAAGGCAGAAAGCAGATTTCAGAAATGTCAACATAAAATAAAAGACCGCAAATTCGCAGATCATATAATTTGCAAATTTGCGGTCTTTTATTATATAGCTTTGTAAGCTTAGCGTAAACCTTTGTAATCTTTCTGGTTAAACCAAAAACTAACCGATTTCTTTCACATCCTTAAAGAAAATCCATTTCATAAATAACTTCTCACCGTCTTTAGTTCGTATGGCTTTAAATTGTGGAGACACTAAAGTACCTATTGCAAAAGCAACAAATGGAACCCAAAGCCCCGTTAAACCAGAATATCTTTCCAACAAGAAGCGAAATAAAATAAATAATATAGCAAAACAACCTAGTTGGTATAAAAAAGCGCGTAATTGTAATTTAGTCATGATTTTTTAGTTTATGCTTTGGAGTTTGTTACTCCTAACCTCTATTTTCTGAAATCTCCCTTTAATTTCTCTCCTGAAATTTCGTTCTCTTGCTTCCTTCGTACATTTCGTATTTCACCAAACGTGCTTCCAATCCGGCGTTGAATAATTTGATTTTTCGCGACGGACGCAAACCAACAAATTTCAACGCTTCCAGATTTCCTGTGATAAACCAAGCATTCGTTCCCGGATAACTTTGCTTTAAAGTATCTCCAATATTTTTATAAAATTCCTCCATGTGAATATCCAAACGTTCATCATAAGGCGGATTAAACACAATATGCAATTTCCCTTCCGATGTTTTTTCAGTATCAAAGAAATTATTGCCTTCAATAGTTACATATTCTTCCAAATTTGCATTTCTGATATTCTCCTTCGCCTTACTCACTGCCGATGGTGCTTTGTCATAACCTTTAATTGTATGATGAAACTCACGCACTTTCCCTAGCAAGCTATCGGTGATTTTGTCAAACAAATCATTATCCCAGTCTTTCCATTTTTCGAAAGCAAATTCTTTACGGTTGATATTTGCCGGAATATTGCAGGCAATCATCGCCGCTTCGGCCAGGAAAGTTCCCGAACCACACATCGGATCTAAAAAATCCGTTTGTCCGTCCCAACCTGAAAGCAATAAAATTCCCGCTGCTAAGACTTCATTAATTGGTGCAATATTAGTAGAAGTTCTATAACCACGCTGATTCAAAGCATTTCCTGAAGTATCTAAAGCGACCGAAACCTGGTCTTTATCGATATGAATGTTGATTCTTAAATCGGGATGTACTTTATCAATACTGGGACGCTGCCCGGTTCTTTCTCTAAACTGATCCACAATGGCATCTTTACATTTTTGAGAAATAAATTCGGAGTGAGTAAAATATTCTGAATGTGCTGTGGTATCAATTACAAAAGTCTGATTGGCATTGATAAATTTAGACCAGTTTACACTCGAAACACCTTTGTACAAGGCTTTTTCGTTATTGGCTCTAAAAGAATAAATGGGCTTTAAAATTTTTAAAGCGGTACGCAAAGACAAATTGGCTTTGTACATAAAGCCTTTGTCTCCCTTGAAACTTACCATTCTTACCCCCTGCTCTACGTCTTGTGCTCCTAAATTTTTCAATTCAGTGGCTAATATTTCTTCAAAACCAAAAAAGGTTTTGGCTATCATCTTAAAATTTTCTTCCATCTTTTGCGTCTATTCAAACAGATTGCTTTGCAGGAAATACAATCTGTAATAAAATTTATCTTTTTTTTACCAATTGAATCGTGTTGTATCGACTCTGTTTGGCTATTTTTCCGCAAAAATACACTAAATTTGCGGGATAGAATTAATTGAACAACATAAATGTCTGCAGCACAAAAAACAACTATACCAAATCAAGACCAAACAAACGAAACATGGTTCAGCTCTTGGTTTGACACTCCTTATTATCACATTCTTTACAAAGAACGCAATGACAAAGAAGCGCAGCTTTTCATGGATAATTTAACCCATTATTTAAATCTTCCTGAAAACGCTAAAGTCCTTGATTTAGCCTGTGGCAAAGGTCGTCACGCGATTTATCTGAACCAATTGGGGTTTGATGTTATTGGTGCTGATTTATCTGAAAACAGTATTGCCGAAGCCAGCAAAAATGCGAATGAAACCCTTCATTTTAAAGTCCACGACATGCGTGAGTCTTTCGAAGAAAAATACGATGCTATTTTTAATTTGTTTACCAGTTTTGGTTATTTCGAAAACGACGAAGACAATCTTACAACATTAAAAGCCATCAAAAACAGCCTTTCCGATTATGGTTTTGCAGTTATTGACTTTATGAATGTACAACAGGTAATTGATACCCTGGTTCCTGAAGAAGTAAAAACCGTGGACGGAATCGATTTCCATTTAAAACGTTATGTAGCCGACGGACATATCTTTAAAGAAATTGATTTTGAAGATAAAGGTCAGAAATACCATTTCACCGAAAAAGTAAAAGCCCTGAGTTTACAGGATTTTGAAACTATGATGGAAGAAGCAGGCATCTACCTTTTAGACATCTTTGGCGATTATAAACTGAAAAAATTCCATAAGACCGAAAGCGAACGACTCATCCTTATTTTCAAATAATGAATTACCTTTTACCATTACTTTCTGTACTCCTCGGGTATATTATTGCATTGGTTTTAAAACCAAAAAACAAAACTAATCTAAAGCTATTATTGGCTTTTAGTGGTTCGTTTTTGCTTTCTTTGACAGTAATGCACTTATTACCCGAAATCTATGAAAGCCACAACCATGCTATTGAAGAAGGTCACAATCACAACATAGGGATTTTCATCATGTTAGGGATATTGTTCCAAATCATATTAGAATTTTTCTCTAAAGGTGCCGAGCACGGGCACGTTCACGGGCACCCAAATATGTCGCACATTCCGTGGTTATTGTTCATCAGTCTTTGTATTCATGCCTTTCTGGAAGGATTCCCTGTGGGACACAATCATGATAATTTAGCACTGGGAATCGCCATTCATCACCTTCCTATTGCCATTATCCTAACGACTTTTTTCATCAATTCTCATCTGAACAAACAGGCTATTTTTGCTTTCATGCTTACTTTTGCTTTGATGACACCACTGGGAACATTCGCTTCTGATTATCTAACGGGATTAAATGAATACCACAGCGAAATTACAGCTATCGTTATTGGTATATTATTCCATATTTCTTCGACTATTATTTTTGAAAGTAGCGAAGGACATAAATTTAATGTTGCCAAAGTTTCAATGATTGTGTTAGGAATTGCGTTGGCTTATTTTTTATAAATTTCAATCTGTGGATTTGGTTATTTGTTAATGCAATTTTCGATAACCAAATCCACAAATAACCAAATAAAACTCTCAAAATGACCTTCATAAAAACCACAGAACAATCCTCAAAGTATGAACATTTAGAAAAAATGTCGGTTACTGAATTATTGACTAACATCAATAACGAAGACAAAACCATTCCGCTTGCTGTAGAAAAAGCCTTGCCACAAATCGAAAATTTGGTAACTCAAATCGTTGCCAAAATGAAATTGGGCGGACGCTTATTTTACATTGGCGCTGGAACTTCAGGGCGTTTAGGTGTGGTGGATGCTTCCGAATGTCCTCCTACTTTTGGAGTTCCTTTTGATTTGGTGGTGGGAATCATTGCCGGTGGTGACAAAGCCATTCGCAAAGCGGTGGAAAATGCCGAAGATAATGCAACTCAGGCCTGGATTGATTTACAGGAATTCAATATCAATGAAAATGATGTGGTAGTAGGAATTGCCGCTTCGGGTACAACTCCTTATGTTATTGGCGGATTAGAAGCCTGTAATCAAAACAATATTATCACGGGAAGTATTTCCTGCAATGCCGGAAGCCCGCTTTCGCAAACGGCGCAATTTCCAATTGATGTGGTTGTAGGTCCTGAATTTGTAACCGGAAGTTCGAGAATGAAAGCCGGAACAGCTCAAAAATTGGTTTTAAACATGATTTCGACTGCTACCATGATTCAGTTAGGTAAAGTTAAAGGCAACAAAATGGTCGATATGCAATTGAGCAACAACAAACTGGTTGACCGCGGAACCAAAATGATTATGGGCGAAATTCCTGTAAGCTACGAAGAAGCCGCTCAATTATTAAAAGAACACGGCAGCGTGCGTAAAGCAGTTGATTTCTTTAATGCAAAAAAGTTATAAGTTAAGTGTTAAGGGCTGTTGACAACCGCTCCTCTCTAACTCATAACCCATAACTCATAACCTTTCCAAAATGGCTACAAACAAAGAATTATTATCCAAAGGCGTAAAATACTTAGCAGGTGCTTTGCCTTTGCTTTTTATAGGACCTTCATTCATTCACAATGCTTTTATGAATCAACACAATGTGTGGCATTATTTAGTTCTAGGTTTCGGAATCGCATTTTGTATTACTGCTGTAATTTTAGCTTTTAAAGGACTACAATTTATCATGAAAGCTTTATTCAACGATTAAATGGAAGACCTCATTCACATCCAAAAAACATTTGAAAAAGTAGTTTTTATCAATAAAAAAGTCAGCAATCGCGAGTTTGAAGACTGCGTTTTTAAAAACTGTGATTTCTCTAACAGCGATTTCTCCAATAATACTTTTATGGATTGTGAGTTCATCAACTGCAATCTTTCGATGACTTCTTTAGGCGGAACAAGTTTAAAAACCGTGCATTTTTCGAATTGTAAATTACTTGGAATTCAATTTAATCTTTGTGCCGATTTTATGTTTGCGGTTAGTTTCAATGACTGTATTCTGGATTATGCTTCTTTTTCGAATAAAAAAATGCCAAAAACCAAGTTTCATTCCTGTTCAATGAAAGAAGTGAGTTTTATTGGAACCCATCTTTCTAATTCGGTGTTTGATAATTGTAATTTAGACAATGCAGTTTTTAATGATACTCAACTAAAAGAAGTCAACTTCCTGACGGCTTACAATTATAAAATTGACCCCGAATTCAATCCGATGCGAAAAGCAAAATTTTCGATGCAGGGAATCCCAGGACTTTTAGACAAATACGACATTAAAATTCAATAAAATGAAAAGGATTCTAGTAATCATTATATCGTCCATTTTTTTAAATTCTTGTTCTCCTAAAATTACTCCAACAATAATTTCTAAACAAGATCCAATTTCTGACAATGCATATATTTTAGTTCTAAACAAAGATGATGATTTTGAAAATGACGGAATAAAGATTGGTACAATAAAATCTACAGACAAAGGATTTTCTACACATTGTAGTTTTGATGAAATTATTGAGCAATACAAAAAGATTTGTCGAGAAAATGGAGCAAATATTATTAAAATAAATGAACATAAAGTACCCGATTTAAAAAGTTCTTGTGATCGTATAGAAGCAACACTTTATAAAGTGCCAAATTATAAAATTCATGAAAACACAATTGAATGGTCTAAAGAAAGAAAACTCACTTGGTTGGATTTTAAGCGTAAACCTTCTTCCGATATTACACCTTTTGGTGCAGAAACTAATTGTATATTAGCCCTCAAATCAAATACAGTTTCTTTAATTAGCAAACCAAAAATAAAAGTTACTAACTCCTTTTATTGTTATGAAAGTTGGGTCAAAACAAAGAACTTAAAAAACAATGTTCTTTTAGAACATGAACAAATGCATTTTGATTTAAGTGAAATATATGCTCGAAAATTGAGAAAAATAATTTCTGAAAGTAAATTCAATACTTTTAATTTAGTCAAAGAAACTAACCGATTATTTTATGAATATTTTGACTTAAATAAGGAAAGACAAATTTTATATGACAAAGAAACAAAGCACGGTACTGACTCTTTAGAACAAAAAAAATGGAAAAAAATGATTGAAACTGAACTACAACAATTAAATGAATTTGCTGCAAATTAATTTCTTTTCATAAATCATTTAAATAATAAATTCAATAAAATGAAAAAAATCATACTACTTCCTCTACTCTTACTTTTAATTTCCTGCTATCAAGCCGAACACAATTGCAAAGATTTTAAAACCGGTAAATTTCGTTTTGAATATGAAGTAAACGGTGAAAAAAAAGTAACGCTTTTTGAACGCAACGACAGCATCGAAATTGAAACTTTTGAAGGAAAAACTGACACAGCTTCAATCCGTTGGGTCAACGATTGCGAGTACATCCTTAAAAAACTGCATCCTAAAAATATGGCAGAAGAAAAATCAATTAATATGAAAATATTGACGACTTCGGGAAAAACCTATACTTTTGAATTCGGTATCGTTGGTTCTGACCAAAAACAAAGAGGAACTGTTACTAAAATTGCAGATTAAAAAAAGATAACATTCTGAAAGTGTGCAATTTTAACTAATTCGAATAAAAAACAACAATAACTCATAACTCAAAACTCAAAATGGAAGTATTTTTAAATCCTGATGCCTGGATAGCTTTATTAACCTTAACTTTTCTGGAAATTGTACTGGGAATAGACAATATCATTTTTATATCGATAGCCACAGGAAAATTACCGGAAGAAAGCCGTAAAAGAGCAACCAAAATCGGGATGTTTTTAGCCATGTTCATGCGTATAGCCCTTCTTTTTGGAATTACTATTTTAATTGCGATGAAGGAACCTTGGTTTACAATCAATTTTAACTGGATGCACGCCGAAGTTTCCGGACAAAGTATCATTCTTTTATTGGGGGGATTATTCCTGATTTACAAAAGCACTAACGAGATTAGAGAAAAAGTAGATCATAAAGGTGAAGAAGAACAAGAAATTAAAAAGTCGGCAACAAAATCGTTCAGCAGTGTTATTGTACAAATCATTTTAATTGACATTGTATTCTCATTCGATAGTATTTTAACTGCTGTAGGAATGACTAATGGAGTTACCGGTGCCTTATACATTATGATTGCTGCGGTAGTTGTCTCGGTTTTAATCATGATGCAATTTGCCGTTCCTGTTGGGACTTTTGTTAATAAACATCCTTCTATTCAAATCTTAGGATTGTCTTTCTTAATCTTAATTGGTTTGATGTTATTGACCGAAAGTGCTCATTTATCGAATGCCTTAATTTTTGGCAGTCACGTAACCCCAATTCCTAAAGGCTATTTGTATTTTGCTATTTCATTTTCCTTACTGGTAGAAGTATTGAACATGAAAGTTTCAAAAAAGAAATAAAATCTAAAAAAATCACAATAAAGAAGCTCCTTAACAGGGGCTTTTTTTGCATTATAAAACATAAAAATAATATATTAGCATACTTAAGAAACTTATCAATCGCTTTCTTTTTTAAATACAAAAAACACATTAATGAAAAATACCATTTCACAAAGAGTAGCCGACTTTTTAAAAAACTTCCCTCCTTTCAATTTTTTAGACCAATTTGACATTGAAAAACTATCTGAAAAAGTTTCTATCATCTATAAAGAAAAAGGTGTTGTAATTTTTGAAGAAAATGAAGAAACCCACGATTGCTTTTATGTAGTCCACAAAGGAGCTGTTGAATTGCTGAAAAATGAAAAAAATGATATTTTAGATATGTGTGACGAAGGTGATATCTTTGGTTTACGACCTTTAATTGCACATGAAAATTATAAAATGGAAGCCAGAACACATGAAGAAACGATCCTTTATGCGATTCCTATTGACATTTTCAAACCTTATGCAATAAAAAATTCAAATGTTGGAAGCTTCATTATTGAGAGTTTTGCTTCTAATACCCAAAATCCATATTCTAAAAGTCATCGTGGAAAATTATACGGTAATACTTTTGATGATGAAAACAATGCTGATGAAGTAATCGATACCGACAATAAAATACTTGATTTACAACCAATTAAGTACTCAAAAAAAATAATCACCTGCTCCAGAGCGACAACTGCTAAAGAAATTGCCGTTACAATGACCAAGAAAAATGTGGGAGCCATGCTGGTAGTTGAAGATATGCTACCCATAGGAATTATTACCGACAAAGATTTAAGAAATAAAATTGTCACCGGTGATCATTCTATCAATACAACAGCCGATGTCATTATGAATTCGCCTGTAATTACCTATTCTAAAAAAATGACCATCACACAGGCACAAATGGCGATGATGAAAAGTAATATCAGCCATTTATGTTTGACTAAAGACGGAACTCCTAATACGAAAGTGGTGGGTATCTTATCCAAACACGATGTCATGGTAGCTTTAGGAAACAATCCTGCCGTTTTAATCAAAGCTTTGAAAAGAGTAAAAAAGGTAAAAGAAATAAAGCCTATTCGAGCTAAAATCATGCAATTACTGCAAGGTTATTTAGATCAGAATATCCCAATAACCCTAACTTCTAAAATAATTACTGAGTTAAATGATGCCTGTATTCAAAGAGTAATAGAATTATCATTGGCAAAAATGAAAACGCCGCCTCCGGTTAAATTTTCCTGGTTAGCCTTAGGAAGTCAGGGACGCAGTGAGCAATTATTACATACAGATCAGGATAATGCTTTGATTTATGAAGATGTACCTGAAGAAAAAGAAGAAAAAACCCGAAAATACTTTTTAGAATTAGCTGCTATTGTCAACAAAGGTCTTTTTGAAATTGGCTACGAATATTGTCCTGCCGAGATGATGGCTTCAAATCCTAGTTGGTGTTTAAGTTTGAATCAATGGAAGCAATTAGTTCACGACTGGATTAGTAAGCCCGGAAAAGACGAAGTATTACTTTCTTTTATCTTTTTTGACTACAGCTTGTCCTACGGAGACAGAGAGTTAACCAATCAATTATCCGATTATATTTTTGGGGATATAGAAGCTAATCCTATTTTCTATGTTCACTTAGTGAGTGGTGCTTTGCAAAGTCCCTCTCCTACTGGCTTTTTCAGACAATTCCTGGTGGAACAGGATGGTGCTCACAAAGATTTCTTTGATATCAAAAGACGCGCTTTGATGCCTCTGGCCGATGCCGCAAGGGTTTTAATTCTTTCGCATTCGGTTAAAGGAATCAGCAATACTTATGAGCGATTTGAAAAATTAGCAGAACTGGAACCTCAGAATAAAGAACTCTATTTATCCTGCTCCTATTCATAC
>Ga0308158_10002680_pt1 | contig 16459 bp, 13 predicted proteins | sample PhyBR2_FD_201038 | JGI IMG/M metagenome (GOLD analysis project Ga0308158, IMG submission 201038) | Phyllosphere microbial communities from UC Gill Tract Community Farm, Albany, California, United States - DLSLB.R2 | ecosystem: Host-associated > Plants > Phyllosphere > Unclassified | place: USA... | reverse complement strand
TTTTGAGTATTTATAATATGTTATTTGAATACTCTCAATATGTTATTTGAATACTCTCAATATGCTAATCGCGTATTCAATGTTCGAAACTCTTAGTTAATAATGTTTTTGAATAGTAACAGCTAGCTTTTTGAATATTTACCTGACTCTATTATATATTACCATTATATAGTGAAAATAAAAGAACCTAAATTAATAGGTTTATTTATTATATTGAGTTAACTTACCACTAAAAAGTTTTTTGGTTTTTGAATTATAAGATAAAACAGATTCCAATTTCCCTTGAACCAGAATACGAAACCTATCATCTGAATAGCAGGTAATTAGTGTTATTTCTTTCTCTTTTCCTTGGTCTAATATCACATTACCTTCAGATGGTTTTATAATTGAGACTTTGAAAGTTCGATACTTATATACTTTCTGTTTATCTGTAAGATATATTTCTTGATTTGTCTTTGCATGTTCTAGAGGACTAAAAAGAAGATTATCCGCCCAATGGCCTACAACGTTTGAAACATGATGACTAGCCAATGCAAAATTTCCCTGTCCCATTATTTGATTTGCTTTCATTGTCCCAGCACCATAAGTCATAATATTGTCACCATCTCCATTAAAAACAGGAAGGTTAATTCCCAAAGCTGGATATGATATCCCCCCAGTAATAGGATAGTTATTATCACTTAATTGACTTTTGGCAATGTCAAAAAAATTTACAGTAGCTATATTTTTAGTATCAAAGTTACCTTTTATTTTTTTATTTTCGTCAATTGTTTTCAAGCTTACTTTTTTTAAAGAATAAACAGAAGAATTCTTTTTTACCAATAACTGAGTTAATGGATATTGAAAAATTAGTACAATCGAACAAAATAGAGCTAAATAAAAAATAACAGCTCTAATAGTTTTTGTTAGCTTTTTTTTCTTTTTAAAACCCTTATTATTGATTTTAGATATTTTTTCATCTTCTTTATTATGTATTTTGTTACTTCTAGGTGTTCCTCTCATTCATTTCCTCTTCTAATAAATGCTCAACTTTAATCTGCATAGTTAAAAATAACTATGCAGTTAAAATTGAGCATTTATTATTTTTGTTTAAAAAGATTTTTTAATATGTTAAACCTTATCTCTTTTTTCTTTAAATTTCCAAATCCCTAGCGCTACTAAAACCGCTACTCCTAATGCTGTCAATCCGCCCATAATTTTAGAACCAGTATCAGGAAGGAAAATACTTTGCGAAGGTTTAGGTGAAACTCCAGGAACACTCAGTTTATTGACACGTGTTTCAGTTTGCATTGAAAGTTGTTTACCGCTTGCATTAATAACAATTTGACGAGCAACATTTACAATATCTTTATCTGCTGCTGCATCTGATTTGACTGTTGCTGGAACAACAATTTTGTATTGTTGACCAAGTGGCAATTTTGAAGTATCAATGACTTTGACTTCTTTTGCACCTTCAGTTCCCTTTGAAACTTCGACCCCATTTTTATCGACAAAAATAGATTTAAAGATGTTCATATTCATCGATAATGTTTTGCCATTTAACTTATTATCAAAACCGCCTTTGACTACTTCTTTTCCTGAGGCATCATAAGCTTTGATATTTGCAACATCAACATCGAGCATAGAAGTATCAATAGTATCTTCCATTCCCATTGTTGTCACAAGTGAAGATTGGTCATATGGGGTAGTATCTAAGGTTAATACGTAGTTGAGTTTCTCACCACGTGTCACCGGTTTAGTATTTAAGTTAAATTCTTGATTATTATCTGATTTATCAACGTAAGGGTTTTTTGCTGTGGCTTTAACAATGTCTTGGTAACTATCATCTGACTCTATCGCTTGGTTCTTACTTGAATCTCCAATCAATTTGAAGTTATTAGAGCTAATATCCTTGTCATCATTCCTCATTGAATCGTCTTTAATACCAGCAGTTCCGCTATTTGTCTCATCCTTATGAGGTTGTGGCTTATTCACATGAGTGGTTTCTTTAGGATCTTTAGGGTTGTTACTATTATGAATAGGTTCTACACTTGTATCCGTTCCAATATATAGCGCTTCATTTGTAAAGGTTATGTCAGAACCCGCGAGGTCCATTGTATTCACAATTACTGGTACGTCAATATCACCTTCGGATGTTTTTGGAGTAAAGGTAACTTGACCATTTACTGGAATAGTCTTATCAGAATGATTGATAGATGCGGTAGTTACTTTAACTGTATATTTTTGTCCAACTACTAACCCTTTATAGTGATAAGTATCTGGCATTGTCACATTAGTTCCAATTTTAATAACAGAATCTTTAACCTGAGTGCTTCCTGAAACTTTATCTACGGTAACGGTTTGTGTTGGATTGTTTTTCCAATTATCCTCTTTAACAGTCTCATTTCCATTTTTATCAGTTACAGTTTCTAACATTGTTACTTTTTTACCCTGAAGTTTAGTGGTGTCAAATTCAGAAGTTTCTAAATCAACACTCGCATTTCCTCGTGGGTCAGAAGTAAATTTAACAGAAGAAGTAACTTGTTTTCCTGACTTATCTAATACTGGGGAACCATCAGATTGATTGACTGCTTTTCCTGTTAAAGTGTATTCTGTTGAAGGTTCAACGTTTACGACTTTTGCATTATCTTTAACCTTAGCCATTCCTACACCAAGCGTTTCGTCATTATCTGAAGCGTCTACTGCTGTAGTGGTGATTGCTGGTTTCGTAATAACTTCATCCGCAATCAATCCCAAATCTGGACGAATTGTAAGGACCTTATCATCTTTGAGGGTTTCGGTGCTGTAAGTTTCTTCGTAAATCGATTGTTTTGAATCTGACCAATAGAATTTGAAGGTATAACTTTCAGGCGCTCCATCTTTGTTGACATTCAACTTGACGTCAACATTTATTGGAACGATCGTTTTTGTCCCTTCAGGAGTAACGATTTCCTTAAATTGATAACGACCAATATAGCCATCTTTATCTGGTTTTGTTCCTAATGGAATCTTATAGAAAGCTGTCAAACCTGCTTGGGTAAATCCATTAGCCCCTTCTGAAGTTCCAGAAGTAGCTGTGTCACCATTATTAATAAAGCCATAGTTTACAAATGCTGTCTTGGTATTATCATCCATAGGAATAACTTGGAACTTAGCTCCATTTTCCCCAGTTAAGGAAGAATTAGCTTCCATTACTTTCGTCCACATAGCATTCCAAACTAAAGCTTGATTAGGAAGATCTTGATTAACTTCAATGACTTGTGTTTTATCATCCTGTTTAGTAATACTGAATTTATAAACTTTAGTGCTTACACTTGTTCCGTACCCTGCTTGTGTTTCAACAGCTTTGTAGTTTGCGGATGGTAAATGCTTGATTTGCCATTTGTTATCCTTACCAATACGAATTGTTAAATCACCTTCCACGTCAGGAACTGCTTCTTCATCTTGCGTACCTTCAGTAATTTCAATTGGTAGGCCTTTTAGCCCATCTTTCAAATTAACTAAGTCGCCATCTTTATGAATGACTTTGTCAGTCGCGTCTTTTACGTCACCATCATAGTAGATTGAAAGATTTGCTCCTTCAATTTCTGAAGATTTTCCATCCTTATCATCCTGCATGGTTTTCTCGAACTTAACATCGCCTGTGACTTCAGTATTTGTTCCAGAAACGGTTTCCCAGTCGATGACTTGATTAGGTCCTTGATAGGTGAAAGTTACTTCTTTTGGTGCAAAAGTATTAGCAAACCCAGCTCCAGCAGTAATTTCAAATGCAGTATAAGTTTGACCAATCACAAGTGGACTCGACAGTGGATTGTCTGTTGTACTTCCTTCTCCTTTTTCATCAAGAGTAGCTTGAGCAACAACGTTCCCGTCTTTGTCTTTAACCCCCATTACAGTTCCCTTAAATTGATAACCATTATTCAATAGATCAGAGCCATTATAGAGTCCAGATTTTTTAAATTTGATCCCACCAACTTGTTTATTATCTGTGAAGGTTAATTGAGCAGTTCCTTTGGTACTATCCTCTGTGATAGCTCCTTGCATTGGATCGTTAACTAGCGTTCCAGTTGCATCTGTATGCCCTAATGTATACGGCGATGGAACATAAGTTTCTTTTGTTTTTGCAATATCCCCTACAGGTGAGAAATCTTTTATCGTAACTGTTCCATCTTTACCAGTAGTCACATCTTTAGCAACCCCTTTAGAAAACTTAACTGTTCCTGTTTTTGTGCCATTAGAATCAACAGTATCAAACGTTCCATCAATTCCAGTATCTACTGTTTTTCCATCAGAAAGATACATTGTGACGTCAAACTTAGCACCTGCAATATTTCCAGAACCTTGATGTGAATCTTGATCAGTTTGTTTTTTAACTATTTTTAGAGAACCATCAAGCACGACATTTACATTAATATTAAACATTTCAGGGGTTGGATCAAAACCAGCATAAATAGGCTGACTTTGTTCCCCTGATGAGTCACTACCTGTGCTATATACGAATGGTTCAAGTTTAGTACTAGAATATGAAGTCCCATAACTAATCTTTCCGCTTCCAACCTTGGCAGAAGAATCTGAATCAATTTCAAATGTATTTCCTTTAATTGATGTCTTCAAACCATCAATTTTATCTATCGCATATACATATTGTGATAGAACGGCATTAGAGTCAGTCAAATATTTTGGAACACCAACTGTTACTTTGACTGTTTGACCATCAAAACTTGGTTTTACCGCCATTTTTTTGGCTTGAGACGTTAAACTATCTGCGTATGTACTAATTGCTTGAACTGATGTTGCATTTGGTGCATCGTCTATAGATTTTATTCCTTTTCCAGTAACGTCTGAAATAGCTTCCCATATTGCTACACGTGCCCCAGCATATAATGTCCAATTATTTTCTGCACCTTGAGATGTTGCTAAATATGCGATATTGTTTACTAGCCCTTGTTGCTTTGCAGTCATTTTATCCCAGATTGCATTCATCTTGTCTTGCTGTGCACTTGTTCCTCCATCTGGAATTGGAACAGCTGGATTCAAACAATACGCTGGATTCCCACTAAAATCCAAGTATGCAATAGTTTCAGTTTGTCCGTTTGTCAGTGTGACGTGAGCAATTGGTTTATTTAGTGTAGGTGTGACTGTTCCTGAACTAGGAGGTGTTGCAGCATAAACAATATTTTTACCTGGAGTTATTGTAAGTATACCCAATGCTACTGCCATAAATCCAAGTAATACAGATGATGTGACCCAAAACTTTTTGGACTTTCTCATTCTAAATCTTGATATTTTAGTCACGGAACAATCTTGTTCCAAATCTCTTTTCTTCATAGAAAAGTTCTCCTTATTTTTTTTTCAAAAAAACTCGTCTATAAGACAAGTATTCTTTGTATGAGTATCGACTAGTTTTTTGACTTCTCGTGCGGTCACTAAATTTTTTTTCTAGCGTTAAAAAAGGCCCACATAAGTAGACCTTCTATTTTTTATGAAATTTGGTTTGCTCCAAATCTTCCCATTTTTCCATCAACTATCAAGCTTGCATAATGTGAATCAGCCCAACTTGCTGCCCATGATGTTGCACTTTGTGCATCTGAAAAATTTTGACTTGCGACTACTACTCCAGCGCCATTTTTCACCCAACCTTGCCAAACTTGTTGAGCAGGTGGTGGTGTGTTTCCCCCTGTGTTATTATTACCTCCTCCATTGCTTGGAGTGCTATTACCAGAGTTACTATTTGAATTGGAATTGTTATTCCCAGCATTTGCATTTGTAGAAGTATTTGAGCCACTTCCAGTATTTGGTGTGCTTGGCGTATAAGTATTATTTGATGACTCGACATTTGAGTTCGCTGAACTATATGAATCATTACTAGTAGCTACAGATGAATTGTTATTCCCTGTATTACTATCTTCAGATGAATCGTTATTTCCCGTATTACTATCTTCAGATTTATTTGATTCTTGTTTAGCAGAACTTGCTTTTTGACTTGTTTGTGCTGATTTAGCCGCTTCCTGAGCTTGCTTGTTACTTACATCAAAAAGTTTTTGAAGTTGAGTTTTTACTGCTTGATCATTCTTATCTTTAAGATTATTAATCGCTTCTTGTGCAATTTTTTGCTTATTCGCATCAGTCGCGTGTGCTTGATAATCTTTAACGGCTGCTTGTGCTTTTTTAATAAGATTAAGACGAGCTCCTAAAGCTTCAACTAATTTAGTGTCCTTTGCTTTTTCCTTCTGATCAGTCAGTTTTGCTATTGCCTCATTGACAGCTTTTATTGAATCATCAGTTGGTTTAGAAGTTGCGGCTGAAAGTAAAGAAGTGACTAACTTTTGTTGTTTTTCTTCTCTTTCTTGCTTTTCTTTTGCCAATAATTCAATTTTGGCCTTCTTTTTAGCATTTTCTTTTGCTAATTTTTGAGTGTGCACATTATTGTTATGCTGTGTAATTCCAATTGCAGTGCCACATCCACCTAAGATTACTACTGCTAAAAATCCAGCTGAGGCCATCTTTACTTTACGATTCCATTTTTTGGGGTTAAGTTCCATTATGATTACTCCTAAAATTTATTTCTTTAAGCATAATTTCTTAAAGCTAACTATACTATACCATACGATTTCCTCTTGAGAACCAAAATAAAGGTATTTTTTGCCCTATCAGTTTTAAGTGAGATGAATTGATAATGCAGCATCCCTAACTCCTTACCAGAACCCTATTCGGTCATCCTGGCGGTTCCTGCAATACTTTGGATAAGTATTTAAATATATATGAAGTACAGTACGGTGTAAGCGTTCTTGCAAAAATTTAATATATTACAAAATATTTAGCTCCCCATTATTTTTTATTTCAATTTATATTTTATCTTTTTCCTAAAATTTGCCCTTCAATTTTTTTCTTCTCTCTCTTTTTTTGTAATATAAGAAAATAAAATAAAAAAAACACCAAAAATGATGTTTTTTATAATATATATTAATTCAAATTATCAATATTGAATTTTAACTGTTCAGATTATTCATGACTTTCTTTTGAAACTAAATTTTGCCAATGCTTATAAGAAAAATAGATTCCTATTTGTAGTCCTTGAAAGTAATCATCAGAAAATTTAAGAAAATCTTTTTTTGCCTTTAAATATGGCATTATAAATTCTGACAGTATTTTGACAAATGTTTTTTCTTCTTCTTTCAAAAAAAGATTATTTAAGACGTCAGAGCTAAAAAAATTTCGTAAAATATCAATAATATTTTTTAATGAATAACTTCGACTATCTTCTATCCCTTTTAGAGTTTCTGAGTAAAAGTAATAATCATCAAAATTATTTTCTGACCAATAGTTAAAACTTAAATATGGAAAAAAATATTTACTAATGTACTCATTCATTTCAGTTGGCATGACAATCCCAGTTTGTTGAATAAAAACATTTGGACTATCTAACATAATCTCAATGGCAGCTTCTAGTGTTCTATTACTACGAGTGAGTTCTTCTCTTTTTGCGGAAGTGACCTTTATTGTTCCGATATGTTTATTTTTCACAGTATTTTCCTTATTTCTTTTTGTCTTTTCTATAAGCATCAATTATCATCCATGCAAATATTAAAAGCAGAGCTGCTAGAATGAACCAGCCAAGATTAGAAATATCTATAAAAACTTTTCCAAAAGCACTTCTTTTTGTCCATACTAGTAAACCTAGTGCTAAAACTATTATGGCTGGTAAAATCATCTTGGTCGCTTTAAGTATGATAATTACAAGAATAATTAATAAGATTAGCGCCCAATAAATTTTTATTAATGAAAATCCTAAAACAATTAATATGCCCCAAAATATTATATCAAAAAGGCAACCACCACACCCTCCATCAGGTCCATCTTCACCAAGTAACAACCCCAATGTCCACATACACGTTCTCCTTATATCAAATTCTGATATAAGTATATCATCAAGTAAATAATATAGAACCAATAATTAGTGAAAATATTATAGGTCCTATATTATTTTTCCGATATCTTTTTTTTACTGAAAAATTCTTCAAAAGATTGTTCATTCCAATATTCGTTAAACATATTTTTCATTGACCCAAAAAGATAGTTTTCGTGATTAGTAATTTTTTTCTCAGTGCTTCTAATGGCGTTAAAATATCGCCTTAAAGTATTAAGAATTTTTTCTTGTAGTGCTTCTTCTTCAAGAATAAAAAATACTCCAAGCTCCTCATTTTCTTTACATACCGCATTCTTTGCATTAAGAATAATACTAATCATTTTTCTAAGTTGTTGAGGAGAGTTACACCACATTTGAAGTAAGTTAATTGCTTCTTCACTAAGAAATAGTTCGTGTGTCCCTTCTTTGAGGAAATATTTTGAGTTTTTCACTAAATCTTGATTTTGGGTTTTAAGTTGAGCCTCCGAAAAATTAGAAGAAGAAAAATCTAGTTTTTCTGTATCTTTAATATTATCTAAAGAGGTATCTAGAGAGTCTTTATATAGATTGTGTGTGATTTTCACACTTCCGCTTTTACCAAGGGTTTTCGGGTCGTTTTCTGGAAGTGTGGTTTTCACACTTCCGCTTTTACCAAGGGTTTTCGGGTCATTTTCTGGAAGTGTGATTTTCACACTTCCGCTCGTACCAAGGGTTTGAACGGAAGTTTGTACGTAAACATCAGTCGCTTCAACAACCGGCCGTAACAAATATAAACGGTTTGGCTTGTTGACTCCCATTCTTTTTTGAAACAGTAGTTCTGATGTTTGAAGTTCTTTTTTTATTTTAATAACTTTTTGATTTCCACTTTTGAGCATTTCCATAAGTTCCTCATTAGTGAAAATAAAGTATAAATTATCTTCTTCATCAACCCAGTTATTCTGTACCGAATAATTAAAACGATCTTTTAATAATGCGTATGCAACTTTTGCATCGTTGCTTAATTTTTTATATTTAATATTACTAAATAAAACCTTTGGAAGTTGGTAGTAAGTTTCCCCATAAACTTCTTTGGCTTTGTAAAATTGTGGTTGGCTCATAACTTCGTACTCCTTGTTTATTAGAGCAACAAAAAAGACTAAGCAGCCTATACCTACTTAGTCTTTTCCCTTTTCAAGCTTAATTTTACTTTAATTATTGTGGTTGCTTTTTTATAAGCAATACGGTATAATTGTAGGTATAATTAAGAATGAAATGTGTGTCAAAGTTTAGTCCGCCAAGATAAAACTTTGATAGGCTAAGTAGTTTCGTTACAACTACTGTTAAATTGATCTCACTCAATAGGGTGAGATTTTTTTGTTCACTCTTTAATTTCTCGATTAATATTTAATTAGATTCTAGCATAATGTAAGCAATTTAGCAAATAGAGAATAGTGTTTAATAGTTAAAAAATAAACTAGTATATTTAGATACTAGTTTATTTATTTATTAATTTAATTATTTCTTTCCAAAAATTCTTTAATTGCTTGCTCTGCTGTTTCTTTAATATTTGCTCCAGTCTTTGCAGTAAAAATTTTTAGTTCTTTATGTACATCTTCATCAACTTTAATTAGTTTTGTTTGTTGAGAAATCTTTTCTTTTACACCAAAAGGTGTTTCTTTTTTTTCTGTATTTTTTAAAAAATCATCTAAACCCATAATATTCTCCTTGTATATTTGTCAATAAGTAAATTAGTAAATTAATAAACGTGTTAACAAATTTATTTGTCTATTCTATCAAGAAACTCTTCAAATACTGAAAGATACATTGTTAATGTTTGCTTGTCGTATCCTTGGGTCTCTGTTATACCTTTTGTACCCCACGTTAAAACTCTAGCACTATATTTTATTATATTTTGGAAGGTAAGTTCACCGAAAGTATCATAATATTTTTTTAGAAAAGATCTATTTGTAGAGTTATCATCTTTAGTTAAATATGGTACGACTCCTAATATTTCTAGCTTCTCATTATATTGTCTCATATCATTTAAATAATTGAGATAAGAGATTGTATTTTCGTAGCTTTCTTCCTCAGCCTGTGTTGGCGCAATAACATAATCACTGGCAACAATGCAGTTATGAGTATAGAGAGAAGTAGTAGGTACGCTATCAAAAATTATAAAGTCGTAATCATGTTTCAAATCATTGATAAGATAGCTATAAAGAAAATATTCGTTGCTTTGTTTTAGATTAGTACGAGCATATCTATCTAGTTTTGCAAGTTCCCAATCTCCTTGTACAATATATAAATAATCATCCAATTGTGTAATACAATTTTTTAATGATTCATTTTTTATACCCTCCATAAAAGTTTGAGTTGCTTCACTTTTAATAGTAAAGTTCTTCATTAATTTTTTAGTCAATGTTCTTTGTGGATCGCTATCAATAAGAAGTACTTTGATTTTAAATTTAACCATAATATATGCGAATAACGCAATTAAGGTAGATTTTCCAACTCCGCCCTTAAAGTTGTTGAAAGTAAGAACGATTGCTACAGATAAAGATTTTATTTTTTTTATAATTTCTTGACGTTCTTTTGTAATAGTCCATAAGTTACTATCCATTATTTCTCCTTTTTAAGATACTAGTATACTAATTTATAAGTATATTATAATACAAAAATACTAGTATGTCAATATATTCATTGATTAATATAAAAATAAACTAATTTACTAATTGATTAGTATAAAAAAATACCGATATTTGTTTATAAGGGTATCTTTCTGGTTAAGCAATATATAATTTTTGTGAGGCCTTATAATTTCTTTGTGTTTCGAGTTGCTTAAATATTGTGTGAAATCTTAATAGATGATTATTCAAAAGTAGAAGTAGTACCTACATAACTTAAAAAGGACTTTTTTATTATGGAAATTGTAATGCTTCACGAGTCAAGTTATCTAGTGCATTAAAAACCGAAGGATGATGAGAGAGATATTCTTTTACTCCGAAAATTCCACGTCCTAATTTTTGTCCATTAAATGAATACCATTCGCCTAGCTTCTTTACTACTCCAAGTTGAATGGCAGTTGTAACGACATCGATTTCTTGAGAAAATCCGTCTCCAAAAATATTAATAACAGTTGGCTTTTTATAGGGAGATGAAACCTTATTTTTGACTGTATGAAGTGTTGTTTTTTTTCCAATTGTATCTATTCCGTCTTTAATTTTTTCTCCAGATTTTACCTCTATACGAACCGAAGAATAAAATTTTAAAGCTGAACCACCTGGGGTGGTTTCTTTATTTAAGAACAAGCCACTCATGGTAGAGCGTATTTGATTGATGAAGATGATTACTGTCTTTGTTTGATTTACCTTCCCTACTAACTGGGATAGTTGCTCAGACATCATTTTAGCTTGCTGACCAGGCATTTTAACACCATCTATCTCAGAAGCAGGAGTGAGTGCTGCAACTGAATCCACTACAATTAAGTCAAAAGCTCCTGTTCTAACAAATTCATTAATCATATAGAAAGCCTCTTCCCCAGTATCAGGTTGGGCAAATATTAGACTATCTGATTTGACACCTAGGTTTTCAGCATATTCTATATCAAGTGAGTTTTCAGCATCAATATAAGCTACATAACCCCCGTTTTTTTGTGTTTCAGCTACCGCTTGAAGCGCTACAGTTGTTTTTCCAGAGGATTCTGCTCCAAATAGTTCAATGAGTCGTCCTTTAGGATAACCGCCGATACCAATTGCGCAATCTAATGACAGAATACCTGAAGGTAGTGCCTGAACATGTTGTGAAGCTTTCCCTTCCTCATCCAAAATGGTATTAGAGCCAAACTTTTTTTCAATCGATTGTGTTGCTTTGAGAATAGCCAATTTCTTTTCTTCTGGATCATCTAATTTTCTTACTTTATAAGAATTATATTGAGATTGTTCCATGATTTCTCCTTTCATAATTGTTTGAGGTAGGAATCAAAATATTGTTTATCAGTTAATTTAACGATGGAGTTAAATTCCAGTTCTAAATAATGTCCATCTAATTTTTTTAGAATTATGCCTGTTTTATCTTTCCAATCTACAACGATTCCATCTACATTTTTTAAATTCTTACCTACCTGGTACTCTATATTAATTTCAAGCTGAAGACTCTTTGCGAAAGAAATCATGGTAAGAATCTCATCCTGTTCCAAAGAAAAATTTGGCTCTTCAAAGGTAAATTCTTTATGATAATCACGATGAGCTGAAGCAAGTTCGGCAGTCGCAAAAGGATTCCATTTCATTTTCCCTCTATCTTCATACGTTCTTATTGATTCATATTTACTATAAGACCTGTCAACACGACTCAATTTAAGCCCTCCAATCCACCTGCAGAGTGTCCTCCTACCATTTTGCTTCTTGCAACCGCACGTGACCCTTTTTTTAGAACAGTTGCTTTTTGAACAGAAACAAAGTGATATTTTTGACGAATTGAGTCAAGTGCTTCTTGAACAGCTTCGTCCTTTTTTTGTTTAATTGTTTCTTCACTTACCTCATCGGAATCAAAGAGTGAAATCAGTTGATAAGGTTCATCTATGAGATTATTTGCGCTAACCCCAATCCGTCTAACTGCGCCTTCATCATATTTTTCATTAAATAGTCTGGTAGCAATTTCTTGTAAATCTTTAGTAGAGCTAGTTGGTTCAATTTTTCTAGAAACTGAGATAGACTTTTTATAATCAGCTATTGAAAACCCCACAAAGAGCGAAAAATTTGTCGCTTTTTTCTTTGATTTTCTTAGTCTCACAGCAACTTGTTCAGCCATTTCATTTACGATCAATCCTATTTCTGATTTACGTGTATAATCTCTAGGTAGGGTTTGACTATTCGAGAAACTGATAGATTTCCTTTTATACTTGTCAGTTAAACGTGTTTCATCAATTCCGTTGGCATGGAAAAATTGTTGAAGTCCAATCACTCCTAATTCACGCTTTAACATATCAGGGTCAGCATGAGCAAGCTCTTTTATTGAATGAATCCCTAACTTATTTAAACGTGCTTCAGTTCTTACATTAATCCCCCAAAAGTCAGTCATATCAGAGATTGACCATACCTTAGAGGGAACATCTTCATACCGAATCAACGCTCTCATGTTGGAATTATGTTTAGCATAATTGTCCATTGCAAGTTTTGCAAGAAGTGGATTGTCGCCCATTCCAATCGTCACATACAATCCAGTTTGATGATAAATTTTACGCTGCAGCATTTGAGCTAACTTATCCATTTGTTCGTATTTATCAGTATTTTCAGGAAAGAAGAAGTCCAAAGATTCGGTAACATCTAAACAGGATTCATCTATCGAGTAAGCATGGATTTCATCTATAGAGGTAATTTCTCTCAAAATATTGATTACCTCTAAATTCTTTTTGATATATAGCAGCATTTGAGGAGGAACAATATAAGTTTGTCTTGCCCAACGTTCAACTTCAGCAATATATTTTGGTTCAGGTTCTATTGTCTGTCCAAAAATATCTGTATGTTTTTTGTACCATAGCCGATAGTTGAATTTGCGGTTATGTGCTAGGAACGGAAGTTCTTTCGAATGACTGACATTAGACATTCCAAATACTTTCTTGAAAGTTGGACTAGCAGCAAGTATTAATCCATTTGAATTATCAGCCCTACTCATTACACAAAGAGAAGTAGTGAGAGGATTTAATCCACGTTCAATACATTCAATTGAAGCGTAATTAGATTTGACATCTTCAAAAAGGATAGCTCGATGAGGTTCAAGTGAGTAATCGAAAAACGTATTAATGTTCTTCATGCTATTTATACCTCCTACCAAAAATATCAGATTAATTGATATTATACACTTAATATACTGATTAATCAATATTTAATATCTGGAAAAATGATATTTTTGCAATAGGGAATATAACTTATTTAATATAATGAAAAAGGTTGGAATTACTTACTTATTTTTTATGAAAGGTATGATAAAATTAGAAATATATTAAGAGAAGGAAAAATATTATGGATAATAGGAATAAGGAACCAAACAATAGTAATTTAAACACAAATATATTTTACTTACTTATAGGACTTACGATTTTACTTGCTTTGGCAATATATATTTTTAATAATAAATGTAATTTAAATATAGATAACAATTTAACTGGTTACGTTGGATTAATTGCAGCTCCACCTACAGCCTATTTATGGATTATTAAGGAGAGAAAAAAAGAGCTTGAATTAGTAAATAAAGAAGAAGACCAGTATTTAATGAAAGTCGCTGAGTTAAACAGAGTCCAGAATGAAGCTATTAATCAATTTTATGATGAAAAGAAAATGTTAGCAGGTGCAATCGCAATAAATTCATCAATAGATGAGTGGACAAATTTATCTCATACATATAGAGAACACGAAAAAGAAATTTTTATAAAGGTTGAGCAATTGGCATCAGTTTTGTTTTTCAAATATTCTTTAGAAGAAAAGAATTTCGAACAAATGACAGGAATCATAAAAGAAGTAATTGAAAAAATTATTTATATTCAAGATGAAACCAATTTAATGTTTGATTGGTCGAAATATAAGTTTAAACATCTGGGGTTTGGAACAAATATGGAGGAGTATCCAGGATTGGGACTGAAGTATGCTAACACTTTTATAGGTTCTGAACTTTTAAAAGCAATTTTCTTAGAAAGTGAATTTACATCGTTAAATCTTACCAAAATGACTTCAAGTAAGAGTTACTTTGATAAATCTTTTTTTACAAAGGCTAATTTAGAAGAAAGCAAATTTATTGATTCTTCATTTACAGAAGCATTTTTTACTGAAGCTGTTTTAATTAAAGCAAATTTACTTGATTCAAATTTCTTTAAAGCAGATTTTGAGAGAGCAGACTTAAGAGGTGCAATTTTAAAAGGCGCAATTTTCAAGCGAGCAAATTTGAAAGGCGCAGATTTAAGAGGAGCAGATCTAACAGAAACTGATTTTACTAGTGCAGACCTTACAGGTGCAAAGCTGTCAGGAGCAATAATTAGTAAAACATATTTTGAAGGTGCAAATATTACAGGAATTGACCTTGAAGGAAGTGAATTAAAAAATGCAAATCTTCACTATGCTATAATAAGTGGGGTCGAGTGGAATGATTCTGTAAAAGAAAAAATATTAAATGGAAACCTTCAGGATTTTTTTAATTAACAAAGAGGTTGAAAGTTCATGCTACAGTTCATTTCTAAATGAGTTGAAAGAATATGACTATATTTTATAGATATTAAATTCGAAGTTAGCAGGGGTGAGAGGCTATAAGTTTAAATAGATATATACTTCATAGTCTGTGCAAGACACATGTTTCCGAAAAATTAGAATTTTCTTGACACTTGTTTATTGTTATAAATATATACTTCTTCATTCATTTCAAGACTTTAAGCTTAATAATAAAAAAATCACTAGTAATTACCAGTGATTTTTTATCTTTTAACAACTACTTTATTGATGAACCTTCACTGGAGTACCAACAGGAAGGGTTCCAGAAAGTGCTTGAGAGTATAGCCAATAACTATCAGAAACTGATAATCTAATGCATCCGTGTGATGAAGGAGATTTACCAAGTTTATTGGCTTCCGAAGCAATGTAGTTTCCGTTGCTGTCAACTGGTACACTGTGGAAGAGATAAATTCCGTGTTGTAACCAACTTACAGCATAGTTAGCTCCCATTCCTTCTCCTGCATTATAAAAATGCGATGCTGTTTCAACTTGTGTCGCATAGTTACCTTGTGGAGTTGTATTACTTACTCCAGCTGAAGAGTAAAAAGTATAAATCACAGAATTGTTGGATTTAAGGTATGTTCTATTTTTGGAAATACTTACTTCTATCGATAAATTGTTGTATTTGCTCAGTACTGGGTAGCTTCCTAATTCAGAAGATAATTGCCAATAATTGCCGGACATAGGTCTCATTTCAGTAGTGGGAGCAGGACCAGCTTTACTGACGTAGAAAGAAACACTACCATATTTCCACCCATTTTGAAGTAAACTGTTCTGTTCATATGAGCTTGTTGTATAGTTATGTGAACCAGATTGAGCATTAGGGTTATAAGAAACATATAGTTTCGTATTACCTGCAGAGTAAAAAGCAGGTGCCCCATTATTATCCCAGCGCCAACCTTTATTCACTAGAGATTGTGCTTCATAGTGGCTCATGGTATAGTAGTGATCTCCGCCTATAGAGTTTGGATTGTAAACTCTATATACAGGTTTTCCAGATGATGCACCATACCATCCAATCCCTTCGCTATTCCATCCATTCTGAATGAGGCTAGAACGCTCATAAGTATTTTTAGTGTAAAAATGTTCCCCAGTATTACTATTATAAAGTCTGTAGACATCTTCTGCTTGAGCTTTGACTCCAATGAATGCTGAGGCAGCAACCATTAAAGAGAGCGCTGTTCCAATAATAAACTTTTTCATATTAAATTTCTCCCAATTATTTCATAAAACTATTATCCTACTTTGTGATTAATAAATCAAACTTTTTTAGGATTAGCTCATGGCTAGACTTCTTTATGGTATAATAATCAATGGCGCACCTTTCTGATGCAATATTGCC
>Ga0308158_10002675_pt1 | contig 16478 bp, 9 predicted proteins | sample PhyBR2_FD_201038 | JGI IMG/M metagenome (GOLD analysis project Ga0308158, IMG submission 201038) | Phyllosphere microbial communities from UC Gill Tract Community Farm, Albany, California, United States - DLSLB.R2 | ecosystem: Host-associated > Plants > Phyllosphere > Unclassified | place: USA... | reverse complement strand
CACGACTCCTCGGTGGCGAAGGAGATCACGGGCGCCAGCAGTCGCAGCAGGGCCGAGAGCGCAGTCCGCAGCGCGGCGACGGCCGACGCGCCCGTGGCGCCGCCTGCGTAGGCGCGCTCCTTCACGAGCTCCAGGTAGTCGTCGCAGAACGTCCAGAAGAACGACTCTGTGACCTCGAGCGCGCGGGCGTGGTCGTACTCGTCGAGAGCGCGCGTGGCATCGGCGATCACGGAGTCGAGGCCCGCGAGCATGCTGAGATCGAGCGCCTCGGTGACGGGTGCGTCGCCGGGGTCGCCGAAGGAAAGCACGAACTTCGCTGCGTTGAGCACCTTGATGGCCAGGCGGCGGCCGATCTTCACCTGCGTCGGGTTCTGCGGGTCGAAGGCCGCGTCCGCGCCGAGACGGCTTGATGCCGCCCAGTAGCGGACCGCGTCGGTGCCGTGCTGCGTGAGGATATCGGCCGGAGTGACCACGTTGCCCTTGGACTTGGACATCTTCTTGCGGTCCGGGTCCACGATGAAGCCCGAGATGGCGGCGTCGGTCCAGGGGGAGCGGTCATCCTCCAGCGCGCTGCGCAGCATGGTGGAGAACAGCCACGTGCGGATGATGTCCTGCCCCTGCGGTCGCAGATCAAAGGGCGACACCAGATCCCAGAGCTCCGTGTCGCGCTCCCAGCCGCCCGCGAGCTGAGGCGTGAGCGAGGACGTCGCCCAGGTGTCGAAGATGTCCATCTCGCCGTCGAAGCCGCCCGCCTGGCCGCGCTGGGCCTCGGAGTACCCGGCGGGCACATCCGTGGTCGGATCGATCGGCAGTTGCGCAGCATCAGGGATGAGCACCCGGTCGTAGTCTCGTTCCCCGTTCTCATCCAGGGCGTACCACACCGGAATCGGCACCCCGAAGAAGCGCTGACGCGAGACCAGCCAGTCGCCGGTCAGACCGCCCACCCAGTTCTCGTAGCGCACCCGCATGAAGTCCGGGTGCCAGTCCAGCTCGCGACCGAGCTCGACCAGCCGCTCGCGCAGCTTCGGGTCGCGGGCACCGTTTCGGATGTACCACTGACGGGTGGAGACGATCTCCAGCGGCCGATCGCCCTTCTCGAAGAACTTGACCGGGTGGGTGAAGGGGCGCGGGTCGCCGATCATCTCGCCGGAAGCCTGCAGCAGCTCCACCATCTGCTTCTTGGCGCTGAACACCGTCTTGCCGATCAACTCGCCGTACGCCGCGATACCGGCCTCGGACGTGATCGCGTCGGGACGCTCGTCCACGATGCGTCCGTCCTTACCGATGATGGTGCGGTTGGGCAGATCGAGCTCGCGCCACCAGATGATGTCGGTCACGTCGCCGAAGGTGCAGACCATCGCGATGCCCTTGCCCTTGTCGGGCTGAGCCAGGTGGTGCGCGAGGACGGGCACCTCGACGCCGAACACCGGGCTGGTGACGGTGCTGCCGAACAAGGGCTGGTAACGCTCGTCATCGGGGTGGGCCACCAGTGCCACGCAGGCGGCAAGCAGCTCAGGGCGCGTGGTGTCGATCTCGACGTCGCCGCCGGCCCCGTGGAAGACGAGCGTGTGATAGGCGGACGGCTGCTCGCGGTCCTCCAGCTCAGCCTGTGCGATGGCGGAGCGGAAGTCGATGTCCCACAGCGTGGGAGCCAGGTCCTGGTAGGCCTCGCCGCGCTCCAGGTTGCGCAGGAAGGCCAGCTGGCTGGTGCGGATCGTGTCGTCGGAGATGGTCCGGTAGGTCTGAGTCCAGTCCACCGAGAGACCGAGCTGGCGGAAGACCGCCTCGAACTGCTTCTCGTCCTCCACCGTGAGCTCCTCGCACAGCTCGATGAAGTTGCGGCGGGAGATGGGCTGCTGGTCCGCGGCCTTGGACGACTTGTTGTCGCCGCCGCGGAACGGGGGCGTGAAATCGGGGTCGTACGGCAGCGACGGGTCGCACCGCACGCCGTAGTAGTTCTGCACACGGCGTTCCGTGGGAAGGCCGTTATCGTCCCAGCCCATCGGGTAGAACACGCTCTTGCCGCGCATGCGCTCGAAGCGAGCCTTGATGTCGGTGTGCGTGAACGAGAACGCATGGCCGATGTGGAGGCTGCCCGAGGCGGTCGGCGGAGGGGTGTCGATCGAGTAGACCGACGCGCGACCCCCGGCGGACGCCGCGGCGCGATCGAACCGGTAGACGCCGGTCTGCTCCCACTGCTCGGACCACTTGGCCTCGAGACCTTCGAGGGCGGGCTTGTCGGGAATCTGCGCGTCGGCCATGGGTCTCCAGAGGCGATATGTGCGGCACCGTGTGAGCGTGCCTGAGTGTTTGGGAGAGACCAGTCTATGCGCTTGCGAACCGCTCAGTCCCTCACCTGCACCCCCAGGGCGGTCGCGAGCGATGCCGCGGCGAGCTGAGCTTGGAGGGATGTGATCGTCGCCCCGGCGAGGCCGCGCGGATCGAGATGGTGCGAGACGTCCAGGCCACGGAGGTCGACGTCCGTATTGCGGGCTTCGCGCAGATCGAGCTCGTCCACGCGGGAGTCCACGAACCGCACCCGCGTGAGCGAGGCGGCCGGCGCATCGAGCGATCCGAAGACGGTGCGCGACACGTCGATGTCCGCGGCCGATGCCCGTCCGGCGCTGAGGTAGTCGATCCGGCAGTCCTCGATGATCAACTCGGAGACCTCGGCATCGGCGAGGTCGAGGCTGCCGATACGGCTGGAACGGATACGCACCCGGCGAAGGTGTGCCCCGCGGAGCGCGAGGGAGGCGATCTGGACCGTGTCGAAATCGAGATCGCGCAGGCTGCCGTGCGTGGCGTCGAGGCGATCGAGTGCGCCACCGGAGAACCGGGAGCCGCTGAGGTCGGCGTGGGGAGCGTCGAACTCTCCGCGCGGGTCCGCCCACTCGACCTCCTCGAGGGCGATGCCGCGGCGGGGTCGCGGCCCCGCTTCGAACTGCTCGGGGAGATCGGGGCTGGCAGCCTGCGGCGGACGGAGAGGGCGTGATGTGCGAGCCATGCCCGCAGTCTAGGCAGGGGGTCGGACACAGATGGGAGGGGTGCCGCGCCCGACCCGAACGGGCGCGGCACCATGTCGCGGAGGATCTCACGTCGACGTTCGGCCACTGGAGGGCCGATGCGGTAATTGCACCGCGTCCAACAACCGTAGCGGATGCGATAGGTTGGATGCATCCCTGACCCGCAATCCGAGGATCCCGCATGTCTGCTCGTTCCGTCGGCCGCCGAGTGCTGGCCGCGTTGTCCCTGACCGTCGCCGCGACGATCGTTCTTGCCGGCTGTGCCGGATCCGACGCTCCCGCATCGAGCGGGACGGGCGCGGCGGACGGATCCGCTCCCTCGGGTGAGCTCTCGTGGGCGATCGCCGGTGCCACGCTTTCCGAGGGGCACATGGATCCGCAGACGAGCCAGATGGACGTGACGGCCATGGTGCAGCGCGTGGTCTTCGACTCCCTGGTTTTCCAGAACGCGGATGGGTCCTTCTCGCCCTGGCTCGCCAGTGCGTGGGAGGTCTCCGAGGACGGACGCAGCTACACGTTCACGCTGCGCGATGACGTGACGTTCACGGACGGCGAGAAGTTCGACGCCGAGGCGGTGAAGGCGAACTTCGATCGCATCGTGGCCCCGGACACGGCTTCGGCGCAGGCCGCGAGCATGCTGGGCGGAGAGAACTACGCCGGCACCACCGTCATCGACGACACCACCGTTCGCGTGGACTTCCACGAGCCGTACGCGCCGTTCCTGCAGGCCGCGAGCACGCCTCTGCTCGGCTTCTACTCGCCGCGTGTGCTCACCGAATCCCTCGACAAGCTCAAGGCCGGTGGCCCGGACGTGACCGTCGGCACCGGGCCGTACATCCTCAGCGAGTACACCGCCGATCAGGAGATCGTCTACACCGCGAACCCGGACTACGCCTGGGGGCCGCAGGGGCAGAAGACACCCTCCATCCAGACCCTGCGTGTGTCGCTCGTCCCCGAGCCCTCGGTGCGCACCGGAATGGCGAACTCGGGCGAGGCTCAGCTGGTGAGCGAGCTGCCCCCCAGCTCGGTGGCGGAGCTCAACTCCGACCTGAAGGTCGACACCAAGGCGTACCCGGGGATGCCGTACTCGCTGTTCCTCAACGAGAAGTACGGAGTGTTCGCCGATCAGAAGGTCCGCCAGGCTTTCGAGCTCGGGATCGATGTCGACAGCGCCGTGGAGTCGATCTTCGACGGCCAGTTCGAGCGCGCCTGGAGCGTGCTGGGGCCCACCACACCGATGTACGACGCGGCGATCGAGGGAACGTGGGCGTTCGACCCGAAGAAGGCGGAGGCGCTCCTGGACGAGGCGGGATGGACCGGACGCGACGCGGACGGGTACCGCACGAAGGACGGCAAGCGACTCAGCGTCCGCTGGATCGCGTGGACTCCGATCCCCGACGACCGCACCGCTCTCGGCAACGCCATTCAGTCGGATCTGAAGAAGATCGGCTTCGAGGTCGTGCGTGAGGCACTGGAGCCCGGCGCCTACAACGAGCAGTACGGTCCGAAGACCTACGACATCACCGACTGGGGCTTCTCCGGGGTGGACCCGGACTACCTGCGCTCGCACCTGGCGACCGACGGATTCCAGAACGCCTCGCAGGTGTCGGACCCCGCGGTCGACGCCCTCGTCGCGAAGGGCGCCGAGACGGTCGACCCGACCGAGCGCGCCGCGGTCTACACCGAGCTGCAGGAGTGGAACGCGCAGCACGTCGCGATCGTGCCGCTCTACGTGCCTGCCCTCATCAGCGCGAGTGCTCCGTCGGTGTCGGGACTCACGTTCGACCTGTACGGTCGTCCGCTGTTCTACGACGCCTCGATCGACTGAGTTGGTCAGGACGACCCCGCGGCGGCGGCGCAACGGAGTGATCCGTCGCGCCGCCATCGGCGTGTTCGGGGGAGTGCTCCTGCTGTGGGCCGCGGCGACGGCTTCATTCCTGCTGATGCGCGTGATCCCGGGTGATCCGGTGGCTGTGATGCTCGGACCGCAGGCGAACGTCTCCGAAGCTGTCAGACAGCGCCTGCGCGAGCAGCTGGGGCTCGATCGTCCCGTTCTGCAGCAGTACGTCGACTACCTGGTGGGGTTGCTGCGCGGCGACTTCGGCGAGTCGTTCCAGCTCCGGCTGCCCGTCACCGAGGTGATCGGCCGCCAGCTCGGCGCCACTCTTCAGCTCACGCTCGCCGCGCTGGGAATCGCGCTCGCGCTGGTGCTGATCGTCGCGATCGTGGCGCGCACACGCCGCACGCGCGCGGTGGCAGCCACGGTGGAGCAGATCATCCTCGGGATGCCGGTGTTCTGGATCGGATTGATCCTGCTCTCGGTCTTCGCGTTCGGGCTCGGCTGGTTCCCGGTCACGGGGTCGCGCCCGGGATCCCTCGTGCTCCCCGCCGTCACTCTGGCCCTGCCCACTGCCGCACTGCTCGGTCAGCTGCTGCGTGACGGCCTCGAGCAGGCAGAACGGTCGGAGTTCGCCGAGACGGTTCGCGCTCGCGGGGCGGGCGATGTCCGATTGCTCGCCCACCACACCCTTCGTCACGCGACGGTCGGGACACTGCCGATGGTGGCCTACGTCATCGGCTCGCTGCTCGGCGGTGCAGTTCTCGTGGAGACCGTGTTCGCGCGCCCCGGACTCGGTCGTGTGACGCTCGCAGCGATCACGGACAGGGACGCGCCGGTGCTGAGTGGCGTGCTGCTGCTCAGCTGCGCCGTGTTCGTCGTGGTCTCCCTGCTCTCCGATGTCGCCATCCCGCTGCTGGATCCGCGCCGGCGGGAGCGCGCAGCGCCTCGACCAGACGCAGGGGACCTGAGCGCATGATCCGTCGCGTGCTGCTCGCCGTCGCGGGCATCGTCCTCCTCGTCCTCGTGACCATGGCGGTCCTCCCGCAGGTCTTCACGACCGCAGACCCGCTTCTCGCCGACGTCGGCGCTCGTCTGCAGCCGCCGAGCACGGATCACCCGTTCGGGACCGATCAGAGCGGACGCGATGTGTTCGCGCGGGTCGTGCACGGTGCCGGGGCCTCATTGGGGGTCGGCGTCACCGCTGTCGTCGTGGCCCTCCTCGTCGGCACTGTGCTCGGATGGCTGATTGGGAGTGCGCCGAAGGTCGTGGATGCCGTGGTGATGCGCGTGATCGATCTCGCACTGGCGGTTCCCGAGTTCCTGGTGGCGCTCGTGGTCGTGGCGCTTCTCGGGCCCGGCGCCGGAAATGTGGCCGTTGCGGTCACGATCGCGGTGATTCCCATCTACGTTCGATACTCACGCGGGCACACCCGCGCCCTCGCCGCGGAAGAACATGTGGAAGCGGCGCGCATGCTGGGCCTTCCGGCGTTGACGGTCTCCCTGCGTCACGTGCTGCCTGCCGTCCTCCGCCGCCTCACGGTGCTGGCAACCATCGGCATCGGGAGCACGATCCTGGCGGTGGCCGGGCTCGGCTTCCTCGGGCTCGGTGCGGGCGAGCCCGCACCGGAGTGGGGACTGATGCTCGCCGGCGGGCGCAATGTTCTCGCGCGCGCCTGGTGGGTGACGCTGTTCCCAGGGCTGGCCATCACTCTGACGGTGGTATGTGCGAGCCTCATCGGCCGGGCACTGCGCCAACGGGTGGAAGAGGGTGTGCGATGAGCGGAATCCGGGTGCAAGATCTCGTCATCACCGACCGTGCGACCCCGGGGCACCGTGAACTCGTGCGGGTGGATGAACTGCGGGTCGAACCCGGGGAGTGCGTTGCGGTCGTCGGCGAATCCGGTGCGGGGAAGTCGCTCCTGCTCCGCGCGTTGCTGGGTCTCGTCCCCCGACCGCTGCGGGTGACCGCGGCACGGCTGGAGGTGGACGGAGCGGATCTGTCTCAGGCTTCCGCGCGCGAGCTGCGGCAGGTCCGTGGGGCCCGGATCGCCCTCGTGGGCCAGGACGCCCTCGTCGCGCTTGACCCGCTTCGGCGGGTCGGGGACGAGGTCGCCGAACCGTTGGCGATCCACACCGGTCTTCCTCGTCTTGCGCGACGTCAGCGTGCGGTGGAGCTGCTCGCCGACGTGGCGGTGGACCGGCCCTGCCTGCGCGTCTCGCAGTATCCACATGAGCTCTCGGGTGGCATGCGCCAGCGCAGTCTGATCGCGTCCGCTCTGGCCGCCGACCCGCCGGTGCTGGCGCTCGATGAGCCGACGACGGCCCTCGATGCCACGGTGCAGCGTCATGTCCTCGAACTCGTGCGCTCCGTGGCGGACGACGGGCGCGCGGTGATCCTGGTCAGCCATGACATCGCCGCCGTGTCCGCGATCGCGGACCGTGTCGTGGTGATGAGGGACGGACGTGTGATCGAAAGCGGCGACACGGCCAGCGTCATCGCTGCGCCCGCTCATCCGTACACTCGCGAACTCCTGGCGTCGGCGCGCCGACAAGTGCCGGTGCGTCGATCGATCGGCGCTCGAGAGTTGCTGAGCGCGCACGGCCTCACCCGTCACTACGCGCACACGACTGCGGTAAGCGATGTGTCGCTGAGCCTGCACGACGGCGAAGTCGTCGGTGTCGTCGGAGAGTCTGGGTCGGGTAAGTCCACGCTGGTGCGCATGCTGCTCGGTGCCGAGGATCCCGACGAGGGCCGGGTGACGCTCGACGGCGAACCATGGGCGCCGCTTGCGGAGTCGTCGCGTCGGAGCAGGCGCCGGCGTATCCAGCTCGTGGCGCAGAATCCGCGCGGCGCCTTCCTCCCCACATGGACGATCGGGCGCACCATCGGTGAGGCTCTCGCGGCTGCGGGCGTACCGCGCGTTCAGCACGCCACCCGAACCGCCGAACTGCTGGAGCGAGTGGAGCTGGATCCGGCTTTCGCCGGGCGCCGGCCGCGGACGTTGTCGGGAGGGCAGTTGCAGCGTGCAGCCATCGCACGCGCTCTCGCGGTGGCCCCCGACATCCTGCTGCTGGATGAGCCCCTGTCAGCCCTCGACGTCTCCGTCGCCTCCCGGATCCTCGCGCTTCTGCGACGGCTGCGGGACGAGGGAACGGCCATGATCCTCGTCTCCCATGATCTCGCCGTCGTGGGAGAGCTCGCCGATCGGATCCTCGTGATGCGGTCCGGGAGCGTCGTGGAGGAGGGCGCGGCGACGGAGATCTTCGCCGCCCCGGCGCATCCGTTCACGCGGGAGCTGCTGAGCTCACGGGCGGTGCTGCCGCCCCTCTAGATGAGATTTCCTTCATCTCGCTGCCGAACGGCGCCTGCAGCACCCGACGCGGTTTATCGTTTTCTCTGCAACTGTCGTCGACTGAGCCCTGCGTTCCGATCGTGGGGCGACATCGCGGCGAAGAACAGACTCCGCCTGTCACATGGCGTTTCCCCGAGTCCGAAACGAGGGGAGAAGTATGTCCTGTGCATCCTGCACACATACGCGCGCCATGGACGAGGTGTCCGGTGCAGCGTGAAACCTGGGTGAGAGAGTTCGCACCTGAGCTGCGGGCCGCAGCGCGATCGTCTTTCGCGGTGCGTCGTGTCCCGCCCCGCTCGATGCGGACGCTGGTGGGTGGTGCCATTCGGCCGCGACCCGGTGACGTGGTCCTGGCGCGCATCGCGCGGCTGGGACACCACCGTCACATCGAGCAGCCGCACGGGCGCCGCAGCGCGCTGCACGTGGACGACCTGATCATCGTCGCCTACGCGGATCGCTACGCCACGGATCAGTTCGAGTCCTACGTGCCGCGCCACCTGGGCCCCGTGAACCTCGTCGCCAGCGGAGGTATCGCCTCTGAGGTGCACACCCGCAGTCGTGCGGTCCGTGCCGCCACCGATATCGTGCCGATCGGGCTCATCGGAGACGACGCGGGCCGTCCCCTCAACGTGGCAGACTTCCGCCTGCCCACGGTTGACACGTCGGGTGAGCGGCCGCGAACCATCGCCGTGCTGGGCACCGCGATGAACGCGGGTAAGACAACCACCATTCGTCACCTGGCCCACGGGCTCGCTCGCGCCGGGGTCCGCCCTGGCGTGACCAAGGTGACGGGAACCGGCTCCGGAAACGACTACTGGGTGATGCTGGATGCCGGCGCGCACATGATGCTCGATTTCACCGATGCGGGGCTCGCTTCATCGTTTCGCCAACCGACGAGCGTGCTGGAGGAGGTGACCGCCCAGCTGGTCGGAAACCTCACCCTGGGCGGGTGCGGCGTGAACCTCGTGGAGATCGCAGACGGCCTGCTGCAGCAGGACAACCGTCGCCTGCTGCAGTCGGAGCGACTGCACGAGCTGATCGACGCGGTGGTGTTCGCGGCATCCGATGCCATGGGTGCCGTGCAAGGCGTGAGCATCCTCACCGACTTCGGCTTCGACGTCGTCGCCGCTTCGGGGACGATGACCGCGTCACCGCTGGCCGCGCGCGAGGCGGAAGCAGCACTGGGGATCCCGGTATGGGGGATTCCGGAACTGGGTGAGGCCCGTGCGGTCGCTCCTGTCCTGGGCATCTCCCCGTCGCTCCTTCACGAGCCCGCCGAGCTCCCGCTGCCAGCATGGCCCGTGGACATGCTGGACCCGGATACCACGATCGCCGTACCGGCGCCCGACACCGCGGCTGAGCTGTTGTCTCATGCTGGCGCGGATCATGCGCAGCTGCCGGCCTCCGGGGCCTTCCGTCCGGTGATGCCATGACCGGTGAGCGCACTGTCGTGCCGACAACGCCGGATTCGACACCCGCGGACGCGTGGAGCGCCGACACCGAACCCGAGTGGATGCGCGAGGGGCTGGAAGACGACGGCGAGGTGCGCGCAGGCGCGCTGTTCCGGGTCCGTGCGTCTGACGTCATCGCGGTCGCCGCGCTGGGGCTGGTCCAGGCGGCGGCCCTCGCCGCGTTCGTCCTGGTGACGCGGACGATCATCGACGCGCTCATCCCCGACGGGGTCGGGCGGGCTGCCGAGCTCACGTTCGAGCGCGCCCTGTGGAGCTGCGGGGTGCTTGCCGCACTCGCGATCATTCTCGGGATTGCGCGCAGCATCGAGTTCTCCGTCGCGGAACGCGCGGGATACCTCGTGGTGCGTCGGCTCAGGATGGAGATGTACGGGCACCTGCAGCGCATGCTCCCCGCACATCTGCGACACCGGGCGCGCGGCGGGCTGCTCCTGCGATTGACGGGCGACCTGTCCATGTTGCGCATGTGGCTGAGCCGAGGCGTGCTGGAGGGCATCTCCGCCGCGATCGTGCTCCTCGTCGGGGTGGGCGTGCTCTGCTGGCTCAACATCTGGCTCGCGGTCACGGTGGTCGCCGTGCTCGCCGGCGGAAGCGCGCTGTCGCTCCTGTTCGGGCGCGCGATGCGCGACGCCACTCGCACGATGCGCCGGCGTCGGTCGCTACTGATGGGCAACATCGACGAGCAGCTGGGAACCCTCCCTGTCAGTCAGGTGTCGGGACGGACCCGAGGGGAGTTCTCCCGGCTCTCGCGCCAGAACGTGTCGCTCACGGAGGCTCTCATCCGCGTCGCCGGCCTGCGTGGCCGCCTGCGCGGCATCGCCACCGCGGTGTCCCTGATATCGGTGGCCGGGGTGCTCGCCGTCGGCGTGATCGAGGCGCGGCGCGGCCACGTGGGAGTGGACGTCGTCATCGTGGCAGCTCTGCTGGCCCGGTATCTCGCTCGCCCGGTGCGAACGCTCGGTCTCACCCACGACTACTGGCACCGCGGACTCGTATCGCGACAGAAGATCACCGACTTCCTCACAAGCTCGTCTCGTGACGCCGCCGAGGAAGACCTCCCGCCGCTGATCGTGCGCGGCGGCCGGATCGAGTTCCGTGATGTGACGGTGCCGGGAGCACTCTCCGGTTTCACCGCGGTCGCGGATCGCGGCGAACTGGTCGTCATCACTGGACCGTCCGGCAGCGGCAAATCGACACTGCTGGAACTCGTCGCCCGCCAGACCGAGCCGACGTCGGGTGCGGTGACGGTGGACGGCCAGGACCTGGCCCAGACCGCGCCCTCCTCGGTCGGGCGCATGATGGGCGTGGCCGGGCCGAACCTCCCGCTGCTCAAGGGCAGCGTGCTGAGAAATGCCACCTATGCCGCCCGCCACGTGGCGCCCGGGGAGGTGCAGCGCATGCTCCGCACACTCGGGCTCGACGAATCGCTGGCGAAGCACGGCTTCTCAGACGTCCATGACTGGGTCACCGAAGGGGGTTCGAACCTGACGCTCAGTGATCGTCAGTTGCTTGCACTCGCGCGGGCCATGATGGGCACCCCGCGAATACTGCTGCTCGACGAGCCGCTCATGGGCCTGGATGCCGAGGCGCGATCTCGAGCGCGTGAAGCGCTTCTGCGACACCGTGGCACGGTGCTGATGGTGACGCAGGATCCTGACGCACTGGCGCTCGCTGACGCGGTCTGGGTGATGGGTCACGGCAAACCGGTGACGGTACAGACCGGTGAGGAATATCGCGACCAACTGTGGCGCGAACGGGGGGAACGGAACCGACGATGGCATTTCGAACGATGAATACGACGCGCGAGGCCAGGCCTCGCAGGCGCACCGGGCGTCACCTCCGGCGTGATCGGAGGATCATCGCGCTCAGTCTGGTTGTGGCGGCGGGGGCATCGGCGGCTGTCGGAGGACAGCTCGCGCTCGCGGCCCCGGCCCCCGACCCGGTGGTCGAGGCGACCGCCGCACCCCTCTCCGACGGCGTGCTGGATCTGGGATTCACCGGTGACACGATGCTCGGAGACGGGGCGGCGTCGAAGATCGCCGAGGAAGGGCCAGAATCGGTGCTGGCGGGAGTCGCGCCGATGCTCAGCGGATTCGATTTCACGATCATCAACTCCGAGGTACCGTTCACCACCAGCACGACGGCGAGCAATCCGGGTGCGAAGTACTCGTACGCGAGTGATCCGGCATATCTGCCCGTTCTTCATGCGCTCGGCGTCGACGCCATCAATCTGGGAAACAACCACGCGATGGATCGGGGCGCCGTGGGCCTGGCCGATACGCTCCGTGCCGCCACGGACACGGGGGTCGCGGCGTTCGGAGCAGGAGCCGATCAGGCCCAGGCGGCGATGCCGCTGATGGTGCGCTCCGGACAGCTGGACGTCGCCGTCGTGTCGTTCGGGGAGAACTTCGGTCCGCTTCAGCGAAGCACCGATGTGTCGGCCGGAATGCTGCCGCTGAAGCCGGATCGCATCGAGCGAGCCATCCGCGTGGCGCGGGACAACGGAGCCGATCGTGTGGTGGCTTTCGTCCACTGGGGTGACAACTATGCGGAGGTGAATGATCAGCAGCGCTACTGGGCGGGGATGTTCGCCGAAGCCGGGTACGACGTGGTGATCGGCAGCGGGTCGCACACGCTTCAGCCGGTCGATGTGATCGGCGACATGCCGGTTGTGTACAGCTTGGGCAACTTCGTCTTCGGCGCGCCGGGTCGCTTTGCCAGCTATGGCCGTCCCGGCCTCGGCGCGGTGGTTGGTCTCCGCTGGTCGGACGGCGAGGCGGGGGAGCTGAGCATCCGCGTCATCGAGACCGACAACCTGCTCACCGACTACGTGGCTCGTCCGGTCAGCGAGGCCGACCTCGCACCGGCGCGCAAGATCCTCGGCCCGCTGGTCACCTGGAACGATGAGGTCGGGAGCGTGACGTTTTGAGCAGGACGAGCGCGATTCGCCGTCTCGGAGTGGCGCTCGCGGCGCTCCTCGTCATCGCGGCCCTTCCCGCGTGTGCGGCGTCGTTGCCCGCGTCGTCCGGGCTGAGCGGGCGGGGCAAGTTCGAGATGACTGTTCCGGGGCGCCCGTCGATCCCGGTCTACTACGTCAGCGGCGAGCACGCGACACGCAACGCGACAATCCTCATCGTCATGCACGGTGTCGAGCGCAACGCGGCGGAGTACCGCAACTCGTGGACCGAGCTGGTGCGGGATCGCGACGTGGTCGTGCTCGCACCGCAGTTCTCCGCGGCCGACTTCGGTGATGCCGAGGCATACAACCTCGGGGGCGTCGGCCGGGCGGGCGGCGACGCAGCAGCGGATGTCACGGCCGGCTCCTATGGCTACATTGAACCGCTGTTCGAGGCTGCCCGCGATCGCATCGGAGGGGATCAGCAGACGTTCGAGATGTTCGGGCATTCGGCGGGCGCGCAGTTCGTGCACCGGTATGTGATGCTTGTGCCCGATGCCCCCGTCGCCCTCGCGGTCGCCGCGAACGCGGGGTGGTACCTCATGCCGGACGATCGCGCTGACTTCCCCTTCGGATTCGGGGGGAGCGCTGCACCGGCATTCGACCCCGCGCTCGCCTTCAGCCGGCGCCTGGTCGTCATGCTCGGCACCGACGACACGGGATCCGACAACCTGCGCATCGATGACGACGCGATGCAGCAGGGGGCGACGCGGCTCGATCGCGGCGAGGAATTCTTCGCGCGCGCCGCGGAGGCAGCGCGCGAGGACAGCGTCGCGTTCCGCTGGCGTGTGCAGGAGGTGCCGGGGGTCGGCCATGACCAGGAGAAGATGGCACGGGCCGCCGCGACGGTGCTGCTGGAGGGCGCATCCTGAGCGAGCGCGCGGTATGATCGGGGAACGCGCACAGATCCGGCATCACCGGGGAGCATTCGGAAGAACGGGCCTCGGCCCTACTAGAACCGAACGGGGCAGGCCCGTCACAGCCGAAGTACGAAGTGGTCCACCGCCCGCCGGGCGGAGGGCAACGCGGGGTGGTACCGCGGTCGAGAGATCGTCCCCGCAGGAGCAAATCACGAGCACCTGCGAGATGAGATGACCTACCCACGATCCTCCTTCGGACCCGCTGCCGACCAGGCTGCGACCGTCACGCCGAGCCCGCGGTTCCCGGAGATCGAGCGCGAGATCCTCGACTTCTGGGAGAGCGACGAGACCTTCCGCGCGTCGATCGACCAGCGCGACGGTGCCGATGAGTGGGTGTTCTACGACGGCCCGCCGTTCGCGAACGGTCTGCCGCACTACGGCCACCTCCTCACCGGCTATGCCAAGGACCTCTTCCCGCGCTTCCAGACCATGCGCGGCAAGAAGGTGGACCGCGTCTTCGGATGGGACACCCACGGCCTGCCCGCCGAGCTGGAGGCGATGAAGCAGCTCGGGATCACGGAGAAGAGCGAGATCGAGGCCATGGGCATCGACACGTTCAACGCCAAGGCGCGTGAGTCGGTCCTCACCTACACGCAGGAGTGGCGGGACTACGTCACCCGCCAGGCTCGCTGGGTCGACTTCGACCGTGGCTACAAGACGCTCGACACCTCCTACATGGAGAGCGTGCTGTGGGCCTTCAAGACGCTGTACGACAAGGGCCTCGCCTACGAGGGCTACCGGGTGCTGCCTTACTGCTGGCGCGATGAGACACCGCTCTCGGCCCACGAGCTGCGTATGGATGACGACGTCTACAAGGAGCGTCAGGACCCGTCGGTGACGGTGAGCTTCCCGCTCGTGGGCGCGAAGGCGGAGTCGCTGGGTCTCACCGGCGTACGCGCGCTCGCGTGGACGACGACGCCGTGGACGCTCCCCACCAACCTCGCCCTCGCCGTCGGGCCGGACATCGACTACGTCGTGGTTCCCGGCGGCCCCGCGGGCGCATCGGACGTGGCGGACGACGGCGACACCGAATCCGCCGCGGCCCACCGCTACCTCCTGGCCGCTGCCCTGCTCGCCGGCTACGCCAAGGACCTGGGCTACGCGTCAGCCGATGAGGCGCAGGCGGCGGTGGAGCGTACCGTGCGCGGGGCCGAGCTCGCCGACGTCCACTATGACCGGCTCTTCGACTACTACGCCGACGAAGAGACCTACGGCACGGGCACGGCCTGGCGAATCCTGGTGGACGACTACGTCTCCACGGGGGACGGCACGGGAATCGTGCACCAGGCCCCCGCGTATGGTGAGGACGACAAGCGTCTTGCCGACGCCGCGGGTCTTCCCACGATCCTGTCGCTGGATGACAGCGGGCGCTTCCTCCCCGCGGTCACCGACGTCGCGGGCGAACTCTGGATGGACGCCAACCGGCCCCTGATCCGCCTGCTCAAGGCGAGTGGCCGTCTGCTGCGCGAGGCCTCCTACCTGCACTCCTACCCGCACTGCTGGCGCTGCCGGAACCCCCTGATCTACAAGGCGGTCTCGAGCTGGTTCGTGCGCGTGACCGAGTTCAAGGACCGCATGCTCGAACTCAACCAGGAGATCACCTGGGTGCCGGAGAACGTCAAGGACGGTCAGTTCGGCAAGTGGCTCGAGGGCGCGCGAGACTGGTCGATCAGCCGCAACCGCTACTGGGGGTCGCCCATCCCGGTCTGGAAGAGCGATGACCCGGAGTACCCGCGCGTGGACGCGTACGGCTCGTTCGAGGAACTGGAGCGCGACTTCGGACGTCTGCCCCGCAATGAGAAAGGGGAGCCGGACCTGCATCGTCCCTACATCGACGAGCTCACGCGGCCGAATCCCGACGACCCCACGGGGAAGTCGACGATGCGGCGCATCGAGGACGTGCTGGACGTGTGGTTCGATTCCGGTTCGATGCCCTTCGCGCAGGTGCACTATCCGTTCGAGAACCGTGAGTGGTTCGACTCGCACTCGCCGGCCGACTTCATCGTGGAGTACATCGGTCAGACGCGTGGCTGGTTCTACCTCCTGCACGTGCTCTCCACCGCACTGTTCGACCGGCCTGCGTTCACCGGCGTCTCCTGCCACGGCATCGTGCTGGGCTCCGACGGACAGAAGATGTCGAAGTCGCTGCGCAACTACCCGGACGTGTCCGAAGTCCTGGACCGTGACGGCTCCGATGCCATGCGCTGGTTCCTGATGTCCAGCTCGGTGCTGCGCGGCGGCAACCTCGCGGTTACCGAGGAGGGCATCCGCGGCGGAGTGCGGGAGTTCCTGCTGCCGCTGTGGAACTCGTGGTACTTCTTCGCGACCTATGCGAACGCGGCGGCCCCCGGCGGCTACCAGGCGACCTGGCGCACGGACTCGACCAATGTGCTGGATCGCTACATCCTCGCCCTGCTCGGCGACCTGATCACGGGCGTGACGGCGGATCTTGAGGGCCTGGACTCGACGAGTGCAACCGAGAAGCTGCGCGACTTCGCCGAGGCGCTGACCAACTGGTACATCCGTCGCTCCCGCGACCGGTTCTGGGTGGGCGTCACCGAGGACGAGAGTTCCCGTGAGGCGTTCGACACCCTGTACACCGTGCTCGAGGTGCTCATCCGGGTCGCTGCTCCCTTGATCCCGCTCGTCTCCGAGCGGGTCTGGCAGGGCCTCACCGGCGGACGCAGTGTTCATCTGCAGGACTTCCCGGATGCCGCCGCCTTCGCCCCGGCGGTCGACATCCGTGCGGCGATGGATGCGGTGCGGGAGATCTCGTCGACCGCCAACGCGCTGCGCAAGCAGCACGGTCTGCGGGTGCGACTGCCGCTCGCGAAGCTGACCGTCGTGGCAACCGACTCCGCTGGTCTCGCCCAGTTCGAGGGGATTCTGCGGGACGAGCTCAATGTGAAGAGCGTCG
>Ga0308158_10002672_pt1 | contig 16483 bp, 12 predicted proteins | sample PhyBR2_FD_201038 | JGI IMG/M metagenome (GOLD analysis project Ga0308158, IMG submission 201038) | Phyllosphere microbial communities from UC Gill Tract Community Farm, Albany, California, United States - DLSLB.R2 | ecosystem: Host-associated > Plants > Phyllosphere > Unclassified | place: USA... | reverse complement strand
TGAGGAAGGTCTTGAACTGGTCACCGGTGATGAAGGCGTCGGTCCAGCTGTGGGTCTTCAGCGCTTCCTTCCAGCCGTCGGTGCCGTGCATCTTCTCCAGGGCGGCGATCAGTGCTTCCTTGTCCTTGTCACTGATGCCCGGAGGGGCCACGACGCCGCGCCAGTTGGTGAACACCAGATCGATGTTGGATTCCTTCAGCGTGGGTGCGTCCACTCCGTCCAGCCGCTTCTCGCCGCTGGTGGCCAGGACGCGGACTTCGCCGGATTCGATCTGCTTCAGGTACTCGCCGGCGCCGGATGCGGCGAAGCCCAGCTTGTTGCCCAGGATCGCCGGCAGGAGGTCGCCGCCGCCGTCGTAGGCCACATAGTTGACCTTGGTGGCATCGATGCCCACGGCACCGGCCAGCTGCATGGGCAGCAGGTGGTCCGGGCCGCCGGGGGAGGAACCGCCGCCCACGGCGATGGAACCGGGATCGGCCTTCCAGGCCTTTACCAGGTCGTCAATGGTCTTGTAGGGCGAATCCTTGCCGACCATGATGGCGCCCGGTTCCTCGATGAGGCGGGCCAGCGGGGTGGTTGAGGTCAGCTTGGACTCGGACTTGTTGGTGTAGCTGGCACCCACGACGCCCAGGCCCATGAGCATGGCCAGGTCGCCGTTGCCCTTCTCATTGACGATACGGGCCAGGCCCACCGTGCCGCCGGCACCAGCCAGGTTGAAGACCTCGGTGTTGGTGGAGATCTTCGCGTCGTCCAGGACCTTTGCGGCGGCGCGGGCCGTGGTGTCGTAGCCGCCGCCCGGGGAGTTGGGGACCATGATCTGCAGGCCGGTGATGGGTCCGGCGGCGGCGCCGGTGCTTTCCGAACCGGTGGAGCTCTTGCCGGTGGCACCGCAGCCGGTGGCCATCAGGGCGATGCCGGCAGCAACGGCGGCAATTCGCAATGCGCGGATCTGGCGCATGTGTTCCTCTTCTCTCAAAACAATTCTGATCAGCATCAGTTGACTTGTGTTTCCGATGCCTTGCGGTTCCGATGCTAGGGGCGGCCGTGACGGCGATCACTCTTGTGTACGCAGAGAAAGTTGTGTTCATTGCGTTCACGTTTCCAAAACCCCACAGTGTCCCCGTCCCGGCTTTGGGAGCGTGGCTTTGGGATATAGTTCCCGGTACACCCGGCCCTGCGCCCATGCTGCTGCGCGCACTTTGCCCGCCAGCCCGCCGTGCCGGAGAACCCGCCCTACCGCACCACCAGGAAGACCATTGTGACTCGACGACGAGGAATGTCCCTTGCGGGGCAATACCTGCTGCTGCAGTTGCTCATTGTCCTCGCGGTCCTGGTGGGCGTGGTGGCCATCTCGCTGGCACAGTCCGCTGCCGCCTTCGAGCGCACTGAAGGCAGGCGCGCCCTGTCCGCTGCAGAAGCCCTGGGCGGCAATCCCGTGGTGCGTGAACTCCTCCCTGAGTCTCAGGCCCGCGGCGGCGCCGTGCTGCCGGCAGTGGCGGAGTCGGTGCGCATTGTCTCGGGCTCCTCGAGGGTGGCGCTGGCCAGAATTGACCGGACCGTGGTGGCGTCCTCGGATCCCAGCCTGCTGGGGGAGCCGCTGGAGCTCGGCGCCAGCAGGGTGATGGAAGGCAGGGCCTGGACCGGAGTGGTGGGCGGAACCCCTGCCCCGCTGCTGTCCGCGCACGTCCCGGTCCTGGACGACACCGGGCACATGATCGGGATCGCTTCCATCAGCCGCAGCTATCCCACCATGCTCGAGCGGCTGGGCGACGCCGTCCCCAACCTCCTGACATACCTGGGCGTGGCGAGTGTCCTGGGCATCGCCGGGTCGCTGCTGCTGTCGCGGCGGGTGAAGCGGCAAACCCTGGGCATGGAACCGAGCGAAATCACCAGCCTGGTGCAAAACCGCGAAGCCATGCTGCACGGCCTCAAGGAAGGCGTGGTTGCGCTGGACCTGCACGACCGGATTACGGTGGCCAACCACAGCGCCCGTGCCCTGCTCGGCCTCCCGCCCGACTGTGTGGGCAAGCGTGTGGCGGGACTCGCCGTCGAACCTGCCCTGAAGGAAGTCCTCACCCACGAGCAGCCCGGGCCGGACCAGCTGGTGCTGGTGGTGATGAACCGGCTGCCGTTCGAATCCCGTGGCCGCGTGATCGGCTCCGTCACCACTTTGCGCGACCGCACGGAACTTTCCGAGCTGGAGCAGGAACTGGGAACCACCCGCACGGCCACCGACACCCTCCGTGCCCAGGCCCACGAGTTCGCCAACCAACTGCACGTGATTTCAGGCCTGATCCAGATCGGTGAGTACGATTCCGTGGTTCAGTTCGTCAACGGTGCCACCGTGGACCGGTCCCGGCTCAATGATGAGGTGACCGGCCGGATAAAGGATCCTGCGCTCGCGGCCCTGCTGATCGCCAAGTCGAGCCTTGCTGCCGAACGCGGCGCAGCCCTGCAGCTGGACCCGGACTCAAAGCTGGGCAGGGTCGATGACGGGCTGTCCAGGGACCTCACCACCGTGGTGGGGAACCTCGTGGACAACGCGTTCGACGCCGTCACGGGCCTCCCGCACGCCGCCGTCAGCGTGTTGGTGGAAGGCAGGGCCGGGGAAGACGTTGTGGTGACGGTGCGGGACAACGGCCCCGGCGTTCCCGGCGGGGCCACCGACCGGATCTTCCGCCAGGGCTTCACTACCAAGGAACCGGGTCCCGCCGGCAGCCGCGGCTTCGGCCTGGCGCTGTCCAGGGTGGTTTGCCGCCGGACTGGCGGAAACCTGACCGTGGCCAACGATAATGGGGCTGTCTTTACCGCTGTGCTGAAACGAGGAGCCAACCAGCCATGATCAAGGTCCTGATCGTCGATGACGACTTCATGGTGGCCAAGGTGCATGCCGGCTTCATCCAGCGCACGCCGGGCTTCACCGTGGTGGGCGCGGCACACACCGGCGCCCAGGCGGTTGCGGAGACCGAACGGCTCCAGCCCGACCTGGTGCTGCTGGACATCCACCTGCCGGACATCAACGGCCTGGACCTGATGCAGCGCCTGCGCGGTGTGGCCTCCGAACTGGACGTGCTGGTGATCAGCGCGGCGCGCGAGGTGGAGACTGTGCGGAAGGCCCTGCGCGGCGGCATAGTCCACTACCTGATCAAGCCCTTTTCGCAGACCGACCTGCAGGAGCGGCTGGAGCACTACCGCAACACCTATCAGAGCCTGGATGCGTCCAAGGACGTGGCAGAACAGTCTGACGTCAACAGGGTGTTCGGCCTGGACCGCGCCGAACGGCCGCTGCCCAAGGGCTGCAGCATCGAGACGCTAAGGCTGGTGGAGGCCGCGTTGAACGCCGCCACCGGCGACGTCTCGGCAGCGGAAGTGGCCGAGGAACTTGGAACCTCCCGGGTCAGCGCGCGCCGCTACCTGGAGTACCTCCATGACGAGGGAACGCTGGACGTGCGGCTCAAGTACGGTGTGGGCCGTCCGGAACGGCGCTACGTCCTGAAGGCCTGACCCGTTGCGGCGGCACCTTGGCCGTCAGCGCAGCAGGGTGTCCACGAGCCGTGCCGCCGTCCGTGCCGTGCGGCCGTCGATGTCGAACGCAGGATTGAGTTCCGCCACGTCCAAGTGCAGCAGCTTCCCGCTTTGCGCCACCTGCCGGCACACAGCCGAAATGACGGGCAGCGGCACGCCGTACGCAGCGGGCGCACTTACCCCGGGCGCCACGGCGGCGGGCAGCACGTCCAGGTCGATGGTCAGGTACAGGACGTCAATGTCTGCCAGGAAGCCGTCGACGAAGTCCCGGACCCGGTCCGCGTCACAGTCCTCGTCCAGCAGGTACCGGACGCCCAGCTTTTCAGCGGTGTCGAACAGGACCCGCGTATTGTTCGGCTCCGAGATGCCCACGACGGCGTAGCGGAATTGGCGGCCGGCGTCCGCCTCCGCGCGGGCCATTTGAAGGAACGGTGTACCGGAGCTGGGGATGGCCTCGTCGCGGAGGTCGAAGTGGGCGTCGAGGTTCAGGACGCCGAGGCGCTGCCCGCTTTGGACCGCCGGCGATGCGGCGACGCCGAGGTAGCTGGCATAGGCCGTTTCGTGGCCGCCACCCAGCACGACGGTCTGGTGCCCGGCGTCGAGCAGGGCCGCCACGGCCCGGCCAAGCCTTGCCTGGCCGGATTCCAGGTCTTCCCCGGAGACCACCACGTCACCGAGGTCGGCCACCGCGCGGTCCAGGTGGAAGGCCAGCGGGCCAAGGGCCTTGCGCAGGGCAGCCGGGGCCGCGGAGGCTCCGGTGCGGCCCTTGTTGCGCCGCACGCCCTCATCGCTGGCGAAGCCCAACAGGGCGGCAGGCTTCCCAGCCGCTTCTCCATTCCACGATGCGCTGCCGGAGTTCACGGACTGCCACCAGCGGCGGTGGCCGGGACCGTCGCCGTCGAACCTTCCTGTCCAGGGCTGCGGCGGGACATCGGCGGCGGGGAATTGGAAGGACATGCTCCAAGCTCACCGCACGCCGGCCGCGAAAACCAGCAAAGCCGCCGCCGTCCTGTCCGGGATCCAAGAACCCGCACTGGAAGCAAGCCTTTACGGGAGACAGCGCCGCCGATGGGTACAGGGAATAGGGTGAGACCAGCGGGTCCGCGGCAGCATGCAATTCCTGCCGGCCGTCAACCCAACAATTCCAGGCTGGAGAGCCCATGTTTGAAGCCCCCGACATCCTTTTTGCCGCGGCCGGCCTTGCCGTCTTCATTGCCGCGGTGCTGCCCAAGCTGCTGCGCAATATGCCCCTGTCCATGCCGATGGTCTTCCTTGGCGCCGGGATGGGTGCCTTTGCGCTGATCCCGTCGCTGCCGGACCCGAACCCGGTGGAGCACAGCGATTTTGTGATGCACCTTGCGGAGGTCTGCGTGATCATCTCGCTGATGGGTGCCGGGCTTGCCCTGGACCGGCCGGTGGGACGCAAGCGCTGGTCCACCACATGGCGGCTCCTGGGCATTGCCATGCCGCTGTGCATCGTGGGACTGACGCTGCTGGGCATGTGGTTCCTGGGCCTGGGACTGGGCGCGGCCCTGCTGGTGGCTGCCAGCCTCGCGCCCACGGACCCCGTGCTCGCTTCGGAGGTGCAGGTGGGCGAGCCCGCGGACCAGGACGAGCACGCGGACAAGGAGGATGAGGTCCGGTTCGGTCTGACCTCGGAGGCCGGGCTCAATGACGGCCTGGCGTTCCCGTTCGTGTACATGGCCATTGCCATCAGCGTCGCCGGGGCCAGCCCGTCCGCCTGGTTCGGCGAATGGTTCGGCCTGGATGTGCTGTGGCGGCTGGCGGTCGGGCTTCTCGTGGGTTTCCTTACTGGCAAGCTGCTCGCGAGGCTGTTCTTCTCGGCCCGTGCCGACAGCCTCCGGCTGTCCAACCACTCCGAAGGGTTCGTGGCACTGGCGGCGACGTTCCTGGCCTACGGGTTGACGGACATGGTGGAGGGCTACGGGTTCATTGCGGTGTTTGTCTGTGCCCTGACCATCCGCGCAGCAGAACGAACCCACGGCTACCACCGCGTGCTGCACTCCTACGTGGAGCAATTGGAGCGGCTCCTGACCGTGGTGATCCTGGTCCTGCTGGGCGGAGCCATTGCCCGGGGGCTGCTCGCCGGCGCCGGCCCTGCGGAAGTGCTGGTGGCGCTGGCTTTCCTGCTGGTGGTCAGGCCGCTGGCTGGCTGGCTGGGGCTGCTGGGCGGCAAGACCGGCCCGCGGGAACGGGTGGCACTGTCCTTCTTCGGCATCCGCGGAATAGGTTCCGTGTACTACATTGCGTTTGCGCTGGCGGAGGGCCACTTCACGGACCAGGCACACTGGCTCTGGTCCTTCATTGGATTGGTCATTGCGCTGTCCATCGTGATCCACGGTGCCACAACGTCACCGCTGATGAACCGGCTCGACCGGATTCGCCAGAAGAAGGCGCTGGCAGTATCCGGGGACGAGGGGCTGGCACCGAATACCCCGGTGTAAACGCTCGTGTAAACGAAAAAGGGCTGGCGCGGCAAACGCCGCACCAGCCCTTTCTGCCCAGGGGGTTATTTGATGCCCAGTGCAGCCTCGATGGGGCCGATGGCGAAGAACAGCGCGAACGCCGCGGCCACGGCCCACATGAGGGGGTGGATGTCTTTGGTGCGGCCCTGGACGGTCCGGATGATGACGTAGCTGATGAAGCCGGCGCCGAGGCCGTTGGCGATCGAGTAGGTGAACGGCATCAGGGCGAAGGTCAGGAATGCCGGTATGGCAATGCCCCAGTCCTGCCAGTCGATCTTGCCCACCTGGGACACCATCATGAAGCCCACCACCACAAGGGCCGGGGCCACGGCCTCGAACGGCACCAGGTTGATCAGCGGGGTGAAGAACATGGCCACCAGGAACAGGAGGCCGGTGACAACGGAGGCGATGCCGGTCCGGGCACCTTCACCGATGCCGGCGCCGGCTTCAACGTAGATCTGGTTGGAGGATACGGAGGCGCCGCCGCCGATGATGGCGCCAAGTGCGTCCACCTGGAGCACGCGGTCGACGTCGGGAATGTTGCCGTGCTCGTCCACCGTGCCGGCCTCGTTGGCCAGGCCCACCATGGTGCCCATGGCGTCAAAGAAGATGCTGAGCAGGATGACGAAGGCCAGCAGCGTGGCGGCGACGAAACCGAGGTGCTGGAAGGCGCCGAACGGGTTGGCCTTGCCAATCAGGGACAGGTCCGGGGCGGCCCAGCCGGAGAATGCGGGGGCCACCAGGGACCAGCCCTGCGGGTTGAAGTTCTTGCCGTCGAAGCTGGGTCCGATGTGCAGGGTCGATTCCAGGATGACGGCCAGCACCGTGGAGGTGATGATGCCAATCAGGATGGCACCCTTGACCTTGCGCACCACCAGGGCGATGGTCAGGATCAGGCCGAACACGAACACAGCGGTGGGCCAGCCCAAGAGCTTGCCCTCAAAACCAAGGCCAACAGGCACTGTGGTGCCTGCAACGTCGGGGATGCGGCGCACGAAGCCGGCGTTGACCAGGCCGATCAGTGCGATGAACAGGCCGATGCCCACCACAATGGCGGTTTTGAGTCCGTCCGGCACGGCCTTGAAGACGGCGGTACGGAAGCCGGTGAGGACCAGGATCAGCATGGTGAGTCCGGAGAGGACCACCAGGCCCATCATGTCCGGCCACGTCAGACCGGGGTTTGTGGCCACGGTGACCGCGACGAAGGCGTTGACGCCCAGGCCGGTGGCCAGCGCGAAGGGGTGCCGTCCCCATGCCCCCATGAGGATGGTGAGGATGCCCGCAACAAGTGCGGTCACGGCGGCAACCGCGGTGAAGCCCAGCGTGGTGCCGCTGGAGTCCGGGCCGGACAGGATCAGGGGGTTCAGCACCACGATGTAGCTCATGGCGAAGAACGTGGCGAACCCGCCCCGGATCTCGCGGGAAAGATTGGAGCCGCGCTCGGTGACCCTGAAATACCGGTCCAGGGCAGAGCCTTGCTTAAGCATTAGTCCTCCGGGGGAGTGTGTGGGAATACCTGCATCCTAATGCTGCGGGAGGGGTTGGGCCGCCAAATTCGCCTAGTCTGTAAGGAAGCCAACACAAGGAGCAGCCCAAACATGCGCCAAGTCCGCCGCCGGTTGCTGGGCCTTGTGCTCGGATCCCTTATTTTTGCAGCCGCAACGCTGGGCCTGGCGGCCCCGGCCTCCGCCCATGATGCTGCGGAGTCCACCAGCCCGGCCCAGGGGGCTTCGCTCGCCGCGCCGCCGGAGGAGGTCTCCGTGACCTTCAGTAACCCGCCGCTGGGCATCGGATCGTCCTTCTCGGTCAAGGATGCGGGCGGCGCGGAATGGGCTGACGGCTCCGTCCAGATAGTTGACAACGTGGCAACCCAGAAGCTTCGGCAGGGCGGTCCGTCGGGTTCGTACACCGTTGCATGGCGCGTGGTCAGCTCGGACTCCCACCCCATCGAAGGCACCTTTACCTTCACCGTTGCCGCTGGCGCAGCCGGTGCTGCCCCCTCCGGTGCTGCTCCGTCAAGTGCTCCGTCCTCCGGAACTTCCACGGCGAAAAGCTCGACGGCGGCGGGTACGGTACCGAGCATGGGCACGGCACGGCCGGGGGTGACGGAGGAGCCGTCCAGGCCCGCCAAAGCGGGGGAGCCCTTCCAGTGGAGCATTGTGATCTTTGCCGCCGTCGCGGTGGGGCTGCTGGTGGCCCTTGGCGTGCTCGCCCGGCGCCGGCTTAACGGCGACGGGGACACGGGAGGGACGGCCGGGGAGTAGCTGCGGCCAGCAGGGCCGGAAGGCCGGGGCCCGACGGCGGGAAGGGTGCGGAGCGTTAGCAGCCCAGCACCGCGAAGCTCCCCGTTGCCGGGAAGCCGCCGCCAGGCAGTTGGGCGGTGCCCTGGTTGACCTTGGCGGAGATTGCCTGGCCCACGGTCTTGGCCTGGCGCAGTACTTCCTTGGGCGAGGGCGTAATCAGTTCGCCTACGCCCACCAGGTAGATGCCGATGGCCCGCATGGCCGCGGCCACGTTGCGGCCAACCGTAATGCCGAAGTCATTGAGCATGCGCCGCAGCTGGCTGTGCGCGCAACGGGTCAGCACAATGTGGTCGGCCACCAGGACGCCTGTGGGGGTGTGCACCCGCCACTGCGGGGTTGATTCGTTTTCCGGGCCTTCCACCATGGTCAGCTGGACGGCGCGGGTGGTGTTCCGGACATCGACGCGATGGCTTGCCGCGTAGTTCCGGAGGTGGCGGAGGATCTCGTTCCGTTCCCGGAGGGTGTCGCTGTCTGCCGCATCGCAGCGCTGCAGGGAAGAAGTGTTGGCGGGCTGGTGGGCGCCCAGGATATCCAGGCCGTCCACCACAATGGAGTCCACGCCGTGGCGGCGCAGTTCGGCGGCCACGGCCAGCCCGGACAGGCCCGTGCCAATGATCACCGTGGTGGTCTGTTCGGTCCCGGCATCCCCAGGCATGCTTGACACTACAGTTTCCCTCCTTCGAAGCTTTCAGCAGGTGCCGGCATCCTCGCCGGCCGCGTTCCGGTAACGCCAAATTCCGGACGCAAAGCATGGCCGGAACCGTCCTGGCAGGAAGTTGCGCTTGGCGTCCCGGACCAACAATGTCCTGAAGACTACAGAACAAAAGCCGCCGTGGATAGCCCAATGGAGAAAACAGTCGGCCGGGCGTGAAGGCGCTTTCCGAGGGTCGCCCTAAAGCCTGTGGATAGCTGGGCTCACCTGCCCCTGAGTGGGCTGGCTCAGCCTGTGGATAACCGGGCTCATGTGCCCCTGAACAGGCTTGCTAAGCCTGCGGGGACGGAGAATAGTGGGAAACGGGAAACAATCTTTTCCTGCCGGCGCAGCCCGGAATCGGGGTGTGCGGGGGAGGGGCGGTTTTCTGGCAGAATAGCCGCAACATCAGGCGTATCGCGAGGAGGCGGCCCCCATGGGCTCACGAGAGTTGCATCCGGACCCGGCCCGGGATGGTGGTGACGGTGCGTCTGACGCTCCCCAGGGCATCGTGGTGGGCGTTGACGGCTCGGACCACGGCCAGTGCGCCCTGGTGTGGGCTGCACGCGAAGCCCAGCGCCGCCGTCGCCCTCTCCATATAGTCACCGCCTACTCGGTACCGATCTTCGCCGCGTCCGGGCTGGACGGCGGCTACGCCACGGTGGACGACTCCGTTATCCGCGAAGGTGCCGAGGCCATCCTCAAGCAGGCGCTGGAGAAGATCGCGCCGTACGACGTGGACGTGACGTCCTCCGTGGAAAACGGTGACGCGGCAGGAGTGCTGCTGGAGATCTCCGAAAGCGCGGAACTGCTGGTGGTGGGAACCCGCGGCCGCGGCGGTTTCGTGGGCCGGCTCCTGGGCTCGGTCAGCAGTGCGCTTCCCGCCCATGCCAAATGCCCGACAGTGACGGTGCCGTTGTTCTGCTCAGACCGGCTCGGCGAGACCACTGAGGACCGCCGGGTCAAGGCCGAGCAGGCCAAGTCCGGGCACCGGCAAGTGGAGAACGTGGTGGTGGTCGGGGTGGATGGCTCCGATCAGGCGCGCGTTGCCGTCCTCGAAGCAGCCGACCAGGCCGAACGCCTTGGCGCCTCCCTGCGGGTGGTGTGCGCCGTACCCCAGTACAGCGGTTCTTTGGCCTGGGTTCCGGCGCCGATGGACCGCAAAGCCCTGTTCGATGACATCCGGGTCACCCTGGAGGCCGGCATGGCCTGGCTTCGCAGCCACTACCCGCACCTTGAGACCGAGTACGAGCTGAAGGACGGTTCACCAGTTGACGTGCTCGTTGAAGAAAGCCGGCACGTGGAGCTGGTGGTAGTGGGCACCCGCGGCCGCGGCGGCTTCACCGGCATGCTCCTGGGTTCGACGTCCGACGGCGTGCTCCACCATGCCAAGGGACCGGTCATGGTGGTCCCGGACCGGGAGGACCCGCGCATGGCGGACCGTGCGCAGTTCGGTCCAATCCTGGGCGACGCCGCTTAATCCACAGGACTGCCAGGCAACACGGTTTTCAGGCATACGGGACCTGGGACATGGCGCAGCAAGGGCCGCCGTTGGTTGGCACCAGCCCGGACGATGGGCTGGTGCTGGAGTTGCGCGGCCTCGACGCCGGGATGCTGGCACTGGTGGGCGGCAAGGCAGCCAACCTCGGAGAGCTGTTGTCCGCCGGGTTGCCGGTTCCGGAGGGGTTCTGCCTCACTACAGCCGCTTACGGCCAGGCAATCGGAGCCCACGACACCCTGCTTCCCGCACTGGCAGGGGTCTACGCAGCCCTGAACGCTGAAGCCGGCGGCGGAGGGGAATCACCTGGCATAGCCGGGCTGGCCGGAAAGGCACGTGCGGCAATCCAGGCGGCCCCCATTCCCGCTGCCGTCGCCGAGGCCGTGGAGCGTGCCTACCGGGCCCTCGGCCGGGATGTTCCGGTGGCGGTCAGGTCTTCGGCCACCGCCGAGGACCTGCCGTTTGCCAGTTTCGCGGGGCAGCAGGACACATACCTCAACGTGGTGGGAGTGCCTGCGGTGCTGGACGCAGTGCGGCGTTGCTGGGCATCGCTGTGGACTGACCGGGCAACGGCGTACCGGGCAAGCCTGGGGATCGACCCTGCCGGGGTGGCGCTCGCGGTGGTGGTGCAGCGGATGGTGGACGCCGAGACCGCGGGCGTCATGTTCACGGCGAATCCGCTCACCGGCAGCCGCCGGCAGGTAGTGGTGGACGCCAGTCCGGGCTTGGGCGAGGCTGCCGTCTCCGGCGCGGTCAATCCCGACCACTTCGTGGTGGATGCGCTGACCGGCAGGGTGCTGGAACAGGAACTGGGCGCGAAGGGCATTGAGGTACGGCCGGTCCCGGGCGGCGGGACGCATATCCGGGAGTTGCCGGAGGACCGCGACACGGCATGCCTGACGGAAAGCCAGTTGCGCGCGCTCGCCGGGCTGGGCTTGCAGGCCCAAGAGCATTTCGGTGCCCCGCAGGACACCGAGTGGGCCATCGACCCGGCAGGTACCCTCTGGCTCACACAGTCCAGGCCGATCACCACCCTGTACCCCGTTCCGAAGAGCAACGGCGCCGCGGGCAGGGCTGCCCGGGGGAAATCGGTTGGCGGTACACGGGCCTACCTCTGCTTCAGCCTGGCCCAGGGGCTCACCCGGCCGCTCACCCCCATGGGGCTCGCGGCCGTACGCCTCATTGCCTCTTCCGTTGCCGCGGCTGCCGGTTTCCCTGTCCCCGATCCCCGGCGCGGGCCGTCGCCCTATGCCGAGGCCGGGCAGCGGATCTACGTTGACTTCACTACCCCCATCCGCAGCGCCATAGGTCGACGCATCATTCCCCGCGTTTTCGACGTCATGGAAGCGCGGACCGCCACGGTCATGCGCCGGCTGATGGAGGACCCAGCCTTTTCGGTGACCAGCAGGACGCCGTCCGGGCTGCTGCGCCACGTCGCGCCAGTAGCGATCCGCGCCAAGGTTCCCGCCACCCTCGTCCATGCCCTGTTCCGGCCCCGCGCGGCCCTGCGCCGGCTGGACCAGTTCACCCGGGACTTTGAGGCCTCACTGGCCCCCGATGCAGGCGCTGACATCATGGCCCGCCTTGACCACGCCGAATCACTGGTGGGGTCACGCCTGTTCCTCATCGTGCCGGCCATCCTGCCCCTTCCCGCCCTGGGCTTCGCCATGGAGGGCCTTGCCGGAAAGCTGCTGGGCGGGAGCGCATGGAATGAGCTGCAGACGGTGATCCGCGGCCTGCCGCACAATGTCACCACGGAAATGGACCTGGAATTGTGGCGCTTGGCGACGGCCATCCAGGAAGACACTGACTCACGCACCGCGCTCCTGGCGGAGAATCCTTCCGTCCTCGCGGCCGCTTTCCACGCCGGGGAGCTGCCCGCCCGCCTGGACGCCGGCCTGGCAAGGTTCCTGGAAAGGTACGGCCAGCGGGCAGTGGGTGAAATCGATGTCGGACTGCCGCGATGGTCGGAGGAACCGGAACACATCCTGGGGATCCTGGCCAATTACCTCCGGTTGGATAACCCGGCACTGGCCCCTGATGCCCAGTTCAGCAAGGCGGCCGAGGACGCGGAAGAGCAGGTGGACCGCCTGGTGGCCCGGGCCGCCGCCCGTGGCAGGATTCGGGGACTCCTGGTACGTACCGCCCTGCGCCGGGCCCGGTTGTTCGCCGGCCTGCGGGAGCTGCCAAAGTTCCTGCTGGTGGCCGGCCTCGGGGAAGTCCGCCGGCAGCTGCTCCTGGTGGGGAGGGAGCTGGAGCAGGCGGGCGCCATTGAGTGCCGGGACGATGTCTTCTTCCTGGATTTCGCTGAGGTCCGCCGGGCATTGGCGGACAACACTCCGGGTGCGGAAAGGCCCGCCCAGGACCTGCGGCGGCTTGTAGCGGTCCGCCGCCAGGAGTACGCCCGCGAGCTCAGGCGCCGGCACATCCCCAGGGTGCTGCTCTCTGACGGTACCGAACCCGAAGCGGTGCGGACCGCCGTCGGAAACTCCGGGGACGGAACTTCCGGGGATGGGACCTTGGCCGGCAGCCCGGCCTCGGCGGGAACGGTGACTGCCCCGGCGCGGGTCATCCTGGACCCGGTCGGCGCCCGCCTTGAACCGGGCGAGATCCTGGTGGCGCCGTCCACGGACCCCGGCTGGACTCCGCTGTTCCTTACTGCAGGAGGGCTGGTAATGGAGATGGGCGGAGCGAACTCGCACGGCGCCGTGGTGGCAAGGGAGTACGGCATTCCGGCGGTGGTCGGAGTCCCGGACGCTACCGGCCGCATCAGCACCGGCCAGGAAATAACGGTCGACGGCGGTGCGGGAACCATAGTGCCGCAACCTCCAGGAACGCCGCAGGACGGAGGGCTGCGGAAGGGAGCGGAGCCGCCGGCACGGGCGTAGTCTTTACGTATGGGCTCCAACAGGCTGGGTTCCAGCGGACGCTTGCAAGTGAATACCACAGCACCAGCCCGCCGGGCGTGGCTGCGGTGGCTGCCTGCCGTGGCGGCACCGGTCGTCATTGCCGCGGGCGCCCTCGCAGGGTCCCTCCCGGCAGGGGCCAGCGACCCCTTGCCAGCCAAGACGCCCGCCCAAGTCCTGGAGCTGGCAGCCAGCCATCAGGTGCAGGCATTTTCGGGGACCGTGGAGCAGTCGGCCGACCTGGGGTTGCCGGAGCTTCCGGCCACCGGCAAGCCGTCCGCGTCTGCGTCCCCCGGCAGCGTGGCTTCCGTGATTGAGCTGTTGTCCGGCAAGCACACCGCCCGTGTCTTCATGGACGGCAAGGACAATGCCCGGGTGCAGGTGATGGACCAACTGGCCGAGCGGGATGTCGTCCGCCATGGCAACGATGTGTGGTTCTACTCATCGAAGGACAGCACGGCAGCGCATATTGCGATGCCTGCGCACGACGCCGCGCTGTCAAAGGACCGCCAGGGGGCGGGCGGAATGCACACGCCGGCCGAAATGGCCCAGCAGTTTCTGTCAAAGGTTGACTCCACCACCGCCGTTTCCGTGGGGCCGGACGTTTCCGTTGCCGGCCGGGCAGCCTACAACCTGCTGATTGAGCCACGCACAGACGCCACCTTGGTGGGCAAGGTGGCCATCGCCGTCGACGGTCAAAACGGCATGCCCCTGTCCGTCCAGGTGACCGCACGCGGGGCGGACAAGCCCGCTTTCAGCTCCGGCTTCACCAGCCTCTCCCTGGCCGTGCCCGATCAGTCGGTCTTCGCCTTCACTCCGCCGCCGGGCAGCACCGTCAAGGAACTCCCGGTTCCGGACAAGTCCCGTGAACACGCTGATGGTTCCCATCAGGACGCCATGCACAAGGGTGCCAAGGGGCAGGTGTCCGTGACCGGCGCCGGCTGGGAAACCGTGGTGGGCACGGTACGTGGATCAGCTGCTGCGGCGGAACCGTTGCTGCAGGACCCGCTGCTGTCCCAGGCCGCCGTCGCCGTCCCAGGTGGCCGGTTGCTCTCCACCGCACTCCTTAACGTCCTGGTCACCGACGACGGACGCGTCTTCGCGGGAATGGTGCCGCCGGAACAGCTGCAGTCGGCAGCAGCGGCCCAGTAGGTGGTGGCCGGAGGGGGGAATGGTGGCCGGGCGGGGCCTGCTCCGGTGAGCGGCGCCCTGGCGATTGAAACCCGTGGCCTGAGCAAGCACTTTGGCCAGCAGGCCGCCGTCGACCGCGTGGACCTGGCCGTTCCGCACGGGACCGTCTTCGGGTTCCTGGGGCCCAACGGGTCCGGCAAGACCACCACCATCCGCATGCTGCTGGGCCTGGCCGCAGCGTCCGCCGGGACTGTAAGCCTCTTGGGCCGCGAGATGCCGGACAAGCTCCATGAGGTCCTCCCGCGGGTGGGCGCGTTGGTTGAAGGGCCGGCCTTCTACCCCTTCCTCTCCGGCGCCGCCAACCTCCACCGGCTGGATTCCGCCAGCCCGCACACGGTGCCCGCTACCCGGAAGGCGCGGGTGCAGCAGGCGCTGGAGCGCGTGGGCCTCGAACACGCCGCAGGCAAACGGGTGCACGCGTACTCGCTGGGGATGAAGCAGCGGCTGGGCATAGCCAACGCCCTGCTCTCGCCGCGGGACCTGCTGGTGCTGGACGAACCCACCAACGGGCTGGATCCGCAGGGCACCAGGGAAGTCCGCAACCTGGTGCGGTCCCTGGCGCATGAGGGCACCACCGTTTTTGTGTCCAGCCACCTGTTGGCCGAGGTGGACCAGATGTGCACCCATGCCGCCGTCATGAGCGCCGGCAGGCTTGTGGCCCAGGGGCCGCTGGCTGAGCTGCGGCAGGCAGGGTCCACCCGGCTCCGGTTGGTGACGCCCGACGGCGGGACGGCCCGTGATGTCCTGGCCCGGCTGGGGCTGGCGCCTGACCCCGGACAGGCTGAACCGCGTGCACAAGCCGATGGGGAGACCGTTATGGCAGTGGTCCGGACCGGCGCCCAACAGCCGACGGTGCTCCCGGAGGACGTCGTGGCGCACCTTGTGCAGGCCGGCGTCCGGGTCCGGGGCTTCGCCGTCGAGCGTGAAAGCCTTGAAGACCGCTTTGTTGCCCTTACCGGGGAAGGATTCGACGTTGCCCAGTAGCGTGCCCGCCGAGATGCCCGAAGCCGCCGGAACGGCTCGGCCTGCAGCAGCCGCGCGAAGCTCCGGACTCTCCTTCCTTGGGTCGGAGCTCAAGGTCCTGTTCGGGCGCCGGCGGACCTGGGCGCTGCTCCTGGCCCTGGCCGCCATCCCGGTCCTCATCGCCATCGCAGTGAAGGTCTCCTCCGCCGTCCCGCCTGGCCGGGGTCCCGCGTTCCTTGACCGGATCACCCAAAACGGCCTGTTCGTTGCCTTCACCGCCATGCTGGTCTCCGTGCCGCTGTTCATGCCGCTTGCGGTGGGGGTGGTGGCGGGGGACACCGTCGCAGGGGAAGCGAACCTGGGAACCCTCAGGTACCTGCTGGTGGCGCCGGCTGGACGGGTGCGGTTGCTGCTGGTCAAGTACGCAGGCGCGCTGGCCTTCTGCATCGCGGCACCCTTGACCGTGGGCGTCGCCGGTGCGGCCATCGGAGCCGCGCTTTTCCCGGTAGGCCCGGTGACGTTGCTCTCCGGGGGCGTGGTCCAGCCGGGCGAAGCTGCGCTGCGTATCGTGCTGATCGCCGCCTACCTGGCCGTGTCCATGGCAGGCCTGTCCGCGATCGGGCTGTTCCTGTCCACCCTGACCGTGGTTCCGGTCGGAGCGATGGCCGCGACCGTGGTGGTCTCGGTGGTGTCGCAGGTCGCGGACCAGCTGCCGCAGCTGGAGTGGCTGCACCCGTGGCTCTTCAGCCACTACTGGCTCGGTTTCGGCGACATGCTGCGCCAGCCGCTGGTCTGGGATTCCTTCGCCAGCAACGCCCTGCTCCAGGCAGGCTACGTGGCAGTGTTCGGAGCGCTCGCCTATGGCCGGTTCGTCACCAAGGACATCCTGAGCTGACGACGGCGGCGGGGCACGTCAACGC
>Ga0308158_10002669_pt1 | contig 16494 bp, 16 predicted proteins | sample PhyBR2_FD_201038 | JGI IMG/M metagenome (GOLD analysis project Ga0308158, IMG submission 201038) | Phyllosphere microbial communities from UC Gill Tract Community Farm, Albany, California, United States - DLSLB.R2 | ecosystem: Host-associated > Plants > Phyllosphere > Unclassified | place: USA... | reverse complement strand
GACCACATTAATGATCCATATGTGAAGTTGGCGCAGAAAGAGGGCTATCGTGCCCGGGCAGCATACAAACTCAAAGAGATTGATGAAGATGAAAAACTGATCAAGCACGGCCAGGTCATTGTCGACCTTGGCTGTACGCCTGGCAGCTGGGCGCAATACGCGCGCCGCAAGCTCGCTGGCAAGGACGGCGGTGGCGTCAATGGTACGCTTATTGGCCTGGACATGATTGAAATGGAGCCTATCGCCGACTTCCATTTTATCCAGGGCGACTTCCGCGAAGCACGCGTGCTGCGCCAGCTCGAAGTGGTGCTCGAAGGGCGCAAGGTCGATCTGGTGCTGTCGGACATGGCGCCCAACCTGTCGGGTATTGCCACCGCTGATGCGGCGCGCATGGAGCATCTGATCGACCTGGCCATTGAATTTTCCCAGTTGCACCTTAAACCATCGGGTGTGCTGCTGGTGAAGTGCTTCAAGGATATGGGTTTCAGCCAGATCGTCGAGAAGTTCCGTGGCGAATTCAAGGTCGTGGTGCAGAAAAAGCCCAAGGCCAGCCGCGACAAGTCCTCGGAAATTTTCCTGATGGGCCGTGGACTGAAAAATCCTGGAAAAATTACCGTAGTAGAAGAAGATGATGATGCTCTTGATATTTGAGATGTGATCCGCACATGAGGACGAGAAGTGTGGTGACGATGGTGGTGCATCTGCCTAAATTGTTTATACTGCACGGCATAAGTACACAAGCGACCCTTGGGCGCTTGTGCGCACACGGATAGCCAGGCTTTGGCACGGCCTGCTTATTACGAGTAAAATCGTGCTTTCACAACGCGTTTTTAGCTACAGGTAAAAGATGCGCATTGCATCCAAGGAGTCTTCGTGAATAACATGTTTTCCAAATCTGCCATCTGGGTAGTCGTACTGCTGCTGCTGTTCATGCTGTTCAAGCAGTTTGATAGCCATGGCGCCACAGGCGGCAGCAAGGCCATCGCGTATTCCGATTTGCTCGATGAAGTCAAAGCCAAGCGTGTCAAGGATGTCGTGATCGAAGGTTCATCGATCACTGCCAAGCTGATGGACGATACCAAGGTGCGCACCACCGCCACCTCGCTCGACAGGGGCCTGATCGGCGACCTGCGCGATAACGGCGTCCATTTCGACGTGCGTCCGCCTGAAGAAGCGTCGTTCCTGCAAACGATTTTTGTTTCCTGGTTCCCAATGCTGCTGTTGATCGGCGTATGGGTGTTCTTCATGCGCCAGATGCAAGGCGGCGGCAAGGGCGGGGCATTCTCGTTCGGCAAGTCGAAAGCACGCATGATGGACGAAGCGAGCAACACCGTGACGTTTGCCGACGTGGCCGGTTGCGATGAAGCCAAGGAAGAAGTCAATGAAGTGGTCGACTTCCTGAAAGACCCGAGCAAGTTCCAGAAACTGGGCGGCCGCATTCCACGCGGCGTGCTGATGGTCGGTCCTCCAGGTACTGGTAAAACCCTGCTGGCACGCGCCATTGCCGGTGAAGCCAAGGTGCCGTTCTTCTCGATCTCCGGTTCGGACTTCGTTGAAATGTTTGTCGGCGTGGGTGCCTCCCGCGTGCGCGACATGTTTGAAAACGCCAAGAAGCATTCGCCGTGCATTATTTTTATCGACGAGATCGACGCTGTTGGCCGTCATCGCGGCGCCGGTACCGGCGGCGGCAATGACGAGCGCGAACAGACGCTGAATCAGCTGCTGGTCGAGATGGACGGTTTTGAAGCGAACTCGGGCGTGATCGTGGTCGCTGCGACCAACCGTGCCGACGTGCTCGACAAAGCGCTGCTGCGCCCGGGCCGTTTTGACCGCCAGGTATCGGTGGGCCTGCCTGATATCCGCGGCCGTGAACAGATCCTCAATGTGCATATGCGCAAAGTGCCGATCGGCACCGATGTCAAGGCTGATATCCTGGCCCGCGGTACGCCTGGTTTCTCGGGCGCTGACCTGGCCAACCTGGTCAACGAAGCTGCCCTGTTTGCCGCGCGCCGCAGCAAGCGCCTGGTGGAAATGTCCGACTTTGAAGATGCAAAAGACAAGATCTACATGGGTCCTGAGCGCAAGTCGATGATTATCCGCGAGGAAGAGCGTCGCAATACCGCTTACCATGAGTCCGGTCACGCAGTGGTGGCAAAACTGCTGCCAAAAGCCGATCCGGTGCACAAGGTCACCATCATGCCGCGTGGCTGGGCATTGGGCCTGACCTGGCAGCTGCCTGAGCATGACAATCTGTCCGCTTACAAGGACAAGATGCTGGAAGAAATTTCGATCCTGTTCGGTGGCCGGATTGCCGAAGAGCTGTTTGTCGGCCAGATGTCGACCGGCGCCTCGAACGACTTCTCGCGTGCCACCAAGCTGGCGCGCTCGATGGTGACGCGTTTCGGCATGTCCGACAGCATGGGCGTGATGGTCTACGAAGACAGCGAGAACGAAGGCTTCTTCGGCGGTGCCACCAAGACCATTTCGGAAGCGACGCAGCAAAAGGTCGACGCCGAGATCCGCAACATTCTCGACACCCAGTACGCGCTGTCGCGCAAGCTGCTGGAAGAGAACCGCGAAAAGGTTGAAGTGATGACGCGTGCCTTGCTGGAATGGGAAACCATCGACGCAGAGCAGATCAACGACATCATGGCCGGCCTGGAGCCGCGTCCGCCAAAAACCATTCCGCCGCGCCGCAATGCCGGTGACAACGGCGCCGGTGGCATCTCGCCTAACGCGACGGCACCAGCCTGAATGTGATGGCCCGTCGAGGCTAGTACCAGAGAAGGGCAAGGAGCAATCCTTGCCCTTTTTTTAATTTCATGGATTTGTTTTAATGCGACATTATTTACAATGCGGCCGTTTTGGCTTTCAACTGCAGTCCGGGAGCCAGCAGGCGCTGGTGATGGGCATCCTCAATATCACGCCTGATTCGTTTTCCGATGCCGGGCAATACCAGGGGCTGGAATTTGCCGTCTCGCGTGCCGAACAGATGATTGCCGATGGCGCCGATCTGATCGACATTGGTGGTGAATCGAGCCGCCCGGGAGCGCCGCCGTTGCCGCTGCGCGACGAACTGGCGCGCGTGATGCCGGTGCTCTACGCACTGCGCGACTGCGGCAAGCCGCTGTCGGTCGATACGTACAAGCCCGAAGTCATGCGCGAGGCGATACTGGCCGGTGCCGACATGATCAACGATATCAATGGCTTTCGTGCGCCTGGCGCAATCGAAGCAGTGCAGGGCAGTGACTGCGGCCTGTGTATCATGCACATGCAAAGCGTGCCGCAAACCATGCAGGACAGTCCGCAATACGGCGATGTGGTCAGGGAAGTCATTGAATTCCTGCAGGAGCGCGTTGCGGCCCTGACCGGAGCCGGCATCGAACGCGAGCGCCTGTGCATCGATCCGGGTTTTGGCTTTGGCAAGACGGTCGAGCAGAACTACGCCTTGCTGCGTGCAACAAGCCAGCTGCGCGAGCAGGTGGGCTTGCCTGTGCTCGCTGGTCTGTCGCGCAAGTCGATGATCGGTGCCGTGACCGGCCGACCCGTCGAGCATCGCCTGGCCGGCAGCGTGGCTGGCGCGCTGGCTGCCGTGGCACATGGCGCGCAGATTGTGCGCGTGCATGATGTAGCAGAAACTGCAGACGCACTGAAGGTATGGCGAAGTGCGCACTGACCTACTATAATTCATTATTGACAATAAAAAGAGAAGCACTATGACACGCAAGTATTTTGGTACCGATGGCGTACGCGGCCAGGTGGGCGTTGCCCCGATTACACCCGATTTCGTGATGCGCCTCGGCTATGCGGCGGGGAAGGTGCTGGCCAATGCTCAGAGTGGCAAGTCGCGACCGACGGTGCTGATCGGCAAGGACACGCGTATTTCCGGTTATATGCTGGAAGCGGCGCTGGAAGCGGGCCTGTCGGCCGCTGGCGTGGATGTGATGCTGGCTGGCCCGATGCCCACTCCGGCGATTGCCTATTTGACACGCGCATTGCGCCTGGCTGCCGGGGTGGTGATTTCCGCTTCGCATAATCCTTACCAGGATAACGGTATCAAGTTCTTTTCCAGCCAGGGCACCAAGTTGCCTGACAGCCTGGAATTGGAAATCGAGGCGGCGCTTGACGAACCGATGGCCTGTGTGTCGTCTGACAAGCTGGGTCGTGCCAAGCGTCTCGATGACGCTTCGGGCCGCTATATCGAGTTTTGCAAGAGCACCTTTCCGAACGAGCTGGACCTGCATGGCCTGAAGATCGTGGTCGACTGCGCGCATGGCGCCGCCTACCATATCGCGCCGCATGTTTTCCATGAGCTCGGTGCTGAAGTGATTGCCATCGGCAACAAGCCGGACGGTTTCAATATCAACGACGGGTTTGGCGCCACCGCGCCGGCGGCCATGGCTGCTGCCGTGGTCGAACATGGCGCCGATCTCGGTATCGCGCTCGATGGCGACGCCGACCGCCTGATCATGTGCGACGCGACCGGCCGCCTGTACAACGGCGACGAGCTGCTGTACGTGATGGTCAAGGATCGCCTGGCCGTGGGCCCCGTGCCTGGCGCGGTCGGCACCCTGATGACCAATATGGCGCTTGAAGTACTGTTCAAAGAGCAGGGGATCGGTTTTGCACGCGCCAAGGTCGGTGACCGCTACGTGCTGGAAGTGATGAAGGAAAAAGGCTGGATGCTCGGCGGCGAGGGCTCCGGCCATCTGCTGTGCCTGGACAAGCATACTACCGGCGACGGCATCGTGTCGGCGCTGCAGGTGCTGTCGGCGCTCAAGCGCAGCGGCGAGAGCCTGAAAGACGCGCTGGCTGAACTGGTGCTGTTTCCGCAAACGCTGATCAATGTGCGCGTGGCGCCCGGTACCGACTGGCAGCAAAATGCCGCGATGGTGGCTGAAAAAGCTGCGGTGGAGGCTGAACTGGGCGATACGGGCCGCGTGCTGATTCGTGCGTCCGGCACCGAGCCTTTGATACGCGTGATGGTGGAAGCGAAAGACAAGGATTCGGCAGCAAGCATGGCGCGCCGGATTGCCGATAAGCTGGCTGCTTGATCGTTCTGCGTTCAGGTGTACAGCGCGGACAGTGCTGCGGCATTGATAGTGCGGGCCGGAAACGCGAACCTGAGAAAATGCCGATGGCCGTGGTGTTGTCGGGTTACGCCCTGCGTGCTAACCCGACCTACGCCTTGCCCTCGGCATTTTTCAGGCTCGCTTGGCCCGGTGAGCCTTTGCGGACGGATGTGGTTTTAATTTTTTCTGCTGGTGTGCTTGTGGAGTAGGGCGTCAATTTTTGGGCAAGCAAGTTTGGCGCGTTGGTTTGGAAGCAGCGATAGTTATTTTCATCTGATTTGCCTCTGGCAATTGACGAAATTGTGGAGAGGCGTTATTATCTTGTCTTCGGAGTGTGGCGCAGCCCGGTAGCGCACCTGGTTTGGGACCAGGGGGTCCAAGGTTCGAATCCTTGTACTCCGACCAAAATATAAGCGGGCTGTCAGAAATGACAGCCCGTTTTCTATTGTGTGGCAGTATCTGTGTCACAGCATGTTTTTCATTCCGCCTATCGTTCAACGGATAGGACAACGGTCTTCTAAACCGTGAATGGGGGTTCGATTCCCTCTGGGCGGACCAGCCTCAGCCATTACCCTGGCGCCATCGTTCCACGGCGCCGCCTGCATCGCTTATTCCCGTTATTCCTCAGTCTGGCTGTTGCCAAACAGCCGATCCTTGGCGTTGAGCAGCTTTTGCACTTTTGCGCCCATTTTCATCAGCTGCGCCATCGATTCCGGTGACAGCCGCTGCAGGTCGTCAAACCAGGTATTGGCCAGGTCCACCAGTTCATACATCTCGCGCATGCGCTCCTGCGCAAACTTGTCGCCCGGTTCCACTGCCGGCTCCATCAGCGACTCGCGCAGCACTGTCAGCGTGGGCGCCACCTCGCGCCGGCGCCGCTCTGCCGCTACCACACGGAAAATCTGCCAGACATCGCCCAGCGACGAAAAATACTCGCGCCGGTCGCCCGGTATGCGCGACTGGCGTATCAGGCCCCAGCCCTGCAATTCCTTCAGCCCGATGCTGACGTTCGAGCGTGAAAAACTCAGGTGTTCGGCGATCTCGTCCGCATGCAGCGGCTGTTCGGACACAAACAGCAGCGCATACACCTGTCCGACCGTGCGGTTGAAGCCCCAGCGGCTGCCCATCTCGCCGAAGTGGCTGACAAAGGTCAGGATCAGCGGCGTCATTTCAATATTGTGAGTTTTCATAATTATCTGAAAGTTTTGCACGCATTTTTGTGCCGGTCAATTGATATACGTCACGATACGCAGTATTATACAAATAATCGAATTTACAGAAATATCTGAAAACTCAATAATTACAAGAACTGCATCATGACACTGCCAGCTGATCCGCTTCCCGCCTTTTATCTTCCCCGCCTGCCCAGCCTGGTGCAGGGCGGTGCTGCGCTGTTATGGCTGCCGCAGGCAGCGCTACTGGCCTGGACTTTGCAGGCGCTGCTTGATGGCCACAGCTGGCAGGCGTCCTGGTTGCCGGCCGGTGGCGTGCTGCTGCTGGGTAGTCTGCGTGCGCTAGCCGAAGCGTGGGGCGCACGGCGCATGTACCACGCAGCACGCGCCCATCTGTCGCGCCTGCGGCTGGACGCCGCCATGGCGCTGGCGCAGCGCTCGCCGCTGGATCGCCAGCGTACCGGGTCGGGCCAGGCGGCCAGCATGCTGGCCGAGCAGGCCGAAGCGGTGGTGCCGTATCTGGTACGTTTCCAGCCGGCGCGCTGGAAAGTGCTGATCGTGCCGCTGTTCATTGTTGCCGCCGTGCTGCCGCTGTCCTGGGTGGCAGCGCTGGTGCTGCTGATTGCCGCCCCGCTGATTCCCCTGTTTATGGCGCTGGTGGGCATGGGTGCGCAGGCGGCCAGCCGCGCGCAGATGGTGGAAACGGGCAGCATGAATGCATTTCTGCTGGACCGGCTGCGCGGGCTGGCCACGCTGCGCGCGCTGGACGCCATCGACGCCACGGCCAGCCGGCTGGCCGCCAGCGCACAGTCACTGCGCCAGCGCACCATGCGCGTGCTGCGCATCGCTTTCCTGTCGTCGGCCGTGCTGGAACTGTTCTCGGCTCTCGGCGTGGCAATGGTGGCGGCCTATATCGGCTTTACGCTGCTGGGTACCTTTCATTTCGGCACCTGGGGCCAGACGCTCAACCTGGGCCAGGGCCTGTTTATCCTGCTGCTGGCGCCTGCATTTTTCGAGCCGCTGCGCGAACTGGCAGCGGTCTGGCACGACAAGGCTGCAGGTGTTGCCGGCCTGGACGGCTTGCAGCAACTCTCGACAGCTGGCGTACGCCTGCCGGGCTCGGCCATGCCAATGCCGCAGCCTGTCCCGGCGCCAGCTGCGCCGCCAGCGATCACCGTCGACCAGCTGTATTACGCCCATCCCGGTGAGGCGCCACTGTTTGACGGCTTTGCCATGCGGGTGCATGCCGGCGAACACCTGGCATTGCTGGGTGCCAGCGGGGCCGGCAAATCAACCTTGCTGGCGCTGCTGGCCGGGCTGCTGCCTGCGGGCCGCGGGCGTATCGTGATCGGCGGCGTGGCACTTGATGACGCCAGTATCAACGAATTGCGCCAGCGCATGGCCTGGATGGGCCAGCGCCCGCATCTGTTTGCCGCCTCCGTCAGCCAGAACGTCACGCTGGGGCGCAGCGGTGCCGATGGCGCGCAGGTCAGGGCGGCGCTGCAGCTGGCCAAACTTGCTGGCGTGGCGCAGGCTCAGCCCACCGTGATGCTGGCCGATGGCGGCCATGGCCTGTCCGGTGGCGAGGCCGTGCGCCTGGCGCTGGCGCGCGTGGCCGTGCTGCCGCAGACAGACCTGCTGCTGGTTGATGAACCCACTGCCCATCTCGACAGCGAAACGGCGGCGCGCGTGACCGAAGCGCTGCTGCAACTGGCACGTGGCAAGACCATGATCGTCGCCACCCACGATCCGGTGCTCGCTGCCCGGCTGCACCGCAGCGTCAGTATCGGCGCTGATGCCCAGGTGACCGGGGCGGCCGCATGAAAACCAAGCTTCCCAACCCACTGTTGCGTCCGCTGTTATCTCAATTACTGCTGGCCCAGCCGGGCAAGATGCTGGGCGGCGCCGTGCTGGCAGCACTGACGGCGGCTGCGGGCATGGCGCTGCTGGGCCTGTCCGGCTGGTTTATTACGGCCACCTCGATTGCCGGCCTGCAAGCGTCCACCGCACTGATGTTCGATGTATTCGGTCCTTCGGCCGGCATCCGCCTGCTCGCCATCGGCCGCACCGGCTCACGCTATGCCGAAAGGCTGGTCACGCATGACGCCACCTTTGCCGCGCTGGCCGAGATACGCGTGCGCCTGTTCCGTGGCTGGGCCACTCCCGATGCGGCCAGCCGCCTGCTGCGCCAGCCTGCCAGACTGCTGTTTCGCCTGACCGCCGATATCGACGCGCTTGAGTCGCTGTATCTGCGCCTGCTGGTACCTGCCTTTACGGCAACTATGGTGGCCCTGCTGGCGGGACTGGCGCTTGGTTTGCTGCACTGGTGGCTGGGCGTGGGCCTGGCATTGTGGCTGTTCATAAGCGGTGGCGCGGTAAGCTGGCTGCTGCTGCGTGCGGCGCGCCGCCATGCCATCGTACGTGCACGTGCCACTGAACAATTGCGCTCCGGCGCCATCGACCTGGTGGCCGGCCAGATCGACCTGGTGATGGCAGGGCGCGTGCAGGCCCAGGTTGGCAAGCTGGCACAGATCGACCAGACGCTGGCGCGCGCCGATATCGTCTTGATGCGGCTGGACACGCGCGCCAGCGCCGCCTATGGCATGGCTGGCAGCGTGACGCTTGCCGGCGTGCTGCTGGCGTCCGCCTTCCTGATACAGGGCCAGCAGATCAGCCTGCCGGCAGCTGCGCTGGCGGTGCTGGTCTCGCTCACGGCGCTGGAGCCGTTTGCCGGCCTGCGCCGGGGCGCGCTGGAAGCGGCGCGCATGCTGCTGGCGCTGCGCCGTCTCGATCCGCATGCGCAGCAAGCCGCTGTTATGCCCATGGCGCCGGCAGGCGCAGTGCTGCACTTCGAACACGCCAGTGCCGCCCATGCCGGCAGCAGCAAGCCCATCTTGCATGACATCAGCCTGCGCCTTGCTGCGGGTGAAACCGTGGCGCTGGTTGGCCCCAGCGGTGCCGGCAAATCGACGCTGCTGGCGCTTGCTGCCCGTGAAATTGCACCGCTGGCCGGCAGCGTGACGGCGCCGCGCGCCTGCCTGCTGACGCAGAAAACCGAACTGTTCCAGGACAGCCTGCGCGAAAACCTGCGCCTGGCCAACCCGGCCGCCAGCGACGAGCAGCTGTGGGATGCCTTGCAGGCGGCCGGCCTGGCGCAGGAAGTACGTTCGCTGGCCGCTGGCCTCGATACGCAACTGGGCGAGGGTGGCCTGGGCCTGTCCGGCGGCCAGTCGCGCCGCCTGGCGCTGGCGCGCCTGTTTCTGCACGACTCCGCGCTGTGGCTGCTTGACGAAGCGACCGAAGCGCTCGATGCCGCCACCGCCCACGATGTGCTGCAGCGTCTGCGCACGCGTAGCAGCGCTCGCAGCGTCCTGATCGCCACCCATCTGCGGCGCGAAGCGCAACTGGCTGACCGCCTGCTGACAGTGCGCGCCGGGCGCATCGTTGGTGAAGCACGGCGTGGCACACCGGCATTCGAGGCAGCACTGGCGCTGCTTCGGCCTGATTGATCTTGAAAGGAAATAGATGATTGTTACAAGCAAGTTGAACTGGCATCAGACGTTCGGTAAGTCATAACAGGAAACACCAAGGAAATCCCATGGACCTCGATATTGTTGCATTATCAAGACTGCAGTTTGCGCTGACCGCGCTGTACCACTTTATTTTTATTCCGCTGACCATCGGCCTGTCCGTGATACTGGCCATCATGGAAACGGTGTACGTGATGACCGGGCGCACCATCTGGCGCGACATGACCAAATTCTGGGGCGTGCTGTTCGGTATTAATTTTGCGATGGGCGTGGCTACCGGCATCGTGATGGAATTCCAGTTCGGCATGAACTGGAGCTATTACAGCCACTACGTGGGCGATATTTTCGGCGCGCCGCTGGCCATTGAAGGGCTGATGGCGTTTTTCCTCGAGGCGACCTTTGTCGGCATCTTTTTCTTCGGCTGGGACAAGCTGTCCAGGCGCGCCCATCTGGCGACCACCTGGCTGGTGGCAATCGGCTCGAATTTCTCGGCGCTGTGGATATTGATTGCCAATGGCTGGATGCAAAATCCGGTCGGCGCCGCCTTCAATCCGCAAACCATGCGCATGGAAGTGACCGACTTTGGCGCCGTGCTGACCAATCCGGTGGCGCAGGCCAAATTTGTCCATACGGTGTCGGCAGGCTATACGGTGGCGGCCATCTTTGTGCTGGGCGTGTCAGCCTGGTACTTGCTCAAGGGGCGCCATGTGCAGCTGGCCAAGCGCTCGCTGACGGTGGCCGCTTCGTTCGGCCTGGCTGCATCGCTGTCGGTCGCCGTGCTCGGCGATGAAAGCGGCTATCTTGCCTCGGAACACCAGAAAATGAAACTGGCAGCGATTGAAGCGATGTGGGAAACCGAGCCGGCGCCGGCTGCCTTTACCGCCATCGGCTTTCCCGACCAGGCCGCACGCGAAACGCACTATGCGATTCATATTCCGATGGTGATGGGCCTGATCGGCACGCGCTCGCTTGATACGGAAATTCCGGGCCTGGCGCAGCTGACCGAGCGCAGCGAACTGCTGATACGCGACGGCATCAAGGCCTATGATGCGCTGCAGACCATCCGCGCTGCCGGCCCCAGGGGCGTCGTGCCGGAAGAGGCGCAGGCGATGTTCGAGTCGAAAGGCCAGTCGCTGGGCTATGCCTTGCTGCTCAAGCGCTATGTCGACGATCCGCGCCAGGCCACGGCTGCGCAAATCCACCAGGCTGCGCAGGACACCGTGCCGTCGGTGGCGCCGCTGTTCTGGTCATTCCGCGTGATGGTCGGCCTGGGCATGTTCTTTATTTTGCTGACCGGGACCTTTTTCGTGCTGTCGGTACGCCGCACGCTGGACGCCCACCGCTGGCTGCTCAAGGTTGCCGTGTTTGCCATTCCGCTGCCATGGGTGGCTGCCGAAGCGGGCTGGATCGTGGCCGAACTGGGCCGCCAGCCGTGGGTGATCGAAGGCGTGCTGCCGACGGCCGTGGCGGTGTCGAACCTGGGTGTGACCACCTTGCTCATCACCATTGCCGGCTTTGCCGCCATCTATACGGTGCTGTTGGTGGTCGAGATGAAACTGATGCTCAAAACCATACGCAAGGGCCCGGCTGAACTGTCGCTTGCCAGTGCCGCACTGCCTAACGCTCAAGGAGTATTGTCGTGATTTTGCATGAACTGATTTCCTATGAAACACTGCGCCTGATCTGGTGGCTGCTGATCGGCGTGCTGCTGGTGGGTTTTGCCATCACCGACGGCTTCGACCTGGGCACCGGCATCCTGCTGCCGTTCGCCGGCAAAACCGACCTCGAGCGCCGCGTCATCATCAATAGCATCGGCCCGGTATGGGAGGGCAACCAGGTCTGGCTGATCCTCGGCGGCGGCGCCATTTTTGCCGCCTGGCCGCAGCTCTACGCGGTATCGTTCTCGGGCTTTTACCTGGCCATGTTCGTGATCCTGGTGGCATTGATACTGCGCCCGGTGGCCTTCAAATTCCGCAGCAAGCGCGAAGATCCGCGCTGGCGCGCACGCTGGGACGCGGCGCTGTTTATCGGCGGTTTTGTGCCGGCGCTCATATTTGGCGTGGCCATGGGCAATGTACTTCAGGGCGTGCCGTTCCGCTTTACCGACGACATGCATATCCTGTACGAAGGCACGTTCTTCGGCCTGCTCAATCCGTTTGCGCTGCTGTGCGGCCTGGTCTCGCTGGCCATGCTGGTCATGCATGGCGCCAGCTGGCTGCAGGTCAAGGCTGATGGGGCAGTTGCCGAGCGCGCACGCCGCTATGGCAGCGTGGCTGCCGTGCTGACGGTACTGCTATATGGCGCTGCCGGCGTGGCGCTGTGGCTGACCGTCGATGGCTATCGGCTGACCAGCGTGGTGCCAGTCGATGGACCATCGAACCCGATGTTCAAGACAGCTGCTCTGGCCAGCGGCGCCTGGTTTGCCAACTTTGCCGCGCACCCATGGACCTGGGCCGCGCCCGTACTGGGCCTAGTCTCGCCGCTGCTGGCGCTGGCCTTCCTGCGCGCCCGCCGTGCCGTGCCGGCCCTGCTGGCCAGTGCGCTGTCGATTGCCGCCATTATCCTCAGCGTCGGCGCGGCCATGTTCCCGTTCATCTTGCCGTCTTCGCTCGACCCGCGCGCCAGCCTGACGGTATGGGATTCGTCATCGAGCCATATGACGCTGTTCATTATGGTGGTGGCAACCACGGTATTTCTGCCCATCATCGTGGCCTATACCAGCTGGGTCTACAAAGTGTTGTGGGGCAAGGTCGATAGCCAGGCGATTGCCGACGACAGCGGCCACGCCTATTAATCAGTCACTAACCTGAAAGGAAAGATCATGTGGTATTTCGCCTGGATACTGGGCCTTCCGCTGGCGGCCATGTTCGCCGTGTTGAATGCAATGTGGTACGAAATGGTGGACGGTGACACCACGCCGGATGGTAGGTCGGATTAGGCCCCGTGGGGCCGTAATCCGACAATATGGTTGGCGTCTGCGGTGTTGTCGGATTACGCCTGGCTTTGCCAGGCTAATCCGACCTACAACAGCACGAACTCGCCGCGTATGCGCAGCTTCATGCCGCGCGGCGCATCGGCGCCGGCCGCCACCGCCCACGCCGTGACCCACTGCGCGCAGCGCGCCCGTGCCTGCGGGTTGTCATGCTGGCGCAAACGCTCGAACGCCAGGTCCATGCGGTTGGCCATATACACATGGCGTTCGACTGTATCGGCTGCTTTGCTGTAGTGAGGCATAATGGCTCTCCCGTTGCTGGCTGCATAAAAGCTATACGCAGCAGCGCTTGCTTTGGATGCAACTGGCCCCAAAAAAACCGCGCGGGAAGGGTGAATATTCTTATCGCCGCCGCCATCCTTTGCCGAGCTAGGTACTTCTCGTCTCCACGATGACGACGGGTGTAAGGGTTGTAGCCCTACAAACACCGGCAATGCTCCGAATGCGGATGCGAAAAAAATGGTCTTGAGACCAGCCTTTAGGGCATTGCATCGTTCGAAGAATGCAATACGCAAGTATGCCAATACTGCGTCCTTACCCGTCGCAGTTGTCTAGGCTTTATAGTACTTTGTGACGAAATACCCGCTTCGGGGTGAATTCAGCCTGCCGATGCAGGCACTGGATTTCCACCCCGATAAACTGCTATGCTGGGTCGAACGACCGGACTCAGCCAGGAGCAAACGGTCATTTTTGTAGCCGGAAAACAGGATAGTATTGATGGTTAGCATCGAGATAAAGAAGAGAAAAGCTGTTCGACTACAGTATCGTGAGCTTTTCGATGCGCTCTCAGCGTTACTGTTCAGGGCTGACCCAATTGGTATTAATTTTGAAACGAACACTGACGAATACGAGCCAGAGGTCGGGACAATTATTCCCCGACTGGGGTACGCCAAATCTGAAGCCGATGTGCAGCTTATCGTTCACGAAGAATTTTGTAGATGGTTCGACAGCGAGACTGCCGGGCCGATAACCGATTATCGTGAGCTCGCCTCTCAAATTTGGGATGAGTGGTTACGATGCAAATAATTGGAGTGGGGCTAACGTCGCTCTTCGGCCAACAACAGACCATCACGAAAAAGCGCGATATACATGTATTATGAAATTCGGTATTGATAAGCCTGAGTTAGACAAGTTCATCGAGACATTAGGGCGATGTGGGGAAGTGGTTTCAAATTTCATGAAATTTTCGCCCACTGTAATGCCTGCGCAAGAATTTGCATCTTCGGCTCCACTGGCTGACCTACTGCTCCACCCTGAGTTTCGTGTCGATGCTATGGAGCTGGGAGAGATAAGCTCAACGCCCATTCACTATTCGACTTTGAATAGGTTGGAATTCGAAGGCTCTTTAGCCAGCGTACTCATTCAAGGCGGGTGTTTTCACAATTCGACTTCAGAGGATGAGGCTAGAAAACTAGCAGGCGATGTGTTAGCTGCTGTTTTTCCGGAACCCTTTGATGATTTGTTGGTGTTCCGTTTAGACGACCCAAGTTGGAGTGAGTTCACGGACGCAGCAACAGTATCGCATTCGTACTTTGCGTGGCAAAGTGCGAGAGGATTATGGTGGGTGCTTTCAGTGGCCGACACGGATTGATTCATCCCAACGAGTGTGAACAGCGAATTTCAGCAGGCTGACTCCGGCCACAAACTTGCGCTCAACCATATGGTGTTCATCTATGAAGTTTAAGCAATACGATGTAGTCAGGATTATGGCATTCAGCGTGGAACAGGCTGCGGTGGCTGACGAGTCTAACCTTCGGCAGCCCAGGGTCGGAGACATCGCAACCATCATTGAACTTTATTCTTCCCCATCGGGCTATGAATTAGAGTGCAGTGACGGAAGCGGCATTACGCAATGGCTGATGGCATTTCGGCCTGAAGATGTCGTGCTACAGTTACGCAACTAGCGGCCAGAAGCATACAACTGAGGCCTAAAGGACAGGCGAGGGTATATGTGCGAATGGATGAAAACTGGATGTGCGGATTGTAGAAATGGTGTGTTGTCGGGAATGTACTCGCCCGAGGCAGCGGCGCGCCAAGGAAGTTCAGTGGCGCCTCCAACTTTTGTCTACAGCTCGAGCGGTGCTTGCGCTCATTTGTATCACTGTCGTAACTGCGGCGCATGGTGGGAATTTAATGCGCGTGAGGCTCATGTTATAGCCGAGGACGAAGCGGAAAAGACATTCGCCGAGTACTTTGGCGCATTGAAGCAGACTTATTACTGAACGATAAAAAATGTCAGATGTGGGGCGAATGCGGCCTGCCAGCGTTTGTATAAGAGGATACTATGAACGATTCATCCGATAAAAAAGACGCCAGATTCATCGGTGTTGGAATTTGCCTTGGCATAGCGATTGGATGTGGAATTGGCGTCGCCATCGGTAACCTTGCTCTGGGCATAGGTCCGGGAATTGCCATTGGGGTGGGTATGGGCGTTTTAATGTCGAAGTCCCGGCGCTAATTTTTTTGCATTTGACCGTCGAAGCAAATTCTTGTTCAGTTCGGCCCTGAAGGTTCGCTTCAGGGTGAAACCAGTTTCTGCAACTTGCAGCTACGGTGTGCAGGCGTCAAGGTATGGTAATCGGATCGCTGGCCGGAAAGCTTTCATCGAGCGCTTCGTCGAGTACTTCCTCTTCATGGTCTTCCGAGGCGTGAGTGAATCGCGCTCTTCCGGCAGGTCTGGTTTGGGTTGGTTTTTCGGGGTGGCGTACTCGATGCGCTTGCAGCTCGGCCCTTCATTGAGCCGAGCCCAACTGCATGAAAATGATCCCCGCAAGTAGCAAGGTTATGAGCAGTGTCAGGTCATTTCCCTGGCGCGACGTGCGTGTGAAAGATTTTGCTGATGACGATCCACTTGCCCTCGACCTTCAACAGGTGGAAGAAGTCGGTAAAGCAGAAACCGGAAACATCGTTGGTGTCGATGCGAGCGCTGGCGGCGCTGCCGGCGATGTCGACCCTGGCGATCACGCTTTGCGCTTCGGGCGACGGCTTGAAGCTGCTGTCGATGCCGTCGAACAGTGTCTGGATCGCGCCGCCGGCCAGCCTGCCGTCGCCATCAACACTGAACATCGTGGCCTGCGTATTGAATGCCGGTTTCATGATAGTGCTGTCGGCCTGCTTACATCCGTCGTTGTACTTGTTCAGTACCGCGACGATTGCCTGGTAATCCTGTACAAAGGTCGGTTTGTTCATGGTGTCTCTCCTGTGGATTGCGGGACCCACGGTCCCAGTTGTTGCAATTTGTTTTGGCGGTGCTCAAGCCACCAGCCTGCCTGCACATTCCAGTCAACGTGCGATGCCTGCTGTTGTGCATGCAGCGGGAAGTGCGGATCGCGCAGCGCGGCGTGTCCCAGTGCAACCAGATCGGCCTCGCCGGAGGCAATCACGGCTTCTGCCTGCTGCGGATCGACGATCATTCCCACCGCCATGGTGCTTATCTGCGCTTCGCGGCGAATTTTCGCTGCAAACGGCACCTGAAAGCTGTAGCCGTTCGGATATTCATAGACGTTGAAGCCACCAGACGAGCAGTCGATGACGTCCACGCCCGCTTCCTTCAATATCCTGGCGAATGCGACGCTGTCCGTGATGGTCCAGCCTTTGCTGCTGCCATCGACCGCCGACAGGCGCACGAACAATGGCTTGTCCTGCGGCCATAATGCACGCACGTCGCGGGCGATCGCCAATGGCAGGCGGATGCGGTTTTCGAAGCTGCCGCCATACTCGTCTGTGCG
>Ga0308158_10002668_pt1 | contig 16505 bp, 9 predicted proteins | sample PhyBR2_FD_201038 | JGI IMG/M metagenome (GOLD analysis project Ga0308158, IMG submission 201038) | Phyllosphere microbial communities from UC Gill Tract Community Farm, Albany, California, United States - DLSLB.R2 | ecosystem: Host-associated > Plants > Phyllosphere > Unclassified | place: USA... | reverse complement strand
CCGGCGTCGACGTCTACAAGAACCCGTCCGCCGAACAGATCGAAGGCGGCATCTCGGGCCTGGTCAACCTGCGCACGGCGCTGCCGTTCGACATCAAGGGCCAGCGCATTTCGGGCAGCGTCGAAGGTACGTACACCGAACTGAACAAGAAGAAGGATCCGGCCGGCTCGTTCATGTATTCGAACCGCTGGAAAACCGACATGGGCGAATTCGGCGTGCTGGTCAACTACGCGAATTCTGAAAGCAATACCCGCACCGATGCCTTCCAGGTCGAACCGTACTACCCGGTGGCCAATGCCGAACCGGGCCGCACGGTATGGATTCCGAAAGGCGCGCAGTGGCGCACGCTGGACTTCGAGCGCAAGCGCCAGGGCGCCTACGCCGCGCTGCAGTGGAAGCTCGACAACACGCTGCGCAGCCACCTGACCTACTTCAAGTCGAAGTACAAGATGCAGTGGGACGAGAACGCGCTGTTCTCGGCCGAAGGCAATCCGACCAATCTGCGCGTGACCAACGGCGTGTACGACGCCAATGGCGCGTTCATGAGCGGCATCCTGTCGAACCCGACCAATGACGGCATCGAGTTCGGCAACGATACCCGCACCTCGAACCGCGATTCGTCGACCACCGACGTCGCCTGGAATGTCGAGTGGAAGCCAGCGACCAACTGGACGCTGACATCGGACGTCCAGCACGTCAAGGCAAAGTCGGAAGGCCTCGATTCGACCGTGGCGCTGGGCACGATCATGCAGCAGCAGAACCTGGACCTGACCGGCAGCTATCCGAAACTGATGTTCGATGCGGCCCAGACCGCCGGTCTGAGCGACCCGAACAACTATTTCTGGGCCTTCACCCAGGAGCACCGCGACCGCAGCATCACCGAGCAGACCGCATGGAAAGGCGACGTCAAGTACGACTTCGACCATCCGATCCTGCGCGACATCCGCGTCGGCGTGCGCTTCACCGACCGTGACGCCAAGACCATCAACTCGAACCCGAACTACAACTGGTCGGCCATTTCGCAGCGCTGGATGATGCCATGGCAGATCAACCAACTGGCAACGCTGAGCGATCCGCGCTTCAATGCACCGACGACGGTCAACCAGTTCAAGAACTTCTTCAACGGTGACGCCAGTGTCCCTGCCGTCGTGTTCCCGGCGCAATCGCTGACGGCCGGCTACCCGGACTCCTACACCAAGCTGCACAGCTACCACGACATCCTGTGCGCGCAGGCCGGCAACAGCTGCGATCCGTGGAAAGCAGCCGCGTTCGGCGAAGCCAATCCATCCGGCGACAACGAGCAGTCCGAGAAGACCAAGGCGCTCTACACGCAGATGCGCTTTGCTTTTGACGACATGAAGATGCCGGTCGACGGTAACATCGGCGTGCGCTACGTGAAGACCGACAACAAGTCGTTCGGCTACACCGTGTACAACTCGACTTTCATCATCCCGCCAGGCGGCACCACCGGTCTGGGCGTGCCGATCATTGCGCCGTTCGCCGGTCGCCAGGATTACGAGAACAGCTACCATAACTGGCTGCCGAGTCTGAACCTGCGCATGAAAGCGACGGACCAGCTGCAATTCCGCTTCGCACTGGGCAAGGGCATGTCGCGCCCTGACTTCGGGCAGTTGCAGGCGTACACGACGCTCGGCCAGAGCGTGCAGAGCACGACCAGCGGCACCGGCGCCGACCAGGTCACCAATGTGACGTCCGTGGCCCATACCGGCGAATCCGTCGGCAATCCACTGCTGCGCCCGGTCACCTCGCGCAATATGGACCTGACCGCCGAGTGGTACTTCGCCCAAGCCGGTTCGCTGACCTTCGCCGTGTTCGACAAGCGCCTGAAGGACATCATCGTCAAACAGAATTCGTCCTACCAGCTGACCGACTCGACCGGCCGTGTAATCGATTTCAATGTGGCCACGCCAGTGAATGGCGCACGTGGTTCGGCGCGCGGCATCGAGATGGCATACCAGCAGTACTTCGACAAGCTGCCAGGCTGGTTGTCGGGCTTCGGCGTGCAAGCGAACTACACGCACGTCAAGAGCAAGCGCGACCTGTATAGCCCGGTGTTCTCGACCTACTGCTCAAACGTGAGCGGCGCGGCCAACCTGAACCTGAACCTGAACGGTTGCGACACCGACGGCCGTACCTTCGGCGACCTGCCGCTGGAATACCTGTCGCGCAACTCGTACAACCTGGCGCTGCTGTACGACAAGGGCCCATGGTCGGCGCGCCTGGCCTACAGCTGGCGCTCGAAGAGCCTGCTGGGTAACAACAACAACGGCACCAACGGCACCAATGGCGTCGACACCAATCCGGACAGCCCGACCTTTGGCCAGAACGTGATTGCCTGGGGCTTGCCGATCTGGGCCGACGACTACGGTCAGCTCGATGGCGGCGTCAGCTACAAGTTCAACGAGAACTTCCGCCTCGACTTCCAGGGCACCAACCTGACGGACGCGAAGTACAAGCAGATCATGACGCACCACATCGGCGACAAGGGCCGTGCGTGGTTCGTCAGCGGTCCCCGCTACAGCGTGCGTCTGGGCGTGACGTTCTAAGTCGATGCCGATGTAATCCCGACGCCCGCTGACCTGCCGCCCCGCGCGGCAGGTCAGCGGGCTTTTTGCTTTTCCAGGAAAACCCGACCAATGCAAAGCTCGACTTTCTCGTCGCTGGACACGTTCGTCTTTTTTGTCTACTTCATCATCGTGGCCGGCTACGGCTTCTGGGTCTACAAGCGCAAGCAGCGCTCGGCCTCCGCCTCGCACGACTACTTCCTGGCCGAAGGCTCGCTGACCTGGTGGGCCATCGGCGCCTCGATGATCGCGTCGAACATCTCGGCCGAGCAGTTCATCGGCATGAGCGGCTCGGGCTTCAAGATGGGCATGGCCATTGCCGTCTATGAGCTGATGGGTGCCTTCACGCTGATCCTGGTGGCGGTGTTCTTCATGCCGATCTACCGCCGCAACCGCATCTACACGATGCCCCAATTTCTCGAACAGCGTTACGGCAGCACCGTTGCCACCGTGATGGCGCTGTTCTGGCTGTCGCTGTACGTCATCGTCAATCTCACTTCGATCCTGTACCTGGGCGCGCTGGCCATCGGCGCCATTGCCGGCATCGACGTCTGGACCTGCATGGTGTTCCTGGCTGTATTTGCCGTCATCATCACGCTGGGCGGCATGAAGGTCATCGGCTACACCGACGTGATCCAGGTCCTGTGCCTGGTGCTCGGCGGCCTGGTTACCACCTGGCTCGCGCTCGACCTGGTCGCGCAAAACAATGGCGGCGGTGGCGTCATGGCCGGCTTCAACCACCTGCTGGGCGTAGCGCCCGATCACTTCGACATGGTGCTCACGCGCGACAACCCGAACTACCTCGACCTGCCTGGCGTGTCGATCCTGATCGGCGGCATGCTGATCGTGAACCTGAACTACTGGGGCTGCAACCAGTACATCATCCAGCGCGCGCTGGGCGCCGACCTGCACACGGCGCGCAAGGGCATCCTGTTCGCGGCCGGCCTCAAGCTCCTGATGCCGGTGATCGTGGTCCTGCCGGGCATCGCCGCGTTCGTGCTGCACCAGCAGGGCGTGCTGGGCGCATCGATGGGCGTGGGCGCGGACGTCAATCCCGACCGAGCGTATCCGGTGCTGCTCACGCTGCTGCCGACGGGCCTGAAAGGCATCGCGTTTGCCGCGCTGACGGCGGCGGTGGTCGCTTCGCTGGCCGGCAAGGCCAACAGCATCGCCACCATCTACACCTTCGACATCCACAAGAAAGCCTTCAACAAGGGCATCTCCGAACAGCGCATGGTCTGGATCGGCCGCGTGACCGTGGTCGTGGCCATGCTGCTGGCGGTGCTGATCGCGCCATTCATGGGCATCGACAAGAAAGGCGGCTTCCAGTACATCCAGGAATACACGGGCTTCGTCTCGCCCGGCATCCTGGCCATGTTCCTGATGGGCTTCTTCTGGCGGCCGGCCACGGCCAGCGCAGCGATGTTTGCCACGGTCGGCGGCTTCCTCGGCTCGATCATCCTCAAGTTTTTGCCCGGCCTGATGGACCTGTCGTTCCTGGCGCCGATCGGTTTTGCCGTGCCAAACAGCGCCGGCGTCTACGAGATCCCGTTCGTGGACCGGATGGCGATCGTGTTCGTCGCCGTCATCATCGGCATGGTCATCATCAGCAAGCTGTGGCCAAAGGCCGGCCTCGAGCAGAGCAAGGGCGTCGAAGTCGAAGCGTCGATGTTCAAGGTGCAGCCGGGGTTCGCGTTCGGCGCGACCGTCATCTGCATCGCCCTGATCGCGATCTACAGTGCGTGGTGGTAGGTCGCCGCGCTGCCAACACCAATATAAAAAATTCAAGGAGACATACACATGCACCCATCTTTGCCCTTCGGCCGCTCGGCCATCGCCCTCGCCGCTGCCCTCGCCTTTGGTGCGGCGCATGCTGCACCCGCCGCTACACCCGATGCGGCCCAACAGCGCGCCGCCAAACTGGTGAGCCAGATGACGCTCGATGAAAAGATCGGCATGGTCTTTGGCTACTTCGGCACCGAATTCAAGGGCCAGAAAGCACCTGCAGGCGCCCTGCCTCAGTCGGCCGGTTTCATCAAGGGTATCGAGCGCCTGGGGATCACGCCGCAGTGGCTGACCGACGCCGGCATCGGCGTGGCCTCGCAACCGGGCAAGGAGGCGCGCGAGCGCACGTCGCTGCCGGCCGGGATTGCGACGGCCGCCACCTGGAATCCGCAGCTGGCGTTCGAGGGCGCCGCGATGATCGGCAAGGAAGCGCGCCTGTCGGGCTTCAACGTGATGCTGGGCGGGAGCGTGAACCTGGCGCGCGAGCCGCGCAATGGCCGCAACTTCGAATACACGGGCGAAGATCCGCTGCTGGCCGGGATCATGGCCGGCGAACAGATTCGCGGCGTGCAGTCCAACCACGTCGTCTCGACGCTCAAGCACTACGCGTACAACGACCAGGAAACGGGCCGCAATCACCTGAATGTCAAGATCAACGATGCCGCGGGCCGCATGTCCGATCTGCTGGCGTTCCAGATCGCGATCGAACGGGGCGACCCGGGCTCGGTCATGTGCTCGTACAACCGCATCAACGGCCCGTATGGCTGCGAGAACGACCATCTGCTGAACAAAGTGCTCAAGGGCGACTGGGGCTACAAGGGTTACGTGATGTCCGACTGGGGCGCGGCCCACTCGACGATTCCGGCTGCGCTGGCGGGCCTGGACCAGCAGTCGGGCTACCCGTTCGACAAGTCGCCCTACTTTGACGGCGCGCTGAAGGAAGCCGTCGAAAACGGCCACGTGCCGCAGGCCCGTCTGGACGACATGGTCGCACGCATCCTGTGGGCGCTGGGCGCGCACGGCGCGCTGGATCATCCCGTCAAGGTCCAGGCCAAGGACATCGACTACGCGGCGCACGGCAAAATTTCGCAGGCAGACGCCGAAGAAGCCATCGTCCTGCTCAAGAACAAGGACAACGTGCTGCCGCTGGCCAAGGACGTGCAGCGCATCGCCATCATCGGCGGGCACGCCAACAAGGGCGTGCTGTCGGGCGGCGGCTCGGCGCAAGTCTACCCGCGCGGCGGCATGGCCGTGCCGAACGAAGGCCCGGCCGCCTGGCCAGGTCCGATGGTCTACCTGCCAGGCTCGCCGATGAAGGCGCTGGCGGCGCGCACGAAAGCCAAAATCACCTGGCACGATGGCAAGGACCCCGCTGCGGCAGCGAAAGTTGCGGCGAATGCCGACGTGGTGCTGGTGTTCGCGACGCAGTGGACGTCTGAAGCGGCCGACGTGCCGACGCTGGCGCTGCCGAACAACCAGGACGCGCTGATCGCAGCAGTGGCCAAGGCCAATGCCCGCACCGTCGTTGTGCTGCAAACCGGCACGCCGGTCACGATGCCGTGGGTGAACGATGTGGCCGGCGTAATCGAGGCCTGGTATCCGGGCACGAATGGCGGCGAAGCCATCGCGCGCGTGCTGACGGGCGAAGTCGATGCGTCGGGCCGCCTGCCGCAGACCTTCCCGCTGGCCGAGAACCAGCTGCCGCGCCCCAAGATCGACGGCATCGACCTGCCGAAGGACACACGCTTTGACGTCGACTACGACATTGAGGGCGCCGCCGTCGGCTACAAATGGTTCGACCTGAAAGGCCACAAACCGCTGTTCGCGTTCGGTCACGGCCTGTCGTACACGAGCTTTACCTACACGAACCTGAAGGCCGACGCGACAAACGGCAGCATCCGCGTGCGCTTCAATGTGGCCAATAGCGGCGCGCGCGCCGGCAAGGCAGTGCCGCAGGTGTACGTGTCGAAAGTGGGCGCCGGCTGGGAAGCGCCGAAACGCCTCGGTGGCTGGGACAAGCTGGCACTGGACGCCGGCGCAAACCGCACCAGCGAAGTCACGATCGATCCGCGCACGCTGGCGGTGTTCGACGGCGCCAGCAACCGCTGGAAGATCGCAGCCGGCGACTACCGCGTGATCCTGTCGACGGCGGCCGATGCGCCGGTATCGACGGTGACGGTGCGCCTGCCGGCGCGCGAGTTTGCCGCCGGGGCGCGCTGATTTCGGACCTGCGCGACCACCGACTGAAAGACTGACCGCCCGTGCCCTGCCAGCAGCGCTCGCCCGAACCGCACCGCGACCGCGAAAGGTCGGCGATCCTGCACGCGATCGCCAGCCGTTTTGCGGATGCGGATCTCGAGCTGGGTGCGGTTGCGCATGGCGCCGGCGTGAACCGCAACAAGGTCAACGACGTGCTCAAGGCTGAACTGGGTTGCACGTTCACCGGTTACCTGAACCGGTTGCGCCTGACCGAAGCAGCGCGCCTGCTGGCCGAACGCGATTCGGCCAGCATCACCGACATCGCCTACACGGTTGGCTACAACCACGTCTCGTACTTCAACAAGCTGTTCAAGCTCGATTATGGCTGCACACCGAAGGCATTTCGGGCGCAAGCGCATCGCACGCCCATCTGCCCCTCGCCCACATCCGGAGAAACCACCCCATGAAGCACACGATTACCACCATGACGCTGGCGGCATTGCTTGCCATGCCATTGACACTCAATGCGCAGCAACGCAACATCGACATCGATGTCACCCAGGTCAAGGGCCAGCTCGATCGCATGTTCAACCTGTCGGTCGGCGCTGGCCGCGCCAACGAGGGCTTGCGCGCCGACTGGCAGGGGCAACTGGCCGAACTGCGCAAGGACACGGGCTTTCGCTACATCCGCATGCATGGCCTGCTGAGCGACGACATGGCCGTGTTTCGCATCGACGCACAGGGCAAGGAACAGTACAACTTCCAGTACGTCGACGCGCTGTTCGACTACCTGCAGAGCGTCGGCATCAAGCCGTTCGTGGAACTGGGGTTCATGCCGTCCGCCATGGCCAGCGGCACCAAGACGATTTTCTGGTGGCGCGGCAACGTCACGCCGCCGCGCGACTACGCGCAGTGGGAACGCCTGGTCAAGGCACTCACCACACACTGGACCGAGCGCTATGGCAAGGCCGAAGTAGCAAGCTGGTATTTCGAAGTCTGGAATGAACCGAACCTGGACGGCTTCTGGGCCGGCTCGCAGGACGAGTATTTCAAGCTGTATGCGCACGCCGCGCGCGCCGTCAAGAGCGTCGACGCGTCGTACCGCGTGGGCGGCCCGGCCACCGCAGGCGCGGCCTGGATTCCCGAGATGATTCAGTACGCCAGCAAGAACGGCGTGCCGCTCGACTTCGTCTCCACCCACTCGTATGGCGTGAACCAGGGCTTCCTCGACGAATTCGGCACCACCGGCACCGTCCTGAGCCCCGACCCGATGGCCGTGACCCACGACGTGCTCAAGAACCGCAAGGAGATCGACGCGTCGGCCATGCCGAAGCTCGAGCTGCACTACACCGAATGGAGCTCGTCGTACACGCCGTCCGATCCGACCCACGACAGCTACCACCAGCCAGCCTACATTCTGAGAAAACTCAAGCAGAGCACCGGCGCCGTGCAGTCGATGTCGTACTGGGTGTTTACCGACATCTTCGAGGAAGCCGGTCCGCGCTTCGAGGCCTTCCATGGCGGGTTCGGCTTGATGAACACGCAGGGCATCAAGAAGCCGGCCTATTTCGCTTACCAGTTCCTCAACCAGCTTGGCGATCGCGAACTGAAGAACGCCGACCAGGATTCGACGGCGACGCTCGACGCCAAGGGCAACGCCCAGGTGCTGCTGTGGGACTACTCGCACACGCTGCCGGCGGGGATCAACAACCAGCAGTACTTCATCAAGGATCTGCCGCCCAAGGCGAAAGGCCAGGTGAAGGTGGCGATGCGCGGCCTGAAGCCCGGTGCCTACACGATGACGGTATCGCAGGTCGGCTACAAGCAGAACGATGCGTTCACCGCGTATATCGGGATGGGCTCGCCCAAGCAGCTGACGCGGCCGCAGGTCGCTGCGTTGAAGGCGACGGCGACCGGGAAGCCGTTGAAGCAGCAGGCGGTGACGGTCGGGCGCGATGGCGTGTTTGCCACCGCATTACCGCTGCGCGAGAACGATGTCTATCTGCTGCAGTTGAACGCGGTGCAGTAAATTGAACGCGGTGCAGTAGCGCGCGGTGATGTGTCGGATGACACGGTACGTGCTTTGGTGCGATGACGAAGACGATAAAAACGGGGAGACACGATGCACCACGATTCAACTAGCGGCCGGCGCAGGTTCCTGGCCACGGTGGCTGTCGCCGGTGCGGCGCCCGCATTGTCATTCGCCGCCGCCGCGCGCCCCCTGTACAAGAATCCCGCCGCCCCCGTGCCGAAGCGGGTCGACGACCTGATCGGGCGGATGACGCTGGAAGAAAAGATCGCGCAAATGGATTGCGTGTGGGGCGAAAAAGGCAAGGTCGAAGACAACGGCGCCTTCTCGGCTGCCAAGGCCACGAAGGTCTACCCGAACGGCGTGGGCATGCTGGCACGGCCATCGGACCGGCAGGGTAAATCCGACGCCGGCGGCGCCGCAGCGGCCGGTGACGATGGCGCGCGGCTGAACCGGAATGCACTGGAGACGGCGAACTACGTAAACGCCGCGCAGAAATGGGCACTCGAGCAGACGCGCCTGGGCATTCCCATCTTCATGCACGAGGAAGCGTTGCACGGCTACGCCGCGCGCGATGCGACCTCGTTCCCGCAGGCGATCGGGCTGGCATCGTCATTCGACACGGATCTGGTCACGAACGTGTTTTCCGTGGCGGCGCGCGAGATGCGCGCCCGCGGCGCGACCTTCGCGCTGGCACCCGTGGTGGACGTGGCGCGCGAACCGCGCTGGGGCCGCATCGAGGAAACCTTCGGCGAAGACCCGCACCTGTGCGCGGAAATCGGCAAGGCGGCCGTGATCGGCTTTTCCGGCACGTCGCGCCAGCTCCCGAAGGACAAGGTGCTGACGACACTGAAGCACATGACGGGTCACGGCCAGCCGGAATCGGGCACCAACACCGGCCCGGCCGAAGTGTCCGAGCGCACGCTCCGCGAGGAATTCTTCCCGCCGTTCGAACGCCTAGTGCGCGAGACCACGGTGGCCGCGATCATGCCGTCGTATAACGAGATCGGCGGCGTGCCATCCCACGCGAACCGGTGGATGCTGCACGATGTCGCCCGCAAGGAATGGGGCTTCAAGGGCGTGATGGTGTCTGACTACATGGGCATCAGGGAGTTGGTCACGCGCCACATGATCGCCGCCACGCCGAAGGAAGCGGCCTGGTACGCGGCGAAGGCCGGCGTGGACATCGAAACGCCGGACGGCCACGCCTACCGGCACCTGGCTGAACTGGTCAGGGAAGGCAGGATCGCCGAAGCTGACATCGATGCGATGGTGCGCCGCATTCTCGCACTGAAGTTTTACGCCGGCCTGTTCGAAAATCCCTATGCCGATGCCCACAATGCCGATGCCCTGACGGCCACCGCCAGCGACGTGGCACTGGCGCGCGAAGCGGCCACGCGCTCTGTCGTGCTGCTCAAGAACGACAAGGGTCTGCTGCCGCTGCAGCCAAAAAAGGTAGGCAAGCTGCTGCTGCTCGGTACGCACGCGAAGGATACGCCGATCGGCGGCTATTCCGATGTGCCCCGGAAAGTGGTGTCAATCCACGAAGCGCTGGCCGCGGAAGCGAAGGCGCAGGGCTTCGGCTTCGATTACCGCGAAGGCGTGCGCATCACCGAAGAACGCATCTGGGGCAAGGACGAGATCCGCTTCACGGCGCCGGAGGTCAATGCACGCTTGATCGCCGAAGCCGTGCAAGCGGCGCAGTCGGCCGATACGATCGTCATGGTCCTTGGCGACAACGAGCAGACGAGCCGCGAAGCGTGGGCTGACGGGCATCTGGGCGACCGCGCCACGCTGGACCTGATGGGCCAGCAGAACGATCTCGCAAAAGCCATCTTTGACCTGGGCAAGCCCACCGTGGTATTCCTGCTCAACGGCCGGCCGCTGTCGATCAACCTGCTCGCCGAGCGCGCCCATGCGATCGTCGAAGGCTGGTACATGGGTCAGGAAACAGGCCATGCGGCGGCCGACGTGCTGTTCGGGCGGGCCAACCCGGGCGGCAAGCTGCCCGTGTCAATCGCCCGCAGCGTAGGCCAGCTGCCGATCTTCTACAACCACAAGCCAACGGCGCGGCGCGGCTACATAGACGGCAGCACCAAGCCCTTGTTCCCGTTCGGCTTCGGCCTGTCGTACACGAGGTTCGATGTCGCCGCGCCGCGGCTGACGAAGGCGACCATCCGCCCGGACGAAGCCACGCAGGTCGAGGTGGACGTGACCAACATTGGGTCCGTCGCCGGCGACGAAGTCGTGCAGCTCTACATTCGCGACGATATCTCGTCCGTGACGCGCCCGGTGCTGGAACTGAAGGCATTTCGTCGCGTGACCCTGCAGCCGGGGGAGAAACGCACGGTGGTGTTTGACATCCGGCCAGCCGACCTGGCGTTCTACAACATGGACATGAAGCGCGTGGTCGAGCCGGGCAGTTTCACCATTCACGCGGGGCCGGACAGCGTGCAGCTGAAGTCGGTGAAGCTGCTGGTGTCGTGATGTGGGCGAAGCCGGCCCTTCGGGTCAGGATAGTAGGTTGCCAGATTAAAATCCGGCGCATATCTCGACAGGCAGCACTCGACCAAAACTGACGTTCACCCGGAGCATCACCTGCTCTGCATGGTGCTAGAATTGCCCAGATGACCTCAAGCGATCATTGTGCAAGCCGCGACGCGCGATATCTTTGGCTGCATACCTTTCTGAGCGCAAAATCATCAGCGAATCGGTACGCAGCCAACACGCCGTAAAACTTGGTAACGAGCAGTGGCCCATCGCTCGCGTCAAGTTTTATTTTGGCATCGCCACAGTTCGCCGCCTCGGCGGATAATTCTTCTAGCGAAGGACTATCGATCAAGCGGTAAGTACCGTTCTGATATAAAAAATACGTATCGCGTATGCAATACGAACTGCCTACGAATCTACCGATGCGCACAATCTTTCCGCCTTCGCCCGGCATATCGACTTCTGATACTTGACCCCTGTAATCTGCGTAATTCAATAGTGCGCTCTTCACCTTATCGGGTTCATTCGCGCTTTTCCATATATCTTCTGCGGCGATCCCGCCTTGATTCAAGCAGTCTTGCTCTCCGGGGAAACACACTTCACGCTCGCGTGTTTCAGTTTTCACCGTCCTGCCCACCTCGTCTGCAATCGCACTCCGAACCAATTGCTTGCACGAAACGGGCCTGTCATTTTGCGCAAAGGTTGAAGCGCAGGCCGTCAAGAGACATAGCGCCAGTAAAGTTTTCATTCGCATATCCCCTAAAAATGAGAAATTCCCAGTGGCTGGTGTGCGCCGGTTTTTGCCTGCCACGACAGGCTGGTTTCGCCCCGAAGCAGACGGAGTCCCGCAACCCATTTCAGATGCTACGAATACCCTACTGCAATTCCAAGCTAGTGGACCGGTCGTTACTAGCGTTGAACATACTCGCTCGGAGTTCATCTGTTCGCCGGTCGGTGCGGTCGATCATGCAATCCAATGGCTCTGCTGGACTCGCCCATTTGCAATCGGCATCTCGCAGAGAAATCCAGATGCGCTGCGCGTTTTTCAGCTTCTCGCGGTCTTTTTGTTCAAGCTGAGACATCAGGCTTTTGTAGGCCTTATTGAGCTTGTCATTTGCAGTTGCAAGCTCAGCTTGACGAGTGTCTCCATTTACGGCCCATGCGGGGTTGAGGAGCAATGGGCCGCTGACCAAGAGTAAGATTGGAAATCCCTGCCTGAACATAGGTGCTCCGTTAGAGAAACTCATGAATAATCGCGGCCCTCGATGCCGATGACCGCATGGATGTGCGCCTCTGCCCAATAGAGGAAGTTTATCCCGACTAGTGTAATGCGGCACGCAGCAGTGGATCTCGCTACTTCAGGCCCGTTAAACGCAGAAATTATATAACAGTGCACCGACTCGGAAGGTCACATCATTACGCAGCAACATTACTGTTTCGTATAGAGCTTCGCTACACTGGCAAGATGCTGGCCACACATTCCTGTTATTACAATTAGGATCCAGCCTATTTTTTGTGGTGAAATACCCCAATGGAACACCAAAAAGACAGCAGCGGCCGCAAGAGCAACTGGAATCCAGATTGTCATAAGCGCAGCAGTCTTGAGTACCGGGGGGAGATCATTTAACGTCTGATTACCATCAGGATGGTTCAAATCCTGGCGCATTGCGTACTCCCTGATCAAAAAGCCCCCTACAAATGAGACTGCAGCATAAATTAGATAATTTGGGCTAGTTACCGCACTCACGTCCTGATTTACGCAAAACACCAGAACAATGAGTGATAGTACAGATACAACTAGACATATTTTCGCATGACTATAAATCGTCATCCAATAGCCTTCAGAGAGTTGTCGAGCAAAGTCCACAGCGAATCGGTCGGAGCTTTGATGGGAACCTTGTGGACTGCTAGAGGCGATTTCGAAGCTTATGAAGCTCTATCGGAACTGAAACGAGCACAAGTCCGCCGAGCGCAACAAACAAGATCAAACCAAAAGCAAACAAGGAAATGTGTTGATCAGCAGCTACGTTATTGATGTTGTCTACACCCCTTAAATCTATACTATTTGTTTTTGGTTCTAGCCTTATCACCTTCTTTTTGTGCTGGAGTTCTGTCGTTTTCGGTATGACCCCGGTGATCGATACTGCCATCAATTTTTCTTTTCTGGCTTGTGACGCCGTGAGTTTCACTTTGGCTTTTACTGTCCTTGTTGCCAAAAATGCCGGATAGTGCGTCAAAGATAGACATGCTTTTCTTTCCTTGTTAGAGATTCAATGTGGAACTAAATCGTATCGTTTATTTCTTAAAATTGCTAGCTATTAAAGACTGTCTGTAACTGTGTCGTACGCATACTCCGTCCCGCGTTGGGCATCCGTCAGCGGCACCAGCACCCGCGATCAATCGTCGCCGAGAATTGGCCAATGTAACTCGGAAGGCCGTCTAGTCTGAACTTGCTTTCGATGTGATCCGCAGGAACTGTCGGTGTGCCTCGTCAGGCTCGAAGCCTTCGAAGCGCGAACTGGCAGGCATTTAGGTGACGTGGCGGAGCTGTATGTTCCACCACCGTCCAACATCCACTCATGTAGTTTCCGATTGTGAGCGCTTCCTGCTTCTTGGATTGCAGCCCGAAAAGTGTCCTGTCGCAGTTGCGCGTCGGGAAAGCGAAGAGCTTCGCCATTACGCTCGTTTTCGTCGCCTCGTTCTTTTCCAGATAATCGAGCATCATGGCCCCCACAAGCACCGTGCAGCGCGTGTCTTCGGTTCGGGTACGTGTCACTGAAACCGACTCAGCTTTTTCCCAAATTGACCTCGTGTTTGAGTGTTTTCTTCTGGCCCGATAGCGGCCGATCAACATGTGTAATCAAGCATGACGCTTGTCGCAAAATTACCTACGCTGAACCCAACAAAGCATCGACCGCGGAAGCGATTTTTTACCAGTTTGGCGCAGTCTTCACGTTCTGTCTCACTGGACATGAGGTGGCAGGCGTGAATCGAGCCCGCTTCTCATGCTACAGTCGGTTATCACATCAGATAACCGGCGCCATGCCCCATATTGCTGTTGACGTCAATAACGTGCGCATCACGACAATCAACCTGGCCTCAACGCGCCTCATGAACGTATCCGTGCATGGCGCGCTCGACCGGGCGTTGAAAGCGGCCGTCGATGCGATGGGCGGTAATTATGACGAAGGCAGCTGCGGCCATCTGACCTGGCTGATGGACCATCCCCTGCAGCCGGGAGACATCGTGCAAGTCCACTTGCACCAGGATGACGCAAAGGGCGATGCCGGCAAGACGTTCGAACAACTGTTCCCTGACGAGACGCCATCGACCCAAACCGATTTTTCGATCTCCGACACGATGGCCGCTGAAATTCGCGCAAGGCCACGGCTCCATGCGGCATTTGCGGTGCAGGCATCGACATCGGCCGGCCAACAGGCTGCTGCGACCAGCGACGACCTCAATACCGACTTCAGGTTCAGCGTGCTATGGGATCACTTCCAGCCGGATCAGGCCCGCATCCACCTCGCAACCTACTGCCTCGATCATGTGCTGGCCCGCATGGCGGGAACGACGCATCTGCAAACGACGATCCGCGCCGGCGAAAGTGCAACGCTCTCCCTCATGGCATGACCGGCACCGCGCCGTTATTCGGACCGCGTCCAACCCAGCTTTTTACGCACAAATGCAGTCAGCAAGTCCGCATTGGCCTGATGCTGTTTGACGCGCGGGTGCTGGCCATAGCCGGTGAACGGGAAGAACAGCGTATCGATGCGCGCGTCGCCTGATGCGCGCAGGTTCGCCACTGCCGACGTGACATAGCCGGGCCACACGGAGCCGGCGCGGGTCGCGTCCATGCTCCCCAGCGCGCATACGATGTACGCTTTCGGATACAGCGCGCGCACACGGGCGACGAAGGCCTGGTACGCCGCGATGCGCTGCGCATCCGTCGGTTCCGGCTGCAGCTTGTGATCGCGCCCGATCAGCCAGCTGTCGTTCTGCATCAGGTTGACGACGACGACGTCGGGCGTCCAGCGCTTGAAGTCCCAGCGGCTGTCGTTGTCGCCGACGGCATTGATCTGGTCGTAAAAATCCGGCATCGTGAACGGGAACCAGCTGATCATGACGCCAATGCCGCTCTGTGACGTGATGTGCGCTTCGGCGCCGAGCTGGCGCGCCGCGATCGACGCATACGATTGGTAGTTGTTCTTGTCCTTGCCCAGATCGTCCCGGCCATCGTCGGGTGCTTCATTGCCCATGCCGCTCGTGATCGAATCGCCGAAGAATTCGATCCTGCGCGTCGGCCTTGGGGGCGGCAGCGCCAGCGTCGCCTTGTCGTCGAGCTCGATGCCCTTGAAGACGGTGGCGCCCTCCTCGCCCTCGGTACGTTTGGTGAGCAGAAAACGGTGCGCGCCCGGCGCCAGGCCATTGGCGACCAGATAGGTCTTGCTGCCCTTCTCCAGCTGCAAGATGACGGGCCGCGTGGTGTCGCCATCGATGAACACGTTGAAGAAATTCTTGCCTTCGCGGTCGTCAAGCACGATCGCCAGCGAGGTCCCGGTGAAGTTGGCGGCGATCGCCGTGCCGGGCCAGCTCAGGACCGGCGCCTTGGCATCGGTCATGTCGATACGCCCGGTGTAGGCCAGATGCGGATGATCCGCCGCGATCTGGTTGGCAGCGCCAGCTGGTCCCAAGTGCAGCAAGGCGGCCAGGGCAAGTGAATACGCGAGATTTTTCATGGATGTCAGTACGAAAAAAGCCGGGCGCGCGCTGGCACCCGGCTGTTGATAAGCGCCGTCGTGATTACAGCTTGATGGTCACCGGCTTGCCGTCATAGACCACGGTCTTGTCGGCCGCGTCCAGATTCTCCGCCGTCGACACGCCCGGCTTGATGACGCGGACCTTGAACACGCGCTTCATCGGCATGCCCTTGTACTGGCCGGCGCGCTCGCCGATCTGCACGACACCCGTCTTGTCGTCGTAGGCGATGCGGATGCGGCTGGCTTCGCCGCGCTCGTAGGCATTGGTCACGCCGTCATCTTCGTACAGCGTGGCTTCGCCATTGGCGCCTGCATACACGAACAGCGTGACCGGCGCATCCGGCTTCTCGTCGACATACTGCGTCACCGGGCCCGCCGTGATGACCGAGCCGGCCTTGACGAACAGCGGCATACGCTCGCGCGGCGCCTGCACGGTGCGCGTGGCGCCGCCCTTGAAGCGCTCGCCCGTATGGAAGTCGTACCAGTCCGCGCCCGCCGGCAGGTACACCTGGCGCGACGTGGCCTTGTATGCGTACACCGGCGCCACCAGGAACGATGGACCGAACATGTACTGGTCCTTGATGTTCTTGACCTTCTCGTCGTGCGGGAAGTCCATTACCAGGCCACGCATCATCGTGCCCGAACCGTAGTGCGTGT
>Ga0308158_10002666_pt1 | contig 16507 bp, 16 predicted proteins | sample PhyBR2_FD_201038 | JGI IMG/M metagenome (GOLD analysis project Ga0308158, IMG submission 201038) | Phyllosphere microbial communities from UC Gill Tract Community Farm, Albany, California, United States - DLSLB.R2 | ecosystem: Host-associated > Plants > Phyllosphere > Unclassified | place: USA... | reverse complement strand
CGGTGCCCGCCACCTGCGGGTGCGATGCAGGTCGCTGTTCGCGGGACTGCAGTTCTGCCTGTTCCTGTACGGATACGTCGGTCTGGTGGCCGGACACCAGACGCGGCTGGTCTGGCTCTATGGCGACACCACGTCGGCGCAGATCGTCGTCAGGACGGTTGCGGGCATCGTCCTGTGCAACCTGCTCGGGCGCATCGCTGTCAGTTCCCTGATCATGGGAGGCTCGATGCGCTCCCAGGCGCCGAATGCGAACGCATAGAAGGCCCCCCTTTTTGCCCGATGCGTCGAAAAGCCCGGGCGGGACATGGACAGGAGGGAAAAGAGGAGGAGGGAAGCGCGAGGGAAGGGGACCGCCCCTCCCTCGCGCTACGGGGCGGATCCTCCGATCTTGGCGCTTGAAGACGCTCTCCCAGACAAGCGGAATCAGGAGACTGGCCATTGACGGCAGGGGCCGTCTTGGCGGCCTCCGGCTGGAAATCAGCGCTTGATGAGCGTCGACGGGAGTCTCTGCCACGCGGGGAAGCCATGCTCGATCGAAGCCATGAAACGCGACGAGAACGTGGCCCATTCATGTGGAACGACGACGTGGGACGGGATATCCTGCAGCGTGCCGCACTCGTAGGCCGCAACGAGACACCTCTCGGGGTCGTCGCTCCACGTCAGGCGGGCAACCAGTCCCCCGATCCCGGATGCCATCGCCAGGAGGCCCAGGCGCACCAGCGGGGAGGGATCCCGTCGATACCTGTCCACGGCCGCCTGCGCCATGTCGTCGCGCAACCCATCGACGAGGAAGAACACCTGTTCGACATGGCCGGTCGGGTGGCACAGCTTCAGCAGGAGCACGGACGAGCACAGGTCCAGCTCCTCGCCCGGTGCGAGGATCCTGCCCGCGGGCGTCTTCCGGAAGGGGGATGGATCCGACGGACGGATCAGGGCGCTGTCGAAGGTCGTCATGCTGGGAGACTAGCGGGGAAAGGCGCGTCCGTCCACGGTGCCACCCCTCCCTCGCCCTACGGGGAGGAGTGGATTACCTCTTGCCTCCCTTGATCACGGACAGTTTCAATGCGCCGATCGGCCTGTCACCACTGAACGCGACCAGATCTTCAGCCGACATAAGGCCCATCGCATAGATGAACGCCTTGATCTCATCGATCGGGAGCCGCGTATCACGTGCTATGTCAGGCAACCCCTTCCCCAACGACCTCATATGCCTAAGAACCTTGTCCCAGATCATCGATGACTCCCTGGGAGTGTCTTCGGGTTCTGACTTGTTCCACCCTCGAGAGGACATCTCTCTGACGTTCCGCATGTACTTCCACTCGTCGATAATAGATAGATCGTGAAGCCTGCGATTCATCGCCATGGCCGAGACGTTCCACCTCTTCTTCAGCACAACAATGCTGTCGGGCGACATAAGAGGACGACCGAACGTCCTAACAGCTTCGGCTGGCATCAGAAAGCACGAGGCAAACTCGTCAGCTTCCTTCTCAGCGTCAGGAGATTTCAATCGGTCCCCACGATGCATGACGAGATGGCCCAGCTCATGCGCAACGTCGAAACGATTCCGGGCTGCACTTTTCCCGATATTGGTGAGGATGAATGGTGTCCCATCCACGAAAAAGGAAAAGGCATCAATAGCCCTATGCTCCTCATGGATGGACAACATCCTGACGCCTTTTGACTCCAAAAGGTGGGTGAGGTTGGAAACGGCTTTCAAGCCAAGATCCCATTGGGACCTTAGAATACCAGCAGCCTCCTTCGGGCCATATTCCGATAGGTCGGGAAGATCGTTGTTAGGAATCTTATATTTCTCCTCAAGCCATCTAACGATCTCCAGCGAAAACGAGGCTACAGACGACATTGCCGCCTTCGACTTGGAAGGAGTGGCTCTGAGCGCTCGAAAGCTAATGTGGTCTGGATTTACCTCGACCAGATTGTCTCCGTAAAAGAAATCCAGTGGAAATCTGAGCGCTTGGGAAATGGACATGCCGTCTATGCGTGACGGCTCCATCTTGTCGTCTTCGTATAATTTGAGGGTACTCACTGGAATGGAACACGCCGACGCCATGTCGCGATGCGACATGGCTCGCCTCAGCCGCGCTATCCGCAATCTGTTGCCATTAAACATGGCATATTATCCGCCCGGCACCACCGCAATGTCAATGAATCCGGAAGGTCCGAACTCATGCGGGTCGATTGCCGTGGCATAATCCGGAAGCTCAATATGAGGGATAATAATGCGTTCCCGCCAGGCCGAGACGCGTCCATCCGTGAAAGCGTGTGGAATCGACATCTCAACACGCACATACTTCTTAGCGAAGTGGACTAGGATGTACCAGGTGCTCGGGCCATCCTGATTCTGCGACTGAAGGCCCGCTTCAACCATGGCTGCAAAAGGGGTCTGATTCGCAAATGTGAACAGATCCCAATTGGCCTCGACGACCTGCTTCGTCATCTTGCCTTTCTTCCGCGTGGTCGTGGCGAACCCATGCTCCAAGCCAGTGTGTGCAGTGCCGCTGGCAACGATAAACTGGTGATTGCCGTCAGGACTTATGGTGCGAGAAAAATTATCCGTCTCGCTTGCCTTCCAGTTGTGACCAGTGACTAAGGTGTCACGAAGTGCGGCAACGGTGTGAGCCCAGGCTGCGATACCAGGATAGATGATCGGGAAGGGCCTCTCCTTGGCGTCGTTTTTAGCCGAGACTCCCTTGGTTACAGCCTCAAAAATGGCTGAGGCAGTAAGCCCAGGGCCAATCAGTGCCAAGCGGGGGTCGGCGTCATCACCTTTGAAAATCTTGGTTTCGACGATGCTAGGCTGCATGGGGTTATTTCCCTCACTGAAAATTTTCCGCAATATACGGTTAATTTCTACCCTTCGCAACTCATTATCATACCTCTTCCCGGCCGCCGTCCCTCCTCCTGTTACGCGGAGGAGGGGCGGTTAACGCATCAGAGCAAATCGAGCTGATCCGATCTGCCGTAATTGTTAGTGTGAACCGCACTCTTAGCAAGGCGCCCACCAAGCCTGACTACCTCCTCGAGCAGCATGTCCCTGCGACGCTCCCCGATAATGAACTGTCCGGAATGGGTGCCCGCACCGCAGCGAAGCATCAGCGCCTCAATGTCTCGAGGAGGATTGCCTTCAAACCTACATACGTATCCACCGTAAACACGCCTCTCGATACCCATCCGAAATCCAGCCCCGTCTTCGAAGGTGGCTATGGGGCAGTACAGCCACGTAGCTGCGCGTCGATCACATATCAGTGCGCGGATCGACGCCTCCGACCACGCCATATCGATAAGCCCCCCGACGTGTATCTCAAGGCAAGGATAGCCGAGATGGCTACGTGCCGCAGCACCCCCGGCCTTGGTGGCATTCGTGGAATGGACTTCGACGATCAGTCCCATATCCCGCACCTTTCCAACCACATCGGGGTAGAACCAACGGTCTTTCCCGTCGTCACTATCCGGGTAGCTGTAATGAGGTTCGATGACTGCTTCGGACAGCGACGCCAACCCACCTGTATGAGCGGCATCGAACGAGGGCATGTAGAACTTCGCCCCCTGACTGATCAGCTTCTGCGTCACCTTATGAAGCTCACTACGAGGCTCTGCCCGATCGATCACCTCCGATGGGCAATGGGCAATGTTGGCAGCTCTTTTGCCCTTGGGTCTGACATAGACGACACGAGCGCAGGCCGCGCAGACTAATCCTCTATGCGAAACTTCTCCGGCGAGAACCTTGCCCGCAGAGATGCGATGACCCAGCGAGGTGATGACCTCCCTGACCCGGCATGGAATACCTTTCACCATGATCAGCTCCGATCACAGATACGAAGGATCTCGGACTCGGCGGCATTCGCCGAGCGACCCGGGAAATACCAGTCCGAGTACTTATAGGCGAACCAGCCGCTATGCTGCGCGGCAAGACTGGTCATGAACCGATCCCAGGCTGCGTCAGAATTGCTCCACACGGCCATATTGCCCGTATCGTACCAACGACGGACAACGACCCTGTCCCCATGCCACAAGAGAGGCGTGATACGGTCGGGGTCGCGATTGAAGAAATCAGCGCTTGCCACTCGAATGCTCCTTATCCATCGTCCCCACGGCAGGGACGATGGGGAAGCTGGACCATGAATGCAGTGACATCATCTGGATCAACGCAGGTTCTACAGGGAGCCCAAGGTGGATCCACGGAGAGCCTTCATGATCTACATACCCTGCAGGAGTGGCTGACACGTCAGCCGCAGTGCAACACCACTCGGGTCCTCAGCGCCTACGTCGATCTCGCAGTCAGAGATGTCGCGGAGGCGCCGGAACGTGGGATCGACGCATTCCGGGCGCCCTGGTCACGGATCCAGGGGCTGTTCAAGACCGCTCGCGATCCGATTGGACCAACAGGACTGTCGCAGTTTGTGAAGATGGACGTCATCAGGCGGTGGTTTGGCGCACGAGAGGCCGACTATCTGCAGGACTGCCTGAGCAACCAAGCAAAACCGCTGATGTTCGTCGAGCATGCGGGCAAGCCGCTGACCTATGGCTTCTCGCACATCGGCGCAGACGACGCCAAGGCTCCCTTCGTGACCGAAGGGGCCATCATGAGGTGGAGGCGGGAGACAGTGCCGGTCTCCGACATATCCCCAATATACCGAGTCATATACCGGGACGGCCAATATGTTCTGAAAGGCTGGAGACACTGGCTCCTCACCAGCATAACCGTTTTTCAAGCGGTCTGCTTCAGTGCCTTGGTGATCCTGGTATGCTTCAGCATCATCAGCCTGCCATCCAAGGGCGAGCATGCGATAAGCGCGATCATGATATATTCCCTGCTCGCCGCAATAATGTATCAGATGGTCATGAAGCCGGCGATCCGGGAATCCGATCTACGTACGTCTCCCGCTCGTCCTGGAACCACCATCAGCGGCGGAGAGGCATGGATCGATCGCACCAACGTAAATCTTGGTCGAGCCAAGAACGACCCCAACTATCGACATGGAGAGCCAGCCTATCGTCAGATCGTGAGATGGAAGGCCGAGTGCCCCATATGCGGGGCTCCAGTAGAGCTGAAGACGGACAGCCCGGTAGCCAAGGGGCTGGTCGGCGGCTGCGTGGAGTCGCCGGACGAACACAGTTTCACGTTCGATCGAGTCACTCTCGAAGGACGCCCTATCAGGTCGAGACCCGCCATAAACTAAACGAGACTGCCCTTCACGCGCTTCATCTTCACTGACAAACGAAGCGCTTGATCAATCGCGGAAACCCATCCTACAACCCTTCCGTCATAAGGGGTAGTCATGCAGCCAAGCTATATGTCCATGGGTCGTCTGTTCGACCCCCAGATCGTCTACACGGCTCCGCTGTTTCAGCGCCCCTACGTGTGGCGCAAGGACGACCAGCTCCCTTCCCTCTGGGAGGACGTGCAGGCGCTGGCGACCAAGCTCATGGACGCCGACTCTCCCGACCGGGTGACGGCGCACTTCTTCGGATCGGTCGTCCTGAAACCGCTCAAGACGAAGCTGGGGCAGCTGCCCCGCTGGGAGATCATCGACGGCCAGCAGCGCATGACGACGCTCCAGATCCTGATCAAGGCCGCGCAGCACGCGATCGTCATGGCCGCCAAGGACATCATGAACTCGTCGACGTCGGAGCAGACGCGCGTCATATCGACGCAGCTCGCGTTCCTCTCAAAGAACCAGGACGGCGCCAACGTTGCCACGGACGGCAACGACTGCGAGATCTTCAAGATCTGGCCCACCAACCAGGACCGTGCCGACTTCACGCTGATCATGACCAAGCTGGTGCGGGACAACGTCAAGGGCAAGACGCCGATCATCGAGGCGTATAACTACTTCCTGAGCGAGTTCCGGAAGTGGTTCAAGTCCCCCGACATGGCGAAGCGCGCCCAGGCGCTCGGCCTCGCCGTCAAGGACTATCTGAAGGTGATCGCGCTCGAACTCGACAGCGAGGACGAGCCGCAGCGGATCTTCGAGACGCTCAATGCGCATGGCACGCCCCTGCTGCCGGGCGACCTCATGAAGAACAAGGTCCTGTGGGAGGCCAACGAGCAGCAGCTGCCCACGACTGACCTGTACACTGAGTACTGGGAGCATTTCGATCGCGACGGGTCGTACTGGCGCGAGATGGTCGGGAGCGGCGCCAGCTCGCGAGCCCGGCAGGACATGTTCTTCCAGAACTGGCTGACCCGCGTTACGCGCGAGCCGGTCTCGGTCAAGCACGTCTACGACCGCTTCCTGCGGTTCATCGACACCGAGGCCGGCCGGGACGCCGAGGGCCGAGTCGACATCCGCATGGTCCTCCAGGACATCAAGTCGGAGTCCAATCGGTACCTGTATCTGCAGAACCCGAAGGGCGACACGCGCTACGACATCTTTCTCCGGCGGCTCGCCAAGATGAACATCCTCACGTTCCACTCCGTCCTTCTCGCGCTCATGGCGAGGGAGGGATCGACGCAGGACGAGCTCGACGCTGCCGCGGTGCTGCTCGAGAGCTATCTCGTGCGCCGCATGGTATGCGGAATGAGCACCAGCCGCTACCCGGCAGTCGTGCTCACCATGCTCAACGGCATCGACCGCCTGACCCACTCGCAGTCGGCGATCCCGGTCCTGCGGGAGGCGCTCACCCACGATCTCGACAACTCCTCGACGTTCCCCGACGACGAGACGTTCGAGGCGGCCTGGATGGAGCAGAACTTCTACAAGTCTGGCTGGCGGGGCCGCACGACCATGATCCTCCAGGCCATCGACGAGAAGCTCCAGCGGGGGACGTCCAGGTCGGAGGAGATCATTTCATTCAACTACGATGCTCTCCAGATCGAGCACATCATGCCCGAATCGTGGGAACGGCACTGGGGTCTCTCCGATGGCATCTCCGCGACCGAGCGCAATGCCGGCATCCACCGTATCGGCAACCTCACCCTCGTCACGGCTAAGCTCAACCCAGAGCTGTCCAATGCGTCGTGGATCGACAACGACCTCCTCACCTACGGCAAAAAGGAAGCCATAACGAAGCACAGCAGCCTCAAACTCAACGAGCGCCTCGTCCAGGACAATCCCGAGAAATGGGACGAGGTGGCGATCGAGCGGCGAAGTCGGGCCCTCTTCGGCTATGCCTGTCGCATCTGGCCGGCACTGCACGGCTGATTCACGGTGATGAAGACCGACGACAGGACAGCGGCATGGATCGCTCAGGAGCACGTTCTCGGCGAGCCCGTGTATCTGCGCCTTCCGGACTACGTGATCGCGCCCTCGCTACTGGAGACGATGATCGGGGCGCTGAATGCAGCCCTGTACGCCGACGCCGTCACTGCAGCGATACCGCGCGGCCACGGCGTCATGGCCGAGAAGGCCAACCATCTCATCGATAGGCTCACTGGCTCTTCGGCCCAGCATGTCGGCGGCACCAATGTCCTCAACGGCGCCGACCGTATCGTCGACGGGATCCTGATCCAGACCAAGTACTGCGCCAGCGGCGGCAAGTGCATCTCGTCGTGCTTCGGGCCAAACGGCTTCCGCTACATGGCGGACGGTACACCCATGCAAATCGAGGTGCCCAGGGACTTCCACAAAGCGGCCGTGCAAGCCATGGAGATCCGAATCCGCCGCGGCGAGGTGCCGGGCGTCACCGACCCCAAGGACGCCGCGAACATCGTGCGCCCAGGGCATCTGACGTATGAGCAGGCCGTCAACCTCGGCAAGGCCGGGACAATCGAGTCCATCACCTACGACGCCGTGACGGGCACGGTCGTGGCCGGATGTGCCTTCGGCCTCTCCGCGGCCGTACGGTTCGCACAGGGCGTGTGGCGCGGCGACGACGTCGGCCAGGCTGCGGCCGAGGCCGTCGAAACGGGCATCGGGGTAGGCGGTATCGCACTGGTGACCAGCATCCTATCCAACCAGCTTGCCCGTACCGCCTTTGACCAGGCGCTGAAGCCGGTCTCGGCCTTCATCGTCGACGGCATGAGCACCCACACTGTCCTAGAGCTCGCGGCGGCGTTCGGACGTGTCGGCATCTCCTCGCGCAGCGCTGAGGCATACGTTTCCCGAGTGCTGCGAGGGCACCTTGTCGGAATGGTGGCCAGCTGCAGCGTCCTGCTATCGATCGACGCCTATCACTACGTCGTCGGCCGCATGTCCGGCGAGGAGGCGTTCCGCAGCATGACCACTAAGGTCGCGGGCATCGCAGGCGGCAACCTCGGCTGGATGGCAGGATCCGCCAAGGGAGCCTGCATCGGCACGATCATCCCCGGCGTCGGTACGGCCGCCGGAGCGATCGTCGGTGGCCTCGCCGGCGGGATGGCCGGTGGTTCGCTGACGTCCTACGCGGCACAGCAGGCCCTTGACGCCCTCCTGCTCGATCCGATGGAAAAGCTCCAGCGCCAGGTCGAGATCGCTCTTGCCCAGGAGATCGAGTGGGGGCTGATGGACGACGAACTGTCGCGCATGTTCATGGACCGTATGATCGCATTTGGCATAGAGGACTTCACGCCCCTATTGCGCGACGCTCCCGACCCGATAGCAGCCTGTCGCCTCCTGGTTCGACGTGAGACGATCCGGATTTCGTCCTCGCGGATGCGTGTCGAACTGCCATCTCACCTCATGGCGGCCTAACATGACGCCCGTATTCATCGTCGAGGACGCCAGCGTGGATGTCCGCTACCAAGCGCTACTTGCCGGATCTTCGTCATCCGGACGCCAGGCGCTCTCTAGCGTCCTGCGGGCATGGGAGAGGACGCACGGCAGCTGCCAATTCCCTGCGACATCACGGCAGGTGCAGGAATTCATCCGGTCAATCGCAGCTCAAGGGCTGTCTGGATCGCCTCTGAAGCCACAGACAATCCGCCTGCTGCTACAGTACCTGTCCCGCCTACATGTTCAGGTGCTGCAGGTGACGGATCCGACCGGCCACCTCTTGGTGACCAGCGAGATGAAGGCGCTCTACCGTGAACACGGATCGCGTGCCAGATCGATCACGCCGCTGCGCCTCAAGGGCGATGTGGCCAATATCGTCGTGGACGAGCCACTGCCCAGCTCCATCATCCACATGCTTCGCGCTCTGGAGAACGATCGGTCCGGATGGGCGCTGCGCGCCTGCGTAGTGCTCGGCCTCGGTGCCGACACAGGCCGCGACCGTTCAGACTACACCCGTCTGAATGTCGGTGATGTAGTCGCCTCACGCGACGGCGACGGCTACGCTCTCTTCGGACGTCGATCCTCCAACCAGGAGATATGTGAAGCACCGAAGTTTGTCTCACCCGACACGATGGGCTTCATCCATGAATGGCTGGAGTGGAGGGAAAAGGATGCACCCGGATCAACGGCGGGCGACGCACCAATGCTGGTTCGGATCAACCAGAAGGGGATGCCTGGCGCACGGCTGAGCATCTGGGGCTACGTCGACGTCCTCAAGGATATTATGCAGCGCGTCGGCGATGGCGCGCACGTCAGTGGCAACAGCTTCCAGGCTGGGCTGAAACTAGATCTGGCGGCGATTGGAACGATGAAGGTCGGGATTGCCAACGCGCTTAGATTCCGGGAGCTATGACCTATCGCGCCAACCTTATTCCCACGCTGGACCAGCTGGCCAGTGGCGAGCTCGAGCCGACCAAAAAGACGTTCAAGGGCGCGGTAGTGGCCTATCGCACGGCAGCATGGCAGGGAGTCGCGTTCGCCTTCGTCAACCAGTGGATGCTGATGATCGGTATAGACGGCGCCAATGTACCGACCACGTTCATCGGGATGACAGGTCAGGCGGCGTTCTTCGCCTTTATACAGACCACCTGGTCGTCGTACTACATCAGACGTAACCGCCGCCCCAGCATCGATCAGATCGAGTACCTGACGCGCATGATCGAGGAGGAACCCCGGCTCGCGCGCAAGGTGACCGCGCTGAAGGAGCGCGACTTCACCTTCTACCGTCTCCAGCAGTTCATCCTGAAGAACTCGACCGCCACCAACGAGGTCAGGCTTGAAGATGCACTTGAAGACATGGACGCCGCCATTGCAGGACATTCCCGATGAATGATGATGCTTCCGTTCTCCGTACCGTGATCCTGCCGGACTTCACACCAGAGCAGACCGCGTACCTGGACAGGCTACAAGCCGCGGCACGGCAGGGCACGTTCAACGAACGCGTAGGCGGCCCCTACAAGATGCGGCGTCCCGTCTTCGGTAGGACTGATCCATCCCCTCCACCTCCGGTGGGGAGGAGTGTAATTATCTCGAGAAATCCTTTCTGCGATACACATATTCACGATCACCCATAGCAAATCCTGGCATTGGCTTATTTGGGATATCGAGCACTTTATATCTAACTCCTGAAGGAAGATGCATAGGACGTATGAAGGCGGATGCCGATCCAGTATAAACTCCTCTCAAAGGGAGCCTAAAAGGCAACCCGCTAAACCATCCTGAAGGCTTTGGATAAATAGGAGAGTGGGCAATTATTCTGGTCGATCTATCATTAAGATCGTTTTCTCCTATTCTACGATAGCACTCAATATTCTGATCTCCATTATGATCCACCATAATACCTATCCAATGGTGAAACCTATGAGCAAGCCTCCTGTCCTTGTGCTTTTGAAATTCAAGCCTTACTTTTTCATCATCAGTTTTATTTAGAAAATACAGATTAGAAACAGAATTTATAATCTGGTATTCATTTATCAGCCTAACATCAGATAATTTATTAGCATAGAATATTCCGCGTTTTACATTCTTAGCCAGGTATGCCGTAGGATCAAAAACAATTATAGCCATTCTAGGAGTCAACGGCATTATTATCTGTACACCTGTGCTATTTACGCCAAAATTGCTGTCACCCATTCTTTGCAGGTAAACTCTGTTTGACATGATTGAAGGGTCGTCAGATGTTATGAAGTCAACATCTGTCATATTTTTAATCAAAATAACCGACAAATCAGAAATATTCTTAATTGTTTCTGACCATGTTTTCATAACAGAAAACATTACCCTTTCATGACTTGCGTCAATGGCAATTTTGTTTGGATCATTAAATCCTTTGAATGCTATATCATCCATTTCATTTATAGCGTCCATTCTTCTATTTACAGCAGCCGCTGTTCTGCTCCACTGAAGATACGCAAAGTCTCTTAGAAATATTTTCTCAACATCAGTAATTTGCTCATCTGAAACAATCTTTTTTATCACTGTGGCGTATCTTCCCTCCCATTTCTGTAAGAATTTCTCTAATATCAAATCTTGACCATAAAAGTAATTCCGAGAGCATTGGTTTTTAACAGGGGCATCAAAGATTATCTTATTCGAACGATGATTGAAGAGATTTATAGCTAATCCTTCGCCATCCAATGTGAATGGTTTCAGATGACATCTCGGGACATAGTGTTGATTTTTATTGTCAGCCATAAACTCATTCATACGTAAATGTGCTTGTCAATATGATGACATGCTATGTGGGCGATGCAAGCTAAAACCACCCCCTCCTCCCCCTCCGGGGAGCAGCGGACTTCGATCTCATCGTCTAAAAGGGAAACTGAGGCACAGTCCCTCGACCCTACTCCGGGGAACACCTTCGAAACGGGGGTAGCAACGCGAATTGGCCCTGTCCCGCTAGCCAGGTATCACCCGGGGGCACGCAAACCATCTTGAAGGACGAACCCGTCATGCTGTCGTACGCCTCGATTGCCTCGCCGACGGAGCTGCGCCTCAAGTCGCCCGCTCCCGAGGGCTATCTGGACGACAGGATCGCAGGCACCCTCGGGGACCCGGCCTACGCGCACGAGATCGGAGCGGTCCTCGGTGATCCTAGCCGCAATTCGCTGGACAAGGCGCTGCGAAGGCTGGTCGAGACCGGACGCATCGTATCGTATGGGAGGGCCACAAGGAGGCTCTATGCGACTCCGAGGATCATTCCCGACATCCTGAAGTCTCTCAGTGCCGAAAGCATCCGGTTCCTCCAGCGTCTACCGCTGACAGGCGCCATGCTCCAGGAACACTTCGTGCAGACATCGATCGTGAAGACGTCGACGCCAGCCGAGATGGGGGACCTCCTCGATCGGGAAATCCTCGTACGAGCGAGATGCGGGCCAGGTTACGTGATAGCGCTGCGGCCCGATCATCTGGCGGCCATCTCCAGCCTGGGCAGCGGACTGCGGGAACCCCCAGGAAACCCATACGATCTCCTGCTCGAGCTGGACACGGGGAGAAGCGGCGTGCTCGCTCTGCTGCGTGGCCGCGCGATGCGTGTTTGCGACATGGGCCGACGCATGGGCGTCGGCAGCGGCCATGTGCATAGCATCTTGCGTTCCATGCGACGCCAGGAAATGGTCAGGCAGGACGCCGACTATTCCTGGAGGCAGACCGATCAGGGGATCAGGGAGGATGCGCGATGCATGGAGGTGCGTCGCATCGTCGCCGCGAGCATGTCGAGGCCTAGAGTCCTCTAGCCTGATCGTCCATTCGCTTGCACCGGGGATCGGAAGCGACCAGCTGCCAATACGCTAGGGCGCGAACACACACTGACCGGCAGGGCTATGCGCTGCTACGTCACGACAGTCTTCAGCATCATCTATCGATGCCAGATTGCGCGCCCATTTCAAGGAGCAGACCATGAGACGCGCATATTCCTTTCCTAAGCGCCGCACGCTTTCCGCCGAATTGATATCCTACGACGACTGCATCGACGATCGCATCGTCTGCGAGGTATGCGGCAACCGCGTATACAAGTGCGTGCTGGGGGATGGAGAAGAAGCTGTCCACTACATGTCGCACTACAAGGCCGAATCGCTGATAGCCGCGCAATGCGAGGAACGCGTGGCTGCCAGAATCTCGGGTGCCAGAGGTGATGACATCGGCATTCCTAGAGGGCAGATACTGAGACACAGGGTCGAAGCGCTCGGGCGAATCCTCGACGCCGAGGATCCGACAAGGGCTATCTTCGCGAAAGACATCGAACGCACGTGCTCCCCGGAAGGTGACGGCCCGTCTCCAATGGGCATCCTGAAAAGACGCTCTACCGAGGCGTTCCGACGCCTGGCGGTCATCGAAGGGGCGCTGACGGACATGCCCCTGCCATTCGACAGGCTTTCCACGCACGAACTGCCGTCGCTGACATCTCGTCTCGAGAATACTCTCCCCCGGCCTTCCCAAGAGCAGGCCGTATGGGCGACGGATCTGACCGGTCTCCTGATCATGACGCAGTCGATACGGGCGCTGGACAAACTATTCGCACACGCCGCGGCGTCTCTGGCGCATGCCACGGGTCCCGTGTCCGACGCGGCGCCAGTTGTGGCAGCCATCATCCTGGGGGCTTCTTCCGGCCTCCGGCTTCCGGACCACATCGGCCAGGAGGTGGCCGCCATGGTCGTGGAGATGCGCCGCCTTCTCGCCGTCATCGACCACTCCGCGCCAGTCCCGCGCGCCCAGACCTCCGAGGCGGCGACCGACACCAGGACCAGGAACAGGATCCGCCGCCGTCATTCCCGACGCGGGAACGGCATGCGGAACCTGCCTACGAACACGAAAAACAGAGGATCAAGGCCATGAAGAAGGGCTACAGCGACATCTTCGGCATCACCGTCGACGCCTCCGAGGTCGTCCATAAGGACTGCGAGGCATTCCAGATCGTGTGCCCGGAATGCCGGGAGTACGTCTTCAAGGGGCTGCGCCAGCAGGGCGAGACGGCAATCCACTACTTCTCGCACTTCCGCAACGATCCCGATCTCAACAGACAGTGCGAGCTACGCGCCGCGACGCGCGAAGCGCAGGGGCAGCCATCCGCGGGCGGAACGCAGGAACAGACGCTGCAGAGCTATCTGTCGTGCTTCACCAGTATGCTCGAGTCCATGCCCTACATCCAGGACACCGAGGCTTTCGCCAAGCACCGTCGCATCATGGACGCGTCCAAAAGCTATCGGAACCTGCGGCGTCTGATCCGGGAAGGATTCATCGCCGACGACGCTCCCTCCAACGTCCGCCAGATCGCCTACGGCGATGCCGACGACGGGGGGATCTACGCCCGGTGGGATTCGCGCAAGACCGGCTGGACGCCGGCCACCGAGTTCAGCCGGTCGATCCAGGCGAGAGTCGCCTCCGACATGATGCGCACGCTCCTCACCAGGCCCGCCATGCAGGCCTGGAACGACCTGTTCGCAGCCGCCTGGGTGCTGACCGACCTGCACTGCCGGAACAACGCCGCGAAGGGGGAATGGGCGGACTATACCCGCATGCTCGGCCCCATCCTAGCGATGGGGGCGGCAGGCCGCGACTTCTCGCGCGAGTTCGCCCGGGTAGGAGTGCTGCCGTGCTCGCTCCCCTATCTGCGCCACGGCGGGACGTGGGGGTTCAAGCTGGCGGTCGAGATCGTTGACCAGATATACGAGATCCTGCTCGGCATCGACTATTCCCGCTGGTCACGCGCACGTCTCGAAGGACATGAACCGCAGAACATCTCGTCCGACATGCGGGCGCGGGTGGCCGAGGAGTACGACCGGCAGGTAGCCCAGATCCGCGCGGCTGGCGTCGAGCCGGAGGAGCAGGACTGGGAGAAGCGCCGCGGCATGGAGGCGCAGCGGATCGCGTCGATCCCGGAAGTCGGCACGCAGATCCAGGCGGTCGTGCATCGCGCCATGACCGGAGAGGGCATTGAGTTCCGCCATGACGTGGAACACCCTGATCCGGCGACGGAAGTGGATCTGCAGATGATCCTGGCACGGCCTCCCCACGGTACGGTGGCCCGGATCAGGAAGACGACGGATGCCATCAGGCGGACGTGGCCCTCGTGCGGGGACCTGCGCACCTCGAACACGGGGGTCGTCAACGGAAGCCTGAAGCAGCGCAGCACCTTCGGCACCCTGGTCGGCGACATGGCGCTTGTCGCACGCGAGGCAGGTCCGGGCGAAGTCACGGTGGTCTTCGTTGCGGGAACCTTCTTCATGTCGGCGGTGCACGATGGCGCGAGGCTGATCGTCGAGCGCATCGGCGGGGTGAAGCCGGACTGATACGGACGGACTGCCTCCAGGGACCACTCCCTCCTCTTCCGGGGAGCAGCGGTCCAATCCCCTCCATCAAGACATCCATAAGGAGCTCGGCATGACGATCTGGCATCGAATCAGATATGCGCCGGCGATGAAGGCGGCAGATCTGCGCGCCATGCTGATCGACGAGGCGGTCCGCGCCGGGTGCGCCGGGCTCTGCGGACCGATGGATCAGGACACCATCGATCTCAAGACGATCATCCCGCCGCTGATCAGGACACTAGACAGAGTCAGAGCGGACTGGACGGTCGTCGAGTTCTCTCCGAAGAACGTGACCGTCGTCGGCGAGCGGACCACGACCGGTGGTGTGCCCTACGTGGTTATGCTGGCAGGCGGAATTCGGGAGACGCCGGTCGCCTGCGTCATGTACTTCGACGGCCAAGAGCTGCGCGGCTACGTCCCTGCTGACGGCAACAGCTACAATATCATGACAAAGTCCGCCTTCGGCAATTTCAGAGACGACCTCGCCTCCTGCGGAAGGCAGTTCCGCATGGAGATCGCAGGTCCGGAGGATATGCTCGCGATCGAGCCTTATATGGCACTTGTCGAGCTGGACGTCGCCACGTGGATCGAGGCAAGGGGTGAATGCGCATACCAGGGCGTCTCGAACACAGCTGGAATGACCGACCGCCCCGCCTGAACCATCCCATCCTCCCCCGCCTGAGAGGACCGGATGGCAACCCGATGCGGGACCGCCCCGCATCCCGTCCCCAGAGAGGAAAAAGAATGACCACGACCCAGCTCGGCACGCACCACGGCACGATCGAGGAGCATCTGGAGAACCCCATGCCCGTGCTGTCGCTCTCGCACCTGCCCTGGCGTTCGAACCAGACGAACGAGAGCTACCACTACAGCCCGTTCGGGACACACGTCCTGCGGGATCTGGCATATCCCAAGCATCTGCCGGACAGCTGGAGCGTGAGCTTCACGCCCGGCTGGTGGGACGAGGACTCCTGGCAGCAGAGCCGGCCATATCGACCTGAACAGATGGTCGAGGGCGTCACCCTGAAGGAAGCCGGCAGGCTCATCCTCGAGGACGTCCTGCGCCGCTATCGCGAGACGCCCCCCATCGTGGATCCGGAGCTCGCGCCTACGATCGATGCCGCTTCCGACGCCGTCGAACTGTTAGCGACGCACAGATAATCGCCCCATCCTTCCGCGGTGGGGAGTGGATGTAGCGGGGACTTGGCCAGAACCCGATCCACTCCTAAAATAACACCAACCTGCCACCGACCGGAGACAACGTCCGATGTACCCTGCGATAACGATAAGACCAGCGACCCTGGCCTGGACGGCCGCCGCAGCAATCATCGCCGGCTCGGCGCTAGTTGCGCTCCTTGCTGTCGCTTACGACGGCGTGGACCGCTTCCTGTGGATGCACGTCGGCATGGTGGCGGTGCCGTTGGTGCTGGGCGGAATGTGGGTCCTCGACGCAATGGGAGCGGGGCACGTGCTTGGCGCCGTGCACCGGGA
>Ga0308158_10002665_pt1 | contig 16517 bp, 17 predicted proteins | sample PhyBR2_FD_201038 | JGI IMG/M metagenome (GOLD analysis project Ga0308158, IMG submission 201038) | Phyllosphere microbial communities from UC Gill Tract Community Farm, Albany, California, United States - DLSLB.R2 | ecosystem: Host-associated > Plants > Phyllosphere > Unclassified | place: USA... | reverse complement strand
TGCTCGGGCAGCAGCAGCAGATCGGCCCCTTGATCCAGCGATCTGTCCGGCCGCTCGATATCGAGGGGAATGACGTTCACCTGCAAGCCGGGGGCCAGGGTCGCAAAGCTGCGCAGCACCGGGCCTAACAGCATCTGCTCGTTCGCATCGTCGGCGGCGATGGTGATGGTCTCGGTCGTAGTCAGGGGATCGAAGGCGATCGAATAGTTGAACGCCCCCTCCACCTCCCGCATGATCCGCCGCACCTCGGGCCGCAAGGCGTGCGCCAGCGGTGTCAGATGCGGCTCCCCCCCTGCGTGGACCACCAGATCGTCGCCAAAATGATCGCGCAGGCGCCGCAGCGCATGGCTCATCGCCGATTGGCTCAGGCTGACCCGACGTCCCGCCTCGGTCAGGGTCGGCGCGTGCAGGATGGCATCGAGCGGATAGAGAAGGTTGAGATTGAGCCGACGGACCGTGCCACCATGCACCGAGGCCGACGCGCCGTCCTGATCGTCCGACGATTGATCCGAAGCCGTCATGCCACGCCCTTCCCCACCAAAGGCCATAAGGCCTTGCGATGCATAACAAGAGCTTGGACGGGTTGGTAGATCGACCGATCAGGCTCGGCGGCCCCGGCTCCCCGACAGGGAATATCGTGCCGAACGCTGGGATAGCGCCGCCGGGCGGATATTGCGGACGATGCTATGACGCCTCGACCCTGACCTCCATCGTCACGCGACGGTTGGCGGGCGCGACCTCTTCGTCATCACGCATCTCGAGCAGCGGGCGGCCGTCGGCGGCCCAGTGAACACGGCGCAGGCGCGCATCCCGTCCGTCCTTGCCGACGCCGTTGCCCCAGCTGTGATAGACATAGAGATCGTTGCCGTCCTCGTCGGTCGTGAACGAGCCATGTCCCGGTCCCTGCTCGTAACGCCGATAATCTTCGTCGCCCTTGGGCATCGGCACGCTTTTCTGGAGCGGTGCGGACCATTTGCGCCAAGCGTCGATACGGGTCAGGTCACTATCGAGCGGCGCGGACGTGCCATTGACGACATAGGCCGGACTGACCCCCGAGCTGGAATAGACAAGCGCCACTCGCTGGCCCCGGATCAGCGCGAAGGCCCCCTCGGCGAGGTTTTCCTCCACCGACGTCTCCGGTGCGATGATGGGCGACGGCGGACCGGCGAGCCGTGTGGGTCGGGCGGGATCGACCTTGGCGATCCACGTCAACGGATCGCCGATCGGCCCGGATGTCGGCAAGTATCGCTGGGACCAAGTATAATAGCCCTGCCCCCGAACCTCGAAATAGGACATGTCGAGACTGATATTGGCGGGCATGTCCGCCCGCCCGAGTGCGGTGGCATCCGCCTTGCGGATCGCGGCCGGTTTCGACCAGTCGGCAGGATTGGCGGGATCGCCGTCCTTGCGAAGCTGCATGATGTGCGACTCCACCGTCGACCATGCTCCGCCCTCGTTCGACTGCGGATCGGTCGGATGGAAGCAGGGCGCAAAGAGGATCGACAGTCGCCCGCCGATCTCGTGAATTTCAGGTGCCCAATAGCATCCCGCGATCACGCGACCTTCCACCGTCCGATCGCGACGGGTCCGTCGATTGAGCAGGTCGACTTCCCGCGCGCGGCCGCCTTTGTCATCGGCAAGGTCGGCGATCGTATCGGCGACGCGAAGCGGCAGATGGGGCGAGCCGACATTGTCGTTGTTCGTGTCGTCGGTCGCGACGAACAGATAGCGGACCCGGCCCTTATGCTCCCAGCGATAGATATTGGGATCGGCGCGCTCATAGGCAAAGATCGTCGGATAGCGGCGCTGGCGGACGGTGCCATGGACGAGATACCGTCCCGGCGTGCTCAATTGCGCAAGATCGGCGGTGTCCCAATCCACCGCACGCGTCGCGGTGGAGCCGTCCGAATAGCCCAGTTTCACCGGCACCGCGGCAAGGCCAACAGCACCGCCCGTCCGGATCGTCTGGGGCGCGACGGTCGCCGTCGTGTTGACGATGCGGCCAAAACGATTGCTCAGCGCGGTTGCAGTGATGTCGTCGACAGGCAGGGTATCGTTGGCGGTGGTGATCACATCACCCATGCGGACCTCGCCCACATTACCCGCGGAAGCGATCCGTGCGCGACGCCCGCCTGTCTCGGGGTAAAAGGGCGTCTGATGCCATTCCTGGCGAGCCAGATCGGTCACGGTCGTCCAGCGCGGCTGTCCCGAACGGTCGGTCCACGAAACGACGTAACGCCGATTGGCGCTGTCCCAGATGGCGCGGGGATGGTCGATGCCGTCATTCGCCTTGAGGTCCAGCGTGCCAAGCTCGACGAACTCAGCCGATCTGGGATCACTGCGGAAGATGACGATGGCGGACCGGGGCGGGTCCTGTCGGCCGTTCATGTCCACGCGTGTCGCGATGACACCGATCGTGCCATCGGAAAAATGGAACAGCGAGGGATCCGCCACCCCGCGAAGCGCGACGCGATCCACGCCGATATAATCCCCTCGGGCGAACATCACGCCATAGTCGTCGTTGAGCGCGGTCATCATGCCGTCGTCGCCCGACATGGCCAGATGGACGCTTCGCGCAACGGTCGGCTGGTTCGCATCCTGCGGCGTCGTCGGCATGCGCGCATAGGCTTCCAACTGGCGAGCGGACTTGCCGAGCAGCGTCACGGTGAACCGCTTGGTCAGGGTCGTGCCATCCGGCCGCGTCAGCGTACCTTCAAGGCTGATGACGCGGGCATCCGCAGCCATGTTGGTCAGGATGCCGTCGGGTACGTCGCGACCATCGGCGCGCCAGGTGGCGACATACCCCACAGGCACCGGCAGGCGCGTTCCCGATGTCAGTATCGGGGCGACGATCCAGCGATCGGCATCGGGCGCGGGCCGGCTCCAATGCGCCACCAGAGCGTCGCGTTCCACTGCGGTGATGGGAAGGACCGTGCCGTGTCGGGGGGACTCGGGCAGATGGAACCGGCGTGGGTAGGTCCACGCAATCCGGCCGTCGAGCGAATGGGTGGCAAGCGGAATGTAACCGACGCCGCCATAATTATCGACCCACAGGAAATACCGAAACCCACTCGTATCACCGGGATTGGCGCGAAACGCGGTCGGTCCTTCCACCTCGGGCGTGCCGGCGCGACGACCGATGCAGCGGTCGATAATCTTCCACGCACCCGACGCACCATCCGCCCGGAGCGAGGAAGACGTCTGCGCCAGGATATCGCTGGACGGGCAGCCTGCCACATCGCTGACCTTGGTGAAGCGATAATAGCGATCGCCATCGCGCAGGACCGTTGCGTCGATCATGCCTTTCGCCTTGTCGGCACCGGGTACGTCGGCAGCGCGGAACCATGGCTCTGGCGTGGTGAAGTGACGGAAGTCTCGAGTGATCGCGCGCAATATCTGCGGACCGTTGCCATCCTCCACCTTGTGCGCGGCATCCCTGTACCGCGTGGAGGTCCAATAGACGACATAGGCGCCGATGGTCGGGTCATAGGTCGCCTCCGGTGCCCAGGTCATGCCCGCGTCGGGCAGATTGACGAGAACATGCCGTTGCTTCCCCCAGTGGATCAGGTCGGTCGATTCCCAGACTTCGAGATACCGGCTGCCATGGCTGGTCGAATCACGCCACCCGGTACGCCCGGTCGAAAGATCGGTCGCGAGCAGGAAGAAGCGGTCCCCTTCGGCAGAGCGCATGATGAACGGATCACGCAGGCCACGCGTACCCTCGCGGGACTCGAGGACCGGCTGGGCATCGTTCAACGTCTTCCATTGCAGGGCATTGTTGCCGTCCGACACGGCAAATCGCACCTTTTCGCCGTCGATGCTATTCCCGGTGAAATAGACGAACATATAGGCCGAGGGCACGGGAACGGCGGCGGGCGCGGCCTGCACGGTGACGTCGATCGGGACGGATACGGGCTGGCGGTCAGGCAAGGCCACGGTGGCGGTCAGGCGGATCCGACGATCACCCGCGCCCCGCGTGACGCGCCCCTTGCGTATGACGTCAGGGCCGTGCCTCATATCGGCGTCCGAAATGACGGCAGGATCGGAGGATCGCCACGTAATCCGCGCCTTGCCGATATTCGGGATATTGGGAAGCCCCGACAGGGCCGAGGCGTCGTCGGGGAGCGTGACGTTTCCACGGAGTGGGGCTGCGAATGCGGGATCGGAGCGCAACGCCTTCGCAATGGCATACGTCAACGGGTCCACGGCTGGTGCCGCCCCGATCAATGCCATGCCCGCCAAGGCGTACACCATGGCGCCAAGGGGATGCGGTCCGCCATTCATCCTGTATCTCCCGGTCTCAGCGGTGGCGAATGCCTTGCCGTGCTGCTCTATTGGCCGCTCATTATGTCCGACATTTGCGCTGCCGCAAGGGGGGTTGGTTTGGGATGTTTTGACCACAGCGGGCAGATGACAGTCATCGCATTGGAAACGCGTCACAGTATTTCCTGTGGTCGAGGACGATTTCGATGCGGGTGCCGTGTCGGAATCGGTCGATCCCATATCCGGTTGATCAATAAATCATTCTGAGTCCGGGATTCACGATTAGCAATCATGCGGTGCACCTGCGGACAAATGCTCGCCCCCGGCGAAAGCCTGGGTCTATCGTCGATCAGGAGGGTCTTCAACTCGGCACCCCGTACCGTCGCAAGGACGCTCGGCACGTCGGCGAAAGGGGTTTCGGCTTCGGTGTGTAACCCTGGGCGTCTTCGGCCGCCTGCACGCATCCACAGCGACATCTCCGCCTTTGGCCTGTACTTTTCGGGGCGGACCCGGCTGATCCTCTATAGCTTCGTTCGCATGGAGAAGGTCGTCAAGGCACCCTGGGCTTGGGGGCTGAACGTCAATGCTACGGTGGAGAACCTGCGCAAGCTGCGTCTGAAACCCGACATGCCGGAACATCCGGTCAACCCAAAGACAAAGCAGCCGACCGAATTCCGTGCCGCCGTGATCATCACCGACACAACGAATACGCCTCTTAAAGCCTATCAAGGCATAACCGGCTGGAAAGATGTCAAGATGGACATTGGGCAAGGCCTGGGTGATCGGACATTCTACTGTGATCGGGCACAAATGATCGCGACGAACGTCGCCGAAGCGCCCGATGGAAAGGGCGCGCGCCTGACAGGGCATTCATTGGGTGGAGGAATGGCTTCTGCGGGTTCTCGAGTTTCGGGGCTGCCAGCGACGACCTTCAATCCTGCTGGCCTTCACGCAAAGACGGTGCCGCATCCGGTCGCGGCGAATATAGACGAAGTCTACGTCAAGGGCGAACCGTTACACGGGCTCAACGCGATGCCGGTGGCACCCGATGCGGCCGCAACCCGCACTTGGCCGCTCGATCCTCCCAGCCTGAGAAGCGCAGCAAGCGATCCGCGCTGGAAAGTCCGGGCAGGATGGCGGCCACTTCGCTCGATCCATGCCGGTGGAAATATTGCCGTGATCGACGTTCCGTTTCACATGATGGACAATGTTGATGCGTCGCTCAGCCAAAGACGACGTCAAATCAACCGATCCTTGCAGAAAAACGGATACGAATGATGCGCAATCTAAAAATAATCCTTATTATACGCATAGTGAAAACTGGTTTCAATCAGAAGGATAATAAGGTGTAAATTATTCCGATATCCCGATGATCGGTGCCGTCATGAATTCCAGAACCGAAAAGGTTCGTGAACTTGCTGCCAAAGGGATCGGCCTCAATGAACGCGCGCCAGAAGATCAATCTACCCCGATGATCAATGCTGCACAGACGGATCAATAGCCAGTGGTCGAAATCTTGATCGACCATGGTGCTGACATCTGGGCGTACGACGAATTCGGTATCACCGCTGCACAGCTGACGATCACCAGCCGTATCCTGCGCGGGTCGGACGAGGACAAGGCGCGGTTGCGCGTGATCGAGAAGCTCAAGGCACGCGGCTATCCCTTGCCGCCGCCCGGCCGGGATGAAATTCTCGCGCTCGACAAGACGGGCAAGTGGCCGCCCGCGGGCACGCGCCAATGACCCGCGTGCAAGGAATGACCATCGACTGCCCGGCCGGATGGCAGGACCAATCCATGCTCGTGCTGTCGGCTGGCCCGGGTACGCTAGGCGTAGCCCCCAGCTTCGTCGTGACGCGCGAAATCGCGCCCAGCGGCCTGCCCACCGATCGCACGGAACGTCTGGACGTCTTCGCCGACCGGCAGGCCGAACAGATACGCGATACGCTCCCCGCGCCGGTCGAGCTTCAACGACACCGCGCCGACATCCCCGGCTCAGCGCTCGAACTTCGCTTGGATTGGATATCGAACGGCATCCCGATCCGGCAGTGGATTACCGATGCCAATGCGCCGGACGGTAGCGTGATGATCGCCACCGGCACCGCCGTCCGTGCTGATTACGACATGGTCGAACCGGTATTCCGCGCCATGCTCCAAACCTTCCATCTCACCTGATCCACGGATCGGCAATGACAGCTTTATTTCTCAGGGTTGCGCTTGGGGTGTCATTCCTACCTTGGTCGGAACGCCCCCTTCAGGTGTATTGGAAGCAATATGGCGAGTGGCCGGAGTGACCGCCCGCCGCTTCGGCCGCCACATCAATGACCGTCCATAAGGGCGCGCAGGCGCTCGTCACGCACGGTGAATACGGTAAAAACGGTGAGTGCTCTAAGCGCTGGCACGGACCCCGCGATTTCATGCGCAAAGGCATCGCGATCGGCATCAGGTGTTTCGGGATCGCTCCACTGGATCGCGTTCTAAAGAAAGGCTGCTACGGTGCCTTTGCGGACCGTCACGCCGCCAATCTCCGCATGGTCGATCTGATCGGGCAAAGCGTCTTCGGGGCGAAGCGGGGTAACGCGACGGTTGGGCTGGGTGTTCATCATGTCCCAGCCGCTTGTCCCCCCTGACTTGATAGAAGCGGCTCGCATTGGTCGGATCTTGGCTGTCGAGCAGCGCGGAGCCGAGACGCGGGATACCGCGTCGCACGCCCACGCGCCGGGGCAGTTGATCGGCAGCCTCGCCGGCCTTCTGTCGGTCACAGCGGCCAGCGGGTCATGGGTGGTGCCTGCCACCCATGCAATCTGGATACCGCCGCACGTCCCCCACGCCTTGCGCTCGCACGGGCCGTTCCAGGGTTGGAGCGTGTGTGTCGTGGAGGACGCCTGCCCGCGACTTCCCCTGGAGCCGCGCACGCGGCGTGCCAGCAGCCTGTTGCGCAAAGCGGTCCACCGAGTCGCTGGCTGGAGGCGTACCCCTGAAACGGAGGCTGAACACCGGCTCGCCGATGTCGTGCTGGATGAGATTGCTGCGCTACCTGTCCAACCGCTCGGCCTGCCTTACCCGTCCGATCCGAACGTTCAGCGCGTCACCGACGCCATATTGGCGAACTTGGCGGATGATCGTTGACCGAAAGCCTGGGCAAGCTAGGCGGGCATTTCATTCCGCACGTTGGCACGACGCTTCACCGCCGAAACCGGCTTTGGCTTCTCCGAATGGCGTCAGCGTGCCCGTATTTTGCACGCAATCGAGCAACTTGCGGAAGGGTTGGCCGTGACGACGATCGCGCTTGATCTTGGGTATGACAATGTTCGCGCCTTTATTGCCATGTTCCGCCGCACGATGGGGGGCACGCCGGGTCGCTATATCCGCTCACAGACAAAGGCACCAAGTAACTGACCTGAAATTTTGCGCCTTTAGCCATCTCACCGGGAATAGCATAGCTGTCGAGTTCCTTGAAGAAAGCGACGCGCATCGCGAAATAGGTTTTGGTAAAAAGCTTGATCGCCTCGGCCTTGCGGGTGTTGGTGAACAGGACGGCAATGTCCAGCCTTTCGCGCCTTGGACCAGCAGGGCGGCAAAAATCCACGCGCGCTCTGACTGTTCGCCGACATAGCTACGACATGACTTCCAAGGAGACGTCTTGGGCAATAGAAGCCGCTTTGTAGCAAGCAGTTGATGGCCTGACACCCCAACAGTGTGTCTTCATCGTAGCGGCGGCCTTGTTCATCCGTCGTTCGTTGATATTTAAAACAAGGGTAGCACCAAGCTTTCGCCCAGCATAGACCGCCGAGCCCAGTACATTGCCAAAGCTGCCAACTTTTGCTCCGGCATTCTATTGGACCAGCGCGGGGACGGTCAAGGTCGCGATTGTCCCGCCGCCCCCCGCTTCGTCCAACGACAATGTCCCGCCATGTAGATCAGCAAATGTCTGCACGATACTGAGCCCCAGTCCCACGCCACCGGTGTCTCGGCTGCGCGACGCGTCGCCACGTTCGAACGGGCGCAACAATCGAGCACGGTCGGCGGGTGGTATGCCGGGACCCGCGTCGATCACGCGGACGATGGCGATGTCGTCTTCGTGGGTAACCTCAACCCGGCCGCCGCCGGCATAGTCCTCGGCGTTCCGAACGAGATTCTCGACCGCGCGCCGAAAGGCCGCCCCGACTGCGATCACGGTGACCTCCGGTCCGTCCATCAGACGTACGGTCGGCATGTCTCCCACAATCTCCGCCACCATCGTCCGGACCTGCACCGGGTGTCGCGGTGCGTTGGCGGTGCGGGCGTAATCAAGAACATCGGCGATCATCGCGCCCATGCGGTCGGCGTCGGCGGCCATGCGGGCGCGTTGCGGCTCCGGGACCGCTTCGATCCGCAGCTTCAGGCTGGTCAGCGGAGTGCGCAGGTCGTGTGCGACAGCGGTCAGCATGCGCATGCGTTCATCGGTTTCGGCGGACAGGCGAGCGCGCAGGTGAAGGATCGCGCGCGCGGCATCCTGCAATTCGCGCGGCCCTTGCGCTTGCGGCGGATCGCGGCCGTGGTCGATCGCCGACGCCAATGTGCGAAACGGTCGGGTGAGGCGTCGGGCGAACAGCCAGACGAGGGGTGCCAGCACCGCGAGACTGGCGACCAGCGCGACCAGCACCTTCAGCCGCCACCCGCCAAAGGTCGGCGACTGCGGTGCGACGGTCAGCCATCGGCCATCCGCCAGACGCATGCTGGCAGCAAATGCGGGTTGCGGCAACGTGAGCAGGACCTTGCCGATCAGCGCATCCGTCATGCCTCTCGGAACAATCCGCATGGGCAGCACGCCCTGGCGGCGGATGACGACCGGTCCGCTGGGCGGGGCACCGTTCGGCCACAGCATCTTACCGGCGGCTTCGCCCTTGCCACGCGCCGTGAAGACGACGACACCGTCACTGCGGGTCGGACGCGCGGCCCGATCGAGCCAAACGACTTGTACGTCCGCGATCGGCCGACCGACCGCCTGCGCCAAAACCGGCCGAAGCAGCGCCGCCGGTGATCCGTCCGGGGGACTCCCGATCGTGCGGGCCAGACCGGCGTTCGTACCCCGCAGCGCCGCGACGGCGTCGGCGACGCTCATACGCACGGCGGGCGGATCGGGCATCAGCAGGACGATACTGGCGGTGATCGCAACGCTGAGCACGGCAATCGCGACGCTGAACCCACCAATTGCGGTCAGGGCGCTCGGCCGCCGCCAAAGCGCGCGGATCATGCCGGTCGCACCGCCGGCAGGAAGCGATAGCCGGCTCCACGAACCGTTTCGATCAGCGGGGCACTGTCACCTTCCGCAAGCTTGCGACGCAACCGGCTGACGGCGATGTCGATCGCCCGATCATAGGACGCAGCGTCAATACCCCGCGCGATGTCCAGCAGCGTGTCCCGGCTGAGCACGCGTCCGGGGCGCCGCACGAAAGCCGCCAACAGAGCGTGCTCGCCTTCGCTCAGCAGCAACGGGCGACCGTGCGGATCGCGCAGGCGGCGTTCTTCCGGACTGAACCACCAGCCGGCGAAAGCGACGGCATCGCCGTGTGTCGCTGGATTCTCTGTGCGCGGCCGCCGCAGCAATGCCCGTACTCGCGCCAGCAATTCGCGGGGCTCGAACGGCTTGGCCAGATAATCCCATGCCCCGACCTCCAGCCCGACGACGCGATCGGTGACGCCGTCGAGCGCACTCAGCATTAGGATCGGCGTACCTGTCGGAGCCAGACGACGGCACAGCGACAAGCCGTCCTCCCCTGGCATCATGACATCGATAACCAGCAGGTCGGCCGGTCCCTCGGCCAGCAAGCGATCGCAGCCAGCGGCACCGCTGGCGGTGCGAACTGCGTAACCATGATCGCCGAGATAATCGCCCAAAGCATCGCGGATGCTGGTGTCGTCGTCCACCACGACGATTCGGTCTCGGGATAGGGCAGCGCTGTGCATCGCATCAGGCGATAGCACGGGATTGTAGCATCTTCGTATCACGCACCGTCACGAACGCGGCATCGTCCCGCTACCTCGATCTGCTTTCCTTGACCCGGCTTCAATCCGGAGAGCTTCATGATCGCCGCCATTCTTCTCGCCACGGCCCTGCCCGCCGCGCCCCCCGTACCGGCCCCGGCATGTACATCGACTCAACTGGCCGATCGCCTCGCCGGACGCTGGATCGGCGAATTCGCAGGGGCCGACTGGACGTTCGAACTGACCCGCAATGCGACAGGGTGGTCCGGGCGCTACCAATCGTCGAGGGCGCAGGTCTGGCGGCCGCTTGAGGCGGTGTCCGTGACCGAAGGCTGCGCGACGTTCAGCCTGAAGTCCGAACCCCGAGTGACCTTTGTCGTGACGCTCGATGCCGAGGGCGCGGCGCTGACGGGCGATGTGCATATCGCAGGCCTTGCAACCCTGCCGTTCGCGGCCAAGCGGACGTCGTGACGCGATGACGACGATCATCGGCATAGGCCTGCTCGCGGCAGCACAGGTAACGCCACCCACTACTCCCCCAAGCCCGCCGTCCGCCATCCAATTCCGCGGCTCGGACGGACAGCCGCTACCCGAGGATGTCCAGCGGAGACTGCGCGAGCAGTACAAGGACGCATCGCCCCCGACGCGACCGCCGACCGCATCTGGCGACATCGTCGTCAACGGGCGGCCGCCGCGTGGTTCGGTCATCGGCGATATCAAGCCCGAACGCACGCTATCGGCCTTGGACATCCGATCTTATGGCACGGCGACGGTGTCCGAATTGATCCAAGCGCTCGGCGCGCAGGTGTCGAACGGGCGCAATGATGCGTCGGTCGATCCGATCGTCCTGTTGAACGGCCGCCGCGTGTCGAGCTTTGCCGAAATCGCCCGGCTTCCCACCGAAGCGATCGAACGAACCGAGATCCTGCCCGAAGAGGTCGCACTCAAATACGGCTATCCGGCCGATCGCAAGGTGGTGAACGTCGTCGCCTTCGAACGCTTCACGTCGCGGATCGTCCAGGCAAGCCTCGCCGCGCCGACCGCGGGCGGACAGGCGACGACTGCGGGCGGTGCCAGTTATCTGCGCATCCGCGGTGATACGCGCACGATGCTCGATGCCGATGCCAGCCGGTCGAGTGCCCTGCTGGAAAGCGAGCGCGACGTACGGCAGCCGGGCGGTAATCCGACGCTAGGTGACTATCGCACACTCTTGCCTGCTACCCATCGCGTCACCCTGAATGCGACCGTCGCAGCCAGTCCGATTGCCGACGTGGCAGCAACGCTCAACGGACGGGTCGAGACGAGCAAGACCAAGGCGCTAGTCGGGCTGGGACCGGATGGCGTGCTGCGCCGCGACGTCGACAGCGCGACGCTGCATCTCGGCACGACGATCGGCGGGCGGCTGCGCCAGTGGCAATGGACCGCGACCGCCAACCTCGACCGCACCACGAACGACAGCACGACCGACACCGGCGTTCCCGCCATTCCGCGGAACATGGCACGCTTCGCCACCCTGACGGCCAATGCCGACTTGCTGGTCAACGGATCCCCTTTCACCCTGCCGGCCGGGGCCGCGTCGCTCAGCCTGCGATCGGGCATCACGACGCGCGACGTCAGCAGCCGATCCCAACTCGGAGCGTTGACGCGGATCGGGTCGCTGGGCCGCGACACCGCCAGCTTCCAGGCCAACATCGACCTGCCGATCGCAGGGGCCGCGACGCCATCGCTCACGTCGATCGGTACGCTGTCGGCCAACGCGACCGTCGCCGCAGAACGACTGTCGGACGTCGGCACGCTATGGACCCTGGGCTATGGCCTACACTGGACGCCCCTGCCCGCGCTGTCGCTGCTCGCCTCGGTCAGCGATACGCGATCAGCCCCGGCGGTCGAGCAGCTTGGCGCACCGCTGATCGTCGTGCCCAACGTTCGCACCTTCGATGCGCGCCGTGGGGAGACGGTCGATATAACGCGCAGCTTCGGAGGCAATCCGGGGCTTCGCGCCGATGATCGTCACGTCTTCACCGCAGGCGCGACGTTCAAGCCCATGACCAGGACGGATCTGGTATTCACACTCGACTACATCCGCAAGCGGATCGATGATCCGATCGCCGCCTTTCCCATCGCGTTGCCGCAGGTCGAGGATGCGTTCCCGGATCGCTTCACCCGCGACCCAACGGGTCGTCTGCAGCGCATCGACGCGACGCCGATCAACTTCGCGCGATCGAACCAGCAGCAGATTCGCTGGGGCCTGAGCTTCATGCGGCCGCTCGGCCCGTTGCCGCCCGGTCTTCAGAACGCCAACGTCCGCGTGTTCTCGAGTCTTGAAGAGGCCAAGCGCCGCCTGCCGCCCGGCGCGCGCCTGGAGACGGTGGAGGCCGGGAGCCCTGCCGCCCGACGGGTCGAAAACCTTACGAGCCGGCTGATGCTGTCGCTGCAACACAGCTGGCGGCTGGAGGACCGGGTATCGCTGCGCCCCGGTGGGCCGGTTCTGAACCTGCTCGACGGGGGTGCGCTGGACGCCAGCGGCGGTCGCCTCCGGCACGAGGTGGAGTTCCAGGCCAGCGCCTTCAAGCGCGGCCTCGGCGCCCGATTCACCGCGACGTGGCAGAGCGGAACATCAATTCGTGAATCCGGCACGCCGGCCGGAGATCTGAAATTCGGCGACCTGGCGACGATCAATCTCGCGCTCTTCGCCAACGTCGGCGACTATCTGGGGCGAGCGAAGGCACCCTCCTGGCTCAAGGGTACGCGAATGACGCTTGGCGTGACCAACATCTTCGACACGCGCCAGAGCGTGCGCGATGGTTTGGGCGCTACGCCATTGAACTATCAAAATGCCTATCTGAACCCGGTGGGGCGGACGGTCGCATTTGGCTTGCGAAAAATATTGTAGCGCATCAGGGGGACGAACATCAGCCCTCATCCCGCGCCATACAGAGCATCCATTCCTGAAGCGTCCCGGGTTTCCCGGAGGCAGTTTGGTTTGGGTCATGCTGCCATATCGAGTTTCTTTTGTGAGGCATGGTAGTCGGCCTCGGCGGGGGTTACGTATCCGATGGGACCGAAGAGGCGATGATTGTTGCACCAGTCCCCTCACCGCAGCGCCGCCATTTCGACGGCAGCGAGGCCTGGCCAGGATCGCTGACGCCAGATGACCTCGGCCTTGAACAGGCCGTTGATGGTCTCGGCCAGGGCATTGTCGTAGGAATCTCCGACGCTGCCGACCGATGGCACCAGCTTTGCCTCCGCCAGACGCTGGGTGTAGCTCATGGCAAGATGTTGCGAGCCCCTGTCCGAGTGATGGACAAGACCATCGCTGGCGGTGGGACGCCGGGCATGGATGGCCTGCTCCAGCGCATCCGGGACGAAACCCGCGGTCGCGCTGCGGCTGACCTTCCAGCCGACGATCCGGCGCGCGAACGCGTCGATGACGAACGCCACGTAGACGAAGCCCGCCTAGCTGTGGACGTAGAGCCTGCCCCGGCGAAGGCCGGGTTGAAATTCACGCCCCACAGTGCGTTCGGCCGCTGAATCCTGAACTCCCGATTGACCTTGTCGAGCGGGCACCGTGCCTTGCGGTCGGGAACGGTGGTGATACAGGATTTCCCGCGCCGGACACCGGCCAGCCCCATCGCCTTCATCAGCCGCTCGACCGTGCATTTGGCGATGGTGACGCCCTCGCGCAGAAGTTGCCGCCACACCCCGCCCTTCGCCGGGGCAGGCTCTTGCGCGACCCGTACAGGCCGAAACTCGCCTCATGGACGCGCCGGATGTGCCCCTTCAGCTCGTCGTCCCGCCGGGCGCGAGCGGAACGCCTGCCCGGGTCGGCAAGGCGCGCGGCATGCTGATGATACGAGGAGGGGGCGACCGCCAGTTCCCGGCAGATCGGCTCGATCCCCAACTCCTCTCGATGCGCGTCGATGAACGCCCCTTCGACACGCTCAGGGCAGGCTTCGTCATCGCCCGGGGCGGTCGAGCTCCGCCATCGCGAAATATGTCGATGCCTTTCTGAGGATCTCGTTGGCCCGGCGAAGTTCCTTCACTTCCCGCTCGAGCAGCTTCAGCCGGGCACGGTCATCGTCGGCCATCGCTGCTGGTCCTGCAAGCCGGCCAGCCTCGTCACGACACCAGCGACGCAGCGTCTCCGCCGTACAGCCGATCCTGCCGGCGATCGACACCATCGCGTTCCATTTCGAACGGTAATCCGCCCGGTGCTCGCCTACCATCCGGACCGCGCGTTCGCGGACCTCAGGCGAAAACTTATTCGTCGTCTTGCTCATTCCGATGCTTCTACTCACAAGTGGGAGCCTCCGGAAAACCCGGGACGCTTCACCTTGAAGGCTCCAATAGGCGGCAACCTGCACAAGGAAGTGGACCCTGGCGAACGCAATGGCGGAGCTGACGTGCCCCCCATTTTTATCATCCACCCGGACCTAGAGACCGGCCCTTGAAGGGACGGACGGAATGAAGCGGAATCAATTTTCGGAAGAGCAGGTCATCGGCATCCTGAAGGAGGCCGAGGCGGGCGCGGTGGTGACGGAGCTGTGCCGCAAGCACGGGATGTCGAGCGCGACCCACTATGCGTGGAAGGCGAAGTTCGGCGGCCTGGAGATGTCCGACGCAAAGCGCCTGCGGTCGCTCGAGGAGGAGAACGCCCGGCTCAAACGGCTGCTGGCGGACACGATGCTCGACAACGCGGGGTCGAAAGACCTGCTGTCAAAAAAATGGTGACGCCCGCCGCGAAGCGGCAAGCGGTCGCACATCTCCAAGCGATGCTGGGGATGAGCGAGCGGCGGGCGTGCATGGTTGTCGGAGCGGACCGCACGAGCATGCGGTATCGGTCATGTCGGGCGGATGATGGCGACCTGCGGTCGCGGCTGTGCGAGTTTGCGCAGCAGCGCCGGCGGTTCGGCTATCGGCGTCTGCACATCCCGCTGCGCCGGGACGGCATCACGATCAACCGCAAGAAAACCCAGCGGCTCTACCGTGAGGAGGGTTTTACGGTCAGGCGCCGTAAGGGGCGAGGGCGCGCGGGTACCCGCGCCGATGCTGGCGCTCCACAACCAGCGCTGGAGCCTCGACTTCGTCCACGACCAGCTCGTGACGAGGCGTCGGTTCCGCGTGCTCAACATCGTCGATGACGTGACTCGCGAATGTCTCCATTCTGTAGTGGACACGTCGATCTCCGGCCGGCGGGTCATGCGCGAGTTGACCGATCTGATCGCCGAGCGTGGCAGGCCGAAGATGATCGTCAGCAATAAAGGGACTGAACTGACGTCGAACGCGGTGATCGCCTGGCCTGGCGATGCCGGCGTCGAGTGGCATTACATCGCGCCAGGCAAGCCTATGCAGAACGGGTTCGTCGAGAGCTTTAACGGTCGCATGCGCGACGAGCTGCTAAACGAAACGCTCTTCTTCACCATTGGCCAGGCCCGTTCGATCCTGGCCCGCTGGGTCGACGACTATAACACTGAGCGGCCACACTCCTCGCTCGGCTACGCCACCCCGGCGGCCTTCGCCGCCGAACTCGAACAGCAACGGGCGGGGTTAACCCCGCCTGTTGCTTCACCTGCGCTCATGCGCGAAAACCACGGTCGGTCTCTGGTTGCCGCTGGATAAAGACCGGGGTCACGTCAAGCCCCATGGACTTCGAGCGGCAAGCGCAGGTAGCTTAACCTGGTGTCCGCGGAACCGGCAGCAGCTCAGGTGGCATGGCTAGGATCAAGTGTGTCGAAGCGGTGGCCATGCCATTTGCGCGCCGTTTCCTCGAAAGTCATCTGTGTCCTCGGCTTTTTACCGGCACCAGGATCCCCTCCCTCGCCTAGCACCACTTTGGCCTTGGCGCGGCGCAGCCGTGCCTCGGCGAGTGAGACCGCCGGATGGCCGCCAAAGCTCAACAGCTTTTCCTTGCCGCCATGGCGGTACTTCGTCCGCCACAGCTTGGAACCGTTGGGGCGGACGAGAAGGTAGAGGCCTTCGCCGTCGGTGAGTTTATAGTCTTTTGCCCGCTTGATGGCGTAGCGGACTTCGAGCTCCTTGAGGGCCATGGGGGTATCTCCTGCCGAGGCGGCGATGATACCCACGAAAATACCCCCAAAGGCAAATCGACGTACTGGCATCGAGGGGCCTCGACTGGGACACGATGAGAGCCGCTGAGCGAGTGACGTGACCCCAGTCTTTCAACCAGCGGCAACCAGAGACCGACCGGTGTTGTCGCGCATGAGCGCAGGTGAAGCAACGGGCGGGGTTAACCCCGCCCGTTGCTGTTCGAGCCCGGCAGCGAATGC
>Ga0308158_10002661_pt1 | contig 16538 bp, 17 predicted proteins | sample PhyBR2_FD_201038 | JGI IMG/M metagenome (GOLD analysis project Ga0308158, IMG submission 201038) | Phyllosphere microbial communities from UC Gill Tract Community Farm, Albany, California, United States - DLSLB.R2 | ecosystem: Host-associated > Plants > Phyllosphere > Unclassified | place: USA... | reverse complement strand
AAGTAGCGGGGCGGGCCGAGGACGCATCCTCGGCCCGTCCGCGCCGCCGGTCGGTGCTCAGCCTTCGACCGGCCATCCCGTGTACGCCTCGGCGAGGAACGTACGCCCGGCCTCCGATTCGACCACAGAGCGCAGTTCGCCGATCTGACGCAGCCGGTCGAAGTCGCTCGTGCCGGGGGCGACGTGCAGCATGCTCGTCATCCACCAGGAGAAGTGCTGCGCCTTCCAGATCCGCCGCAGAGCGGTCTCGGCGTAGGCGTCGATCAGGCGCTCGTCGTTCCTGACCAGAAGCGCTTCGAGGGCGCGAGCGAGGACGATGACATCGGCCACGGCCAGGTTCATGCCCTTCGCTCCGGTCGGCGGCACCGTGTGCGCCGCATCGCCGACGAGTGCGGCCCGGCCGTGGCGCAGCTCGTGCGCCACGAAACTGCGGAAGCGCAGCACATCGCGCTGGAATATCCGCCCCTCGGTGAGGGTGGTACCCGGCACCCGGCGCTGCAGCGTCTTCCAGATCTCCGCCTCGCTCAGCGTGTTCGGATCGGCATCCGGATCGCACTGGAAGTACATGCGCTGCACCTCGGGGGAGCGCTGGCTGATCAGGGCGAACCCGTCGTCGGAGTTGCTGTAGATCAGCTCGTGCGCGCTCGGCGGCGCCTCGCAGAGGATGCCGAACCACGCGAAGGGGTACTCGCGGAAGTGCCCGTCGCGCGATGAGCCGGCGACCGCCTGGCGCACGACCGATCGCGACCCGTCGGCGCCGACCACGAACTCGGCGTCGATCACGAACTCGGCGCCGTCGGCATCCGTCCCGGACACCCGCGGGATCGCCGTGTCGACGCCCTCGACCCGCACGGCCGTCGCGCTGAAGCGCAGGTCCTGTCCCTGCGAGAGCCGCAGCGCGAGCAGGTCCTTCAGCGCCTCGTGCTGCGGGTACAGCCACACGCTGCGGCCGACGAGACCGGGGAAGTCGATGCGGTGGCCTTCGCCCTGGAAGCGCAGCTCGATGCCGTCGTGCCGCTGGCCGACCGTGTGCACTCGGGTTCCGGGGTCGATCGCCGTGAGCAGGTCGACCGTGCCCTGCTCGAGGATGCCGGCGCGGATCGTCGTCTCGATCTCCTCGCGGCTGCGCTGGTCGATCACGACGGACTCGATGCCGGCGTCGGCGAGCAGGTGCGACAGGATGAGGCCGGCGGGGCCTGCGCCGACGATGGCGACTCGGGTGCGGATGCGGGTGGTCATGGGCGTCTCCTTCGACGACGGATGCTGCGCACCAGTGTGCCGCGCGGCCGGCCGCGCGCACCGGAGAATCCCGTTGAACGGGATCAGTGCATCCGGCGGAGGTCGGCCTCGATGGCCGCAGCCGCCGAGGCGAGCGCCTCGATCGCCGTGTTCGTCGGCGCCTGGCGAGGGAGCACCACCGACAGCGCCGCGACGACCTCGCCGTGGTCTCGCACCGGGACCGCCACTCCCGTCGACACGCTCTCGATAGACCCGGGGGCCACGACGTGTCCGCGCCGTCGGATCGAGGCGAGCAGGGCGCGCAGCGCATCCGCATCCGTCATGGTCTCCGCGGACACCGGGCGCAACGGCTGGGCGAGCACACGCTCGCGAAGGTCAGGATCGGCGAAGGCGAGCAGGACGAGACCCGATGAAGACGCGTGCAGGGGCAGGCGCCCGGCGATGCGCGTGATGTTCGCCCCGGCCGTCGGATCGGACAAGCGCTCCAGGAACAGCGCCTCCTCGTTCTCCAGCACGGCGAGCTGCGTGTGCTCGCGGATCCGCGCCTGGACCCGCTCCATATGCGGGAGGGCCGCCTGGCGCAGTCTCAGCGCGCTCGACCCGCGGAGCGCGAGCTCCCACAGCCGCATCCCCAGGCGGACGCGCCCTTCGTCGTCGCGCTCGAGAATGCCTTGGCCGATCAGCTCGCCGACGATGCGGTGCGCGGTCGACGATGGCAGCTCGGCACGGCGCGCGATCTCTGTGGCGGACTGGGCGGTGCGATCCGCAGTGAACGTCTCGAGTACGCGCACGATGCGCTCGGTCATCGAGTCGCCTGATTGCGAGTTCGCCATGCCGCTAGCTTGGCACGGTGCACGAACCCGGACGCCTCTGCACTCTGCAGTGGATTCTCGATCTCGCAGGGGAGGATCCGCGGCTCTTGCACTGCATCGCGGCGACTTCACCGCAGAGTGCAGGGCGGAACCACGCTGACGGCGTACCCTCGAGCACATGCCGTCTCGTCGCTCTCTCACTCCGTGGGAACCCCTCGACGCACCGTCGACCGCCGAGCTGCTGTCGGCAGTGACCGTGCGCTGGTGGTTGTCTGGCGGGGCGGCTCTCGACCGCCGCCTCGGACGTGCGATCCGTCCGCGGGCGAACATCGACGTCAGCGTGGTCGCAGCGGACCTCCCCGCGCTGGTCGCGAGTCTTCCTGAGGGGTTCAGCGCCTGGGCGCCGGGGGAGGACGATGACGAGGTCATCCCCTTCGCGGACGCGCCGGCGGATGCGGACCTGCAGCCCGTGCTCATCCGCGACGATGCGGACGACGTCTGGGTCCTGCAGGTGAACGCGGAGGACGGCGCGCCGCGCGCCTGGGTCTACAAGCGCGACCCGCGGCTGACTCTCCCCTGGGATCGCGCCGTGCTCGACATCGATGGCATGCCGACCGGCGCTCCCGAGGTGCAGCTGGTCTGGAAGGCCCTGCGTCCTCGGCCCGAGGATGACGTCGACAAGGAGGCCGTCGTTCCCGAGCTCACAGACGAGGCCCGCGCGTGGTACGAGCGGGCGATCCTCTCGATCCACCCGCATTCCTCATGGTCGATCCACGTGCGCAGCCCCTTCGCTCCTGCGAAGGCGAGCTGGAACCGGAAGAACGTCTAGTCCGACGGGTCGACCGGGTACTCGCCCGATGACACGGCCTCCAGCACGAGCGAGCGGAACCAGCGCTGCACAGGCGACAGGCTCGCATCCCTCCGCGTGTACAGCGACACCGGGGTGCTGTCGCCCGGCCAGGGGAGATCGGCGATGCGGAGCCCCGGGAACCAGCCGCAGAACACCTCGGCGACGTGCCGGGGGAGCAGCACCACGAGGTTGGTCGCCTCGAGCACCGCAGGCACGGTGGAGTACTCCTCGACCGTGAGCGCGACCTGCCCCATCAGTCCGTGCTCGGTGAGCGCCTGCAGCGGGAACACATGGCCGGCCCTGGCGGAGACGCGCACGAACCGGCGGCCGGCGAACATGTCCGGCCCGGTCGGAGGGAGCGGATGCCGGGCGGAGGAGAGCGCGACGTACTCCACGCTGCGAACGCGGGACCGCCACAATCGCGGAGTGCTCAGATGCGAGACCGTGAGGGCGAGGTCGGTCGTGCCGCGGACGAGCCGGTCCTCGACCTGGTCGGAGTCGAGGCGCTCGACCTGCAGATGCGGCGTGGACGCCTCGCGCGCCAGCGCGCTCATGATCGGCGGAAGGAAGGTCTGCTCGCCGATCGAGGTGAGGCCGAGCGAGAGCTCGCCGCTGTAGCCCGCAGGGTCGAAGTCGTCCGCCTCGCCGACGGTCGCGTCGATCGTCACGAGCGCCTCGTGCAATGGGCCGAACAGCTGCGTGGCTTTCGCCGTCGGCACCATGTCGTGCCCCTCACGGCGGAACAGGTCGTCGTCGAAGCGCTCCCGGAGCCTGCGCAGCGTGTAGCTCACGGTGGGCTGAGTGACGTGCAGGCGATCCGCCGCGGCCGTGACGCTGCGCAGCTCGTAGAGCACGACGAAAGTGCGCAGCTGATTCAGATCGGCGAAAGACATGCATCGATCCTCTCTATGGTCGACGTATCCAATATCTATTGGACCACATCAGCGTGGGGACCTACAGTCGGGAGCGACAGCATCCGTGACGGCCGGAACAGGCCCGACTCGAGTGGCAAGGACGACACCCGGTGATCATCGACATCCATGGGCACTACACAACCGCTCCGGCACAGCTGGGTGCGTGGCGCGACCTGCAGATCGCGTTCGCAGAGAGCGGCGGTGACGCCCCGGATCCTGCGGCGCTGCGCATCAGCGATGACGACATCCGCGAGAGCATCGAAGCCAACCAGCTGCGACTCATGAACGAGCGCGGCAGCGACCTCACCGTGTTCAGCCCTCGGGCGTCGTTCATGGCGCATCACATCGGCGACTTCGCCGTGAGCGCGACGTGGGCGCGCATCTGCAACGACCTCGTCGCCCGCGTCAGCGCGCTGTTCCCGGACCGGTTCCTGCCGGGAGCCATGCTGCCGCAGTCGCCCGGAGTCGATCCCGCGACCACCGTGGCAGAGCTGACCCGCGCGGTCGAGGAGCTCGGCGTCGTCACCGTGAACCTCAACCCCGACCCGTCCGGCGGACGCTGGAGCGCCCCCTCCCTGACCGACCGCTCGTGGTACCCGATCTACGAGAAGCTCGTCGAGTACGAGCTGCCGGCCATGGTGCACGTCAGCACGACCTGCCGCCCCGACGTCTTCCACACCACGGGTGATCACTATCTGGGCGCAGACACGACCGCAATCATGCAGCTGCTCAAGGGCGATCTGTTCCGCGACTTCCCGGACCTGAAGCTCGTGATCCCGCATGGCGGCGGCGCGGTCCCGTACCACTGGGGCCGATTCCGAGGCCTGGCGATGGCTCTCGGCAAGCCAGAGCTCGAGGAGCACCTGCTGAACAACGTGTTCTTCGACACCTGCGTCTATCACCAGCCGGGCATCGACCTGCTCACCGAGGTCATCCCGACCGAGAACATCCTCTTCGCGAGCGAGATGATCGGCGCCGTCCGCGACATCGATCCGCGCACCGGCCACTACTTCGACGACACGAAGCGCTACGTCGACGCCACCGGCAACCTCGACGACGGGCAGCGCGCCCAGGTGTTCGAGGGCAATGCCCGCCGCGTCTACCCCCGACTCGACCGGGCGCTCGTCGCCCGCGGACTGTGAAAGAGAAGGAACAATGCGCCTGAACGATCTCGGCATCGTCCGCACCGGCATCCAGCGTCCCGACCCCGACGACGTCGCCCGCCTTTCGCAGTTCGGCGTCGCCACGATCCACGAGGCGATGGGCCGCGTCGGGCTGCTGCGCCCCTACATCCGCCCCGCGTACTCTGGAGCGAAGCTGTGCGGCCCGGCCGTCACGGTGCTCCTGCAGCCGGGCGACAACTGGATGTTCCACGTCGCCGCGGAGCAGGTGCAGGCCGGCGACGTGCTCGTCGCCGGGTGCACGACCGAGAGCGAGGACGGCTTCTTCGGCGAGCTGCTGGCCACCTCACTCACGGCGCGCGGCTGCAAGGGACTCGTGATCGATGGCGGCGTCCGAGACGTGGCCGACCTCGAGAGCATGGACTTCCCTGTCTTCTCGCGGGCGATCAATGCGAAGGGCACGGTCAAGGCGACCCTCGGCTCGGTGAACATCCCGGTCGTGGTCGCGAACGCGCTCGTGAACCCCGGCGACGTGGTCGTCGCCGATGTCGACGGCGTCGTCGTGGTCCCGCGCGAGCTCGTCGGCGCGGTGGCGGATGCCTCGCAGAAACGCGAGGACAACGAGGAGGCCAAGCGGCAGCAGTTCCGCGACGGCGTGCTGGGCCTCGATCTGTACGGCATGCGCGAGCCGCTCGCGGCTGCCGGCCTGGAATACGTGGAGGGCTGAGATGGCGCACGGAGACACCACCGGCCCGTTCGAGAAGACGCCGGGATGGCTCGACTGGTACGACGGTCCGAGCATCCCGACATTCCGGATGCCGGAGGGCGCCGTCGACGCGCACTGCCATGTGTTCGGTCCTGGCGCCGAGTTCCCCTACGCTCCGGAGCGCAAGTACACCCCGTGCGACGCCTCGGCCGAGCAGCTGTTCGCCCTGCGCGACCGCCTCGGGTTCGACCGCAACGTGATCGTGCAGGCGACCTGCCACGGCGCAGACAACAGCGCCCTGGTCGACGCCCTGCACCGCAGCGAGGGGCGGGCACGCGGCGTCGCGACCGTACGCCGCGACATCACCGCCGAGCAGCTCGCAGAGCTGCACGAGGCGGGCGTCCGAGGCGTGCGCTTCAACTTCGTCAAGCGCCTGGTCGACCGCGTGCCGACGGATTCGCTCGACGAGATCGTCGCGAAGATCGCCCCGCTCGGCTGGCACGTCGTGATCTACTTCGAGGCCGACGACCTCCCAGAGCTCTACGACTTCTTCTCCCGTATCCCCGTCCCGCTCGTCGTCGACCACATGGGGCGCCCCGATGTCGCGAAGAACCCCGACGGTCCCGAGTTCGGCCTCTTCCTGCGCTTCCTGCGCGAGAATCCGAACGTGTGGACCAAGGTGTCGTGCCCCGAGCGGCTCAGCGTGAGCGGCCCGCGGGCGCTCCCTGAAGAGGTCGGCACTGGCGAGCAGCATGCGTATACCGATGTCGTGCCCTTCGCCCGCCGCGTGGTCGAGGAGTTCCCCGACCGCGTGCTCTGGGGCACAGACTGGCCCCACCCCAATCTCAAGGACCACATGCCTGACGACGGGCTGCTGGTCGACTACATCCCGCAGATCGCGACCACGGCCGAGCTGCAGCGCAAGCTGCTGGTCGACAACCCGCACCGCCTGTACTGGGCGGACTCTGACGCCACCGAAGGAGCATGATCATGGCACTCGACAAGCCGTACAAGGACGTCCCCGGCACGACCATCTACGACGCCGAGCAGGCGCGCAAGGGCTATCACCTCAACCAGTTCGCGATGTCGCTCATGAAGCCCGAGAATCGCGAGCGGTTCCTCGCCGATCAGGAGGCGTATCTCGACGAGTGGCCGCTGAATGCGGTGCAGCGCCAGGCCGTGCTCGACATGGACTTGAACACCATGATCGCCGAGGGTGGCAACATCTACTTCCTCAGCAAGATCGGCGCGACGCACGGACTGAGCTTCCAGCAGATGGCCGGATCCATGACCGGTATGAGCGAGGCGGCCTACCGCGACATGATGATCGGCGGCGGGCGCCGGCCGGAGGGCAACCGCCTGAAGGACCTCGACGGCTGGACGCCGCCGTCCACCGAGAAGGCGACGACCTTCCGGCCCGATGCGCCGGCGACCTACACCTCGGCGCTGTTCACCTCGCACGTGCCGGCCATCGGGGCCGCGATGGATCTCGGCAAGACCGAGGAGCCGTACTGGAAGAAGGTGTTCGACGGCTACGAGTGGACGCGGAAGTGGGCGAAGGAGAACACCCCCGACGTCGTCATCCTCGTCTACAACGACCACGCCACCGCTTTCGACGCCTCGATCATCCCCACGTTCGTGCTCGGCACGGGGGCGGAGTACCCGGTGGCGGACGAGGGCTACGGGCCCCGTCCGGTGCCGGACGTGAAGGGCTACCCGGAGTTCGCGGCGCACCTCGCGCAGTCGATCATCCAGGACGACTTCGATCTCACGCTCGTCAACGAGATGGTCGTGGACCACGGGCTGACGGTGCCGCTGTCGCTCGTCTACGGCGACGTCGAGGAGTGGCCCGTCAAGGTCATCCCGCTGGCCGTCAACGTCGTGCAGTACCCGGTGCCCTCCGGGCGTCGCTGCTACGAGCTGGGCAAGGCCCTCCGCCGCGCGATCGACAAGTGGGACGGCGAGCAGCTGAACGTGCAGATCTGGGGCACCGGCGGCATGAGCCATCAGCTGCAGGGTCCCCGGGCGGGGCTCATCAACAAGGAGTGGGACAACGCGTTCCTCGATCACCTGATCGCCGACCCGCTGGGCCTGACCGAGTGGCCGCACATGGAGTACGTCGACGAGGCGGGCTCCGAGGGCATCGAGCTCGTCGACTGGCTCATCGCCCGCGGGGCGATGGACGACCAGTTCGGCGGCCAGTCGCCCGAGGTCGACCACCGCTTCTACCACGTGCCGGCCTCGAACACGGCGGTCGGCCACCTCGTCATCAGCAACCCGGTCGCGCCTCATCTCGCCGCGACCGCCTCGGCGAGCAGCCACCTCGAGGAGGTGGGCGCATGAGCGGCAGGATCCGCGTCGCGGTCGTCGGCGCCAACGGCGCCTTCGGCATGAAGCACCTCGACGGGCTGGCAGGCATCGAGGACGCGGAGGTCACGGTGGTCAGCGCCACCTCGCAGGAGAAGGCGGATGCGGTCGCCGCACAGTACGGCGTGCCGAACGCGGTCGTCGGTCTCGATGCCGTGCTCGAGCGCGACGACGTCGACGCCGTGATCCTCGCCACTCCCACGGGCCTGCACGCCGAGCAGACCCAGGTGGTGCTGGCCGCGGGCAAGCACGTGCAGGTCGAGATCCCGCTGGCCGATTCGCTGGCGGATGCCGAGGCGACGCTCGCGGCCGCCGAGGCCTCCGACCGGATCGCCATGGTCGGCCACACCCGCCGCTTCAACCCCTCGCACCAGCTGGTGCACGAGCGCATCGCGGCGGGCGAGTTCGCGGTGCAGCAGATGGATGTGCAGACGTACTTCTTCCGCCGCACGAACACGAACGCGAAGGGCGAGGCCCGCTCCTGGACCGACCATCTGCTCTGGCACCACGCCGCGCACACGGTCGACCTGTTCGCGTACCAGGCCGGTCGCATCGTGCAGGCGAACGCCATCCAGGGCCCGATCCATCCCGAGCTCGGCATCGCGATGGACATGTCGATCCAGCTGAAGAGCGAGACGGGTGCGATCTGCACCCTCTCCCTGTCGTTCAACAACGAGGGGCCGTTCGGCACCTTCTTCCGCTACATCGGCGACACCGCGACCTACATCGCCCGCTACGACGACCTGTACACCGGCAAGGACGAGCAGATCGACGTCTCGCATGTCGCCGTGAGCATGAACGGCATCGAGCTGCAGGATCGCGAGTTCATCGCCGCGATCCGCGAGGGCCGCGAGCCGAACTCCTCGCTTCGCCAGGTGATCGACTGCTACCGCGTGCTCGGTCAGCTGGAGGAGCAGCTGGCGTGAGGCTGCCCCGCTTCGGCCTCGGCTGCATGAACCTCAGCCACGCCTACGGCATCCCGCCGTCGGAGGAGGAGGGGCTCGCCCTGCTGCGCGCCGCGCTCGACGAGGGCGTGCGGATGCTCGACACCGCCACGCTGTACGGGGGAGGCCGCAACGAGGAGCTGGTCGGTCGTGCTCTGCGCGGGAGGCGCGACGAGGTCGTGCTGGCGAGCAAGGGCGGCATGGCGATGGTCGACGGCGTGCGCACGATCGACGGGCGACCCGAGACGCTGCGGGCGCAGGTCGACGCATCGCTCGCGCGACTCGGCGTCGAGCACATCGACCTGTACTACCTGCACCGGTGGGACAAGACCGTGCCGATCGGCGACAGCGTCGGCGCGCTCGCCGAGCTGGTCGAAGACGGGAAGATCGGCGCGATCGGCCTCTCCGAGGTCTCCGTGGCGCGACTCCGCGAAGCGCAGCAGGTCGCGCCCATCGCCGCTGTGCAGAACGAGTACTCGCTGTGGAGCCGCAACCCCGAGCTCGGGATGCTCGAGGAGACCCGTGCGGCGGGCATCGCGCTCGTGGCGTTCTCTCCCGTTGCGCGGGGCTTCCTCAGCGACAGCGTGAGCGACCCTGCCGCGCTCGCGCCGAGGGACATCCGACGCACGATGCCGCGGTTCCAGCCTGAGCACTGGGCCGCGAACGCCGGGCTGCTTCCTGCGTGGCGCGCGCTCGCCGCCGAGGCCGGCTGCACGCCGGCGCAGCTCGCGCTGGCGTGGGTGCTGTCGCGAGGCGAGCACGTCGTCGCGATCCCCGGCACGACGAACCCCGCCCATCTGAAGGACGACCTCGCCGCCGTCGACCTCATGATCGCCCCCGCTGTACTGGCGCGCGCAGGCGAGCTGATCAGCACGGCCACGGTGTCGGGTCCGCGCTACGCCCCAGGCCCCGCCGCAGACGTCGACACCGAGGACTTCGAGGACGCGGCGTGAGGGCGATCTCTTCCATGGCGACGCGGCACGTGCTCGCCGAGATGACCGCTGCGGCCGCGGATGCCGGACTCGGCGAGGTCGAGGTCGAATCGGTCGGAGGCGTCGATGCAGAGCAGCGGATCGCCGAGGGCGAGCCGTTCGATCTGGTGTTCCTCGCCGACACGGCACTGAAGCGGCTGTCCGATGCCGGGCACGTGGATGCTGCCACGGTCGTGCCGCTGGTGCTGTCGCAGGTGGCCGCGGCCGTGGCATCCGACTCAGCGAAGCCGGCCCTCCCTGCGGCGGGCGTCGCCTTCGACGATGCGGAAGGCATGCGGCAGGCGCTGCGCGCCGCCACCAGGATCGGCTACTCGACCGGTCCGAGCGGTACCGCCCTCGTGCGCCTGATCGAGGAGTGGGGGCTGAGAGAAGAACTCGGCGACCGCCTCGTACAGGCGCGTCCGGGAGTTCCCGTCGCCGCTTCGCTGGCCGCAGGTGACGTCGATCTCGGCTTCCAGCAGCTCAGCGAGCTCGTCGGCCAACCAGGTGTGCGCATTCTCGGAGTGCTGCCGCCCGAGTGCGCGATCGAGACCGTGTTCGCCGGGGCAGTGGCGACGGCTGCAGCCGATACATCCGGGGCGAAGCGGGTACTGGCGTTCCTGACATCGGATGAGGCGGCATCGATCAAGATCCGCCACGCTTTCGAGGCGCCGGCGATCCGCTAGGCATCCCCTCCCGAGCGGTCGTGTCAGGCCGGGAACGCGGCCTTCTGCAGCAGAACGGCCAGAGTAGCCCGCTCAGCGGAGGTGAGCTGTGCATGCGAGCTGAGCTCGGCGTCACGAACGGCGCGTCGCGCCTGGACGAGCGTCTGCTGGCCGAGCGGCGTGGCGACCACCACATTGGCTCGTCTGTCACGCGCATCGGGCTCGCGCACGACCATGCCCGCCACCTGCAGGTCGTCGACGAGGGCGACGACCTGGCTCGGGTCGAGGCGGAGGAAGTCCGCGATCTCGCGCTGAGAGATGCGGACCTCGCCGGCCGCGAGCTCGAGCACGGAGTACGAACGCACCTTGAGTCCCACCGGGGCGAGAGCTGCGTTCCCCGCGGCGTTCGACAGTGCGCTGGCGCGCGCGAGCAGAAAGCTCATGTCGCCGGCGAGCGCCTCGGCGCCGGTGGGCTGGACGCGGGTATCCGTCATGCCTCCATCATAATCGACGATGTGGGTTTCAATAATTGAAAAACTCAAGTATTCTTGTCCTGCTCGCAGAGCATCACGAACAAAGGAGTCACATGTCGCTTGAAGGCAAAGTCGCCATCGTCACCGGATCCGGCCGGGGCCTCGGCCTCGCGTACGCCCAGGAGCTGGCGCGCCAGGGCGCGGCCGTCGTCGTGAACGATGTCGACGAGGCGACCGCATTCGATGCCGTGGCGTCCATCGAGGCGCTCGGCGGCCGAGCCGTCGCCGTCGTCGCGCCCGTCGGGCCCACCGACACCGCCAAGCGACTCGTCAGCACCGCGGTCGAGACGTTCGGGGGCCTCGACATCCTCGTGACGAACGCCGGTGTCCTGCGCGACACCGTGCTGTGGAAGATGAGCGACGACGACTTCGACACCGTGATCGACGTGCACCTGCGCGGCACGTTCACATGCGTGCGCGAGGCCGCGACGTACATGAAGGATCACGGTGTGGCCGGCCGCATCATCTGCATCGGCTCCCCGACCGGCCAGCGCGGCAACTTCGGCCAGACCAACTACGCCGCAGCCAAGGCCGGCATCGTCGGCATGGTGCGCACCTGGGCGCTCGAGCTCAAGCGGGCCGGGATCACCGCGAACGCCGTGATCCCCGTCGCCGCGACCGCCATGACGGCGACCGTTCCCTACTTCGCCGCCGCGGTCGAAGCCGACGCGGCCGGCGAGCCGATGCCCGCGTTCTTCCGCCACGATCTGGGCTTCGGCACCTCCGACGACGTGTCGGGCATCATCGCCTATCTGGCATCGGATGCCGCAGCCGACGTCACCGGTCAGGCGATCGGCATCGGGGGCGACCGCCTGCAGCTCTGGTCGCACCCCGAGGCCGTCGCCACCGCGTACCACGAGGGGGGCTGGACGACCGAGGCACTGCACGACGGTTTCGCCGAGGCGGTCGGCGACCTGCAGCCGGTCGGCGAGAAGTTCCCGCCGCTGCCGGAGGACCTGCAGCGCTCATGACCCGCTACGAGCCGGCGATCGACCTCGACGCGATCGACGCGATCGACATGCACGTGCACATCGAGGTCGACGGGCACGGCCACGCGTCGCTGCCCGACGACCTCGCCGATGCGGCATCGACGTACTTCGCGACCGACGGGCCGCGGCCCGATCTCGACTCGATCGCGACCTACTATCGCGAGCGGCGCATGGCCGCCGTCGTGTTCACGGTCGACGCCGAGACGCAGCTCGGCCACGCGCCTCTGTCGAGCGCCGAGATCGCGGAGGGGGCCGTGCGCAACAGCGACGTGCTGGTGCCGTTCGGCTCGGTCGACCCCCGTCGTGCCGACGCGGTCGACCGTGCCCGGCGGCTGATCGAGGACTCCGGCGTGCGCGGGTTCAAGTTCCACCCCACCGTGCAGGGCTTCGACCCGAGCGAGGAGCGGTACTACTCGCTGTACGCTGCGATCCAGGACGCCGGCGCGGTCGCGCTCTTCCACACCGGGCAGACCGGGATCGGCGCCGGCATGCGCGGTGGGCGCGGGTTCCGGCTCGCGCTGTCGAATCCGATGCTTCTCGACGGCGTCGCGGCCGACTTCCCCGACCTGCAGATCGTCATGGCGCACCCCTCCGTGCCGTGGCAGGAGGAAGCGCTCTCGGTGGCCACGCACAAGCACAACACCTGGATCGACCTCTCCGGCTGGAGCCCGAAGTACTTCCCCGACTCGCTCGTCCGCTCCGCCAACTCCTACCTGAAGCGACGGGTGCTGTTCGGCTCCGACTTCCCGCTGCTGACGCCTGACCGCTGGCGACGTGACGTCGAGACGACCGCCCTCAAGAGCGAGATCATGCCGGGCATCCTGAAGGACAACGCGGCGAGGCTGCTGGGGATCGGTCGCTGAGCCATGTCTGCGATCGAGAGGGATGCCGCGATCGGCATCGACCCGTACGGGTTCGCCTCGGCGCACCTCAGCGCGCCGGCGCACGCCGCGCTGGTGACCCTGCGGGACACGCTCGAGCGCAGCATCCGTCCGCTCATGTCCGACGCGTGGGAACGGGCGATCATGCCCGACGCCGTGCGGGAGGTGCTGATCCCCCTCGAGCTGATGCAGCCGGCCGGGGTGTCCGACGACGAGGCCTCGAGCAGCATGTTCTCGGGGTTCCGGAACTACGTGCTCGCGCGCACCGACGTCTCGGTGGCGACGCTGTACAACGCGCAGTCAGGGCTGTTCCGCACCACGATTCGTCAGGGCGGCTCACCTGCGCAGGTGGCGGAGCTCGACCGACGGGTGCGCTCGTTCTCGCTCACGGGCACGTTCGCCCTGACCGAGCCCGACCACGGCTCCGACATCGCCGGCGGCATGGCCACGACCGCGCGGCTCACGGACGGGGGAGAGAGCGGCAGCCCGACCTGGATCCTCGACGGCGCGAAGCGGTGGATCGGAGCCGCAGGGTCGGCGGATGTCATCGCGGTGTTCGCCCGCTCGGTCCATGACGGGCACGTGAAGGCATTCCTGGTGCCGCGGGATGCGCCGGGTCTGCACATCGAGCCGCTGCAGGGCAAGGTGTCGCTGCGGCCGATGCAGAATGCCGTGCTCACCTTCGACGGCGTGCAGGTCGCCGAATCCTCCCGTCTGCACAACGTGAACGGCTGGCGAGACGTCAGCCGCATCCTGCGCGCCATGCGCTCCGATGTCGCGTGGATCGCGACCGGCCTGCAGGCGGGCGCGCTCGACGCCGCCCTGCGCTACGTCACCGAGCGCGAGCAGTTCGGCAGACCCATCGGGGGCTTCCAGCTCGTGCAGGAGAAGCTGGCGCGCATCCTCGGCAACCTCACCGCCTCGCTCGGCATGGTCGTCCAGCTGTCGGCCCATCAGGACGCCGGGCATCTGGTCGACCACGACTCCGCCCTGGCGAAGATGCACACAGCGCGGATGGCACGCGAGAGCGTGGCCCTCGCCCGCGAGGTCGCCGGTGGCAACGGCATCCTGCTCGAGCACGACGTGGCGCGCTTCTTCGCCGACGCCGAAGCGGTGTATTCGTACGAAGGCACCCACGAGATCACCTCCCTGATCGTCGGACGCGCTCTCACGGGCGCATCGGCGTTCGTCTGACCCTCACGAAAGGAACACCCATGACCACCACCACCGTCGCCTACGCCGACGTCGCCGGCCTCGCAGGCACCGACCTCGGATACTCGGAATGGCTCGAAGTGACGCAGGACCGCGTCGACACCTTCGCCGATGCGACCGACGACCACCAGTGGATCCATGTCGACCCCGTGAGGGCGGCCGATGGCCCGTTCGGCGCGCCGATCGCGCACGGGTTCCTGAGCCTGTCGCTCGCCGTGAAGTTCTGGTCCGAGCTGCTCGAGGTCGACGGGGTCACCACGAAGGTCAACTACGGGCTCGACAAGGTGCGCTTCATCTCGCCGGTGAAGGTCGGCTCGCGCGTGCGCATGAACGCAGTGATCGCCGAGGTGACCGAGGTGGCCGGCGGGTACCAGCTCGCTGTCGATCAGACGATCGAGATCGACGGCGGCGCCAAGCCCGCGGTCGTCGCCCGTGGGCTGTACCGCTTCTACGCGTAATCCGCCGCGCGGAGCCGGTGCTCCAGCGCACTCGCAACCGTCAGCATCCTCGACGAAGAGAGATCGACATGCTCCCTCAGGGAATCGGCACCTGGCTGGCCAAGCGCCGCCTGAAGTCGCCTGACAAGACCGCCGTGATCTTCGGCCACGACGAGATCACCTACCGCGAGTTCGCCGACGCCGCGGACCGCGTCGCCGCGGTGCTGTGGCAGCGCGGCATCCGCCAGGGCGACGCCGTCGCGTATATCGGTGAGAACAGCCCGCCGTTCCTTCAGGTGATGTTCGGGGCGGCTCAGCTCGGCGCCGTGTTCGTGCCGGTGAACACGCGGCTGGCTGCGCCCGAGATCAGGCACATCCTGGTCGACTCGGGCGCGCGCGCGGTCGTCCTCGACCCGGAGTTCCTGGACCGGGCGATGGACGGCGTCGAGGCCGGTCACATCGCGCACGTGATCGTCACCGGAGACGGGATCAGCGGGCATCCGGGGCTGGCGCGGCAGATGGCGGAGGCCGACGGCGAGCACGACGGGACAGAGGTGCCTATGGACGCCCCGGCCGCGATCGTCTACACCTCGGGCACGACCGGCCGACCGAAGGGGGCCGTGCTCACGCACCAGAACCTGACCTGGGTCGCACTCAACTGCATCATCGACTACGACGTGGTCTCGACCGACCGGTCGCTCATGATCTCGCCGCTGTTCCACGTTGCATCGCTCGGAATGGGTGCGCTTCCGGTGATCCTCAAGGGCGCCACTCTCGTGCTCGAGAACGGGTTCGAGGCCGGACGCGCGCTGCAGCTGATCCAGCGTCATCGCATCACGATGCTCTCGGGCGTCCCGACCACCTACCAGATGATGGCCGACCACCCCGAGTGGTCCTCGACCGACCTGTCGACCCTGCAGAAGCTCACGTGCGGCGGATCGGCCGTCCCGACCCGCATCCTGAACGCCTTCGAGGAGCGCGGCCTCTCCTTCTCCCAGGGCTACGGGATGACCGAGACGTCGCCGGGGGCGACCTCGCTCTCACCCGAGATGACCCGTGCCAAGCAGGGCAGCGTCGGGCTGGCGCACTTCTTCACCGAGGTGCGCATCGCCGACGAGCACGGGGTCGCCGTGCCGCAGGGGACCATCGGGGAGATCGAGATCTCGGGCCCCAACGTCTTCGCCGGTTATCACGGCCTTGCCGACGCGACCGCGGAGGCCTTCACCGCAGACGGCTGGTTCCGATCGGGCGATCTCGGCTACCTCGACGCCGACGGCTACCTCTTCATCGCCGATCGGCTGAAGGACATGATCATCTCCGGCGGTGAGAACATCTATCCGGCCGAAGTCGAGAACCTCATCAGCGACCTGGAGGGCGTGTCGGGCGTCGCCGTGATCGGGGTGCCGGACGAGCGCTGGGGCGAGGTGCCCTGGGCGGTCGTCACACTGCGAGACGGTGCCGACGTCGACACGGAGGGCGTCCGCGCGCACCTCGACGGAGTGCTGGCGCGCTACAAGCTGCCCAAGAACGTGGTCGTGATCGAAGACCTGCCCCGCACGGCCTCGGGCAAGATCCGCAAGGCCGAGCTGCGAGCGAGGTTCACCCCGTGACACTCGCGCACAGCAACGTGCGGATGCTCGACTGATACGACGATCGGCCGGCCCGGAGGGGGCCGGCCGATCGCTGTGACGTGCGGATGCTCAGACCCGCGCCGCCTTCGTGCGCGGCGCGACCAGCGAGGCGAATTCGGCCGCCGCGGCGGCCTCGGTCTCCGTGCGCACACGGTGGTACAGGGCATACGAGTCGCCCGCAGGCCAGTTGCCCTCCATGAATGCTGCCGGCAGTCGCGGATCGGCGCGCAGCAGGGCGAGCCAGTCGGTCACCAGCATCACGCGCC
>Ga0308158_10002660_pt1 | contig 16542 bp, 15 predicted proteins | sample PhyBR2_FD_201038 | JGI IMG/M metagenome (GOLD analysis project Ga0308158, IMG submission 201038) | Phyllosphere microbial communities from UC Gill Tract Community Farm, Albany, California, United States - DLSLB.R2 | ecosystem: Host-associated > Plants > Phyllosphere > Unclassified | place: USA... | reverse complement strand
AACCCCGCTCAAGGCATTGAGCGGGGAAAAGGGCAGGTCGGTTCGCCATAGAGCTGCCGCGATCGCGTATTTTGCAACGGCTCCCCACGGGGAGAAGGTGCCGGCAGGCGGATGAGGGGGCCTCACCCGCTGACCTGTCGATAGCCGCGCGCTCCCCCAGCCCCACTCAAGCGTGCGCCGACTCCCACCCCAGCATCGCCCGCTTGCGCGTCAGCCCCCAGTGATACCCCGTCAACGCCCCGCTCTTGCCGAGCGCCCGATGACACGGCACCACGAAGGAGATCGGGTTGGCGCCCACCGCTGCCCCCACCGCCCGCATCGCCGTCGGGCGGCCGATGTCGGTGGCGATGTCGCTATAGGTGACCGCCTTGCCGAAGGGGATCTTCAGAAGGCTCTCCCAGACCTGAACCTGGAAATCGGTGCCGATAAGCACCACACGCAGCGGCTGCTCGGACGTCCAGCGTCCCGGCTCGAAGATGCGCGCGGCGTAACCGACCGTTGCCTCGCGGTCCTCAACATAGTCGGCATTCGGCCAGCGGCAGGTCATGTCCTCGAGGCAGGCCGCCTCGCCGCCGATATCGGCGAAGGCAAGGCCGGCGAGGCCGCGGTCGGTCGCCATGACCAGCGCGATGCCGAAGGGCGACGGGTGGAAGCCGTAGCGGATCGTCAGCCCGCCGCCGCGCGCTTTCCATTCGCCGGGAGACATCGCCTCGTGCGTCACGAAGAGATCGTGCAGCCGACCGGGGCCGGAAAGGCCAACCTCGAAGGAGGTCTCCAGCAAGGGCAGCTCCTCCTTGCGCAGCAGCCGCTTGGCATGGTCGAGCGTCACCGCCTGCAGGAAGGCCTTGGGCGAAAGACCGGCCCAGCGGGTGAAGGTCTTCTGCAGCTGCGTCGGCGATTGGTTGAGGCGCATGGCGATCGCTTCCAGCGACGGCTGCTCACGGTAATCCTCGGTGATCAGCTCGATCACCTGGCGGACGGTCTCGTAGTCGGGACCATCGGGCGTGATGTCTTGGTTCAGCTTGGCTACCATGTTCATGATCTTTCTCCTTGTCACAAGGAGATAGTCAAGCGGCATCGTTGAAGCCACCCGATTCTTGCGCCTGATTTAGATGATCATCAGATACGCTGCTTGACCGTCGCCAGCGCCCGCTTGAACGCCTTGGCGAAGCTTTCGCGATCATCCGGGTTGAGAAAGCCGCCGATATCCGTCGCCCGTCCCTGTCCATAGATATGCATGGACAGGATGCCGATCTCGTCGTGGCGGCGCACGGAAAAGCGTGTCCAGAACGGATTGAAGTGATGCTCGACCGTACGCCCCGAAGGCGCGATCTTGCGCACCGCTATATCGGTGCGCGACACGGTGACCATCTCGCGTGCCCTGGCCGAGCGATAGTTCAGCCGGAAGGCGCCGTAGAGAAGCAGGAAATCGAGGCCGAAGAAGAAGCCGATCGGCCAGGCGCCGGTGGCGATGAAGAACAGGCCGTAGAGCAGGCAAACGCCGCCCGACAGCAGCAGGAGCACCCTGAACCCCTTGCGGCCGAGAGACCGGTGGGGAAAGAGCTCGGCTGAAAACACGGGCTGGTCCAAAACCGCCTGCTGACCAGCGCTGTCGGCGTTGCTTTCCATCATGGCTGCCGAGTATAGATTGTCCATGTCCAGTCCGAAACTCAAATCCTCCGCCACATCGTCGCAGCCCGAAAAACCCGTCGTTCGCCGCAAGAAGAAGGCGAGCGTCCGCTCCGTCTATAGCGAGGCCGAGCGCGAGGAGATGTTCCGCCGCTTCTCCGTGCAGCGGCCGGAGCCGAAGGGCGAGCTGGAGCACTCCAACCCGTTCACGCTCGTCGTTGCCGTGGCGCTGTCGGCGCAGGCGACCGATGCCGGCGTCAACAAGGCGACGCGCGCGCTCTTCAAGGTGGCCGATACGCCCCAGAAGATGCTGGATCTCGGCGAGGAGAAGGTGCGCGATTACATCAAGACGATCGGCCTCTATCGCAACAAGGCGAAGAACGTGATCGCGCTATCGCGCATGCTGGTGGATGTCTTCGGCGGCGTGGTGCCTCAGACGCGCGACGAGCTGGTCATGCTGCCCGGTGTCGGCCGCAAGACCGCCAATGTCGTGCTCTCCATGGCCTTCGGCCAGGCGACCATGGCGGTCGACACGCATATCTTCCGCATCGCCAACCGCATCAAGCTGGCGCCGGGCAAGACGCCCGACGAGGTGGAGGAGCGGCTGATGAAGGTGGTGCCGAAGCATTACCTCTACCACGCCCATCACTGGCTGATCCTGCACGGCCGCTACACCTGCAAGGCCCGCCGCGCCGAATGCGAGCACTGCGTCATCGCCGACCTCTGTCGCTCGCCCGAAAAGAGCTGCGACATCCCGGCGCCGCTGGTCGAGCTGCCGCCGCAGGTGATCGGCGAGGCCGTCGAGTAATAGGATCAGACCCGAACGCCGAGTTCCCTACGCGACAGCAGCTTGTGCAGATGCACCATCATGCCCGCGGCAAACAGCGGCGTCAGCAGGTTGACGATCGGGATGGCCAGGAAAGCGGTGATCACCAGACCGGCGAGGAACACCGTCGGCGCATGTTTCTGGCGGAAGAGCCGCGCCTCGGCCGGCGGGCGGAAGCGCATGGCGGCGAACTCGAAGAATTCCCGGCCGAGCAGATAGCCGTTCACCAGGAAGAAGGCGACGAGATTGACGCCGGGGATGAACAGCAGGAACAGCGCCACGATGTTGCCGACGATGACGACGCCGAGGAACTTGATCGAGCTCAGAATGGCCGGGCCGAGCGGCATGGCGGTGCCGGGCACGTCGTCGGGATAATCGCGCTTTTCCACGACGTCGGCCACGTCGTCGAGAAACAATCCGGCGATCAGCGCGGTGATCGGCGACAGCAGAAGTGCCAGCCCCAACGCCAGTCCGATGCCCGCCATGATGGCAAAGACGAAGCCCAGCCAGCCCGCCCAATCGGGCATCGCGGGAAAGAAGCTGGCGACCCAGGGAAAGACGAAAGCCATGAAGGCGCTGCGCAGCGCCAGCCACAGGCCGATCAGCGCGAGCACGGTGAGCCCGAGCACTTTCCAGAACACCGACCGCGTTTCCGGGGCGAAAAGATTGGTGATGGAAAGGCGCGCCGCTTCGAGGATCATGGTGACGTCTCCGGTTGTGGCGATGATGTAGGAATCTGATCTTTGAACGGCAAGGCTGAAATTATTTCGCCGGATTGAGGGAATTGTTGTTCAAAAGCCTTTCATAATATATATTTAAATCAGCATCTAAGATTACTTGCAGGGCGCTCCGAATATTTGCGGACGCAAGGATTTGTTTCAAGCAGACAGGAAACATCACCCAAAGTCGGGACAGCTGCCGTGGAAGACTTTGTTCAGAAGCTCCGCCAATACGCGAAATCCGGCACGCCCGCCGAACGTCGCATCGCAAAATATTTCACCGAACACTTGAGTGATCTTCCGTTCGAAACGGCAGCCTCGGTGGCCGACCGGCTGGACCTGAGCCCGATGACCGTCGGCCGCTTCCTGCGGGCGCTGGGCTATCAGGGGCTCGACAGTGTCAAGGTGCAGATCCGCGACGTCGCCGGTGTCTCGGCCACGCAGATGCAGGCCTCGATGTCGGAACTGCAGGTCGATGCCGCAGACGGAAAGCCGCTCGCCGTGCTTGTCGCCGAGCAGATCCAGGCGCTACATCACATCTACCATCTCACCGGACAGCAGCACTGGACCGACGCGGTGGCGATGATCCGCGCGGCAAGCGAGGTGTTCATCGCCACCCATGTCTCGCAGGCAAGCTTCGCCACGCATTTCAGCCAGCGCCTGACGCAAGCACGCGATGGCGTGCATGCGCTCGACGGCAGCGGAAATCGCTTCGCCGAGCTCTTCGCGCGCGTCAGTGGCGAAGGCGCGCTGCTTGTGATCATCGACAGCCAGCGGTTCAAAAAAGCCCGTCTGCTGGCGCGCATCGCCCGGCGCTACGGATACAAGGTCGTGCTCATCAGCGCCAAGAGCGCCAACTGGGTGCTCGACCAGGCCAATCTCATCCTGCCGCTCCCCCCGACCCGGCCGGGAGAACAGGACAACCTGCCGCCGGTGATCGCGTTGCTCGACTGTCTGTCATCGGCGGTTGTCAGCGCCGTCGGTGACGAGGCCATTGCCCGCGCCAGCCGCATGACCGAATTCAGCGTCATGCTGGGCGAAGAGCCCAACCGCTAGCGATCCGAAATCTATTCCATCGCCTCAAGCTCGGCGCGATGGCGATACATGGCGAGCAGCCGCCGGTAATCCCGATCGTAAAGCGCGCGCTTGCTCTCATCGGGAACATGCACGTCGCCGCCGGGATACATGGCCGCACCCGCCGTGGCGAGGTCAGCATGCAGACCGCAGGCGACGGAGGCCGCCATCGCGGTGCCCAGAAGCACCGCCTCATTCATCTTCGGCACGACGACCTTGCAGCCGGTCGCATCCGAATAGAGCTCCATCAGCACAGGGTTCTTCACATGCCCGCCCGCCACATGCAGCGTGTCGGGCGCGTAGCCATATTCTTTCATCCGCTCGAGGATATGGCGGATGCCGAGCGCGATCGCCACGGCGGTGCGCCAATAGAGCGCGCAGAGCCCGTCAAACGAGGTGTCGAGCGTCAGCCCGCTGACAGTGCCGACCGCGTGCGGGTCGGCAAGCGGCGATCGGTTGCCGTGAAAATCGGGCAGCACAAAAATCCTGGCGCCGAAGGCATCGCCCTCTTCCGCGCGCAGCTGCGAAATACGCGACACGATCTTCTGGTGCAGTGCCGCCGTCGGCTCGCCGCCTGCCGCATGCATCCTGACGACATGGTCGAGCAGAGCCCCCGTCGCCGACTGCCCGGCTTCGACAAGCCAGGTGCCGGGAAACACGGCCTCGTAATAGGGTCCCCACATGCCGTGGCTCGGGCGTCGCTTGCGCGAGAACGAAACGATGCAGCTCGACGTGCCGGCGATCAGCGCCAGCTGCCGTTCCAGCCGTTCCGGGTCATGCGCGTCGCCGCCAAGCGTTCCGAGCGCGCCGGCATAGGCGTCGATCATGCCGGAAGAGACGTGACACGCCGTGGTGAGCCCGAGCGCCGATGCCGCCTCCTTCGTCAGCGTGCCGACGCTGCCGCCGACCGCGACCGTGTCGTCAGGCAGCCGCCCGCGCGCCTGCAGGTCATCGAGGCCGATCTGCTCGAGAAAGTCCTTGCGCCAGCCATCCTTGAGGTGGGCCAGATAGTTCCACTTGGACGTCAGCGTGCAGCGCGATCGCGCAAGCGAGCCGGTGGACTTCCAGGTCATGAAATCGGCGAGGTCGAAGAGATAGCCGGTATTCGCCCATGTCCCCGGCAGCTTCTTCTTCAGCCACATCAGCTTCGGCATTTCCATCTCGGGCGACATGAAATGCCCGGAATGCTCCAGCACCTCGTGGCCGGTCGCCGTGCAGAAATCCGCTTCCTTCAGCGCCCGGTGATCGAGCCAGACGATGGTGTCAAACCGACGCTCGCCGCCCGTCGATACGCTGATCTGCCCGCCATCGATATCCCGGACCACAAGCGAACAGGTGCCGTCGAAACCGATCGCGCCGATGCTCTCGGGTGCGGCACCCGATTGCTCCATCGCGCGGCGCACGGCAATGCACACCGCCGACCATATATCCTCGGAATCGTGCTCGGCGTGGTTTTCGCGGGGCCGGTTCATGATGATCGGATGATCGGCCTTGCCCAGCAGCTGGCCGCGCGCATCGAAGACGCCGGCGCGTGCGCTGCCCGTGCCGATATCAACAGCAACCACATGCTGAGGCATTAAAGGTCGTTCCCGTCCCGCTGATGTTTTTTGATAAGGTGGATCAAATCCGGCATGACGTCAAACGTAGCGTCGGGGGAAAGGCGGTCAAGCTCGTCGCGATAGCCGGCGAAATTGGCATGCGAGCCGCCGGTAAAGGCGAAGACGGTCATACCGGCGGCCTTGGCAGCCTCGATGCCGGCGGGGCTGTCCTCGATCACCACGCAATTGGCGGGATCGACCTGCATCTGGCTTGCCGCATGCAGAAAGAGGTCCGGCGCCGGCTTGCCGTTCTTCACCATCGAGGCACTGAAGATATTGGGCAGCCGGTCGATCAGCCCGGTGACTGTCAGCGACAGACGGATACGCTCCACCTGGCTGGACGACGCGACGCAGCAGGGAATGTCGAGCGCGTCGATCGTATCGGCGATCCCCGCGATCGGCTTCAGCTCGGTGCGGAAGCGCGCATAGAGATCGGTGCGGATCTGCTCCAGAAAGGCTTCGCCGGGATGGACGTTATATTCCGTCTTCATCGTCTCGATCACGGTCGCGAGGCTGCGCCCGAGAAAGCGGCCATAGACCTCGTCCTCGGTGATCGGCACGTTGAGATCGTTCATGGCCTTGACGAGAACGGTGACGGAGATCGGCTCGCTGTCGACGAGGACGCCGTCGCAGTCGAAGATCACAAGCCGTGTTTCAGCATCAGCCATGACACATCCAATCAGGGTTCAAGACATTGCAGGCAGAGTTGGGTGGATAGCGGCGGGGAGCGCCCGCCGCCTGATGCTTATGCCGCGAGCTTGTTATCGAGGTAAAGCTGCAGCGTCTCGCGCGTGCCCTTTTCCCACAGCGTCTTCAGCGCATGCGCAAAGCGCTTGCGGAAGAGCTCCGACTTGGCGACCTCGCCGAAGATGTCGTCGAAGGCAAGGAACGCCATCGGGTCGTCCTTGGCCTTGATGGCGGCAGCATGCAGCCGGTCGGCGCTGGCATCGTTGAAGACGATGTCCTGGCCGGTATCGGTCTTGCCGGCGAAGTAGCGGCACCAGAGAGCCGAAACCAGCGACAGGCCGATCACGTCGCGGCCCTGATTCAGGTTGTCGAGCGTGGACGGCAGGATGAACTTAGGCTGGCGGTTGGAGCCGTCCTGCGCCAGGCGCGGGATGGTGTCGGCGATCTTCGGGTTGAGCAGGCGGTGCTCGATCAGCGCGAAATAGTCCGTCAGCGAAGTGTTCGGCACCGGCGGCACGATCGGAATGATCTCGTCCTTCTCGAGCTTGGCGAGGAAGGCGCGGATCAGCGGGTCTTCCATCGAATCGTGCACGAAATGGATGTCCATCAGCGCCGCCGGATAGGCGATCGCCGCATGGCCGCCGTTGAGGATGCGGATCTTCATGTGCTCGTAGGGCGTGACATCGGGCACGAAGGTGACGCCGACATTCTCCAGCGCCGGGCGGCCGGCGGTGAACTTGTCTTCCAGCACCCACTGCTTGAACTCTTCGCAATAAACAGGCCAGTTGTCCTCGATGTCGAAGACATCCTTCAGAAGATCGATCTCGCGCTGGCCGGTCGCCGGCGTGATGCGGTCGACCATGGCGTTCGGGAAGGCCACATTGGCCTTGATCCACTCGGCGAAGGCGGGATCGGAAAGGGCCGCGGTGCCGACCACGGCGTTGCGGGTGACGACACCGTTGTGCGGAATGTTATCGCACGACATGACGGTGAACGGCACCAGGCCCTTGTCCTTGCGCGCCTTGAGACCCGCGACGATCAGGCCGAACACGGTCTTCGGATCGGCAGGGTTCTTGCCGTCGGCTGCGATTGCCGAATGATCAGGATTGAACTTGCCCGACGCGTCGATGAAGTAGCCGCCCTCGGTGATCGTCATCGAGACGATGCGGATTTCGGGGTCGGCGAGCTTGGCGATGATGGTCTTGGCATCGCCGACCGGCAGGATGTCGATCATCGGCGCGGTGACGCGCGCCGAGGTCTTGTTGTTGTCCTGTTCGACGACCGTTGTCAGGAAGTCCTGGGCGGCGAGCTTGTCGCGCATGGCGGCATCGGACGGCAGGATGCCGGCGCCGATGATTGCCCAGTCGTGAGCCTCGCCCTTGTTGAACAGGTCGTCGAGATAGATTGCCTGGTGGGCGCGGTGGAAGTTGCCGACGCCGAAGTGCACGATGCCCGCCTTCAGCGACGCCCGCTCATAGGCCGGTACGGCGGCTGTCTTAGCCGCGTCGGAAAGCGTTGCCAGCGATAGTTTGCACGTCATGTCTCAGTCCTCTTGAAGGTCTTCAGGGTCGCGTGACCCCGGTACTGGCGCGCCGGGCACCTCGTCCGGCACGCGCTCTCTTCCCCACCCCGGATGCCTTGCTTAAATAGCGAGGCCCTGCTCGTTGAACCTGTGAATGCGAGCCTTGTCTGCGGTCAGGTAAACGGTGTCGCCGGCCTTGGCCGGGAAGCTGCCGTCGCCGCGCGCCGTCATCTGTCCGATGCCCTCGACGTTGACATGCAGGAAGGTGTCGGAGCCGAGATGTTCGGCGACCACGACCTTGCCCTTCCACTCGCCGCTCTCCATCGAAAGCTGGATATGTTCGGGGCGCACGCCCAGCGTCTGCGAGCCCTGCGGCACGAAGTTCATCTTCGGCGAGCCGATGAAACCGGCGACGAACAGATTGCGCGGCTTGGAATAGAGCTCCATCGGCGAGCCGACCTGCTCGATGTTGCCGCGGTTCAGCACCACGATCTTGTCGGCCATGGTCATGGCCTCGACCTGGTCGTGGGTCACGTAGATCATCGTCGTCTTCAGCTGCTGGTGCAGTTCGCTGATCTCAAGGCGCATGTTGACGCGCAGCGCGGCATCGAGGTTCGACAGCGGCTCGTCGAACAGGAAGGCCGAGGGCTGGCGCACGATGGCGCGGCCGATCGCGACACGCTGGCGCTGACCGCCCGAAAGCGCGCGCGGCTTGCGGTCGAGATAGTCGGTGAGGTTGAGGACGCGAGCCGCGTCCGCCACCTTCTTGTCGATCTCGGGCTTTGCCATGCCCGCCATCTTCAGCGGGAAGGCGATGTTGCTGCGCACGCTCATATGCGGATAGAGCGCGTAGGACTGGAACACCATGGCGAGCCGGCGTTCGGATGGCGCGCTCTCCGTGGCGTCCTTGCCGTCGATGACGATCTTGCCGCCGCTGACATCCTCAAGGCCTGCGATCAGACGCAACAGCGTGGACTTGCCGCAGCCCGACGGGCCGACGAAGACGACGAACTCGCCGTCCTTGATTTCGAGATCGATCGAAGGGATGACCTTGGCTTCGCCGAAGACCTTCGAAACTTTCTGAAGGGTAATGCTGCCCATGTTTCTCTCCCTTGTTTCTTATTTCACCGCGCCGAACGTCAGGCCGCGGACGAGTTGTTTCTGGCTGAACCAGCCGAGGATCAGGATCGGGGCGATTGCCATGGTCGATGCTGCCGAAAGCTTGGCGTAGAAAAGTCCTTCCGGGCTGGAATAGGAAGCGATGAACGTCGTCAGCGGCGCAGCCTTCGAGGCCGTGAGGTTGAGCGTCCAGAAGGCTTCGTTCCAGGACAGGATGATGTTGAGAAGAAGCGTCGAGGCGATACCCGGCACCGCCATCGGCGTCAGCACGTAGATGATTTCCTTGCTGAGCGAGGCGCCATCCATGCGCGCGGCTTCAAGGATCTCGCCGGGGATTTCCTTGAAGTAGGTGTAGAGCATCCAGATGATGATCGGCAGGTTGATCAGCATCAGCACCACGACGAGGCCGATGCGGCTGTCGAGCAGACCCGTGTTGCGGAACAACAGATAGATCGGGATCAGCGCGCCGACGGCCGGCATCATCTTCGTCGACAGCATCCACATCAAGACGTCCTTGGTGCGCTTGGTCGGCGAGAACGCCATCGCCCAGGCGGACGGGACCGCGATGATCAGGCCGAGCAGCGTCGAGCCGAAGGAGATGATCACCGAGTTCAGGAAGTGGCTGAAGTAGTTCGACCGGCTCTGCACCTCCAGATAGTTCTCCGTCGTCCAGTGGAAGAACAGGAACTGCGGCGGCGATGCGATGGCGTCGGCTTCAGACTTGAAGCTTGTCAGAAAGGTCCACAGGATCGGGAAGAAGAGCACGATGCCGATGGTCCAGGCGACCGCCGTGACGATCACCTTGCGCTGGGTTGTGATGCGTCTGGCCATCTCAAGTCTCCAGGTTCTTGCCGACGATGCGGACGAGGAAGATAGCAACGATATTGGCGAGGATGACCGCGATGATACCGCCCGCCGAAGCGCCGCCGATGTCGAACTGCAGCAAGGCCCTATTGTAGACGAGATAGGTCAGGTTCGTGCTGCTCGTGCCGGGGCCGCCATTGGTGGTGACGAGGATTTCGGCGAAGACCGAGAGCAGGAAGATCGTCTCGATCAGGATGACGACTGTGATCGCGCGCGCCATGTGCGGCAGGATGATGTAGACGAACTGCGAGAAGAAGCCCGCGCCATCCATCTCGGCCGCTTCCTTCTGCTCTTCCGACAGCGACTGCAGCGCGGTGAGCAAGATCAGCGTGGCAAAGGGTAGCCACTGCCAGGCGACGATCAGGATGATCGAAAACAGCGGCATGTTGGCGAGCCAATCGACCGGCTGCGCGCCGAACAGGCGCCAGATATAGGCGAACAACCCGTTGACCGGGTTCATGAACATGTTCTTCCACACCAGCGCTGCAACGGTCGGCATGATGAAGAACGGCGCGATCACGAGAATGCGCACGATCCCCTGTCCGAACATCGGCTGGTCGAGCAGAAGCGCCAGCGCGATGCCGCCGACGATGGTGATGACGAGGACGCTCAAGACCAGCACGAGCGTATTGATCAACGCATCGAAGAAGGCCGGGTCCGTCAGGAAGAATTCGTAATTGAGGAAGCCGAGGAAGCGATTGTCGCTCGGCATCAAGAGATTGTAGTCGATGAACGAGAAGTAGATCGTCATCACGAGCGGGACGATCATCCACGCGAAGAGCAGGAGCACCGAAGGTGCCATCATCATGCGCGCCGCGGAGCGGGTGTGTAACGTTGCCATGGTTCACCGTCTTTTCTGAAAGCGGATGGCTGCAAGGCCTTAGGGACAAAAAGGGCCGCCGATGCAGTTCGGGCAATTCGGCGGCCTAGGGGTGCGGCGTGCAGGCGCACGCCGCATATCTCGGGAGGCTTACTTGGGGTAACCCGCCTTCGTCATTTCGCGGGTCGTCAGCTGCTGAGCGCTCTGCAGGGCCTGATCGACGGAGATCTGACCGGCGACAGCTGCCGAGAACTGCTGGCCAACGGCCGTACCGATGCCCTGGAACTCAGGGATCGCGACGAACTGGCCACCGGTGTAAGGCACCGGCTTGACGGTCGGCTTCTGCGTGTCGGCTGCCTTCATCGCATCAAGCGTCTTGGCGGCGAACGGAGCGGCCTTCTGGTAGTCGGCGTTTTCGTAGAGCGAGGTGCGCGTGCCCGGAGGAACGTTTGCCCAGCCTTCCTTGCTCGCAACCAGATCGCCGTAAGCCTTGTCGGTCGCCCAGGCGACGAACTTCTGCGCGGCTTCAGCCTTGGTTGACGTCGCAGGGATTGCGAGGTTCCAAGACCACAGCCAGTTGCCGTGGTTCTTCATCTCGCCCTTGGTCGGGAACAGAGCGTAACCGACCTTGTCGGCAACCTTCGATTCCTTCGGGTTGGAGACGAACGAAGCGGCGACCGTCGCGTCGATCCACATGCCGCACTTGCCGGTCTGGAAGAGCGCCAGGTTTTCGTTGAAGCCGTTCGAGGATGCACCGGGAGGGCCGGCTTCCTTCATCAGGTTGACGTAGAAGCCAAGTGCTTCCTTCCACTCGGGGCTGTCGAACTGGGGCTTCCAGTTTTCGTCGAACCAGCGGCCGCCGAAGGAGTTGTCGAGCGCGGTGATGAACGCCATGTTCTCACCCCAGCCGGCCTTGCCGCGAAGGCACATGCCGTAGACTTCGCCGCTCTTGTCGGTGATCTTCTTCGCCGCATCGGCGATGAAGTCCCAGGTCGGCGCGTCGGGCATCTTCAGACCGGCCGTTTCGAAGAGGTCGGTGCGGTACATGATCATCGCGCTTTCGCCGTAGAACGGCACGGCGTAGAGCTTGTTGTCGACGGTCAGCGCGGCGCTGATCGCGGGCAGCAGATCCTTGGCGTCATACTTTTCGCCGAGGTTGTCGAGCGGCAGAAGCCAGCCCTGCTTGGCCCAGATCGGCACTTCGTAGTTGCCGATCGTCAGAACGTCGTACTGGCCGCCCTTGGTCGCGATATCGGTCGTGACCTTCTGGCGCAGCACGTTTTCTTCGAGCGTTACCCACTCGAGATCGATGCCGGGGTTCTTTGCCTTGAAGTCATCCGTGAGCTTCTGCATGCGGACCATGTCGCCGTTGTTGACGGTCGCGATCGTCAGCGTTTCAGCCGAAGCCATGCCCGCGAACGCCAGGACGGAGCAGGCGCCGAGCAGAAAAGTTTTAAATGTCATGATCTTCCTCCCAGAAGATGTTGGCGAGCATTCGCTTTGCTCATGGGCAATTACTCAATGACAGACGACAAATGTCAAGCTCCAATCGTTGCTGCAGCCGCGAAACGATGAGCTATCCTGCTGATTTAAAAGGAAATAAATTTTTGCCCATTATGTGAGCAAATACTCGGCGACCTCTTCATCGGTGATCAAACCGTTGATCTGATGACCGGTAACGGCCGCCTTGATCGCCTTCATCTTGCGCTTGCCCTTGCCGATTCCGATGACCACCGAGGTCTCGCGCGAGGGAATCGGAGCGGACGCGACGCGCTCGTTGATCGGGTTGTCGAGCAGCCTGCCTTCGCTGTCGAAAATCCAGCCACAGATCTCGCCGACGGCGCCATTGTCCATCAGCTCCATCATCTCGCCCTTCTCAAGGAAGCCGTCGACGCAGAGCGGTCCGTCGATGCCGAGTTCGCCGATACCAACGAAGGTCACGTCGGCCTGCGCGCTCATGTCGAGCGTCGAGCGCACCAGCTGCTGGGCATGCAATGTCTCGCGCTCTTCGGCTGATGTCACCAGAACCGGCAGCGGCATCGGGAAATGCCGCGCCTTGACGGCATCGGCCATGCTGAAGATGACGTTGTAATAGGCCGCCGATCCATCCGGCGCGATGTTGCCGGTGAGCGAGACGATGCGGTGGTTGATGCACTCGATCGCCGGCAGCTGATCGACCGCGGCCTTCAGCGTTCGCCCGGTTCCGACGGCAAGAACGATCGGGTCGGTCTTCTTCAGCCAGCGCTCGATCTCGGCCGCCGCCGCCTCGGCGATGCCGACGGTCGCGGCACCGGCGCCCGGATCGCTCGGCACGATATCCACCTGCCGCAGCCCGTATTTGTTGCGCACAGCGTTGGCGAGCTCCAGACAGGCGGCGATCGGGTGATCGAGCCGCACCTTGATCAACCGCTCGGCCACGGCAAGCGACACCAGCCGCTGCGCCGATTGTCGCGAAATCCCCATGGACGAGGCGATCTCGTCCTGCGTGCGCCCGGCCACGTAGTAGAGCCAGCCGGCGCGCGCCGCGTCATCGAGACGACCAGAAGTTTCGGACTTTTTCACCATCGACTATCCATTGCGCGCCACTGCGCCGGCTTTCGCCGGCAAAGCATTTGGTTGAAGCTATGTTCGCGCCAGATGAAAACAAAATTCGGGCAAATGTCGAGTGCATTGAGAAATTGCACAATCTATTTTAGCCTCAACGCAAGCAGTGGATGGTGCCGATCCCCGCCATTGCCGCGCCATCTTTGCCCGCGAAGCCATGCTTGACCTGACGTCGAACGGCACGCTAACTATGCGCCAGAGGGAAAAATCGTGCGAATTCTGCTGGTTGAGGACGACAAGATGATTGGCGAGGCGGTGCGCGATCACGTCGCCGCGTCCTTCCATGCCGTCGATTGGGTGAAGAACCTCGCCGATGCGGAAGCCGCCACGGGCCCTGTCGAATATGGATTGGTGCTGCTCGACCTCAATCTTCCCGATGGCAGCGGCGTCGATTTCCTGCGCAAGCTGCGCAGCCGCGATATCCGCGCGCCCGTCATCATCCTCACCGCACGCGACCAGATCTCCGACCGCATCGAGGGATTGAACGCCGGCGCCGACGACTATCTCGTCAAGCCCTTCAACCTGGGCGAGCTGGAAGCCCGCATCATGGCGGTCGCCCGCCGCTACGACGCCAACCCGCATCCGGTGGTGCAGATCGGCGATATCGAAATCAACCGGCCTCAGCACAAGCTCTCCGTCGACGGCATCTCCGTCATCCTCACCAGCCGCGAATGGGCAGTGCTTGACCTCCTGACCGCGCGCCCCGGCGCGATCGTCTCCAAGGACCGCATCGAGGAGGCGCTTTACGCCTTCGGCTCGGAAATCGAGAGCAACACGGTCGAGGTCTATGTCAGCCGGCTGCGCAAGAAGATCGGCAAGGATCGCATCCGCACGGCCCGCGGCATCGGCTACACACTCGGATCACAATGAAGCGCGAACGCAGTATCACCCGCCCGCTCATCACCGCGCTGACGACCGTCATGGTCATCTTCTGGCTTATCGCCATTGGCCTCAGCATCCGCGTCATGCAGCATGAGTTCGACGAAATCTTCGACAGCGCCCAGCAGGAAACGACGGAGCGGCTGCTGGCGCTGATCCTCGACGACATGGACCAGCGCGGCATCGGCGACCCGCATGGCATCGCCATGCTGAACACCGCCGCCAACCGCGAGTATCTGACTTATCAGGTTCGTGATCCATCAGGAAAGGTCGTGTTGCGCTCCAATGACGCGCTTGCCGAACCCTTCCCCGCCCCGCTCGAAACAGGCTTCTTCGACAGCGCGACCGCGCGTATCTACACGGAGAAGACATCCGATGGCTCGCTCTTCCTGCAGGTCGCGGATCGCTTCAAGAACCGGCGCGAGGCCGTGCGCGAGAGCGCCGTCACCCTGCTCATCCCGCTGATCGCGCTTATCCCGGCCAGTATCTTCGCCATCTGGTTCATCGTCGGCCGCGCGCTGAAGCCGCTGGATGCGCTGCGCCAGGATATCGGCACCAAGGACGGCGGCAATCTGGCGGAAGTGGAGAGCGCCGGCCTGCCGAAAGAGCTGAAGCCGATCGCCCGCTCCGTCAACCTGCTCCTGGGACGCCTGCGCTCCGCGCTTGAGGCCGAGCGCGAGTTTACCGCCAACAGCGCCCATGAGCTCAGAACGCCGATCGCCGGCGCGCTGGCGCAGACGCAGCGCCTTGCCGAGGAGCTGCCCCCAGGACCAACCAAGGCCCGCGCCCATCAGGTCGAGAGCTCGCTGGTCAATCTCGGGCGCCTCGCCGAAAAACTGCTGCAGCTTGCCCGCGCCGAGGCCGGCATCGGCGGCAGCGCCACCGCCACGGATTTGCGCCCGGTGCTCGACATGATCGTCACCGATTACGAACGCGACAGCCGCTCGCAAGGTCGCCTGCGCTACACCGCCGCGCCTGCGACAAAGCTGGTCCGCAACGCCGACATGGACGCCTTCGGCATCATCCTGCGCAACCTCATCGAGAACGCCCTGGTTCATGGCGATCCGGAACGATCGGTCGATGTCAGCCTCGAGGCGAATGGCGTCGTGCGTGTCGTCAATGGCGGGCCGCCGGTCGCGGAAAGCGATATCGCGACGCTGAAGAGGCGCTTTCGCCGCGGCAACACCAGCGCCTCAGGCTCCGGGCTTGGGCTTGCAATCGCCGATCGCATCGTCTCGCAGATGGGCGGAAGGCTCGACCTGATTTCGCCGGCCAGCGGCCAGAGTTCCGGCTTCGAAGCGCGCATCACGCTGCCTGCCTGATCAGGGTTTAGGCTTGCAAATCGCACCGAACGATGCGAGCAGATTCTAACCGTTTGGAACAAGCAGAATACGAATGATCATCTCCTTCGACATCGGCGGCTCGGCGATCAAGGGCGGCGTTGCCCTTTCCGAAACCGAGATCACGCCGCTCGGCCGCCGCCCGACCCCCCTCGATGATTTCGGCGCCTTCGTCGATACGCTGCGAACCTTCATCGCGGAAGCCGGCGGCACGCCGACGCTGCTGTCGATCTCCATCGCCGGCGTCGTCGATCCCGATACGCAGCTGCTCACCTGCGCCAACATTCCCTGCATCCACCAGCGCACTATCGCCGCCGATCTCCAGGCCGAACTCGGCGTGCCGGTGCTCGTCGCCAACGACGCCGACTGCTTCGCCATGGCCGAAGCGGGTCTAGGCGCCGGTCGCGGCCACCGCATCGTGCTGGGCGTCATCCTCGGCACCGGCGTCGGCGGCGGCGTGATCGCCAACGGCCGACTGATCAACGAGGCGGGCGGCTTTGCCGGCGAATGGGGCCACGGCCCGATCGTTGCGCTGCGCGCCGGCCACCCACCGGTCGAGATCCCGCATTATGCCTGCGGCTGCGGCCAGAGCGGCTGCGTCGATTCCGTCGGCGGAGCGCGTGGCATGGAACGCCTGCACAAGACGCTGCACGGCCTCGATTTCACCAGCGAGGAGATCATCGGCCAGTGGCTGCGCGGCGAGGAAAAAGCGACCCGCACGATCGACGTCTTTATCGATCTCCTGGCCTCTCCTCTGGCGCTAACCGTCAACATCACCGGCGCCACCATCGTCCCCGTCGCCGGCGGGCTCTCCAATGTGGAGCCGCTGCTGGACGAACTCGACAAGGCCGTGCGCCAGCG
>Ga0308158_10002653_pt1 | contig 16574 bp, 3 predicted proteins | sample PhyBR2_FD_201038 | JGI IMG/M metagenome (GOLD analysis project Ga0308158, IMG submission 201038) | Phyllosphere microbial communities from UC Gill Tract Community Farm, Albany, California, United States - DLSLB.R2 | ecosystem: Host-associated > Plants > Phyllosphere > Unclassified | place: USA... | reverse complement strand
GGCCGGTAATACTTCACCTTCCACACCCGTGACCGCAGCGGACACCACGCCACCGACCCTGCTGATCAACGTTGCGTTGAGCAGCGATGGACGGGTGGTGACCGGTACCGGTGAAGCCGGTGCCAACGTGACGGTACGCAGCGCTGCTGGCGTACCCCTGGGCAGCGCCTTAGTGGCCGCCGATGGCAGTTTCAACGTCATCCTCAACAGTCCGCAAATCAATGGCCAGACGTTGTCGCTGGTGCAGGTCGATGCCGCCAGCAATGCTTCACCCATGTTTACCCTGCAGGCCGCCGACATCACCGCGCCTGCCGCGCCGAGCGAGTTGTCGTTGAGCCGGGCGGGTACGCTGTTTTCCGGTGTCACCGAAGCGGGCGCCACTGTCAGCATTACCGGCGCCCAGGGCCAAGTGCTCGGCACAGGTGTGGCCGGCACTGACGGTACCTTCGCCATCACGCTGGCGTCGGCCCAAGCCAATGGCCAGACACTGCGGGTCACGGCAACAGATGGCGCGGGCAATACCTCGCTGCCAGGCACCCTGGTGGCTGCCGACATCACGCCACCCGTCGCGGTCAGCAATCTGGTGGTCAGCGCTGATGGCACCCTGCTCGGCGGTTCGGGCGAGGCCAATGCCACGGTGCGCATCACTGCCGCCAATGGCGATCTGCTCGGCACCGGCACGGTGAACGCGGGCGGTACCTTTTTGATTACCTTGAACCGGCCGGCCACGCTGGGCGACGTGCTGACCGTGATCGAAACCGATGCGGCGGGCAATCCGTCGTTGCCGGCCCAGGTCAACGGTCCGGATGGCGGCGCTCCGAGCACCCCGGCCAATCTGCTGCTGACCCTGGAAGGCGCGATCCTGACCGGTACTGGCTCGGCAGGCGCGGTTATCCGCGTCACCGGCAGCACTGGCGTGCTACTGGGCAGCGGCACCGTGGATGCATCGGGGACGTTCAGCATTCTGCTCGATACCCCGCAACGCAATGGCGAAGTGCTCAGCGTGCAAGCCAGCGACGCAATCGGCCGCGTGTCGATTGCGGTGCCCTTGACGGCCGCTGACACCACCGCGCCCGATGTCCTCGCCAACGTGCAGCTCAGTGCCAACGGCGCGCTGGTCACCGGTACCGGCGAGGCCGGTGCCCAGGTCACCGTACGCAACACGTTGAATCAGTCGGTCGGTACCGCCACGGTGGCGACGGACGGCACGTTCACCGTGAATCTGGTACCTGTCCAGAACAACTTGCAAGTGCTTACCGTGACCCAGGCCGACACGGCTGGCAATTCGTCGCTGGGCGTGACCCTGATCGCACCGGACCTGACTGCGCCCGAAGCGCCGGTCACCCTGGTGCTCAACGACGTGGGCACCGTGCTGACCGGCGCCGGCGAGGCAGGCTCTATCGTGGTGGTGCGCAATGCCTTGGGCGTTCAGGTCGGAACCGGTACCGTGAGCGCCTCCGGTACCTTCCAGATCACCCTGGACACGCCGCAGATCGACGGCGGTGCGCTGCGGGTCACCCTCAGCGACAGCGCAGGCAACGTGTCCCTTGCAGGCAACGTGGTCGGCCGCGACACCCTCGCTCCGGTGGCGGTGGTAACCCCGCTCATCAACGCCGACGGCAGCCTTGTCACCGGACGCGGCGAAGCAGGTGCTACCGTTACGGTGACCAGTGTCAGTGGCGCTGTACTGGGCTCGGCCCTGGTGGCGGCCAATGGTACCTTCAGCCTGGTGCTCAACCCGCCCCAGGCCAACGGCCAGCTGCTGGATGTGTTGCAGACCGATGCCGCCGGCAACGCTTCAGTGCCGGTGGCGATCAGCGCCCCGGACATCACCCCGCCTACTGCCCTTGACGCCGTGCTCATCAGTGCCGATGGCCTGGTGGTCACCGGCCGTGGCGAGGCCGGTGCGACCGTTCGTGTGCTGGTGGGCACGACCGAACTGGGCAGCGCCCAGGTCAATGCCAGCGGCCAGTTCACCGTCACCCTGAGCAACCCGCAGGTCAACCTGCAACAGCTCACCGTCAGCCAGGTCGATGCTGCGGGCAACTTCTCCGCCAACGTCACCGTGATCGCCCCGGATCTGCAGGCACCGGCAGCACCGACCAATGTGGTCCTCAGCCCACAGGGTGGGGCAGTGATCGGCCAGGCGGAGCCGGGCAGTGTGGTCTCGGTGGTGGTCAGCGACGCCCAGGGCAATGTGCTGGGCAGCGCCACGGTGGCCGCCAACGGTACCTTCCAGGTCGACCTGGCGTTCCCGCAAACCAACGGCCAGACACTGCTGGTGACCTCCACCGACGCTGCCGGCAATACTTCGACCAGCGTCACCGTGATCGCCGACGACCGCACCGCGCCGGATGCGCCGATTGCCTTGGGTGTCAGCCTCGATGGCCTGACCGTGGTCGGCCAGGGCGAAGTCGGCGCCACCGCCAACGTGCGCGCCGCCAACGGCGACCTGCTCGGCACCGGTATCGTCGGCCCGAACGGCACCTTCAGCGTCGTGCTCAATCGCGCTGCCACTGAAAACGAGGTGCTCAACGTCACCTTGACCGATGCGGCCACCAACGTTTCGACGGCGGCAACCGTCGTGGCGCCGGACGTGAACGGTCCTGATCAACCCACTGCACTGCTCCTGAGCGGCGACGGCTTGAGCCTGAGCGGGCAGGGCGATGTGGGCAACACCATCACTGTACGCAGCGTGACCGGCGCAGTCCTGGGCACGGCTGTGGTCGACGCCAACGGCAACTTCCAGGTTGCACTGAACGCGGCGCAAACCAACGGCGAGACATTGGAAGTCGTCGCCACCAGCGGCGCCCTGGTGTCGTTGCCGGCGCTGATCACGGTGGCCGACATCACGCCACCCGGTGTCATCACCAATCTGCAGGTCAGCCTCGACGGCACCCAGGTCAGCGGGCGCGGCGAAGCAGGGGCCACCGTGACCATTCGCGGCCCTGACAACGCCGTACTGGGCACGACGACGGTCGGTGTCACCGGCGCATTCAGCGTGGCACTCAACGACGCACAAACCAACGGCGAGGTGCTCACGGCCGTGCAGGTCGACGGTGGCAACAACCCGTCGGCTGCGGCCACCGTCACCGCTCGCGACAGCACGCTGCCCAATGCCCCGGTAGCGACTCTCAATCCTGGCGGCACGGCGGTCAGCGGCACTGCCGAGGCGGGTACCGTGGTCAGGGTCATCGTCAGCGATGCCCAGGGCAACATACTCGGCACCACGATCGTAGCGCCCGATGGCAGCTATGAGATCGATCTGCTTGAAGCCCAGGCTAACGGCCAGACCTTGCTGGTGACCTCGACCGATGCGGCAGGCAATGTATCGGCGACCACCATGCTGTTTGCGCCGGACATCACGCCACCGGCGCAGGTGACCGGTCTGGTCATCAGCCCCAACGGCGACCTGCTGGCCGGGCGCGGCGAGGCAGGTGCCCGAGTGACCGTGCGCGATGCTGGCGGGAACAGCGTCGGTACCGGCCTGGTCGGTGCCACCGGCAGCTTCATTGTCACCCTGACTACCCCCGTCGTTCCTGGCGCCGTGCTCACAGTGGTGCAGCAAGATACCGCCGGTAATCCGTCCATTGGCCTGAACATCACTGCACCGGACGGTACCGGTCCGGATCAACCGAGCGCCTTGGTGCTCACTACCAATGGCCTGCAACTGAGCGGCCAGGCCGACGCCGGCAACACCGTGACCGTGCGCAGCGCCACGGGCGTGGTGCTGGGTACGGCCGTGGCCGACGTCAATGGTGCGTTCACGATCGTTCTGTCGACCGCGCAACTCAACGGCGAACAGCTTGAAGTGATTGCCAGCCTGGGTGCGCAGGTCTCGGTACCTGCGCCATTCCAGGCGCTCGATGTGACCGCGCCCGGGGCGCTGACCGATCTGGTGGCCAGTGCAGATGGCACCCAATTGACCGGTCGTGGCGAAGTGGGCGCGACGGTCAGGGTCATTGCACCTAATGGCGATGTACTGGGCAGCGTGGTCATCGGTGTCACCGGCACCTTCACCGTGCCGTTCAGCGCAACGCAACTGAGCGGCGGCAACCTGGTGGTGTCGCAGACCGACGCGTCGGGCAACGTCTCACCAACCTCGCTGGTACCAGCGGTGGACAGCACGCCGCCGGTGGCTCCAAGTGCCACCGTCGAGCTCAACGGCAACGCCGTGGTGGGCACGGCCGAACCGGGCACCGTGGTCACGGTGATCGTCAGCGATGCCCAGGGCAATGTTCTGGGAAGCGCCACGGTTGCTTCCGACGGCAGCTACCAGGTCGTCCTCGATGCGGCGCAGACCAACGGCCAAACGCTGCTGGTCACCTCCACCGATGCGGCTGGCAACGTGTCGTCGACAACCATCGTGGTCGCACCCGACATCACGGTGCCCGATCCGGTCACCAACCTGGTGGTCAGCGCCGATGGGGCACTGTTGACCGGCAAGGGCGAGATCGGTGCGCTGGTCACGGTACTTGGTGCGGGCGGTGCGTCCGTGGGTACAGCCACGGTCGACGGCAATGGCAACTTCACCGTCACGCTCAATCCGGTCTCCGGTGACCGCACCCTGCTGAGCGTTACCCAGGCCGACCTGACGGGCAACGTCTCGGCCCCTGCCACCGTTACCACGCCCGACACCAATGGTCCGGATGTGCCGACGGCGTTGGTGCTCGGCGTCGACGGTCTGCAGGTGACAGGGCAGGGCGACGTCGGCAACCTGATCACCGTGCGCAACCTGCAGGGCACCGTATTGGGTACGGCGATCGTCGATGGCAACGGGGTGTTCCAAGTCCAACTGTCCACGGCGCAGCTCAATGGTGAGATCCTTCAGGTCACTGCCGCCGACGGCGCGCTGATCTCGCTGCCCGCACAATTGACGGCAACCGACGTAACCGCACCGACCAACCTCGGCGACCTGGCGGTGAGCCTGGACGGCACCGTGCTGACCGGTCGCGGTGAAGCCGGCGCCACGGTGGTCGTTACTGGCCCTGGCAATGTCATTCTGGGCACCGCCGTAGTGGCAGTGACCGGAATCTTCACCGCCACCCTGGCCACGCCACAGCTCAACGGCCAAGCCTTGAGCGTGGTGCAGACCGACGTTGCCGGCAACGCTTCGCTGGCGCTGGTCACCCTCGCCGGCGACCGTACCCCACCGGCGGCACCTGTCGATCTGCTGGTCATCAACCAGGGCCTGGTGCTGACCGGTACCGGTGAGCCAGGTTCGCTGGCCACCGTCACCAATGCCCAGAACATCGTTCTGGGCACCGCCACGGTCCTGCTGGACGGCAGCTTCCAGGTCGTATTGAACCAGGCCCAGGTCAATGGCCAGGCGCTGGGAGTGACCCTCACCGATGCCGCGGGCAACGTATCGGTGCCAGGCGCTGTCCTGGCCGGCGACACCACCGCTCCGGTGGCCTTGACCAATATCACCATCAGCAACGACGGCGCCCTGACCAGTCTGCTCAGCGGCAAGGGAGAACCCGGCGCCGTGGTGACCGTGACACGGGTCGACGGGACCGTGCTGGGCAATGGCACCGTGTCGGCTGCGGGTAATTTCAGCATCACCCTGACCCCGGCGGTTGCTACTGGCGAGCCACTGAATCTGGTGCAGATCGACGCAGCGGGCAACGTCTCGCCGACTGCGACCATCAATTCACCGGACACCACCGCGCCTGATCCGCTGACCCAGGTAGCGATCAATCTCACCACCGGGGCCACCGTGACCGGGCGTGGCGAAGCCGGGGCCACCGTGACCGTCAAGGATGCGGCCGGCGTGGTGCTGGGCACCGCGCAGGTGGCCGGTGACAACAGCTTCGTGGTGACCTTGTCGCCAGCGCAGATCAATAACCAACCGTTGACCGTCGCGCAGACGGACAGCGCCGGCAACGTCGGCGCGAGCACAGCGATTTTCGCGCCCGACCTGACCCCCCCGGCGGCGCCGACGCAACTGGTCCTCAATACGGCAGGCACCATGCTCAGCGGCGTGGGCGAAGTCAATGCCACGGTCATCGTGAAGAATGCGGCGGGCGCGACCCTGGGCACGGCAACCACCGTGGGCGCCGATGGCACCTTCCAGGTCACCCTCCCGGCGCAGCTCAACGGCCAGTCGCTGGTGGTGACCTTGACCGATGCGGCCGGCAATGTATCAGGGCCGGGCAGCTTGGTGGCGCCCGATGTCACGCCACCGGCGGCGCCGACCATTCTGGCGCTGAACGCGACCGGCACCCTGCTCACCGGTACCGGTGAGCCAGGCGCGCAGCTGGTCATTCGCAACAACCTCAATGTCTCGGTGGGCACCGGTACGGTCAACGCCGACGGCACCTACAGCGTTACGCTGAGCGTGCCGCAGATCAATGGCGAAGTGCTCAGCGTGCGTCAGGTCGACGCCGCCGGCAACGCTTCAGTGGCGGTCACCGTCACTGCCAGCGACCTGCAGGCTCCGAGCGCCCTGGTCAACCTGACGGTGTCGAGCAACGGCCTGCAACTGATCGGCAGCGGCGAAGCCCTGGCGCGCATCGTGGTCAAGAACGTGCTGGGCGTGCAGATCGGCGCGGCGACTGCCGATGCCAATGGCCTTTTCACGGTCAACCTGGCCACCCCGCAGCTCAACGGTCAGGTACTGATCGTTACCCAGGCCGACGTGGCCGGCAACGTGTCGCTGCCGTTCAACTTCCCGGTCCCCGACGTCACCGCACCGCTGGCCCTGACCCTGACCGCGGTCAGTACCGACGGTCGCATTGTCAGCGGGCGTGGCGAAGCGGGCGCGACGGTCACCGTCACCGGACCGCTAAATGCGGCGCTGGGCACGGCAGTCGTTGCCGCCGACGGCACGTTCAACGTCACCTTGAGCACGCCGCAGACCAACTTCGAAGCCTTGCTACTGGTCCAGCGCGATGCCGCAGGAAACGTTTCCACCGGCGTCACCGTCAATGCCCCGGACCTCACGCCACCGGCGCTGCCGACCGGCCTGGGCCTGAGCGTCGACGGTCTGGTGTTCAACGGCACGGCTGAAGCCGGTGCACGGGTGTTCGTGGCCAACGCCCAGGGTGTCTCGCTGGGCAATGTGCTGGTCGGCGCCAACGGCACCTTCAGCGTGCCGCTGAGCCTGGCCCAACTCAACGGCGGCACCCTGGAGGTGTATGCCCAGGATGCGGCGGGCAACAAGTCCGCGTTGGCGCGCTTGAGCGTTCCGGATATCACCCCGCCGAGCCTGGCCACGCAGTTGGTGGTGAATGCCGACGGCACCCTGCTGACCGGCAAGGGAGAAGCGGGGGCGACCGTCAGTGTCGGCCTGGTGGTCGGCCAGACGCCTGTGGTGCTGGGCACCGCCGTGGTCGATGCCAGCGGCAACTTCCAGGTGCCGCTGGTGCCGGCTGCGCTGGGCGGGCAATTGCTCACGGTCATCCAGACCGATGCGGCAGGCAATCCGTCAGCGGGCGCTGCGTTGAACATTCCACTGGAGCTGCCACCCGCGGCGCCGCTGGCAAGCGCCATCACCAGCAATGGTGTGACCCTGACCGGCACCACCGAGGCCGGCACCACGGTGGTCGTGCGCAGTGCGGCTGGAGTCGTGCTGGGGAGCGGCGTAGCCACGGGTACCACCTTTACCGTGACCCTGAATCCGCCGCAAGCCAATGGCCAGGTGCTGGAACTGCACGCCACCAAAGGCGCACTGACCTCGGTTGCGACCTTTTTCACGGCCGTGGACAGCACTGCGCCAGTGCCGATTACCGAACTGGACGTCAACGGCACCGGTACCGTGGTGACCGGTCGCGGCGAGGTGGGTGCGACCGTGCGGGTCAGCAATGCCGCCGGCGCAGTGGTCGGGACGGGCATCGTGGGCCTGAACGGCACCTTCGCCGTGCTGCTGCCGGTGGCCCAGGCCAATGGTGGCGTGTTGACGGCGGTGCAGGTCGATGCCGCGCAGAACGTGTCGACACCGGTCACCGTGGCCGCGCCGGACATCATTGCGCCACTGGCCCCGGTGGTGACCGGTCTGGGCAATGCCGGGCAACTTCTGAGCGGTACCGGTGAGGCCGGCGCCATCGCCACGGTGTACAACGCCGCGGGCGCAGCCATCGGTTCAGCCACCGTCCTGCCCAACGGTACCTTCGCCGTGACCTTGAACAGCCCGCAACTCAACGGGCAGTTGCTCAGCGTCAAGCTGACCGACGCGGCGGGCAACGCTTCGGTGGCAACACCGTTCCTGACGCTCGACACCACGCCGCCAGCAGCACTGGTCAACGTCGCCCTGGCCACCAGCGGCAGCACCGTGACCGGGCAGGGCGAGGCCGGCGCGCGGGTGACCGTCAGCGTAGGCGGGGTTGCCCTGGGCAATGCCGTGGTCGATGCCAGTGGCAACTTCAGCGTCAACCTCAGCGCTGCGCAGCTCAATGGCCAGCAACTGACTGTAATACAGACCGACACCGCGGGCCTGACGTCACCGATCACCACGCTTACGGCGCGCGATGTCACTGCGCCGAATGCACCGACCGCTTTGGTATTGGTCGGCGGCCTGAGCTTGAGCGGCGTGGGTGAGGCCAACAGTACCGTCAAGGTCTACGGGGCCAACAACACCCTGCTGGCCGAGGGGCCGGTCAACGCCCTGGGCTTGTTCACCGTGACGCTGGCATCGCCGCAGCTCAACGGCGGTGCTCTGCGCGTGACCCTGACCGACGCGGCCGGCAACGTGTCCGCCGTGGGTCAATTGGGTGTCGCCGACACCACGCCACCCGCTGCGCCTACCGCCGCCATCAGCGCCAGCGGCACCGTGGTGTCGGGCACCGGCGAGGTGGGGGCCACAGTCACCGTGCGCAGCGGTACCAGCGTGCTTGGCACGGCTGTGGTCGCCGCCAACGGCACCTACAGCGTTACCCTCAATGCGGCGCAGATCAACAGCCAGGTGCTGACCGTCAGCCAGGCCGATGCCGCCGCCAATGTGTCGCCGACGGCCACCACCACGGCCCCGGACTTGACGCCGCCAAGCTTGGCGACCGGCCTGATCGTGGCCGGTGACGGCCTGACCCTGCGCGGCACCGGCGAGCCTGGCGCTACCGTCAGTGTCAAAGCTGCCAATGGCGTTGTGCTCAACCTGGCGCCGGTGACCGTTGCCGCCGATGGCACCTTCGTCGTGGCCTTGAACGCTGCGCAGATCAACGGCGAACGCCTGAGCGTCACCCTTACCGACGGGCGCGGCAACGTCAGCGCCGGTGCGGCGGTGGTGGCACCAGACATCGACGTCAACGAACCGGTGATCGCTTCCAGCAACCTGGCGACGGCAACCGTGAACATCACGCCGGTGACGGTGGACAGCGTTTACACCAACACCAGCGTCAGCCTGCTGCTGGGCCAAGTGAAAGCCTTCGGCTTCACTGTCGCCGCCGGTACCGTCACCGATCCGTTGATCACAGTGACCAACAATGCGGCGCTCGGTGTGTTGCCCGCTTCGGCCTTCGCCCTGGAGGTGCAGAACGCTGCGGGCAATTGGGTTACCCTGGCCAACAGCACCACCAATCCGCAGTTGCTCAATCTGATCGGGTTGGGCTCCAACCAGGTTCAGGCCGACATCGGTGTGCTGCAGGCCGGCAACTATCGGCTGACCGTGGCCAGCAACCTGGTGTCGCTGCTCGACAGCCTGACCACCCAAATCTCGTTCGCCACTACCAGCCTGACTCAGTTCACCGGCACGCCGGTCGCGCTGAACGGAAACGTGATCACCGACCCTGGTGTGAACGGCCTGGCCGATCGCACCGGGCCAGACAACGGCGCAGTGCTGCAGGTGCTCAAGAACGGCACCTACGTGAGCGCCGGTGCGGGCACCATGGTGCAGGGCCTGTACGGTCAGCTGACCATCGATGGCACGGGCAAGTACACCTACAACCCGAGCGGGGCCGTCGCCAGCGTGGGCAAGGTCGAAGACTTCCAGTACCAGCTGGTGCATCCAAACGGCCTGAGCTCCAGTGCTCACCTGTATGTGCGCATCGACAGCGCCAACGTCGATGAGGTGTGGAACCCCGCTAACCTGGCCGCCAACGCCACGCTGGTGGATGCGGTCAACGATACTGCGGCGAGCGCCTTGAGCCTGGTCGGGCAGTTCACTGACAGCACGGCCGAGATCGGTCGCTACAACAGCAGCTTGCTCGGCGGACGAGGCGAGTTCAACTTCAACGTTGCGCCGAACACCTCCAGCGACCTTACCTTGTCCGTGACCGGCAGTGGCTTGTCGTTGCTGTCGCCGGTCACGTTCGTGTTGGCCAAGCTGCAGGCCAACGGTAGCTACGTGCAAGTAGGCTCCTACTCAGGCGCCAACCTGATCGCAGTGGGTAGCGCGGGCCTGGGTGTGCGGGTCGAGGACCAGACGGCGGGCACCTACCGCCTGACCATCACCAACGGCGGCCTGGGCGTGGCGTCCAGCTACACCGCCAACGTGCGCCAGGAGGCCACCTCGACCAACACCTTCGTCGTCGGCAGCGCTACCACGGCAGTGGGCAACCTGCTCACCGGGGTGGGCGCCGATGTGGTGGGCTCGCCGTACACCTCGCTCAGCGTGCTGAGCGCCGGTGCCTTCGTGCTGCCGGGGGTGAACGGCGTGACCATCGCCGGTGCCCACGGCTCGCTGCTGGTCAATGCCGACGGCAGCTACGCCTACACGCCGACCTTGAACCAGAGCAGCACCGCGGTCGGCCAGAGCGACGTGTTCACCTATCAACTCAACCACCCAACCGGGGCCAGCGATACCGCGACCCTGACCATCAACCTCAACAATGCGGCCACGCCAGCCACGTTCGCGCGCCTGGCAGCGTTCGACAGCGACGACAGCAGCACCGTCCATGCGGCGGTTGCCGACAGCGACCGGCACGATCAGCAAGGCACCTCGGGCGACGACATACTCGATGGCGCCCAAGGCGGTGCGCTGACCCTGCAAGGGCACGACGGCAACGACACCCTCGTCATCTACGACCAGGCCTTCGCCTCGGTGGACGGCGGTGCCGGGACCGACACGCTGAAGTGGAACGGCGGCGATGCCGATATCGACCTGAGCGATCTGGCGGCGCGCATCAACAACATCGAGGTCATCGACCTGAACCAGTCCAGCAAGGTCAACCTGACCTTGAGCCTGAGCGACCTGCTGTCGGTCACCGACGCCAGCACCGACAAGCTGCTGATTCTGGGCGACAGCCACGACACCGTGCACATGACCGGCGCGACCTGGGCGCCGGGCGCCATACAGACGGACAACGGCGTGCAGTACAACGTCTACACTCCCCAGGAGGACCCCTCGCACCATCTGTGGGTCCAGAGCGGTATCAGTGTCGTTTGATATGCGCAACCAACGCCGGGCCCTCGGGCCCGGCGCCGCGGCAGGAAGTCGCACGCCGCCCGCAGTGGGCGTGCCGTCAAGAACAGGAAGTGGGGGATTGGCTTGAAGTGCACCTCTTTGGCAACACAGCTTTCGGTGGCCGTCCTGGCACTGGGTATCACACCGCTCTACGGCCTGCCGGCCCACGCCGCAGACACCCTCGAACCCGGGCTCAAGGTCATCAGCCCAAGCAAACTGGAAACCCGCTCCGCCAAGACTGACGGGCGCCGTCCACACAACGCCGTCAGGCCGGCGGCACTGCCCAGTGCCGCAGCCACGGGCGCTCGGCTCGATGACGCCGATCTGCTTGCGCCGCAAGCCGGCAGCCAGCTGGGCCTGATCCAGGCGGCCCGCCTGGCGGTGGAATGGCACCCCAGCATCGGTGAGGCGATCGGCACGCTGTACCAGCAGGGCGAAGGCATCAACGTGGCGCGGGCCGGCTACTACCCGCGGATCACCGGTGGGCTGCGCGGCGGTCTCGACAGTTCCTACGGGGGCAACGGCACCAGCCAGGCGGTGAACATCTCGCTCAAGCAGATGCTCTACGACTTCGGCAAGGTCGACAGTGCGGTCGACGTCGCCAAGGCGCGGGTCGCGCGCAGCCAGGCCCAGGTGCTGCTCAGCATCGACCAGGTGGCACGCGACACGTCCCATGCCTACATCGAGGTGCAGCGCTACCAGCGGCTGCTGGAAGTCGCCCGCGAGCAGATCAAGGGCATCGCCGGCATCGCCGAACTGGCTCGCCAGCGCAGCGACATGGGCGCCGCGACCCGCTCGGACGTGGTCCAGGCGAAGTCGCGCGAAGACGGCGCGCGGGCCACGCTGCTGCAGTATCAGGCGCTATTCAACCGCTGGCGCGCCAACCTGATCAACCTGGTCGGGCGCGCCGCGCCCTTCGACGTCACCGACGACTTTCCGTCGTCGTTGCAGGCCTCCTGCAACGCTGCCGAGCCCGACATGAACGCCTTGCCGGGCATCCTGCTGGCCAACGCGCAACGCGTCGAAGCCCAGGCGGCGATTCGCCAGGCCCGCGCCGAAGGGCTGCCGACGCTGTCCGTCGACCCCACCCTCAACCACTACCTGGACAGCAACTACAACAGCAACAATTCCAACATCGACCGGACCCAGGCGGGGATTTTCATCAACCTCGACGTGCCGTTCTACCAGGGCGGCGCCACCACTGCGCGCACTGCTGCGGCCACCTACGCCCTGACCGCCGCCGATTCGGCAGAAGACGCTGCACGGTTGCAGGCCCGCCAGGGGCTGTTCGAAGCCCAGGCCCAGACCGCCAGCCTGGACCGTCGGCTCGGCTCCCTGCAGTACCGCCAGACCAGCATCGTTGAAGCCCGCGAGCTGTATGGCCAGCAATACCTGGAACTGGGCACGCGGCCGCTGCTGGACCTGCTCAACGCCGAGCAGGAGATCCACCAGTCGCGCTTCGACCTGGCCAACACCGAGGCTGACCTGCGCCGCCTGCAGATCGACTGCCTGTACAGCACCGGCGCCCTGCGCAGTGCCTACCGGATCGACCGTAGCACCATCCAAGGCGTGGAGATCCTGCCATGAACGATGCCGTGAACCTGCCGTTGGACCCCGAGACGGCGCAACCCCACGAAACCTTTACGCGCCAGGATTACCAGGTCTGGCTCGACGCGATCCTCGCCGTGGCACGCCATTACCGTTTGGAGTGCTCCGCCGAAAACGTGCGTATCGCATCGATGCGTGCCGACGATTCCAGCGTCGAGGACGTGCTGCGGCAGATGGCCCGCCAGGCCGGACTGACGATCAAGTTCGCCCGCTACGACCCTACCACCCTGACCCAGTGGCGCACGCCGCTGGTGGTGCAGCTCAAGGATGGTCAGGTCGGCGTCATCCAGGTGCTGGGCGAGGACGAGCAAGTCGGCATCGCCTACAGCGGCGATCAGGGGCTGCAAAGCAGCATCGACCGCCAGACCCTGCTGGACAATGCCCTGCGCACGGTGATCCTGCGCCCGGCCCGGCCGGTCAGCGATGTGCGTACCAACGACTACATCAAGCCCTACGACGAACACTGGTTCCGCAAGATCGTCTTGCGTGACCTGCGGCCCTACGGCCACGTCATGCTGGCCTCGCTGGTGGCCAACATCCTCGGGCTGGGCGGGGTGCTGTTTTCCATGCAGGTGTACGACCGGGTGATCCCGGCCGAATCGCTGCCTACCCTGTACGTGCTGTTCGGCGGCGTGCTGCTGGCGATTTTCTTCGATTTCATCATGCGCATCATGCGCATGAAGATCACCGACCTGCTGGGCAAGCGCGCCGACCTGCGCGTCAGCGACCTGGTGTTCGGTCACGCCATGCGCCTGCGCAACTCGGCACGGCCCAAGTCCACCGGCTCGTTCATTTCGCAGCTGCGCGAACTGGAATCGCTGCGCGACCTGATCACCTCCAGCACCGCCACGGCGCTGGCCGACCTGCCGTTCTTCCTGATTTTCCTGGTGGTGTTCTACCTGATCGGTGGGCCGCTGGTGCTGATTCCGCTGTGCGCACTGGTGGCCATGGTGGTGCCGGGGCTGATGGCCCAGCGCAAGCTGGCCCGCCTGGCCAACGAGTCGATGCGCGAGTCGGCGCTGCGCAATGCCATGCTGGTGGAAACCGTGCAGGGCATGGACGACATCAAGAGCCTGCAGGCCGAGCAGCGTTTCCAGCAGCAGTGGAACCACTATAACGCCGTGGCGGCAGACAGCAGCCTGCGCCTGCGCACCTTGACCAACGGCCTGGTGGCCTGGACCCAGAACGTACAGAGCGCGGTGTTCGCTATCGTCATCGTGTTCGGTGCACCCATGGTGATCGCCGGCGACCTCACCACCGGCAGCCTGGTGGCGGCTTCGATCCTGGCTTCGCGGATGATGGCGCCGGTCTCGCAGCTGACCCATGTGCTGACGCGCTGGCAACAGGCCAAGGTGGCCCTGGAAGGGCTCAACCGCCTGATGCTGCTGCCTGTCGACCACCCCGAAGGCGCCCAGCGCGTGCATCTGCCGGTCATCGGCGGTCGCTACGAGCTCAAGCGTGCCAGCTTCAAGTACAGCGAGGAATCGCGCACCCCGGCGCTGACTGTGAACGAGCTGAGTATCGCCCCGGGCGAACGCATCGCCGTGCTCGGTCGCAACGGCGCCGGCAAGTCGACCCTGCTCCAGGCACTGGCCGGCGGCCTGGACCTGAGCGCTGGCAGCATCAGCCTCGACGGCGTTGCCCTGGGCCATATCGACCCGGCCGACGTGCGCCGCGACATCGGCCTGCTCACGCAGAACTCGCGATTGTTCCACGGCAGCCTGCGGGAAAACCTGATCATGGGCGCCGGGCAGGCTTCTGACCAGGAAATCATCGCCGCGCTGGAAATCACCGGTGCCCTGGATTTCGTACGGCAGTGCCCGACCGGCATGGATCACCTGATTCTCGAAGGTGGCCTCGGCCTGTCGGGTGGTCAGCGCCAATCGCTGCTGCTGTCGCGCCTGCTGATCCGTCAGCCGCACATCCTGCTGCTCGACGAACCCACCGCGTCCCTGGACGAGACCACCGAGCGCCGCCTGATCCAGAACCTGGCGACCTGGGGCCAGGGCCGCACGATCATCGTCGCCACCCACCGCACCAGCGTGCTGGCCCTGGTCGACCGCATCATCGTCGTCGACAACGGCCAGGTGGTCATCGACGACACCAAGGAAAACGCCATCGCCAAACTGTCGCGTCCCAAGGGCGTGGCTCAATAAAGGAGGGCAGGGCAAATGGACACAGGCAAGGGTTTCAAGGTGCTGGGCCCCGGTGAATTCAAGCGCATTCCGCTGCTCAGCGAAGACGGTGCTCCGGGCCAGTCGTATTATCAGGACGGAGTCGACGACTCTACCGTCGTGCGTGCTACCCGCGTGGTCTGGGCGGCGGTGGCGATGCTGCTGGCGTTCTTCGTCTGGGCCTTCTTCTTCGAGGTGGTGGAAGTGTCCACCGGCACCGGCAAGGTCATCCCCAGTTCGCGGGAACAAGTGATCCAGTCGCTGGAAGGCGGCATCGTTGCCGAGATGAACGTGAGCGAAGGGGCCATCGTCGAACGCGGGCAGGTGCTGGCCCAGCTCGATCCGACCAAGACCGAATCCAACTTTGGCGAAAGCGCAGCGAAGTACCGGGCCACGCTGGCCAGTGTGGCCCGTCTGCAGGCTGAAGTAGGGCTCAAACCGCTGAAATTTCCGCCCGAGCTGAATGCCTATCCGGCACTGCTCAAGGCCGAAACCGAACTGTACAACGTCCGCCGTCGCGGCCTGGACGATTCGCTGGCCGGCATCAACGAGTCCCTGCGCCTGGTCCGCAGCGAATTGCAGATCACCGAAAACCTGGCCAGGACCGGTGCCGCCAGCCGCGTCGAAGTCCTGCGGCTGAATCGGCAGCGCTCGGAACTGGAGCTCAAGCTCACCGAGGCCCGTTCAGACTATATGGTGCGTGCTCGCGAGGAACTGGCCAAGGCCAATGCCGATGTCGAAACCCTCACCGCCGTGCTCAAGGGGCGCTCCGATTCAGTCTCGCGCCTGACCCTGCGCTCGCCGGTGCGGGGCATCGTCAAGGACATCGAGGTCACCACCATCGGTGGCGTGGTACCGCCCAACGGCCAACTGATGCAGATCGTGCCCCTGGACGAGCGCCTGTTGATCGAGGCCCGCATCTCACCCCGCGACATCGCGTTCATTCACCCCGACCAGCAGGCCAAGGTAAAGATCACTGCCTACGATTATTCGATCTACGGCGGGCTCGATGGCAAGGTCGTGACCATCTCGCCCGACACCATTCAGGATGAGGTCAAGCCAGAGGTGTTCTATTACCGGGTATTCATTCGTACCGATTCCGATTCGCTGGAGAACAAGGCCGGGAAGAAGTTCGCCATCGTTCCCGGCATGATCGCCACGGTGGACATCACCACGGGCCACAAGACGGTATTGGATTACCTGATCAAACCGCTGAACAGGGCCAAGGAAGCCCTGCGCGAGCGCTAGCAACAGCAGCGGGGCTTGCCCGCCAGGCCCGTCGGCGATTTCCAGCTGGGGCAATAGGCCGCCCGCACCACTTGGGCCAGGCAGTAGCCGCGGTTGCGTACCGAGCGGATCAGGCGTTCACCACCGCTGCATTGGCCAAACTTGCTTTGCAGGCGGCTCAGGGACATTTCCAGGCCGTTGTAGTGGCTGGGGTCCTTGCCCAGTCC
>Ga0308158_10002649_pt1 | contig 16589 bp, 16 predicted proteins | sample PhyBR2_FD_201038 | JGI IMG/M metagenome (GOLD analysis project Ga0308158, IMG submission 201038) | Phyllosphere microbial communities from UC Gill Tract Community Farm, Albany, California, United States - DLSLB.R2 | ecosystem: Host-associated > Plants > Phyllosphere > Unclassified | place: USA... | reverse complement strand
ACCTCGGCGTTCGCCGCTCCGGCGCCGGCCCCGGTCGTAGAACCCGAGCCGGTCGTCGCTCCCGTCGTCGCGCCCGAGCCGGCCCCGGCGCAGCCTCAGCCCGCTCCCGCCGAGCCCGCGCCGGCGCCGCCCGCAGAGGACGCGTACTACGCCAACTGCGACGCCGTTCGCGCGGCGGGCAAGGCGCCCCTGTATCGGGACCAGCCGGGTTACCGGTCGAAGCTGGACCGCGACAACGACGGAGTGGCCTGCGAGTGATGAGCGCGCCGCTCACCCGCTGAACGCCTGAGACGCGCCGCTCCCTTATCGGGGGCGGCGCGTCTCTCACGGTCGGCAGAGGGGCGGATGCCATGGCCCCGGGCCCGGGCCGGGCGAGACCGGCCATGATTCCTGCTCAGGCGGAGGCGGACCCGCGCGTCAGCCCGAGGATGCAGCCCTCGACCGCGGCGACCCGCACCCGCTGGGTGTCGGCGTGCAACACGCTCTGGCTCACCGCCCCGACGTGGGCGGCGACGACCGCGCGCGTGAAGAGGGCGGGGTCGATCACCGGATGCAGGCCGATGCGCGAGAGGCACTCGACGAGCAGCGGCTGCAGCGTGTCGTGGAAGTGATCGGTGTGCGCGGTGAGCAGCATCCGGACCTCCTCGTCGTGACGCGCCCGCGTGATGAGCACCGAGCGGATCGCGTACCACTTCTCCTCGGGAGGGAGACCCTCGACGACGCCGCGCACGATGTCGTCGAGGGTCGGTTCGTCGCTGCTGCGGGCGTCGCCGAGCATGTCGCTGAGCAGTTCGAAGACCAGCTCGGCCTGCTGCTCGTAGACCGCGAAGAACACCTCGTCGACCGAGCGGAAGTTCGAGTAGAACGCCCCGCGCGTGTACCCCGCGCGCCGCGTGATGGCCTCGACGCTCACCGAGGTGCTGCCGGTCTCGTCGAAGATCGCTTCGGCGGCCGCGATCAGTGCGGTGCGGGTGCTGCTGCGGCGTCGCACGGGCTTCGGCGCCTCTGCGGGGGTGGTCGTCACGGGCTCCACGTTACGCAGCGGCGGCGCGGTTCACCTCGTCGAGGTAATCGACGACCGGGCGGACGGGGGCGAGGGTCAGGTCGGTGACGATGTGCGAGGCGCTGACGATCTCGCGCACGGGGAGGTCGGCCATCGGGGCGAGCGCGTGCTCGAAGAGTTGCAGGCGGGCGGGTCCGGTCCACGCCTCTTTCACGACGATGTCGGTGATCTCGGTGCGCACGAGGTGCGCCGCGCGCAGGCCCTGCGTGAAGACGTCGGGTACGAGCTTGACCATAAAGGTCGGCACCGTGATCTGCGCCTTCGCCTCGTCGAGGTCGAGCGGCTCCCACTTGTAGCCCATGGTGGCCGTGGCCACGCGCTCGCCGCCGCGATCGAGGGTGCCGACGAGGGCGCCCTGGTCGACGCGCAGGTCGGGGGTTCCGGTCACCTTCGGGTAGGCGCTGAGCTCTCGCCCCGACACGGTGGCGGCGAAGTTGTCGAGGTACATCGCGTGCAGGTACTCGCCGCGCTCGCCGTCGAGGGTGACGGGGATCGCCTGTCCCGACTCGACGTAGGGGCCGTAGCCGTCGACCTCGCCCATCTTCATGACCTCGAAGCGCACGAGCGGCTCGTCGATCTCGAGCGGCTCCGGAACCACGGCGCGCAACGCCTCGGCATCCGTTCGATAGACGACGTTGAAGTACTCGCGGTTCAGGAAGCGCGTGGCCCGCAGCGGGTAGACGGGGGCGGTCAGCGGCGTGGTGCCGCGGCGGAGGATCTCGAGGGGGTTCATCGGTCATCACCTGTTCAGTACGAAGTGTATTGAGTACAGTGTGTATCGAGAGATTCGCATCCGCAAGGCGACCCTCTGCTCCACGAGAGGAAACGACATGAGCGTCCAGCTGCCCCAGAACATCGCCACCCGACCCGTCACCGTGATCGGGGGTGGCACGCTCGGTCGTCGCATCGCGCTGATGTTCGCCAGCGGAGGGGCCGACGTGCGCATCTTCGATCTCGCGGATGCCGTGCGCTCCGCCGCCGTCGCCTACGTCGAACAGGCGCTGCCCTCGGTGGTGGCAGCCCGTGAGGGGGCCGTCGCCGGAACCGTGCAGGGCGCCGACGAGTTGGCATCCGCCGTCTCGAACGCCTGGCTCGTCGTCGAGGCCGTGCCGGAGCGCATCGAGCTGAAGACGTCGGTGTTCGGCGACCTCGACCGCCTCGCGCCGGCGGACGCCATCCTCGCCAGCAACTCGTCGTCGTTCGCGTCGCGCCTGATGATCGACGAGGTCTCGGCGCCCGAGCGCGTGCTCAACATGCACTTCTACATGCCGCCGCAGCAGAATGCGGTCGACCTCATGAGCGACGGACAGACCGCGTCGGAGGTCATCGCCTTCCTGCAGGAGCAGCTCCCGAACTTCGGGGTCTTCCCGTTCGTCGCCCGCCAGGAGTCGACCGGCTTCATCTTCAACCGCATCTGGGCCGCCATCAAGCGCGAGGCCCTCGCGGTCGTCGCCGACGGCGTCTCGACCCCCGAAGACGTCGACGCGATGTGGCGGGTCAACTCCGGCGCCCCGGCGGGCCCGTTCCAGATGATGGACCAGGTCGGCCTCGACGTCGTGCTCGACATCGAGCAGCACTACGCCGACGAGAACCCGCACCTGCCCGAGGGTCCGCGCGAGCTGTTGAAGAGCTACGTGGATGCCGGGAACCTCGGCGTGAAGTCGGGCCGCGGCTTCTACGACTACAGCGAGAAGACCGCCGCCGCCTGACCCGCGGGGCGTCAGGCGCGCGCGGCCTCGGCCTGCAGAACCTCGACCAGCACGTCGAGGCCGCGGTGGGCGTCGGCATCGCCGATCACGGCGGGCGGCACCACGTGCACGCGGTTGTCGGCGGTGAAGCCGAGCACGCCTTTCTCGAGCATCGCGGCCTTGATCGCGCCGATGCGTGCGGCGGCCAGAGGCTCGCGCGTGGCCTGGTCGGCGACGAGCTCGACGGCCCAGAACACGCCGCGACCGCGCACCTCGCCGACGAGCGGCGAGTCCTCGGCCAGCTGGCGCAGACGCGGGCCGATGACCTCCTCGCCGATGCGGCGAGCGTTCTCGATCACGCCCTCGTCGGCCATCGCCTGCTGGGCGGCGACGATGGATGCCGCGGCGAGCGGATGACCCGAGTACGTCAAGCCACCGGGGAAGACGCGTTCGTCGAATACTGAGGCCACGGCATCCGAGATCGCCACTCCACCCACGGGGACGTAGCCCGAGTTCACGCCCTTCGCGAAAGTGATGAGGTCGGGCCGCACGTCGAACGCATCGAACGCGAACCACTCACCCGTGCGGGCGAAGCCGGCCATGACCTCGTCGAGGATCAGCAGGATGCCGTAGCGGTCGGCGATCGCGCGGACGCCCTCGAGGTATCGGGGCGGGGGTACGAGCACGCCCGCGGTGCCGGGGATCGTCTCGAACAGGAACGCCGCGATCGTGTCGGGGCCCTCGGCCTGCACGGTGCGCTCGAGGTGGCGGAGGGCGCGCTCGCACTCCTGTTCGGGGGTCTCGGCCCAGAACTCCGACCGGTAGAGGTAGGGGCCGAACACGTGCACGTGCCCGCGCGAGTACTCGTTCGGCATGCGGCGCCAGTCGCCGGTCGCCACGATCGCCGACCCGGTGTTGCCGTGGTACGAGCGGTAGTGCGACACGATCTTGTCGCGACCCGTGGTCAGGCGGGCCATGCGGATGGCGTTCTCGTTGGCATCCGCCCCGCCATTGGTGAAGAAGACCTTCGAGAACCCCTCGGGGGTCCGCTCGAGGATGAGCTCGGCCGCGTGCGCGCGCGTCTCGTTCGCGTGCGCGGGAGCGACCGTGGTCAGCTGCGCCGCCTGCTCCTGGATCGCGGCGACGACCCGCGGATGCTGGTGCCCGATGTTGACGTTGACGAGCATGCTCGAGAAGTCGAGGTAGCGTCGGCCGTCGGCATCCCAGACCTCCACTCCCGAGCCCCCGGCGAGGGGGAGCGGTGCGAGCGAGCCCTGCGCCGACCACGAGTGGAAGACGCTCGTGCGGTCGCGGTCGATGATCTCGGCGTTGCGGGGAGTCGAGAGGGGTGTCGGCATGCCTCCAGTGTGAAAGCGTCGCGCCGTGCCGGGGAGCGCCGATCTGTCGGTAATCTCGACGGACGATCGACAGTTTGGCCCGCCATGCCCGCGACGCTCCGCACCCTCCTCGACGACCCGTCGTTCCCCCTGCGCGTGCTGACCCGACTCGACGACGACGCGCTCGACCGGCCCCTGTCGTGGGTGCACAGCTCCGACCTGCCCGATCCGACCCCGTACCTGGAGGCCGGCAACCTGCTTCTGACCAACGGGGCGCAGTTCTCTCCGGATCCGGATGCCGATGAGGCGCTGGCCTACTGCCGTCGCCTCCGTGAGCTCGGGGTGTCGGGCCTCGGCTTCGCGACCGACATCATCCACGACCGCGTGCCCGAGGCCGTGGTGCGCGCGGGTGAGGGCGCCGACCTGCCGATCGTCGAGATCGCCGATCGCGCGCCGTTCATCCGGATCATCCGCTTCGTCGCCGACATCATCGCCGCCGAGGGTGCCGCGCGCCTGTCGTGGCTGCTCGACGCCCAGCGCGCGGTGGCGCGTGCCGCGGTGCGCGAGGACGGCCTGCGTGAGATCCTCGCCACTCTGTCGCGCCTGCTCGACGCCTGGGTCGAGCTGTACGACGCGGTCGGCGGTCGCCTGTCGTCTCCGGGCCTGCGCGGGGCGCCGGCCGAGGTCGAGGCCGAGGTCGGCCGCGACGTGCGGCGCCTGCTCGAACGGCGGACCGCTGCGAGCCTCGTCGTGCCCTCGGCCGGCCACGCGCTGGTCCAGACGATCGGGCAGAGCGGGCGACTGCGCGGCGTGCTCGCGGTAGGCGGACCCGAGCCGCTCGACCCCGCGGGCCGGGATCTCGTGGCCTCGGTGGTGGCGCTCGCGAGCATCGCGCTCGAGCAGCAGCGCGGACTGCAGTCGGCCCTGCGCGGCGTGCGTGCGGGCGTCATCGACCTGCTCGTCGACGGACACGGCGACACGGCGCGGCGCGTGGCCGCGTCGGCGCTCGGGGGTCTTCCCGCGGCGCCGTACCTCGTCGGGGTCGTGCGCGGGGCGGCAGCATTTCCGGGACTGCACGACGAGCTCGACCTCGTCTCGAGCGACCCCGCCCGCATGTTCTCGGCCGAGCGCGGCGACGACGTCATCGTGCTCGCGGCCGACGGAGCGGCGTCGGCGCTCGCGGCCCTCGTCGAGCGGCGGGGTCTTCACGTCGGAACAGCGCGCCACGACGCGGGCGACGATCTCGCCGAGAACCTGCGCCGTGCCGTGCACGCGGCTCGCGACGCCGAGGCGGGCACCCTCCGCGCCTACGACGACCTGGCCGGCCGCGGCCTGATGGGCGCGCTGCGCGAACGCGGCGGCGAGGTGCTCGCGCGCTCCCTTCTGCAGCCCCTCGAGGCACTGCCGGCCGCCGAGCAAGAACGCATGCGTGAGTCGGCGCGGGTCTGGCTCGACGCCAACGGCGCCTGGGATCCCGCGGCGCGGAGCCTCGGCATCCATCGCCACACCCTGAGGGCGCGCATGGCGCAGCTCGAGCAGGTGCTCGAGCTCGACCTGTCGAGCTTCGCCGCGCGCGCCGAGCTGTGGGCCGCACTGGAGCTGGCGGGTCCTCCCGCCCGCGCGTGAGGGGTCACCTTCTGTCGCTTCGGCGCGCGCCAGGCGACGCTTCTTGACCCCACACGCGAAGCGCGGGCCGACGGATGCCGCGACCCCAGGCTCGCGGGGAGCCCGGGGGCGCGGCATCCGGTGCCGACGACTCAGCTGTTCTGGGGGAAGCCGAGGTTGATGCCGCCGTGGGTGGCGGGGTCGAGCCAGCGGCTGGTGACGGCCTTCTCGCGGGTGAAGAAGTCGAAGCCGTGCACGCCGTAGGCTTTCGCGTCGCCGAACAGGCTCTTCTTCCACCCGCCGAACGAGTGGTACGCCACCGGCACGGGGATGGGCACGTTGATGCCGATCATGCCGACCTGCACCTCGTGCTGGAAGCGGCGGGCGGCTCCGCCGTCGTTGGTGAAGATCGCCGTGCCGTTGCCGAACTCGCCGCCGTTGATGAGGGCGAGGCCCTCTTCGTACGTCTTCACGCGCACGACCGAGAGCACGGGGCCGAAGATCTCCTCGGTGTAGGCGCGCGAGGTGGTCGGCACCTCGTCGAGCAGGGTGGGGCCGAAGAAAAAGCCCTCCTCGTGCCCGTCGACCGAGAATCCGCGGCCGTCGACGACGATGGTCGCGCCGTCGGCCTCGGCGATGTCGACGTACGAGGCCACCTTCTCGCGGTGCGCGCCCGAGATGAGGGGGCCCATGTCGGGCTCGTCGGCATCCGCTCCGTTACCGATGCGGAGCTTCGTGATCCGCTCGGTGACCTTGGCGATCAGCTCGTCGGCGACCGGCTCGACGGCCAGCACGACCGAGACGGCCATGCACCGCTCGCCCGCGGCGCCGAAGCCGGCGTTGACGGCGGAGTCGGCCACGAGGTCGAGGTCGGCGTCGGGCAGCACCAGCATGTGGTTCTTCGCGCCGCCCAGGGCCTGCACGCGCTTGCCGTTCTTCGACGCGGTCTCGTAGATGTACTGCGCGATGGGGGTGGAGCCGACGAACGAGATCGACTGCACCTCGGGGGCCTCGAGCAGTCCGTCGACGGCGACCTTGTCGCCCTGCAGCACGGTGAAGGCGCCGGCGGGAAGGCCCGCCTCCTTCCACAGGCGCGCGAGCCAGAGCGAGGCGGAGGGATCCTTCTCGCTCGGCTTCAGCACGACGGCGTTGCCGGCGGCGAGGGCGATAGGGAAGAACCACATCGGCACCATGGCGGGGAAGTTGAAGGGGCTGATGATGCCGACGACGCCGAGCGGCTGCTTGAGCGAGTACACGTCGACGCCGCTGGAGGCGTTCTCGCTGTAGGCGCCCTTGATGAGGTGCGGGAAGCCGGTCGCGAGCTCAACGACCTCCTGGCCGCGGGCGATCTCGCCCATCGCGTCGGAGAGCACCTTGCCGTGCTCGGCGGTGAGGATCTCGGCCAGCTCGCCCTTGCGCGCGTTCAACAGCTCGCGGAACGCGAACAGCACGCTCTGGCGCTTCGCGATGGAGGAGCCGCTCCACTCGGCGAAGCCGCGGCTGGCCGAGGCGATCGCGGCCTGGATGTCGGCCTCGCCGGCCAGGGCGACGTGCGCCTGCACCGCGCCGGTGGCGGGGTTGTAGACGGGGGCGGTGCGTCCGCCCGTCGGGGCGCTCTCGGCGCCGTCGATCCAGTGCGCGATGACGGGGAGGTCGTGGTCGGTCATGGATCCCAGTAAAGAGATCCCGACCCGGGTCCGCCGTCGACAATCGGGCGACCGCACCCGTGAGGGGAGGACAGATCGGCAGGATGCCGGATCCTGAGAACCTCGTATGCGGTACACCCTGAGTTTGAGAACGATTATCAACGGCGATACGGTTTCCCTATGACCCGCCGCATTCTCGCCCCCGTCGTCCTCGGGGCCGTCTCCGTTCTCGCGCTCGCCGGCTGCGCCGGAGGCACCGCCTCGCCCGCTTCGTCGGACTCGTCCGGAAAGGTCAAGGTCGTGGCATCCACCGACGTCTACGGCTCGATCGCCCAGGCGGTCGGCGGCGAGTACGTCGACGTGGCCTCGATCATCACCTCGCCCAGCCAGGACCCGCACGAGTACGAGGCGAGCGCGCAAGACCAGCTGACGCTGAAGAACGCCGGTCTCGTGATCGAGAACGGCGCCGGTTACGACGCGTTCATGGAGTCCCTCATCCTGGCCAGCGGCACGTCGGCTCCCGTGCTCACCGCCGTGGAGTACAACCACGACTACCCCGGGTCGAAGGATCACTCCGACGACGACGCGAGCCCCGCCCCGAGCGAGAGCGCCGACGATCACGCGCACGCCGAGGGCGACGGTCACGACCACATCGAGGGCTTCAACGAGCACGTCTGGTACGACCCCCACACCATCGAAGACCTCACCGAGGCCATCGCCGACGAACTGGGCAAGATCGCGCCCGACCACGTCGCCGACTTCAACGCCAACGCCGAGGCCTTCACCCAGCAGATCGCCGGTCTCGAGGACTCCCTCGACGCGATCAAGGCGAAGGATGCCGGCAAGAAGATCTTCGTGACAGAGCCGGTGCCGGTGTACCTGACCACCACCGCGGGCCTCGACAACGCGACCCCCAACGAGTTCAGCGAGGCGGTCGAAGAGGGCCAGGACGTCCCGCCCGCGACCCTGCTCGAGTCGCTCCAGCTGTTGGACTCGGGTCAGATCACCGTCATGATCGTCAACCCGCAGACCGGCGGCGCCGAGGTCACACAGGTGCAGAACGAAGCGAAGTCCAAGAACATCCCCGTGATCGAGTTCACGGAAACGCTCCCCGAGGGACAGACTTACATCTCGTGGATGCAGAGCAACATCACGGCGCTGTCCGACGCGCTGGCGGCGTGAGCGCGACCGCACCGCTGCGCATCCGCGGAGCCGCCCTCGAAAGAGGGGGCCGGGAGCTCTGGGCCGGGCTCGACCTCGAGGTCGAGCCCGGCGAGCTCGTCGCCGTGCTCGGACCCAGCGGCTCGGGCAAGACCACGCTGCTGCGCGCGATCCTCGGGCTCGAACGCCTCAGCGGGGGATCGATCGAGGCGCTCGGAGCCCCGGTGCGCCGCGCCGGCAACCGCCGCATCGGCTACATCCCCCAGCAGCGCCCCCTGCCGCGCGAGACGCCCCTCCGCGGCCGCGACATCATCGGTCTCGGAGTCGACGGGCACCGACTCGGCCTGCCCCTGTCGCGCAAGAAGGATCGCGCGCGCATCGACGAACTGCTCGAGGCGGTGGGGGCCACCGCGTTCGGCGACCGCCCCGTGGGGCTCCTCTCCGGCGGAGAGCAGCAGCGACTGCGCGTGGGCCAAGCCCTCGCCGACGACCCCGCCCTCCTGCTCTGCGACGAGCCGCTGACGAGCCTCGACCTCGCCAACCAGCAAGCCGTCGTGCGACTCATCGACCGCCACCGTCGCGAGCGCGACGCCGCCGTGCTGCTGGTCACCCACGACATCAATCCCGTGCTGTCGCGCGTCGACCGCATCCTCTACATCGCCAACGGGCGCTTCACCCTCGGGACTCCCGACGAGGTGCTCACGACCGCGACCCTCTCGGCCCTGTACGGCGCCCCCGTGTTCGTCGTCCGCGCCGGCGACCAGCTCATCGTCGTCGGAGCCCCGGATGCCGAGGACGCCCACCACCATCACCACGACGAGGACGACGCATGAACTGGTCCGACGTCGGCACCGCCCTCTTCGGCGGGGTGAGCCAGTACGGCGCGATCCTCGAGCTGGTGCAGAACTCCGTCTACGCGGGTGCGGTCCTGGGCCTGGTGGGCGGCCTCATCGGTGTCTTCGTCATGCAGCGCGACATGGCCTTCGCCGTGCACGGGATCAGCGAGCTGTCCTTCGCCGGCGCCGCGGTGGCCCTGCTCATCGGCGTCGACGTCGTGTCGGGCTCGATCGTGGGCTCCCTCATCGCGGCCGCACTGATCGGGGTGCTGGGCGCCCGCGCGCGCGATCGCAACTCGATCATCGGCGTGCTCATGCCATTCGGCCTGGGTGTCGGCATCCTGTGCCTTTCGCTCTACAACGGGCGCAGCGCGACGCGCTTCAGCCTGCTGACCGGACAGATCGTGTCGGTGCAGAGCGAGCAGCTCGGGTGGCTCGTGGTGATCGGCGTCGCGGTGCTGGTCGCCCTGCTGCTCATCTGGCGCCCGCTGCGCTTCGACTCCCTCGACCCGCAGTCGGCGGCCGCACGCGGAGTGCCCACCACCGCCGTGTCGCTGGCATTCATGCTGCTGCTCGGCCTGATCGTCGCCGTGGCGGTGCACATCATCGGCGCACTGCTGGTGATGGCGCTGTTGGTCACGCCCGCCGCGGCGGCCATGCGCGTGGCATCCGGTCCCCTCTCGGTGCCGCTGCTGGCCGCGCTGTTCGGCTTCGTCTCGGCCGTGGGCGGAGTGCTGCTCGCGGTGGCCGGAACGCTGCCGGTGAGCCCGTACATCACGACCATCTCGTTCGCGATCTACCTCGTCTGCCGCCTGGTCGGCGCCCGCCGCGATCGCACGACCCGGGCGGTCTGAGGGGGTTCCTCGGGGATGCCACGCGGTGCGGGTTCCGTCACGCGCGACGCCCGCGAGAGGCCAACGACCGTCAGTTCGCGCTCCCGCGTTGGTCTTCGAACGGAGCGTCGAGGTCGAACAGGCGGAGCGCGTAGCTAGCGGGAACGCGCTCGGTTTGGAAATAGGCGAAGAAGATGTCGCCGGCCTCGGTGGCGTCGAAGACTTCGTCGGGGTAGACCAGGGTGTGGTTCTGGCCGTCGTTGAACTCAATCCGGACTGTGGGTTCCCCGTTCCGGGGGCCGCCGTGGCCGAGGACGTAGAGGCGTTCCTCGCCGTCGTCGTCGAGACGACGCCATTCGATCGTCATCGCTTCGGCGGTGCCTGCGGCTTGAAGGAAGGTCCCGGGAAGATTGGGGGTCCTTACTCGTGAGAAATCGGCGGAATCTGGGATGGCCCACATGGAGAGAGTGGAGCGATGTTCCGTTCCGAGTAAGGATGTCAATCGGTGAATAAATGCTTGGTTCTCTTTGGCGGTGCCAGGTAGATCCGAGTAGATCCCTGGGGTGAAGTGATACCCGAACTGCATGACCTTCTCCTAATCCACGGGTTCGCGTGAACACTCTGACGATCGAGATCTCCTGCCCATTCAGGATCGCCCGCGCCGGGGATCCGCCGTTTATAAGGCCATCGAAGAGTCTCTGTTCCCTGGTAAGGCCGCCCGTTCCGCTCTTAACCTCTAATGCGCTGTATGTTCCATCTGGATTTCTGAATAAACCATCGAAGTATCGCCCATGGGGATTTCCCCCATCGACCGATTCGCGCGCGTACGCGAGCAGCGCCCGCGCATCGCTCCGCGGGCCTGAACCGGGGTCGGGAAACGCGCGTGTACCCGGTCCCGTGTCGCCGCGCGGCCCGAGCGGCGCCGGCGCTTCCGCGGCCGCCGCAGCGGTCAGGGCAGCGGCGTGCGCGAACATGGCGATCGCATCGCCCGCCTTCTGCTGCCCCCACCCCAGCACGGTCGCGTACTGCTCCCACGCCCCGGCGGCGGCGCCCATCTTCTCGGCGAGGTCGTCCCACGCCGTGACCATGTTGGTGACGCGTTGGGCGAAGGCACCCGCGCTCTCGCCCTCCCACCCGTCGACCTGACGTAACCCGGCCAGCTCGTTCGCGGCTCGCTCGCACCCCGACGCCGCGTCGCGATACTGCTGCGCACATGCGAACAACGCCCCCGGGTCGCCGGGCACGAGCGCTGTCGGATCGTCGGTGTCTCCGAGTTCGGCGCGGTGGGGCCCGACCGGAGACCTCACCGCGGACCCGCCGTCGGGCTCGCATCGCCGAGGCTCGCGTCGATGCCGTCGAGAAGCGACACCATCGCTCGTTCGTGCTCCTGCCACAGCGCCACGGTCTGTCGCACACCCGTGGCGAGGGTCTCGAGATCGGCACGCCGTGCGTTCAACGACAGTCGCAGCGCGTCGGCGGCGTCGCTCCCCGCTCGCGCCAGATCGTCGTCGTGCACCGATGGGGGTGTCGAGACCCCGCTCGGAGCCTGGTATCGAACTCCGTCCACCCGACGCGCCACGTCAGTGAGTGCATCGCCACTCATCGAGATCCGCCCCCGTGAATCCATGAGCGGCATGTTAACGAGTGCCGTGAGACGCACTCCACCCTCCCGGTCGGATTTCACCCGCAGATTCACCCGCGGGGCGCACCCGCCCCGCGCCCAGCCGATTCACCGATCCCCTCGCTAGACTCGCGGCCATGGTCCAGCGCAACACGTGGCAGCGCGAACGCGTGCGGGAGGCTCTGTCCGGAGCTCCCGGCTTCGTCAGCGCCCAGTCGCTGCACGCGACCCTGCGCGACGAGAACACCGGCATCGGCCTCGCGACCGTCTACCGCACCCTCGCGGGTCTCGCGGCCCGCGGCGATGCCGACTCCCTGCAGAGCCCCGACGGCGAGAACCTGTTCCGCGCCTGCGAGACGCGCGGTCACCACCACCACCTGATCTGCCGTTCGTGCGGCAAGGCGGTCGAGATCGCAGCGACCGACGTCGAAGAGTGGGCGCAGCGCACCGCCGCGCAGCACGGCTTCAGCGAGGCCGAGCACGTGGTCGACATCTTCGGCATCTGCACCGATTGCGCCCACGCCCGGGCTCGTGAGCGTGGCGACGAGTAGTCGCACCACGGCACCCCCGCCGCAACGCTCGGGCGCCTCCCGCACCCTCGTCGCGGTCGGCCTGGGTGTCGTCGTGGTCACGGCGTTGTTCCTCGTGGACGCCTTCGCCCCCACGTTCTTCGCGCAATCGCTCCCGACCCGCGCGCAGGACGGGCTCACGCTCGCGCTCAGCGTGCTGATCGAGTCGCTGCCGTTCGTGGTCCTCGGCGTCGTGCTGTCGATCATCGTGCAGGTCTGGGTGCCGCCGGGGGCGATCGAGAGATGGATGCCCCGCGCGCCGTGGGCGCGCCGGGCCGTCCTGTCGCTGCTGGGCATGTTCATCCCGGTCTGCGAGTGCGGCAACGTGCCCTTCGCCCGCGGTCTGCTGATGCGCGGTTTCGGGGTGAGCGACACGCTGACCTTCCTGGTCGCCGCTCCCATCGTCAATCCGATCGTCATCATCAGCACTCACGCCGCCTTCGGCTTCAGCGACGGCATCCTGGTGGCGCGTCTGATCGGCGGGTACCTAGTCGCCAACCTCATCGGCTGGCTGTACAGCCGGCATCCCGATCCCGACAAGCTGCTCACCGAGCGCTTCCTCGAGACGTGCGAGATCGTCGTCCAGGAGCGCGGCGACCGCGGCCGGCGCACCCTGGCCCAGTTCGTCGTCGAGCTGCGCTCGGTCATGCCGGCGCTCATCATCGGTTCGCTCCTCGCGGGGGCCGTGCAGGTGCTCGTGCCACGCAGCGCCCTGCTGGCGATCGGATCCGACCCCGCGCTGTCGATCGCCGCGATGATGGCGCTCGCGATCGTGGTCTCGCTCTGCTCGAACGTCGACGCGTTCTTCGCGTTGTGGTTCGCCTCGACCTTCACGCCCGGCTCGATCGTGGCCTTCCTCGTGGTGGGGCCGATCATCGACCTCAAGATGATGGCGCTGCTGCGCACGACCTTCTCGTCACGGGTCCTCGTGGGCATGACGGTGGTCGTCGTGCTCTTCGCCTTCACGCTCGGAACGGTGGTGAACCTCCTTGTCTAGAACGGGTGCTCTCGCCACGCGCTGGCTCGGGGTGGGCCTGACCGCGTGCCTGTCGATCACGACGATCACGCTGTGGGCGACCGGGCGGATGGCGCTGTACATCAACCCTGATTCGGCGTGGTTCGCCGTCGGCATGGCCTTCGTCGCGCTGATCGGCGCGATCGCCTCGTTCGCCCTGCCGCTCGGAGCCGAGGCCGATCACGGCCACGACCACGAGCACGGGCATTCCCCCGCCGCGGCCTCCGCCCGCCGCGAGGCGTTCGCTCACGCCGACCACGCGCACGCCGACCCGCTCGACGAGCACGATCACGTCGCGCACGACCACCTGGCGGCCCGCCCGCGCCTGACACCCGGTGGGATCGCCGCCTTCACCGGAGGCGTGTTGGCCTCGGGGGCGGTGATCGCCGTGCTGCTGACCCCCGCGGCCTCGCTGTCGACCGAGCTGGCGGTGTCGCGCGACGTGGGTGCGCCTCCGTTGTTCGCCGGCTCCGACGCGGTGACCCTGGCCGCCTCGGGCGACACCTCCACGTTCGGCATCGGCGACTGGTCGGCGGTGTTCGCGCACGCCACCAACCCCGAGACCTTCGACGGCAAGCCCGTCACCCTCACCGGGTTCATCACCCCGGCGAACGACGGCTCGAGCTTCGATCTCACCCGGCTCGTGATCACGCACTGCGTGATCGATGCGCAGACCGCGCGTCTGCCCATCGCCGCGACGACCGGTGCCCCCTCGACCGGCCAGTGGGTGACCGTCACCGGGACGGTGCGCTCGAGCGGAGACGGCAAGCTCGCGGTGCACGCCGATCAGGTCGCCGCGATCGACGAGCCCTCGGACCCGTATGAGTACTGACTCCCGTCGCGGCGGCGACTCCCGCCGTTCGCGCGCCCGCCGCCGGCGCGGGCGTGGATTCGCGATCGCGTTCGCGGCCGTCCTCGTCGGTCTCGTGGTCGTCGGCGGCCTCGGCGGAGTGGTCGCGGTGGCGCAGGGACCACGCGTCACGGACGTGCAGGTCGATCCCGCCGCGGCCGTCGCGGCATCCGGGTCGCGCGTGATCCTCACCACGACGCAGTCGCTGCAGAAGGTCGACCCCTCGCAGGTCGAGGTCGACCCGGCGACGCCGTTCACGGTCGACACTTCGGGGCGCAGCGTCGGCGTGCGTTTCACGCTGCCGTTGCGCGACGACACCGACTACCGCATCACCGTCAACGGGGTGAACGGCCTGGGCGCGGGTCCGGCCTCGACGCTCACCGAGACCTTCCGCACCCCTCCGCTGCAGGCCTACCTGATGCAGCGCGGCACTCCCGAGGGCGACACGATCTTCCGCACCGACCTGCAGGGTCAGGCGGGGCTCCCGGTGTTCGTGAACCCGCACATCGAGGACTTCCGCGCCACCGCCAACCACCTCGTCATCTCGGTGCGCGACGGTGACACCCCGCGCGTGATCGTGACCGACCCCGACGGCAAGAATCAGCGCGACATCGCCCTCCCCGGCCCCGGGTACGTGACCAATCTGCAGTCGGCCGACCGGGGGGAGCGCATCGGATTCACCTTCTCGGATGCCGACCTGGGCGCCGCCGGAGGTCGCGAGAGCCGCCTGTTCACGGCGTCGGCGGCCGACGACTCCCCGCCCGTCGAGGTGGGGCTGAACGGCGGCGACGTGCGCATCGCCGACTATCGCTTCGTGCCCGACACCGACAGCATGCTGGTGCTCACCTTCGACTCCCGCCTGCTCCTGACCGACGCGCAGGGCGGCAACGCCGCGCCCCTCGGCAGCGCCGTGTCGATCGACGGCATCGCCCGCGGTTCTTCGGTCGCGATCGTCGAGAGGCTCGAGGGCATCCGCGAGATCGATCTGACCGACGGCTCAGAGCAGGGGCTCGTCGAGCCCGTCGACCCGCCGGGGATGGCGGGACGGGCGACGCCGATGCCCGGGGCGGGGGCGGGGACGATCCGTTCGTTCGCCGACATCAGCTCCGACGGGGTCTCGCGATCGACGATCGTCTCGCACGTCGACACCGACGGCACCGTCCGCCAGCTGCTGAGCGTGCCGGGCTCCGACACCGTGCTGCAGACCTGCGTGTCGCCGAGCGGGCGCTACGCCGCGGTGCTGGTCGCGCCGCGCGCGGTCGACAACCCCTTCGACCGCTACCAGCTGCCCCTTCCGCAGCGCCTGCTCACCCACCTCGTCGAGGTCGACACCGGCCAGGAGATCGTCGCGCTGCAGGGCTTCGACCTGTCGTGGTGCCAGGTGCCCCCGCAGTGATGCGCCCCGCGACCCGCGCCGACCTCGTCGATCTGCCGGTCGAGGTCGCTCCCCGGCTGCTGGGCGCCCTGCTCGAGACCGAGGTCGGCGGAGAACGGGTCGTGGCCCGGCTCACCGAGGTCGAGGCGTACCACGGCCTCGGCACCGGAGAGCAGCCCGATCCGGGTTCGCACGCCCGCATGGGGCCGACGGCGCGCAACGCCACGATGTGGGGGGAGCCGGGGCACCTCTACGTCTACCTGAGTCACGGCATCCATTCGTGCGTGAACGTCGTGTGCGGCCCCGAGGGTGTCGCGGGCGGAGTCCTGCTGCGCGGCGGCGAGATCGTCGAGGGGGCAGACATCGCCGAGCGGCGGCGGCTCGAGCGCCGCGGGGCGGTGCGGGCGTCGCGGGATCTCGCTCGCGGTCCCGGACGATTCGGCGACGCGGTGGGTCTTCGGCATCCGATCCACGACGGCATCGACGCGGTCACCGGCGCGGAGCGGGCCGGGGCTCGAGCGCGGCTGCTCCTGCCCGAGGCGCCGCCGCCGGTCGTGGCGACGGGGCCGCGCGTGGGGGTCGCGGGTATCGCCGGCACCGACGCGTTCCCGTGGCGCTTCTGGATCGAGGGGGATGCCACGGTCTCGGCGTTCCGGTGGGGCCGGGGTGCGGCGGAGGCGGGTGGGGCGTGAGGGGGTTGAGCCCGTCGAAGCTCCCGCTCCCTCGACAGGCTCGGGGCCCTCGCGTTCGATGACCGGATCAGGTCAAGGCGACACGCCGTGCTAGACTGACCCCTTGTCTGCGCGCACTCCAGCACGCAGTTCGCATCCCTCCTCTCGATCCCGGCCTTCCGCCGTGCTCGAACGGGTGCAGACAAGGGATCTTGGGTGACACCGTCCGGTGTCACGGTACAGAAGGAGACATCACCATGGCAGCAGTGTGCCAGGTGACTGGAGCGGTTCCCGGCTTCGGTCACAACATCTCGCACTC
>Ga0308158_10002647_pt1 | contig 16594 bp, 14 predicted proteins | sample PhyBR2_FD_201038 | JGI IMG/M metagenome (GOLD analysis project Ga0308158, IMG submission 201038) | Phyllosphere microbial communities from UC Gill Tract Community Farm, Albany, California, United States - DLSLB.R2 | ecosystem: Host-associated > Plants > Phyllosphere > Unclassified | place: USA... | reverse complement strand
CGTGCGAGTCCGTTCCGAAGTACGCCCGCGTCGCGAGCGCGTCACCGGCGAGCACGGACATCCACCACGCGGAGGCGCCAGCGGCGGCAAGGGCGCCCAGAATCCGCACCCATCGCCACTTCACGGTCGCGGCGACGATGAGCAGCAGCGGCGGCCAGAGCAGATAGAACTGCTCTTCCACCGCGAGCGACCAGACGTTGCGGAACAGCTCGGGCTCGGCAGCCGCGAAGTAGTCCGAGCCGTCGGCGAGCGCGAGCCAGTTGTAGCTGAAGGTCGCCGCCCCCAGCAGCTGCCGTCCGATGCCGACGAGCACATCGCCGCCGATCATCCACGCGGCGGTCGCACTCACGCCGAGCATCAGGAACAGCGCCGGCAGCAGCCGCCGAGCCCGCCGACGCCAGAAGTCGAGCAGACGATGACGCCCCGGCGACCGCGACTCCCGCAGCAGCAGCGACGTGATGAGAAACCCGCTGACGACGAAGAACACGTCCACGCCGACGAGCCCCGAACGCAACCCGAGGCCGGGGAACAGATGGTACGCGAGCACCAGTACGACGGCGATCGCCCGGAGTCCGTCGAGTCCCGCGTAACGGGGCCGGGGCGCAGAGGAATCAGTCATCGAGAGGAGAGGGGAGAGTGAATCGACCGTCCAGTTTAGGCACGCACCCTCACACAGAGCTGGAAGCCCTCCGCGCGCCCTGCCGCCGCCGTGGCCCGGCCTTCGTAATCTGAATGTGCCGCGCCTCAGCGCGACGACCCGCGCCCCACAGCGCAACGACGCGTACTAAGGAGACTTCCCATGGCTTCCTCCCGAGAATCACGCAGAGGCGCGGACGCCCTCGTGCAGGACCCGGCGCTGCCGCCGGTAGCCGTTCCCGAGGCCGAGCTCCAGCGCGAATCCAGGATGACGCTGCCGAAGATCGTGCTCTGGGCGGCGATCGCGCTGCTCGGCGCCGTGGCCTGGACGATGCTCGCCATCGTGCGGGGTGAGACCGTCAACGCCATCTGGTTCGTGTTCGCTGCCGTCTGCACCTACCTCATCGGCTACCGGTTCTACTCGAAGGTCATCGAGCGCTACATCACCCGCCCCGATGATCGTCGCGCGACGCCGGCCGAGACCAAGCAGGACGGCAAGGACTACGTCCCCACCGATCGCCGGGTGCTCTATGGCCACCACTTCGCCGCGATCGCCGGAGCCGGCCCCCTCGTCGGCCCCGTTCTCGCGGCGCAGATGGGCTTCCTGCCCGGCACGATCTGGATCATCGTGGGCGTCGTGCTGGCCGGCGCGGTGCAGGACTACACGGTGCTGTTCTTCTCGATGCGCCGCGGCGGACGCTCGATCGGCCAGATGGCGCGCGACGTGCTCGGCAAGGTGGGCGGAACGGCGGCGATCATCGCCTCGCTGCTCATCATGATCATCATCGTCGCGATCCTCGCGCTCGTCGTGGTCAACGCTCTCGGTGAGAGCCCCTGGGGCGTGTTCAGCGTCGCGATGACCATCCCGATCGCCCTCTTCATGGGTCTGTACCTGCGGTTCCTGCGCCCCGGACGCATCACCGAGGTCTCGCTGATCGGCTTCGTGCTGCTGATCGCGGCGATCGCCGGAGGCGGGGCCGTCGCCGCGACCGAGTGGGGCCAGGCCATCTTCCACCTCGACCGAACCACCATCGCCTGGGCCATCATCGTCTACGGCTTCATCGCCGCCGTGCTGCCGGTCTGGCTGCTGCTCGCACCCCGTGACTACCTGTCGACCTTCATGAAGATCGGCGTGATCGTCATGCTCGCCGGTGCCATCGTGCTGGTGCGCCCCGAGATCGAGGTGCCGGCCTTCACCGAATTCGCCGAGACGGGCCTGGGGCCGGTGTTCTCGGGAACCCTCTTCCCCTTCCTGTTCGTCACGATCGCCTGCGGGGCGCTCTCGGGCTTCCACGCCCTGATCTCGTCCGGCACGACCCCCAAGCTCGTCGAGAAGGAGCGCCAGACGCGCTTCATCGGCTACGGCGGAATGCTGATGGAGTCGTTCGTCGCGATCATGGCTCTCGTCGCGGCGATCTCGATCGACCAGGGCATCTACTTCGCGATGAACTCACCCGCCGCCCTCACCGGCGGCAGGGTAGAGGGGGCCGTGGCCTTCGTCAACTCGCTCGGCCTCACCGGCGTCAACCTCACCCCTGACATGCTCACGAGCACGGCGGCGGCGGTGGGCGAAGAGACCGTCGTCTCGCGTACCGGCGGCGCTCCCACGCTCGCGCTGGGGCTCGCGCACATCATGCAGCAGATCGGCGGCGGCACGGCCATGATGGGGTTCTGGTACCACTTCGCCATCATGTTCGAGGCGCTGTTCATCCTCACCGCCGTCGACGCAGGAACCCGAGTCGCACGCTTCATGCTGCAGGACTCGATCGGCGCCTGGATGCCGAAGTTCCGCGACATCAGCTGGCGCCCGGGGGTGTGGATCTGCACGGGCATCATGGTCGCCGGCTGGGGGTACATCCTCATCCTCGGTGTGACCGACCCGCTCGGCGGCATCAACACCTTCTTCCCGCTGTTCGGCATCGCCAACCAGCTGCTCGCGGCGATCGCGCTCGCCGTGGTCTTCGCCATCGTCGCCAAGCGGGGGCCGAGCTACGTGCGCTGGCTGTGGATCATTGCGTTGCCGCTCGCCTTCACCGCGGTCATCACGATCACCGCCTCCATGTACAAGATCTTCTCGCCGGTGCCGGCGATCGGATACTGGGCCAACAACGCGAAGTACCGTGCGGCGCAGGCGGCCGGCGACGGCAGCCTCGGCGAGCCCGAGGTCGTCGAGGCGGTGATCCGCAACACGGCCGTGCAGGGAACCCTGTCGATCGTGTTCGTCGTGCTGACGATCGTCGTGATCGCCGTCGCGATCATCTCGGCGGTGAACTCCATCCGCAGAGGCGTCACGGACGACGGTGAGGATGAGCCGGTTCCGTCGCGCATCTACGCGCCGTCGGGCCTCATCGCCAGCAAGGCCGAACGTGCCCTGGAGGCGCAGTGGCAGGAGCACGATGCCGCCACCGGCACCGTGCGCAGCAGGGGCGCACACTGATGAGCACCGCGCAGCACGGCCTGCGCTCCGCACCCGGCGTCGTGTGGAACCGGATGCGGAGGGCGGCCTCTGGCATCCGGTGGTACCTCACCACCCTGATGGGCGACCGCGCGTACGAGACCTACCTCGCGCATCAGCGAGCCCACCACCCGGATGCCCCGGTGCCGACTGAACGCCAGTTCTGGCGCGACCGCATGCGCGAGCAGGACCGCAACCCCGGCGCGCGCTGCTGCTGACGCGCGAGCACAGGTCGCCCCCTCCTGCCCCGGCGGGAGGGGGCGACCCGTTTAGGCTGGACGGGTGCGCATCCGTCTCGACATCGCCTATGACGGCACTCATTTCCGTGGCTGGGCGAAGCAGCCGGGCCTGCGCACGGTGCAGGGCACGATCGAGGCGGCACTCGCGCGCATCGTCGGATCCGAGGCACAGCTGGTGGTCGCCGGAAGGACGGATGCCGGTGTGCACGCGGCCGATCAGGTGGCGCACGTCGATCTGGATGAGAGCCAGTGGGCTCGGGTGCAGACGCGTCATGGCCATGCCGCCGCAGATCCGGCGGGGTCGCTGGCCCGCCGCATCCGAGGTGTGCTCGGCAGCTACCCCGATGTGACGGTCACCCGCACCAGCGTCGCGCCCGACGGGTTCGACGCGCGCTTCTCCGCAGTCTGGCGCCGGTACACCTACCGGCTGGCCGACGCGACGGTCGGCTACGACCCGATGCGCCGGAACGACACGACGACGATCCCCGCGGCTCTCGATGGCGATCGGATGGATGCCGCGGCCCAGACCCTCATCGGGCTGCACGACTTCGCCGCGTACTGCAAGCCTCGCGAAGAGGCGACGACGATCCGCACCCTGCTCGACTACCGATGGACGCGCGATCACGACGGCGTTCTCGTCGCTGACGTGAAGGCAGACGCCTTCTGCCACAGCATGGTGCGCGCGCTGGTCGGCGCATGCGCCGCGGTGGGGGAGGGCAGGCTCGAGGTCGCCGACGTCGCGCGACTGCGCGACGAGCTCACCCGCACGAGTGCGTTCAAGGTGCTACCGGCCAGGGGCCTCACCCTCGCCGAGGTCGGGTACCCGGCCGACGAGCTCCTGGCGTCTCGCGCCGAGCAGACCCGTGCGCGTCGCGATCGAGACGGCGAGGACGGGCGAGAGCCTGACGATGCGTGAGCCCCGCCGGCTGCCCGCTCCCGTCGCTCCGCAGTCCGATCGCACCCCGCGCATACGCGAGCTCGATTCGCGTGGCCTGCAGGTGACCCATGCCCTCGGCGTCACCGCAATCAGCATGAGCGTGACGCTCGTGGCCACGTTCCTGGCGGTCGTGGTGGTGGGCATCGTGAATCTCGAACTCGACGGCTTCGGCGAGATGTTCGGGCTCGCCCGTGACCTCGACGACCTGCTGCGCGCCATGTTCGTCCCGATGCTCATCGTGGGTGCAGCGCTGCTGGTCATCGGCCCCGTGGTGTTCGTCGCGCGCCGAGCGGCAGCGTTCACCGCGGCGAGCATGTTCGCCGCTCAGCATCCGGCCGACGCGCCGCCCCGTGACGTGCGCGATCGGTTGTGCAGCACCACGCCGGGCGGATCACTCGAGACCGCAGGAGTCGTGGGCGTCATGGCGTTCGGATTCCTGTTCCTGGTCGGCCTCATGTTCACGATCGGCTCGATGGTCGAGGACCCCGAGCGGGTGCAGGGCAGCGTGGCCTTCATGGTGTGCGCCGCCGCCGCGGCGCTGCTCAGCGTGGCCGCGATCGTGTTCGGCAGACGGCGCGAGCCCGCCCAGAAGCAGCGCGCCGAGGTGCTCCACGGGCAGTGGAAGGCGACGGCCAGGCGGGCCACGAAGGCCGAGAACCGTCGACGGCGCACGTTCCCGCGCGGCGAGATCCCCCACATCCTCCGTGGCGGGAGCCTCTGGTGGCTGTACGGCATCCTGTATCTCGCGGTCTGCCTCGGCATGATCGTGTTCATCGCCGGCGTGCTGCTGCGCCAGCCCTGCCGATCCTGCGAGCCGCGCGTGCTCGACGCGTTCGGAGAGGGGGCGATCGACGTGTTCAGCGGTACCGGCGGCGCGCTTCTGATCGCGAGCGGGGTGGGCAGCACGGTGCTCTGGCTGCTGCTCGCGGCGTTCGCCTTCGCCCGTGAAGAGACGCTGCGCACCTGGCTGACCCGTGCCGGCGGCGTGCGTCTGGCGCGTGAGTCGCGCCGAGAGATGCTCGGCGTGCCCTCGGCCACGACGATGCTCGCGGCGCTGCTCGCGGGTATCTCGAGCATCGTGCTGTCCGTCAGCGGAGGGGCGATCGCGGTCGACTGGCCGAACCTCGACCCGCTTCTGGCGTGGCTGACGGGTGGCTCGCTGGCCCTCGCCGCACTGGTGTTCGGCATGATCGGACATCGCCGCGAGGCGCGGCTGCGGATGCTGGTGCGCGACGCCCTGATGCCAGGAGACATCACGGGCCGCGAGGACGAGGACGCGTACTGACCGATTGCACGCGCGATTTCAACCCCGTCGCGTGCTCAGTGTGCGGCGGTAACGTGTGGGCCATGAGAGTCATCTCGTACAACCTTCGCAAGCACCGTGCCGCAACAGAGCTGGCCGGACTGGTCGCGGCGCACGACCCCGACATCCTCTGCCTGCAGGAGTGCGATACGACAGCGCTCTCGGATGCCATCGGCGGGCTGTCCCTGGTGCACACGACCAGCGGCAACAGGCTCGGGCTCGCGATGTACCTGCGCCGCAATCAGTTCACGGTCGAGCAGGTGCGGACGATCGGGCTGAAGAAGTCGCTGCACGACCGGGTGCTGAAGCCGGCGCACGAGCGCGTTCTCGGGGCGCGCCTGCGCGACATCGACACCGGTCGCGGGCTGATCGTCGCCTCGTTCCATGCGGCGCCGCTCACCGCGTTGAACTCTCTGCGTCGCAACCAGATCAGGGCGGGGCTGGACGCCTTGCAGGCACTCGGGCCGGGGATGCCCGTGCTCATGGTCGGTGACTACAACTACCCCGTGTTCAAAGAGAGCCTCGGCCAGACCGTGCGCGATCACGGGTACACGCTGACCCTGAGCGACGACCGCACCTATACGCGGTACCGCGTGTTCAAGGGGCACTACGACTTCGCCACGTCGGTCGGCTTCGACATCTCGAAGATCACGACGCTTCCGCAGGCCACGAGCGACCACCGGCCGATCCTCATCACAGCCGAGGCGGCGTAGCTCTCAGCTCTCGCGCTCGATCAGCCCCTGCGCCTCCAGGGCGACGAGGAAGGCATCGAGGCCGCCCTCGCCGAAGTCGACGGTCATCTCGAGCTCATCGATCTCGTGCTCGATCGCCGAGGCGTCGGTGAAGCCGTCGGTCAGCAGCGACCACACGAGCCAGGCCGAGCCGGCGAGCTCGAACAGCTCAGCCGTGTCGAGTCTGGCGATCCAGACGACGTGGTCGTGCCGCCCGCCGTCCTCGGCGTCGACCCACGCGAGCTCAGGGCTGATCCGATACGGCTGCCGGCTCACGACGACCGTCCGAAGCGCCGGAACAGGTGCGACACGACCGACCGCACAGCGTGCGCCGTGCGCGTCACCTGTTCGCGAGCGACGTCACCGCGTGATGGTTCCCGCTCGAGACGCAGACGCAGGTGGGTGCGGTTCACCCGCATCGCCTGGCGCAGCACCGACAGCTTCGCGCCGAACGTCGACGCGCTGCGCAGACGAGCCTGCCATTCGTCGAGTCGGTCTCCTTCGGGGGCGGACCAGTAGGCCCAGAGAGCGTGATCGGGTGCATCCGAATGGGCGTCCAGCTCGCCGATCCCGGCGGCGAAAGCCGTCTCGGCCTGCAGCTCGGCTGCCAGCGCGCGCACGGCGTCGCGGTGATCGTCTGGGCAGAGTGCCCACGCATCAGCGGGCTCGAGACCGTGCGATCGAGCCGAATGCAGCGCCTGCATCAGCACCTGGGCCGGCAACGACAGCACGGTGCAGTGCCGGTTGCCGATGGGCAGGGTCATGCGCGAACCCCAGAGACGCTCGAACACCGCATCGGGAGCTGCGAGGGGCCCTGGAACGGCGCGATGGATATCGGCATAGGTCCACGACGGATGGATGAAGTTGGCGGCATGGCCGAACGGCGACCCCTCGTCGAAGTCGGTGAACAGCTCCCAGCCGTCTTCCTGCATTCCCGCGATGAACGCCGCGAGATGCGCGGGGCGCACCAGCAGGTCGGCGTCGGTGGAGTCGTGCCTTCCCCTGCGCAGCGACTGCAGGGTCGAGGGCCCCTTGATGTGCAGCACGTCCGCACCCACCCGATCGGCGGTGCGCTGCAGGGCCGCGTGCGTCACGTGCGTGAGGGCCCAGACAGGAACCTCGGGCGCAAGCATGCCTTTACTCTAGAGGTGACCTGAGGGGAGGCGCCGTGTCGGCGACCGAGCATGATTCGCAGCTGGCGCTGAGCCTGTTCGGCGAACGCTGGCTGGTCGATCTCTCGGCTTTCTCCGACCCGGCTCCCTATGTCGAGCGTCTGCGGCACCTGTGGGCTCGCAACGTCATCGAGACGGCCGGCCACGACGTCGTGTTCCGCCCGCTTCCCGCGGGCGCAGACCGTGATGACCACGACGGAGTCGTGACGGCGTTCATCGCCGAACGCGATGACGGAGCGTTCCCCTACGCGTTCTCCCGAGCGATGACCCAGGCCGTGATCTCGCGTCTAGCGGGGTCGGGACTGCTGCTGCACGCCGCCGGACTCACGTCGCCCGACGGGGGTCGGGGCGTTGTGCTCGTCGCGTCGTCCGGTACCGGGAAGAGCACGGCCGCGCGCACCCTGGGGCGGCACTTCGGCTATCTCAGCGATGAGCTGATGCGAATTGATGCCGAGCATCGGATGCAGGGGCTCACCAAGCCTCTGTCGATCATCGTCCCCGATTTCCCCGGTGGCAAAGACGAATCGTCCCCTGACGATCTCGCTCTTGTCGGGGCGCCGAGGGAGGCGCCCGCGCTCGCCGCGGTGGTCTGTCTGGCGCGGAGCACGGATGCCGTCGATGCAGTGCTCGAGCCGATCAGCGTGCACGAGTTCATCGCCGAGGTCCTTCCGCAGTCGTCGTCGATCTGGCGGGGTGAACGGCCGCTGCACCACCTCGTCGAGGCCGGGGTGCTCGGAGGAGGCCCGTACCGTCTGCGCTATTCGGAGATCGACGAGGCCGAAGAGCTCATCGCGTCGCTCCTGAGCCGGGATGCAGGTGCGGTGAAGACCCACGAATGGGTCGGCCATCTGCCTGATGAAGAGTGGCGCTGGACGACAGATGCATCGGTCGCGTCACTGCCCGAGATGCTGTCGGACGATTTTTCGGTGACTCGGATGCCCTGGACCGACGCCATCGAATCGGAAGGTGAGATCTCGGTGCTCGCAGGTGCGGAGTTCTCGCGAATCGCGGGGATCGCGGCGCCCATCTGGCTCGCGTGCTCGCGCCCGCACACGGTGGGCGAAATCGGCGAGATGCTCGAGCAGGAGTTCGGGCCGCACCCCGAGGCGCTGGAGCTGATGCGCACGGCGCTGGCTGAGCTCGTGTCGCGGCGGCTCGTGCGCCTCGAAAAGGGGTCAGCGTAGCGGACGACCCCGGACCGGCTCCGGGTCGTCCGGCGTACATTGTCTGAGCGCGCGCCGGTCCCGTCTGCGCGCTCTCTGAACCCTAGGAGTACCCGGTGTCGGTGCATGCCATCGATCACGTCACCCTCGCGGCCAACAACGGCGCGATCGGCGGTGGCGAGGTCATGCTTCTGCGAATCGCAGAAGCCCTGCGAGAGCTGTCGGTTCCAGTGACCGTCGTCGCTCCGGCGACGCCTGGAGGCATCGCCGACGCGGCGAGGCAGGCTGGCTTCGAGACCGTCCAGCTGCACGCGAAGAACCGGCTGTCATGGATGTGGCAGCTGCGCAGGTGGGATGCGCGCCACCGCAAGGGGATGCTGTGGTGCAACGGCCTGGTGCCCGCGACCGCCACATGGGGTCATCGCACGCGCATCGTGCACCTGCATCAGCACCCTGATGGCCTCCACCGTGTGCTGAGTGCACTGTCACGCGTCGGCGCGGTCGCGACGCTCGTCCCGTCGGCTCACATGCTGCGCTCAGTGCCGGGCGCACGCGTGATGCCGAACTGGACGGCGTTCATGCCGCGCAGCGAGCGCAGCCCTCGGTCCGACGATCCCTTCACGATCGGGTTCCTCGGCCGTCTCGCGCCCGACAAGGGCGTGCATGTGCTGGCTCAAGCGATGCGGCTGCTCGACGAGCAGGACCCCGGCCGGTACCGCCTGGCGCTCGCCGGCGAGCCCGTGTTCGTCGCGCGATCGAAGATCGCGCAGGTCGAGGAAGCGCTCGCGGCGATCGACGAACTCGTCGACAGGGTCGGCTGGGTGCAGCCTGCGGAATTCTTCGACACGATCGACCTGCTCGTGGTTCCGTCGCTGGCGGATGAGTCATTCGGTCTTGTGGCTGCCGAGGCCATGTCGGCGCAGGTGCCCCTTCTCGTCAGCGATGCCGGTGCACTGCCCGAGGTCGTCGGTGGTGACGACGCTGTCACTCCCAAGGGTGACGCGGCTGCACTTGCACAGAGGATCGCTGCCTTCGTCGGCGGAGCGCATGTCCCTGGTATCGACTCACGCTATCGACGGTGGACCAAGAACTACTCGCCCGACGCAGGTGTCGAGCGTGTGCGGTCCCTCTTGGAGGCTTTGGTCGATTGAGCCGTTGTCCCGCGCCGACGGGAAGGACGTCCACATTGCAAGAGGATGGATTGCAGGCGATGACACACGAATGTGCCGTGCTGGAGACGAGCGAGAGCACGCTGTCGCGTGACCGGGTCGAGGTCTCGGTGATCATCTGCGTGCACAATGGCGCCTCAACGATCCTGCGGCAGCTGGAAGCGCTCGATCGGCAGGTAGGAGCACCTGTATTCGAAATCATCATCGTCGACAACCTGTCGACCGATGACACTCGGGCAACCGTCGAGCGCTGGATGCGCGATCGATCCGAACTCGCTCCCGCGGCGAAGGTGATCGGAGCGATGGAGAAGGCACACATTCCGTACGCGCGCAACCGGGGGGCGCTCGCGTCGACGGGGCGAATCATGGCTTTCTGCGATGCAGATGACGTCGTGAGTTCGTATTGGGTATCGGCCATATCGGGGTGTCTGGACCGGCCAGGTATCGTCGGCGGAAAACTGGAAGCCGTCACGCGTGCCGGAGTGCCTGTGCCTTCAGTGTTCGCGAACGGTCTCACCGAAACTCACTACCTTCCGCATGCGGGAAATTCGAATCTGGCGATATCGAGAGACTGCTTCATCGCACTCGGCGGCTATGACGAGTCGCTCCCGCGATATGGATACGAGGACGTCGATATCTCGTGGCGAGCTCAGGAACGAGGCTTTCCCATCGGATACTGCGAGGATGCGGTTGTTCGCTTCTCGCTGTCGCCGCGGCGGATAGCGGTCCGCAAGCAGTTCCTCCTCGCAAAGGGTCGTGTCCTTATAGCTCAAAGACATCCCCACGCGTATGAGCCCTTCACGCTTGCATCATGCCTCAGGACGCTGCTTTCACGCGTTGGCCTTCTTCCGTACAGGCTGATTCGGCCGGGTGGGCATCGTCGCAGCCGTCACGTGGCATGGGCCATTAACGCTGTGGGTCATCTTGCGGGATATCGGAGCTACGTAGCGCGCAGGGTGAGCCCGACGCCGATTCTCATCCCGTCGCAGGAACTCGGCTGACGATGGCGACAAATTTCTCAATGCAACTCGAATCTTCAGGTTGCATCGAAACGGGGGTATGACCACACAATGACAATTATCGACTTCGTCATCCTGTCTCGACGTGGGTGGCGCGTGCTTATAGCGGCTTTGCTGATCGGCCTTGCCGCCGGGGCCGCCTACACTTTCGTCACGCCGAAGACATATACGGCGAGCGCGAATGGATTCATCTCGACCGCCGGTGCGGCGGTGATCGCTGGATCTGATGAGGCTGTGCAGGCGGCCGCAGCGTACCTCCCCCTGATCAACAGCACACAGGTGCGCGCCGAGATCGCTGCAGCCGAGAAAATGGATCCGACGCAGCTCAACGGCGCGCTGACCGCCCGTCTCGTTGAGTCCGGCAGCACGATGATCGAGGTCACGGCGTCCGCAGACGATCCAGAAGCGGCCGCGCGGCTGGCGAACGGTGCGCTCGAAGCTCTGGCGAAGGTCGTCGCCGACGTGGAGGAAGCCGGCGGTTCGAAGACGCGGGCGTTGGCGGTCATACCGATGGGTAATGCTTCCGTTCCGTCGTCGCCGAGCTCCCCGAGCATCAAACTCTCCGTCGTGGTGGGAGCAGCGGTAGGCATCGCAGGCGGATACGCGTTCCTCTTGCTTCGCCGTGCGCTGGATGTTCGAGTGCGTACACACACTGATATGAGCGAGCTCATGGGCACGGGCGTGTTGGGACGCGTTCCCAAGCTGGGGAAGAAGGGCACTGCGCTCGCAGACTCCCGCGTCGCCAACATCGCGAACGAGTCCTTTCGCCAGATTCGCACAGGATTGCGCTTCTCCAACGTCGACACCGAGGTGCGCACCGTGATGATCACCAGCGCCAACCAAGGTGAGGGCAAATCGACTGTTGCAGCCTCGCTGGCAGAGGTGTTCGCCGCTGCGGGTCAACGCACGATCATCGTCGATGCGGACATGCGGCGTCCGAAGGTCGCACGCAACTTCAAGGTCGATGGTTCAGTCGGGCTCAGTGGCGTGCTCAGCGGGCAGGTGTCCGTGACGAACGCGGTGCAGGCGACGGGCGATCTGAACCTGTTCGTGCTTCCGGCGGGGGCGGTGCCGCCGAATCCATCTGAGATGCTGGGCTCGGTGGCACTCAAGAATCTGCTGGCTGAGCTGAGTCGCGACTTCTTCGTCATCATCGATGCTCCGCCCGTGCTGCCCGTCACCGACGCCTCCATCATCAGCACCATGGTCGACGGAGTCGTCTACGTGACGGCCACCGGTGCCACGCGCAAGGCTGCGGTCGTAGCAGCACGGGCGCAGCTGGAACAGGTCGGCGCGCGGGTTCTCGGTGTCGTCCTCAATTTCGTCTCGCTGAAGGACGAGGGCGGCTACGGATACGGCTATGGCTACTACCGTCAGAACCGCAGCTACTACCTGACGCCCGAGAAGCCGAAGGAGATGAAGAAGAAGAGGATGTCACGCGAACAGCCGGTGGGACCGATTCGACGGTCGCCGGCAGCCACCGCTTCGGGTGCGTCGGAGCCGGCCGCCATGGGATCCGTCCCCGCGTCGAAGTCCGAGGCCGCTCCGTTGAGGAGGCGTTCGCGCGCATGAGCAGCGGCAGCCCGGATGCTCCCGCTGGGGATGGCGAGCAGCGGGCCGATCACATCACTGGTGTGTCTGTGGTGATCCCTCACTACGGCAGCCCCGCACCTGCGCAGGCGCTCATCGCTCAGCTGTTCGAGCAGCATGATCTGAAGGTTCCACTCGAGGTCATCGTGAGCGACGACCTCTCGCCAGACCCGTTTCCCGACACTGCCGGCGTCACAGTCGTGCGCCGCGACATGAATGGCGGGTTCGGGGCGGCAATCAATTCCGGAGCAGCCGTAGGTCGGCACTCTCATCTGCTGATCCTGAACAGCGATCTGGAGGTGGACCGCGACTTCGTCGGCCACCTGATCCGCTCCGCTGCGCCCTGGCAGCCGGCGGTCTGCGCGCCGATGCTCGTCGGCACCGATGGCGAGACGCAGTGGGCCGGTCGTCACTTTCCCCGGCACCGTCACCACATCGTCGAGTGGCTCACGCCGCTCGCGCGGTTCCGGCCCCGGCTGCACGAGGCTGTCGGGCACGACACTCGGTGCGCACCGGGGGCGACTGTACCGGTCGACTGGCTGGTCGGGGCTGCGCTCCTCGTGCCCCGATCGGAGTTCGAGGCCGTAGGCGGCTTCGACGAGCAGTACTTCATGAACTCCGAGGAGGTCGACCTTCAGCGACAGCTGCGGGAGCGCCGCATCCCCTCCGTCTTCCTCGGCGACGTGCACGTCCGACATGAGGGCGGCGGGTCTTCCGCGAACGACAAGCGCGTGCGCTGGGTCACTCAGTCTCGTATCAGGTACGCACGAAAATGGAATGAGCACCCGACGGCGCTGCGGCTGGGCCTAGGCGCCGCCAGCCTGGTCAACCTCGTCTTCAACGCCGGGCGCCGGCTCGCCGGCCGCCGGGTTCATCCGCTCCAGACGTTCAGGAGAGAGCTGAGCAGCATCAGTGCGGCAGGACCCGACCGATGAGGATCCTTCTCGTCAGCCCGGCCTTCCACGGATACTGGCATGCCATCGCTAGCGCGCTCGTCGAGCTCGGCCATGACGTGACAGCTCACCGTTATGACGCCCCGAACCTCCGAGGGCGCATCGCGAACGCCATCGCACAGCGCGTGCACGGCGAGATGGCCCGGCGGGCGGCCGAGTCTGCTTCCGAACTCGCGGTCACCGCCCTTCTCCGCTCGGCGCCCGACGCGGTGCTGATCGTCAAAGGAGATGCGCTGACCTCCATCTGGTGGGACGCGCTGGCGCGTTCCCGCGCGCGGTCGGCGGTGTGGCTCTATGACGAGCTCGAACGCATGCACTACGACGTGCAGACCCTGCAGTCGCTGGAGACGGTGATGAGCTACAGCCCGAGCGACGTGAGCACCCTGCGGAGCTGGGGGATCTCTGCCGCTTATCTTCCCGACGGATTCGATTCGCTCACTCCGTACACATCTCGAGGGTCCAGTCGTGTGTCGTTCATCGGCGCCCGTTATCCCGAGCGCGAGCGCCTGCTGCGGATGCTGTCCGCCGGCGGCGAGGACGTGGAGGCGTACGGACGGGAATGGTCACGCCATCCGTGGGATGTGATCCGCACCCGTCGCTGGGCGGGGTCCGGAGTGCGCGCTCATCGAGACCTTACCCGTGCCGACTACTACGGCGTCATGGCGGGGAGTGTGGCGACCCTCAACATCCACGGCGCAGGGCACGACGGATTGAGCATGCGGACATTCGAGGCGCCTGGTGTCGGGGGTTTGCAGCTGATTGACCGCCCGGAGGTCAGGGCCCACTACGACGTGGGAAAGGAGACGCTGGTCTTCACCAGCGACGACGAGCTGCTTGACCATCTGGCTCGTGTCCGGCGCGATCCGAACTGGGCGGAGGGGATCCGGGTGGCCGGCCGAGCGAGGACTCTCGCGGAGCACACCCTGGTGCATCGGATGCGCGAGGTGGCCGCCTCATGGGGTTGAGGTTCCCGTCTGATCTCGCGGCATGGCAGCGGTGGCAGCACAGACAGCACATCTTGAGGCGTCTGCGAGATGTCGCCCGAAGACCATCCCCGGTCACGATGCATCTGCATGTGCGCGGCACCGAACCCGCCGTTCTGTTCGCGCTCGATGCGACCACGCCCACAGCGCTGGCATCCGTCATCGAACCCCTGGCGCATCTCGGCGACGCGCCGGTGGCGGTTCTGGCGCCACAAGATGTCGCATCTCGCCTGCCCGGCGACTGGACAGTGCTCCCTCTTGACTCCTTGACGACCGTTCCCGGGCCTCTCCGTGGCGTGCGGGCCGTCGTCTCGGCAGGGCATTTCCTCGCGGCGGGGTTCGCGGCGCACGTGTGGGCGGAGGCGCTGGGCGCTCGCTATTTCGTCGTGCAGCACGGACTGCTGACGCCGTTCATGGCGCCGCTCGCGCCTCGCGCTCATCTGCTCGCCTTCTCCGACAGGGACGCCGACTTCTGGCGCTCGAACCGGACGGATGTCACCGCCCACGTGGTCGGCAGCCAACTTCTGTGGAGCGCGGCGAAGAGGGGGCGGGAACGGCCGCCGGTCTCGGCGGCAGATGGGCCGGTTTTCCTCGGGCAGCTGCACGGTGCTGAGCTGCCGCGGAGGATCAGCGGAGGCACAGCGCAGAGGTTCTGCTTACAGACGGGAGCCGAGTACCGACCGCACCCGGCAGAGCTCGACTGTCTTTCGAAGCTGCAGCACTCGATGTGGCGACGGCGCGGCGTCCGGTTCGCGAAGCCCGGAGCCCTGCTGGATGAGCGCCGCCCGGTCGTGTCCATTTTTTCGACGGGTGTTCTCGAAGCGGCGGCGGCGGGCGTCCCTTCGTGGGTGACATGCGAGCGACCCCCGATGTGGGTAAGGGAGTTCTGGGACAGGTACGAGCTGTCGATGTGGGGTGATCGACCGACTTCGCCCCCGATTCTCGGGAGTATCGAGCCTGCGCGAGCGATAGCGCAGCACGTCGGGACGGTCCTCGGGCACCAGCTCTGAGGAGCAGCCGGAGCGCAGAGTGGAACAATCGACGCGGCGCTCGCTGGGACGAGCTGCGATTCGGGATGTCACGGCGTCCGCCTCGGCACTGCCGGGGGAACGATCGGCGTGCGGAGCTGGGGCTCGCACGCCACAGGGGAGTAGCAAATGATCATCGAGCGTGACCTCACGCCCTACATCGTCTTCGCAGAGGATCCGGTGCTGACCGGACTCGGCAAGATCAACGCGAACAAGCAGCGCATCGTGTTCGTCGTCGACGCACATGGGGTCCTTCAGGGGTCGCTGTCGGATGGTGACTTCCGCCGGTGGATCATCGCGAATCCGACCGCATCGCTGGATGTCTCGTGCGTGACGGTCGCGAATGCCGACGTGCACTCTGCGCCTGAGGACTCCGCCATCGCGGACATCGCTCCGCTGATGGGGCAGAGCGGCGTGCATCACGTGCCGCTGGTCGATGAGCGCGGGCATCTTGTCGCCATCGCGCTCGACAATGCGGCATCGATCCGCATCGCTCAGCAAGAGATCGGACCGGGCCATCCTGCGTTCGTCATCGCCGAGGTCGGCAACAATCACAACGGATCCGTCGACCTCGCCAAGAGGCTCGTCGATCTCGCGGTCGAAGCAGACGCCGATGCTGTGAAGTTCCAGCTGCGCGATATGGATGCGCTCTATCGTCAACGCGGCGCGGCAACCGGAGGAGAGGATCTCGGCGTCCAGTACACGCTCGATCTGCTGCGGAGGTTCTCGCTGCCGGCAGAGAAGCTCTTCGAGGTCTTCGATCACGCGCGGGATGCGGGCATCGACGTGATGTGCACTCCCTGGGACGCCCCGAGTGTCGCCGCGCTCGCCGATTACGGCATCCCGGCGCTGAAGATCTCTTCTGCCGACCTCACGAACCACGAGCTGATCTCCACCGCCGCGGGGCAGGGGATGCCTCTCGTTCTGAGCACCGGAATGTCGCGTGAGGCGGAGATCATCGAGACGGTCTCGCTGCTTCGAGGTCAGGGAGCGCCGTTCGCGCTGCTCCACTGCCAGTCGACCTACCCGGCGCCCTACAAAGACCTGAACCTCGCCTACATGGACCGCTTGGCCGAGATCGGTCAGAGCGTTGTCGGGTACTCCGGTCACGAACGTGGCTGGCATGTTCCGGTGGCTGCGGTTGCGCGGGGTGCCCACATCATCGAGAAGCACTTCACTGTCGACAGGACGATGGAGGGCAACGATCACACGGTGT
>Ga0308158_10002645_pt1 | contig 16600 bp, 26 predicted proteins | sample PhyBR2_FD_201038 | JGI IMG/M metagenome (GOLD analysis project Ga0308158, IMG submission 201038) | Phyllosphere microbial communities from UC Gill Tract Community Farm, Albany, California, United States - DLSLB.R2 | ecosystem: Host-associated > Plants > Phyllosphere > Unclassified | place: USA... | reverse complement strand
GATGCTTTTTTAGTTGACACGCGATGCTATTTTCGGTGTCGGGACATGCCGTCCCCAAACCAAATAGAAAATCGGTCCAAGATAATTAACGAGAAAAATCAGGATGCCCCAAAGCCATTTGGGACCGCGTGTCTTCGGACGTTTCCATAAGTCGCGATAAGCCGTGACCATTAAAAAGAATCCAAGCATGTGGACGATATTGTTGAACCACTTTCGGTTGATTAAATCCAAACCAGTTACCTCCTGAGCCATGATTAGCTGACGAACAGTCGGTCATGAAAATTTTTTAAAATCAACCGATCCTGTTCAATCGTAAAGCCGTAACGGGTAAAGCATTCGGCAGAGACGCGTCCACCGTAAGAAATGGCGGTAAAGTCTCCGCTGACCCGGTAATGGGTATATTTATGTTGAATATCATGAATTAGCGATTCGAGCAGTAAACCACGTTCGCCAAGACCTTCCTCGCGGACATGGATGTCGAGCAAGCTGAATTCAGCAAATTCATTCGAGTCGAATAGACGTGTCGACAAGTGTTGAATCGTCATATGCGAACGTTTCGATAAAACCGTTTTATGCGTGTGACGATTTTCCAGTAACGTCACGTAATAACTGAACAGTGGTGCATGAATGTTACGTGTCACTTGAACGACCTGCTGTTGATTATTGTAAGCAAGACCGACGAGTTGTTCGTTCGGATGCTGCTGGATTTGAATGAATCGTTTGGCGCAGACGGTTTGCCATTCCTGCTCCGGAATCCATGACAACTCTTTGGTACGGTTTGTTCTAAAGAATTTCACGGGGTAGGTAGATCCTCCTTTAAACGAATAGATGATTTTAATATACACTTTTTGTCAATTGGATGAAAGGGTTTTTAACAAAATCATACAAATTAAAATATGTTGCATTTGCAACAAAAAACAATATAATAAAGTTATATAATTCTTCAGACAAAAAAAGGAGACGATATGGGAGAAATATTACGTGAAATTGGAATGATTGCGCGGGCACTCGATTCCATCAGCAATGTTGAATTCAAAGAGCTGGAACTGACAAAAGGACAATACATTTATCTTGTCCGGATTTGTGAAAATCCAGGAATCATTCAGGAAAAACTGGCTGAACTGATTCTCGTGGACCGGACGACAGCCGCCCGATCGATTCAAAAATTAGAAAAAGCCGGATTCATCGAAAAACGACCGGATGTCGTGAACAAAAAAATCAAAAAACTGTATGCAACTGCAAAAGGACAGGCAACGTGTCCGGTGATTCTTCAGGAACACGCTTATTCGAAAGGGGTTGCTTTAGCTGGTTTGAGTGAAGAAGAACAAGCCCGGTTACTGGAGTTGACGGAGCGCGTCCGTGAAAATATCGAGCGGGAATGGGACTTTGTCAAAAAAGGTGGAACTCGACATTATTTGAAGGAGTGAACAGGGTGAAAGAAACGATTGAGTTTGTCCGCTGTGACGTCAAGGATGTCAGAACGTTACAGGCGATTAGCATAGAAACCTTTTCGGAGACGTTTGGTTCCCAAAATGATCCGCAACATCTAGAGGATTATCTCAACCAATCCTATAAACTCGAAAAATTAACAGGGGAGCTTGAACGTACAGATTCGTTTTTCTATTTTATTAAAAGTGATGAGGAAATTGCCGGCTATTTAAAGCTGAACATCGGAAAAGCTCAAACTGAGCCGACGGAAGGGAAGTCGTTGGAACTCGAACGGATTTATATCCGTTCAGCATATCAGGGGACAGGTCTTGGAAAGCAGTTGCTTGAGAAAACATTCGAGATTGCTCAAGCACAGGGGATGGAGCAAGTCTGGTTAGGGGTGTGGGAAGAAAATCACCGGGCGTTACGCTTTTATCGACGTTTTGGTTTTGTACAAACCGGAGCACACGCATTCTATATGGGAGAAGATAAACAAATCGATTTGGTCCTGACAAAGACATTGTAAAACGAAACGAACTCATATCAGTCAAAAATAGCAAGCCCTCAAAAACCCCTCCCGGATCATGGCATCGGGAGGTTTTAGTATAAGACATAGTATTTATCTGACACTCCCACCACTGAAGCAGTGGGCTTCCTGGCCTTAAATACTGTGATATAACAGTCAGCTTAGAAGAATTTGTTCCAACTCTTTTTTCTGCCGGAAATGGTGCCGGGTATGCATTTCGATCAGTTGATACCATTCCTGCGCATTCAACGAACCGAAACCACCGTGTCTTGTTTTCCGTTGCGGTTCGATGTGATCGAGCCGTTTCGACCAGTCTTCCATCCGTTCAATCAGTTCAAGCAGACGTTCTTTTAAGCGATTCCGGCTGTCCGTATTGTCCGGCGGGGCGTTCATCTCGTCCGGCAGTCTGATTTTGACGGGTGGAAAGGCATTTTGACGGAATAATTCTTCTCCGAACGGTGTTTTACCGTCCGCTGTATGGGTCGTCAGCGAAGCACAGATTTCGACTTCGTCCATATATTCATGGGCGACAAGTAAAATATGATCATACATTTGACTAAGCGACCAGACACCGGGTTGCGAAATGTAATGTAATTCGGTTTCGGTATACCGGTCCAGTTCGTGATGCAGATACAACAGGCAGTCGATTCCCGTCATGTAAATCCCTCCTTCAGCGGATACCCATTTTCTTGACTATAGCATGTCCGGTTGTCGCCTGGACGAAAAAAACAGGGCAACAAGGAATCATTCCCCGTTGACCTGTCCGGTTCAAGATGCTTTGATTTCGTCGTCGACCGTCATCGCATACAGCGCTTGTTTGGTCCGTTTAAAGACGATCGGTAACGACACGAGACTAATCAGTAAAAAGCCGAGCGAGCAGACGATATAGGTTGACCGGATTGAAAACGTTTCGGCTAAAAGACCGATTGACAACGTCAGTCCGATGATCAAGATGGATTCCGCGACATTGATGACGCCGGAGAATCGTCCCATGATCGAAACGGGAACATTGTTTTGATAAAACGACAAGAATCCGGTATTCGCGAACGATAACGCAAACGTCAGCAGGAAAAAACCGATTGCCGCGAAACTGAAATCGGTCGCCGTCGCAAAGATGAGATAGCCGACCGGAGTCGTGATGGCTCCGAAGCCGATCAGGAAGCGTAAACTGAGCCATTTCGTACACGTCGCGTTAATGATGGAACCAGCAATGATGCCGAGCCCGGCGATACTGACGAGAAAGCCGTATGTACTCTCGGAAAAATCAAGAACCCGGGTCGCGAACGTTGCTTCGAGTGAATCGAGCCCGGACATGAAAATCGTCATCACACAGAACAGGGCATAAACGAGTGTGATGTAGCGGTGTTTGCGCGCATAACGGAACGTTTCTTTCCAGTCGGCGACGATCATGCTGAAACTGAGCCGCTCGGCACCGGAAATCATTGCCTGTTTTTCGATATCCGGCAGGGAAAACAGAATCAGTGCCGACATACCAAGTACACCGGCATTCAGATAGATGGCGAACGTCGGGGAGCCGACGAGGAACAAGAGACCGGCAATCGTCGGTCCAAGAATGAAGCCGCAGGATTGTATGAAATTTTTTAAGGCATTAAACCGTTGCCGGTTGGTTTTCGAGACGAGTTTCGTCATGTAGATCAGAGAAGCCGATTCAAACAACGAGCTGCCGATATTGATCAAGAAAACCAGTGTATATAAGACGAATAACGAGTCGATCCACGGTAAGATGGCAATCAAGACGGCCCGGGACACATCAAGCAGCACCATCAGATTTCGTTTATCGACGCGATCGATGACCGTGCCGGACCAAAAACTTGATAACAGGGCGGCAATCGGGACAAGCATGTAGAGAATCGAGACAGCGAACGCTGAATTCGTCCGTTCGAGGACAATCAGGTTCAGGGCGATAAAATACACCCATGCCCCGAGATTGGAGATGCCGACGCTCGACAACAATAAAGCAGGATGTTTCCAGGTTTCACGAATGCGTCATCCTCCACAAATGTTTTTTGAATATATAGAAATTTATTACAATTGATATTAAGGGACAGAAAGGAAGAAAGCAAGAAGAAAATGGAAAAAGTCATCCGGAAGATGACTGGGGTACATCCATTACGTGAGGAAATAGTCGAGTGTCGCAAACAAGCTTGTTAACAGAAAACAAATCAGCAACAGGGCGGATAAAACGATTAAGTCGAGGTGCCGGCGAAGGCCATTCACAAAAATAAAGAACAGGGTCCAGTAACCGACAAATAAAGTAAGAATGACAGCAAGGACAGGGGCCGCAATCGGTAACGATCCTGCGATATCAGCGCGAAAGGATGGATTCGTGATGGCATAAAAGGAAAAAATGAACGTCGGAAGTGCACCGAGGTAAAGGAGCCATTTGGGGAATTTCATAGAGAGCATTACTCCTTTTTTGTATACGGTTAGAATACATCCAGTATAAAGGACTGGAATTGTAAATAAAACGTACAAAATTGTAAGGAAGTGTCATTTTTGATTTGCATGTCTTGTATAATGGATAGGGACAAGTCCTCATCTGTTACGGCTTAAAGAAGACGGACGTTCAAAAATGAGTTCGTAATAGGTTCCGACACCGACACCGGACGTCACGAAATCCGGAGCGATAAGCTGAACGAACCGCCAACCCTTTTCCGCCTGTTGATTGATAACTTCCCGGTAATCTTCTTTTGGATTTCCGGACAATCGTTTGAAGTCAATCCGGATATATTGATATTCATACATACTATCTCCTCCTGAAAGTGCGTTATCATTCCTTACGTCCGGAAAAAGGAAAAGGTTCCCAGGAGTCGGTTAGTTTGAGGCTAAAAAAGAATGATAAGGAGAAACTGATGATTCATTTAACAATAAAACCAACCTTAGTAGGAACCACGACCATCCTCCGGCCGTTTGCAGCAAAAGATCTCCCTTTAATCGAACAATGTTTGCGAGATCCGGAAGTCCTTAAACTGACCGGAAGTGAAGCGGATTTTGACCGGGAGACGCTTAAAACCTGGTACGGAACGAGGTATAACCAGCCGGATCGTCTGGATTTGGCAGTCATCGACAAAGCAACCGGCACGCTGGTCGGAGAGGTCGTCGTCAATGAGTATCAGTCAAGCGACCACAGCATGAACTTCCGGATTCTGATTGGAGAAGCCGGCAGAAACCGCGGGATTGGAACGGAAGCGACCCGGTTGCTGATTGATTACCTGTTCCAACAGACATCGCTTGATCGCTTGACGTTAAGCGTTTTTGACTTTAATCCGCGGGCGCGGCACGTCTATGAAAAACTGGGCTTTCAGGTGACCGGTGTAGAAGAGGACGATCTCGAAGTTGGCGGACGACGAGTTGATTCGATTCTGATGGTCTTAACGCGGGAACGTTATTTAGAGCAGTAAATGAACAACAGCCCGGTTCTGCTCCTAAAAAAGTGAGAGAAACCGGGCTGTTACTTTTGTTTACCCTTGTTTTGATTCGGACTTTCTGGATTCTTCCTCATCATCAGCCCAATTAATGCTCAAATCGACCCGTCGGCCAACGAACGAGCGTAAAAATAAAACTAACGTCATTGTCGGCAACATCCACCACCATGAATCGGCGATGCCGAAGTATTGGATCACATATATCCACATGAATAGGCTGCTGACAAAAAGAATTGTTTCCGAAGTCGTGATGAATTCCCGTTTCGGTTCATACATAAGTAAAACCTCCGATGATATGTCATTAAGTAGTTGTTTCCGTTGAAGTGTGCGATACGGCAACGTCCTGCTGATCGAGCTGATTAAACAGGATCGCCCGATTTCTTCCTTGCCGTTTCGCCGTATATAAGGCTTCGTCCGCCAGTCCATTCATGTGCTGGATGTGAACATGTTTCCCGTGTGCGATTCCGATCGAGGCCGTGACGGTGATGACAGGAAATCCGTCCAGTTGGAACCGTTCATTCGCAATTCGTTCCCGAATCCGGTTCGCGACTTTGATGACTTTGGACGGAGTCAGGTCATAGACCAGAAGCATGAACTCCTCTCCGCCGATCCGCGCCGTGATATCGTGGGGACGCGTTTCCTCCATTAGGATATTCGCGAACTGTTGCAACACGAGATCCCCGTTTCCATGACCGTATGTATCGTTGACATGTTTAAAGTGGTCGATGTCGAGGGCAAGCACGTTATAAATGCGACCTTCCTGTTCCAGTCCTGCTGTCCTGCTGTCCCAGACCCGTCGGTTATACAGTCCAGTCAGATGATCAAGTTCTGAAGACTGTTTGTACAGTTCGACTTGGCGGTTCAGCGTCTGGAAATCAAGCGTCAGCATACTCGACAGGACACCAACGGCAAGACCGATCGTCCAGGTCGCAAGTAACAGACGAAGCGAGGCATCGTTAAAGCCCAAATTAATCAGAACGGCGAATGTAATCATCAACAGCGCCCAGACATTGAGGGCGAGATTCTGCCGAAACGGCTGATTCAGGAGTTGGCGATGAATCCAAATCATCCCGGTACTGATGGCAATGATGGCGATAAAGGCAATAAATGCTTGCGGGGTCACACCAAACAAAAAACGGGAACCGGCGATGATCAAGGTGGCAATGACAAGCGGGAAGCGGCTGCCGTAAAAAGCGAGCAGGACGAGCGGCAAATGACGTAAATCCATCCGTAACGACTCATTGACCTGGATGCCCTTGAACATCAGTATTACCCCGAGTAATCCGGTCGCAAGACCAATGATCAGCGACTTAACGGTATAGGATGAGAATCGGGTGGAATGAATGATTTTTGATATCATATAAAACCCGGTAAACGCGATGCAGGCGTTGACGAGCAGCTCGACGATGAATATGATTTTCCACATCCTTGAACGTGATACTTTTACGATACCATTTTGACAAAAGTTGTCAATCTGGAAGGGAGCCGGGCTTTCTATTGTGAAAGGAAACAGAAACGAAGATTGAGTAGTTGTACGAAATCATGTACAATAAAAATAGAGAAAACCACGTAAGGAGGAACTAATGATGTCGATTGTCACATACAGTGATGCCCGGAAAAATTTTAAACAGATTTTAGATCAAGTGCATGATGATAAGGAAGCTGTCATCATTTCACGAAAAAATAACGAAAATGCCGTTTTACTTTCTGAAGAAGAATATAATCGTTTGATGGAGACCATCTATTTAATGCGAAGTCCTCAAAATTCAGTCCGTCTACTGGAGTCAATCGAACAGCTGGAACAAAAAAAGCTGACAGAAAGAACGTTGATTGATGAGTAAAGTCCGTCTACTTTTTACGGATCATGGATGGGAAGATTATCTGTATTGGAAACAAGAAGACAGAAAAAAATTGAAGCGGATCAATACACTGATTGAAGACGTAAAACGAAACGGCAATTTGACTGGCATAGGCAAACCGGAAGCATTAAAAGGAAATTTACAAGGCTTTTACAGCCGGCGAATTGACTCGGAACATCGTCTCGTTTACAGGTCGACGAGTGAACAAGTGGAAATCCTTCAATGCCGTTATCATTATTAAACGAAAAACTCCCGAACAAAACGCACCGCTCCAACCGGAACGTGACGTATGTCGGGAGTTTTTCATTCTTCTCTACTGGAATTATACCGCGAATCTGTAGACGAAAACAGACTACTTTTACGTTTCGTTCTGTTCTACACTACAAACAAGATTGTAGTAAAGGATGTGAACAGTAATGACCGGACAAACCAAAGTGCTCGACCAGGGACCGTTTCTGCATGGGACAAAAGCCGTATTACGAGTCGGAGATGAATTACAAATTAATTACCTGTCTAACTATCAGGAAAAACGCTCGAATTATATTTATTTCACCGCAACACTTGAAGCTGCAAAGTGGGGAGCCGAGCTTGCCAAAGGTGACGAACGGGAACGGATTTATCTCGTCGAACCGCTTGGACCGTTTGAAGATGATCCGAACTTAACGGATCAGCGCTTTCCCGGCAATCCGACACGGTCCTACCGGTCGAAGGAACCGCTTCTCATCGTCGCAGAGCTCGCCGTTTGGGAACGGCACTCGGAAGAGACGATTCTTCAAATGAAGGATTCCTTAGCCCAGTTAACGAAGGAAGGGAAAAATGTCATTTTGGATTAAATAAAAGGAGTGAGGAAATTTGCCGATCACGGTACACGCCGTTAAGCATGATGGAATACTTCATTTTGAATGGCAAACGACCTTGTTGCAGGAAACGCATCAGTATGTCCTGGTCTACGGACAACCGGGACGTTCGCTAGTCCATCAAACACGCCAGAAATCCTTTAGCTGCGCCACACCATCGCTTGAATGTTACGATTTACAGGAAGGGTATACCGTCAATTTGTATCTCGAACCAGACGGTGAACGATATTACTGTAATAACGACAGGCCTTTCCGTTTGACGGGTTTCTGGAAAGTTGGCTGAATCGAGTACGGCACGACAGTAAGACAACTCCACTTCCTTAAAACGACACTGAGTCTGCTTTCAATTAGGGTGTTTCGTTTGACACTCCGCAGCCAGCCGCCGAATTGCAGCAGCCATCGAGGAATTGACCGGCAGAATCTGTTCGAGCCAGTCAAGCATTGCAAGCGCCGATTCCGGGACGCGGGCGTATCCTTGCAGGACATCGGTGAACCGTTCCTGCGCCTGGGGGAACCGTTGCTCGGCCCGGCGTTCATTGCCGTAGGCGTCGGGATAATAGACGACTTCCGGCTCGATTAAATGCAGAATCGACAACAAGTTTGAAAAAGCATGCTGTTCGACCAGCTGGAGACCGGACAACCGTTCGCCGCGGGCATAGTGGCACAGTCCAACATAGAGATTCGTCAAGGCTTCGTTCAGTGCAAAGTCGAGTGTATCGCGCCGGATCGGTGGAGGTGATTGTTTTGAAACCGTCAAGTCGACGCCCGGAAATGTTGGATCCTGCCAGACAATCCGTCCCGGGGAAAAAGCGATGTCCGGCATCTCATCGAGTTCGAAAATCGCACACTCCCCGTAGATCCCGTCCGCGAACAATAACTTAAACCCGTCGACGGTATTTTGAAAGATAAAGCTGAGCGGATGAACGGATTCCAGCCAGTCGAGCCGGTCGAGGAACCGTTGTTTTTGACCCGGTTTCGTAATGACGAAAAAATCGAGGTCGGAATAGGCATCAAGCCGTTCCAGCTCCCGACCGACGGAACCGAGTCCGAGCAATAACCAGGCGTCATTTGTTTGTTCCAGCTGTTGGCCAATCTGGTCGAGACGTGTGAGCAGGGTCTGTTGGCGTGACATTAGAAAAACTCCTTTTATATGGTGTAAGCGTTCTCTTGTTCAGTCTAGCAAGCTTAAACGGTACGTCAAGGAAAAATCGTCTAATTCAAGATAAAATAATTACTTAGAACAGGAAAGGGTGATTGATATGGAAGTGCTGATTCTCCTGATAGGCTCATGTCTCTTGAGTGGATTAATGATCTGGACGATTGTCAAAGCTGTCATGTTGTCTTATCGAAAACAACAGCTATCAATCTCAAAAGCAATCTTCGTCATCCTGGGTATGGTCGTCTTCAGCATCCTGCTCGCCGGTGTACTGCCGTATTTGTATTTCAGATTCCTCTAACCGTCAGGCACGATTTTTTCGGAACAGTCGCTTCCGATCAAGTCGTGCCTGTTTGTTGTCTAAAAAAATCCGAACAACCAAGTGATTCGTCCTGTTATTTCTTGATAGAAAGGAGGAAATTCCTCCTGAATCTAAAGGGGGACAAATTTATGCAACCTTACTTACGTGTCGAGCATCAATTGTTACGCGACGGAGCCGCTTTTTCCTCCGTCCATGAAAAAATGGTCTATCTGCTGCTGCAAAGTTATGCCGGACGGGACGGACTCGCGTTCCCGTCGCATCAGACGCTCGCGGACGCCGTTCCGTGCGGCAAGACGACCGTCAAAAACTGTCTCCAGACACTCGTCGAAAAAGGATGGATTGAAAAGGTCGAACGGTTTGACCGGCACGGCGGACAAACGTCAAACGGCTACCGGATCCGGGCGGGGTCCCCGGGTGCTTCCGGACAGGTCCCTAGTCATGAGACGACTTCCGGGGAGACATCTGTCGCCTCCAAAGAAAAAGGGGTTAAAAAACCGTCTTTAAAAAAAGAACCACCATCACCCGGAGTCAAGGAAATCATCACTCATTTTGAGAGGGAAATCGGTCGTGTCACCCCGTCGATTGGCAGGCAACTTGAGCGTTTGTTAAAAGAAACGAGTCCGGTTGTCCTGCACCATGCGATCGAACAGGCATCGGCGGCGAACATCCGCAACTTCAACTACATTAAGGTCATCATCGACAGTCTGAAACAGCGGAATTTGTTGACGCAGGAACAGATTGACCGTCATGAACAACACCGCCGTGCATCTTCCCGGAAGCGAACGTCCCGCCTGACAGACCGCGGTCGGTTGCCGGATTGGGTCGAACGGGAACGCCGGCAACAGCAGCAGGCAGAAGCGGAGCAAAAACAACGGCTTGAACAAGCTGTTCCCGATCAAGGGGAACTGGCATTACTGCTCGCAGAACTTATCTGATCAAGGAGGACTTTATGACACCATCACTTGACTGGCTACTCGTACAAGCGAACCGAAAACTGACAAGAGAAATGGATCCGGACGTCGTCGCGATTACTCGCGCCGTCATTACGGAACTGGCGGCAGAAGGACTGCCGATCGGTATTGCACAAGCTTACCGGACAAAACAGGAACAGGATGCCTTGTATGCCAACGGGCGAACCCGTCCGGGAAAAATCGTCACTTATGCGAAAGGGGGAAGATCAAACCATAACTTCGGGGTGGCCGTTGATCTTTTTGTCTATGCGGACGGCGGCAAACGGGCGGAGTTTCTCGCACCGCCAGATCCGCGGCTGAAACGGCTCGTCGCCGCGATGAAACGTTATCAGATGCAGTGGGGCGGTGACTGGGGCAATTTTCCCGATTATCCGCATTTTCAATTGTATGATGCGGTCAACGGTCAAGCGAAACCGTTACTCGGACCGCGTTATCCCGGTCGACCGCTATATGCAGGAGCAAAGCGGATGGACCGGACGCTGATCCGGCTGATTCAAAAACGGCTCCGGTTGCCGTTGACCGGTCAATTCGATCGGAAATTAACGCAACTCATTGAGCAGTTTCAACGGCAGCACCGGTTAACGGCAGACGGTGTCATTGGTCCGGTCACGTGGCGTCATCTGTTTGGACTTCAACGATGAAGGAACGTTCAATCGCCCTGATCCGACTGATCGTGCCGCTCTACAGTTTCGTGAATTTGACGTTACTTGCACTCGGCTATACACCGCTGCCGTTTGAGACGAATCAAATCGAAACCGCTCTGACGGCGCTCCTCGGAGCAGGCGGTCTGATGTATGCGTGGTGGAAAAATAACAATATGACCGAGGCGGCGCAACATGCGCAAGTCGTTTTAACGGAATGGAAAAATCATGTCCAGCGAGACGGACAGGAAAAACCAGGATGAATGTGCAACTTGAACTGGTAATTTGTTTGAAATGTGCAGGCAACGGGCAATATTTCGAGTAGAGCGCTAATGGTTTGATCCCAAGATACCGATAATAAGGTAGCGTCCCGTATCGCCAGCATTCCTCAGTTGCTGCCGACGGAAAAGAAAGAGGTCAGACTGAACTTGAAATTATCGACGTTACAATTTTACCTGTTACTCGCATTGTTTTCATTGATGTTTACAAGTATCTGGAGTTACAATGCTTTCCTGAAAGTTGAACAAGAAAACAATCGGATTATGATGGAAGCGATCCCGATTTCGAATGCTGCTTCGCAACTGTTCCCATTGCTGCTCGATCAGGAGTTGACAGTGCGCAGTTATTTGCTTGACCAAAATGATCAGACGTTCCAGCAATTCAAAAATACGAATGCCGAACTGAAAGAGACGATTGTCACATTGAAGATGCTCGATCAACGCCATCCGATTCTCAAGCAATTGCTGGCAGATGAGGCGATTCCACTGATTTTACGAACGGACGGTTTTTATGAACAGCAGATTCAATGGATTCAAAGCAATCAAATCGAACGGGCGACACTGAAACGTTACAGCGGCATGGACTATATCAATCAGTTCCGGCCGATCAATGCAAAAATCAATCAGGACATCGATAAAATCATCCAGGAAGCTACGGACCGTTCCAAACAGGCGTCGGCGTCTGCCAAGTGGGTCATCGTCATCGTCGTCAGTGTCGCTGTCCTGCTGTTGATGGCCTTCCTGCAGACGTTCCGCCTCGAGCGGAGTCAACAGGCGTTGATCCACCGCTCGTTACATGATGCCTTAACCTCGATTCCCAACCGGCGCGCGTTCGACGAACATCTGGAAGCATGCTTTACGACCGCCCGGGAACAGCAGACGGACGTCGGCTTGATTTTGATTGATGTCGACGAGTTCAAACTGTACAACGATACGTACGGTCACTTGAAAGGCGACTGGTGTCTGCAGAAAGTCGCCGCTACATTAAAAAAACAGGCGGGTGAGTTTGGACTGGTCTCGCGGTACGGAGGAGAAGAATTCGCCGTCATCTTGACGGAGCATGTCGAGCAGATTACGCATGTCGCCGAACGGATCCGCAGTGAAATCCTCCGGTTGAAGATTGAACACAGTGCGTACGAACCGCTTTGCCAGCTCAGTGTCAGTATCGGACTTGCCGTCGTCCGGCCGAGCGAGACGTTGACGGAAGGCGACTTAATCGTCCTGGCCGACCAAGCCCTGTACCGGGCGAAGTCAAGCGGACGCAATCAAATTTCAAGCCATGAGGCCAGCTGATATGCTCTCCCAAAAAAGCTCCGACTCCATTCGAAAATGGAGTCGGAGCTTTTTTTTTCAATCAATAAATAGTCTGTCAGATCATTGCAAAATCACACAATAGGAACGGTCGGAAATCAATGGCGCAGAAATGACGAACACCGTCTTGACGGGTGTACCGCCGACTTTCGCGTCTAATTGATGCAGCTGAGACCGAATCTTTCGACTTAGGACATACCTCGTTTCCGTACTCAATTCATCGACCTCGTCATCATGTACATGTAACAAGAGTTGAAACGGTTCGAGCGAGAAAATGGAAAAGTCGCAGTCGATTCGAGGGTCTTCAAACTGTTCGTTCAGACCATTTTTTATGAAGTACGCTTCTTGTGCTGTAATCATCTCGTTTCGCCTCGCTCTCTTTCAAAAACAGTTCAAAAAATTATAAGCTGTTGGTTAACTATATAGTCTATAATACCCAATTTTTTTGAAAAATATCAGTTTCTGTCCGGAAATGGACCGAATACTGGTGAATTAGGGAATCTTTTAACGAACAATAAAAAAATCACCTGATTCAGCAGTGCCTGGTCTGGAATCAGGCAATGCTGGATCAAATGATCGTCGAGCCGACATGACGCAAAAAGTCTTCGGTCGTTTGCTTAAAAAAGGTTAACTGGTGGACCGGAATCGAGACGTGTCCGCCATAACGGACTTCTAAGTAATGGGGATTGACCGGCGATGGAAACTTGATCCGTGCGAACCACTCGGTCATCGTCTCCTGCTCGCGCCGTTGCATCGATTGCGGAAGCCGGCGGTTAAACAGCAGCATATGTTGGCGAATATCTTCTGCCGGTAATTCATGGTGTGGATAATAAAGCACCTCGACGCGACTTTGCGTTAACAGCAGCGGTTGGAAGCGGGTCGGTCGGATGACTTTGATGTAATAGACGAGCAACAGGACGGATGCAACCATCAGGAAAATGAAGATGAACGGATACGGTGGTGCGACGACTGGAGAATCGAAACCTGTTCGTAAAAATAGCGGGTCTGGCTCTGTTGCGACGGTCTCGGCAATCGGGTCAAAGTTAACGACGAGTGGATCGGACGGAAGCGGAAGATTATGCGTGTCGCCACAGCGTGTCGTACAGGAGCTGGTCGTCCGACTGTCGAAAAGAGAAACGAACGACGTCAGAAAACGAGGAACAACGGACTGGATCGCGAACACGGCCAGTAAAACGCCGGAAAGAAACAAACCGATTTTTAATCGGAACGAAGTTTGCATGAGACCACCTCTTTGATACCGTCAAAACGGTTGATAAACAAGTCTGAACTGAGTATAGCAAATAAGACAGGAAAACGTTCTGATTTTTCAAAAATTAGTCATTATTTCCTGAAAAAAATGGAGGTTACTAGATGAATCGCTTACGCACCAGTTTTCAACAAGCAACGGGACAAATCAGCGGGCACGGGAAACGGAATGTCGGCGTGTTAAAAACAGCATTTGAAGAAACCGCGGACGAGACGGCAAGTGATCAATACGGGACGGGATCCATCATCCAACCGTTCGAAGAAAAGTTTGCCGATGTACTCGGGATGGAGGACGCCGTCTTTTTCCCGAGCGGTACGATGGCGCAACAGGTGGCCTTACGGATTTGGTCGGATGAGACGGATAATCGGATCGTCGCCTATCATCCGCTCTGTCATCTCGAAATTCATGAGCAGGACGGATTAAAGGAACTGCATCCGATTCAAACGATTCTTGTCGGAGAAGCCGACCGGTTGATGACACTCGAGGAAATCAAAGCGTTGCCGGAGATTGCCTGTCTGTTGCTCGAATTACCGCAACGGGAAATCGGCGGGGTCGCTCCGGCCTTCAGTGAACTGGAAGCGATCAGCCGGTATTGCCGGGAACAGGGAATCCGTCTGCATCTTGACGGCGCCCGTCTGTTTGAAATAATGCCGTATTACGAGAAGACGGCAGCTGACATCGCCGGTCTGTTCGACAGTGTCTACATTTCATTTTATAAAGGACTCGGCGGAATTGCCGGGGCGATTCTTGCAGGACCGGCAGTGTTTTGTAAGACGGCCCGGATCTGGAAACGGCGGTATGGCGGGGACTTGATCAGCTTGTATCCGTATATCGTTTCGGCCGATTATTATTATGAATTGCGAAAGGACCGGATGGGGCAGTACTATGCGGATGCGAAACAACTGGCGGAACGGTTCAATGCGTTGCCGGGTGTGCATACGACACCGGAAGTCCCGGTCTCGAACATGTTCCACCTGCACTTTGAAGGTCAGGCGGCGGACGTATCCCCGAAACTGGAACAGGTTCAGGAAGAAACGGGACTCGGCTTCGTGGGTTATCTCGTCGACAAAGACGGGAATTGTTCAACAGAAATCAGTGTCGGTGATGCTTACGGGGAGCTGGATCCGGAAACACTCGAAACCGGATTTACCCGGCTTCGGCAAGCCTTTTCTTAAAGTGGTTCTTTGACCGTCGGATGGAGTTGTTGGTAAACGGCGATTTTTTCCGTAATCATCTGTTCCGTCCGGATGAGTTCCGCGAGCTGATTTCGGACGTTTTGCTGGTGTACTTCGAGCAGACGCAGCCGCTCAAGCGACGTGTCGTGCGTTTCGGATGAGGCGAGAAACAGTTCGACATATTCCCGGATCTGATCGATCGGCATATGTGTCGCCCGGAGGCGGAGGACAAAACGGAGCCAGGCCAGCTGGGCTTCATCATAACGTCGGACTCCGCTTGCGGTCCGGGTCGGGAACAACAATCCTTCTTTTTCGTAATAGCGGATTGTATAGGCCGTCGTTTCGGTCAGTTGGCTGATTTCTGAAATCGTATACATCGTGTCAGACCTTTCTTGCTTGACTTAGAGTTCACTCTAACTTGTAGACTTTTACTATACCAAACAGAAATGGGGAATTACAGATGAAATACACGGTCATTACAGGAGCCAGCTCAGGCATCGGATACGAAACAGCGAAAGTACTCGCACAAAAAGGGAAGTCATTGGTCCTCGTTGCCCGCCGGACGGATGAACTGGAAAAATTACGCGACGAAGTCAAAGCCCTGGCACCGGACAGTGACGTCATTCTCCGTTCCGTTGATTTGACGGAATCGGCGAATGTCCATGAACTGTATGATTCCTTACAAGACCTCGACATCGAGACGTGGATCAACAATGCCGGGTTCGGTGACTTCGACAACGTCAAGGATGTGTCAGTCCCGAAAGTAGAAAAGATGCTCCGACTGAACATCGAAGCACTGACCGTCTTAACGAGCCGTTATGTCCATGATTATCATGACGTCGAAGGAGCGACGGTCCTCAACGTCTCGTCCGGAGGCGGCTACCGGATCGTTCCTAACGCGGTCACGTATTGCGCGACGAAGTTTTATGTCAGCGCCTATACGGAAGGACTCGCGCAGGAACTGAAAAATGCCGGCGCGAAACTGCGGGCGAAAGTCCTGGCACCGGCTGCGACGGAAACGGAATTCGCCGACCGGTCACGCGGGGAACAAGGATTTGATTACAGCAAAAACGTCGCCAAATACCATACGGCGGCGGAAATGGCGACATTCCTCGACCAACTGCTCGACAGTGACCAAATCGTCGGCATCGTCAATGCGGAAGATTATTCGTTTGAACTGCGCGGACCACTCTTTACGTATGTCGGTGCAAACAACTAAATTCGATAAAAAGCCAGTTTCCGGATAGCGGAAACTGGCTTTTTTTGTCTGAAGCGGATGAAACGTATATGTAGTTCATCTCAAATCAGCGGCATGACAAACGTCGACGTTAAGCTGACGACTAAAAACAGCGCGTAGCTGAAG
>Ga0308158_10002643_pt1 | contig 16603 bp, 14 predicted proteins | sample PhyBR2_FD_201038 | JGI IMG/M metagenome (GOLD analysis project Ga0308158, IMG submission 201038) | Phyllosphere microbial communities from UC Gill Tract Community Farm, Albany, California, United States - DLSLB.R2 | ecosystem: Host-associated > Plants > Phyllosphere > Unclassified | place: USA... | reverse complement strand
AGAGAAATTTTTATTTCACAGGTTTGATGGAGATCGCAAAACCTCCGCTTCTTACCATTTTGAAAGGAATTTTAGACTTGCTCGTGATCTGCTTTTTGTAGATATTGTAGCTTTGAGGATTGTTGATGTAATCTGCATCTTTTCCGTCTTCATAAATTACTGCCTCATATTTTTTCCCTTTATCCAGGAAAGAAAAATCTACTGTATAGTCACGCTTGTTTTCGTCGGTAATTCCACCTACAAACCAGTTTTCTGTACCTTTTGCTTTTCTTGCCGTGATTACATAATCCCCAGGTTCAGCTGATAAGATTTTGGTATCATCCCAATCTGCTGCAACATCTTTGATAAACTGAAAGGCATCCATGTGCTTTTTGTAGTTTTCAGGTAAATCGGCAGCCATCTGAAGCGGCATATACATCGTGACATACAGTGCTAACTGCTTTGCCAAGGTTGTTTTTACAAAACGGGTATCTCCAGGGAAATAATAATCTAGTTTGGTCTGGAAAATTCCCGGCGTGTAATCCATAGAACCTCCCATCCATCTTGTAAACGGAAGAATCGTCTGATGATCAGGATTATTTCCTCCGAATGCCTCATACTCTGTTCCACGAGCTGCCTCAGCAGAAATATAGTTAGGATACGTACGGCTTTCTCCTGTAGGACGAACCGATTCGTGAGAATTGATCATTATTTTGTATTCGTTTGCTTTTTCTGCAATTCTGTAATAATGATTGATCATCCACTGAGAATAATGATGCTCACCTCTTGGAATAATATCTCCTACATATCCTGTTTTCACAGCATCATAGCCATATTTATCCATCAACTGAAATGCTTTATCAGACCATCTTTCATAGTTCGTTGCAGAACCTGAAGTTTCGTGGTGCATGATCAACTTAATTCCTTTTGAATGTGCATATTCGTTTAACATTTTGATATCGAAATCCGGATATGGCGTAATGAAATCAAAAACGTATTCTTTCGAACGCCCGAACCAGTCTTCCCAACCCACATTCCAGCCTTCAATCAGAAGTCCCTGAAAACCGTTTTCAGCTGCAAAGTCGATATATTCTTTAACTTTTGTATTGTTGGCGCCATGTTTTCCGTTAGGGGTCAGTTTCGTAAAATCGGTCTCCCCTAAACGTACATTTGATTCAGGCTGACCGTATGCCCATTGAGATTTCCCAATGATCATTTCCCACCAAACGCCCATGTATTTTGTAGGGTGAATGTAAGAAGTATCGGTATATTTTGTGGGCTCGTTCAGATTAAAAATCATTTTAGAATCCATTACATCCTCTGCTTTCGGAGCAACGATAATGGTTCTCCAAGGCGTAACCATCGGAGTCTGCATATAACCTTTTGCACCCTGCCTGTCTGCCGTAAGATGAGTTTTGAGCTTAAAATCCTGAGCATCTACTTCCAAATGAGAAGCGGGATAATCTAAAACTGCTGCCTCGGCAACATTGATATACAAAGGTTCTTTCCCTTCTTTTTTAAGCATCAAAGGAGACTGAACTGCATTTTTAATTAACGTCTGAGAAGCATTGGCATCAGCGGCTTTTGGCCATCTTGCAGGAATTTCTGAAACTTTTGTTTCCTGATATTGATATTCCTGAGAATCGTAATCAGCAACCATCCACCAGGCTTTCATATCTGAAGGGAAATCGATCTCTGAATCTTCTTCACGAATCACAAAATAGTTCAAATTTTTCTGCTGGGGGAACTCATATCTGAAACCTAACCCATCATTAAACAATCTGAATTTAACAATGATATTTCTGTCTGTACTCACCTGATTGAGCGTAACTGCCAATTCATTATAATTGTTGATATACTTTTTCTTTTCACCTAAAACAGGCTGCCAGGTTTCGTTTTTCGAATCTCTTTTTTCGTCAGTTTTTGCGAAACCGCTATTTAAATCGAATTTTGCATCTTCAGGTTTTGCAATTTCGGAAGCAAATTTTATTGAAGAATCTTTAAAAATTCTCAATCCTAATTTTGAATCTTCAACTACCGTTTTACCGTTATATTTAAGATTGTAATAAGGAACGCCTTGTTTCAACTGGAAATCCATTTCAAATTTTCCATCCGGCGACTTTAAAGATTGTGCATTGGCACCTCCAAACATCATTGAGAGCAAAAATGCTCCGATTGTCATTTTCTTCATATTGATTATTATAAACTTTAAAAATAAAAAAACTGCTGCTTTACAGCAACAGTTTGCTATGTAAATTAGGTAGTATATGTTATAATTTCGTAACAGTTAATTTGTAATTAGCAGAATTATGTAAATCTAATTCGATTTTATAATTTCCTGAAACGGAAACTTTGTAAGCCGGATCTCCAGTTACAGTACCTTCTGTACTAAAGAAGGTCTGAACTCCTGTACCTGAAGCTAAAGTTTGATCTGCTGCAGCAGGCTGAATCTTCATTGCCCAGTCATCATTGGCTCTGAACTTAAAAACTCCTCCAGCAGTTAGAGCTATTGAATTGATAACGTAAGTTCTCGTAGCAGAATTGTAAACCAAATCTGTATCTGAACCCCAACCAGCAGGAGTAGCGTCACCGATCACACCAAAATTAGCCAAGACTGATGAGTAGGTATTTGCTACCCAATCAACTTTGATATATCTGGTTCCTGCCACAGTAGCTTTGATATCTGAACCATCTAAAGCAAGTTTTCCTGTAAGCGTCCCATCATCTCCTTTATTTCCCGGCCAATCCTGATTGATCGTAAACTTATATTTTCCATCATCACCAGCTACACTTGAAACATAAATAAAACCTCTGTATTTATTATCTTTCTCTGGAGAATAAAGATTTGCAGTATTTGCAGGAGCCCAGCCAGCATAACCAGATGTTGCACCAAACGCACCCGGAACATTTATTTTCGGATATGCATTGTCAGGATTTGGAGTATAAGGAGTCACTGAAATTGTCACAGGATAAGAATACACTTTTTTCTGTCCCAAAACAGTAACAAGTCTTGCTTCGATCTGGCTTACCACATCAGCAGTAGCTCCTAAATCAGACATAATCATATTAAGCTGTGCATGGGTAACTGCAGATGTACTTACATTACTTCCATAACCAATTATGGTAGAGTTTAAAAAATTATTCCCTTTCTTAGCAAATTCAATTTGTTGAGTTGGAACTATTGCTACGTTGAATGTAGGTTTTTGCCATGTAAAATTTACTGCTGCAGTTTCTGAAACGAGCTCGCTTAAGACTACTATTGTTTTATCTGCTTTTAATGAACTTGTCGTAAGTTCGCTTACTACCGTCGTATCTTCATCTTTTTCACAAGCAGAGAACAAAAACAAAACTGCAAAAACTGAAAATATTTTATATATATATTTCATTATTTAAGATTTTAACTATTAATACCCAGGATTTTGAACTAAATTATAATTTACTACAAGATCGTTGTTTGGAATCGGGAAAATATTTCTGTAATCTGCTACACCTATCCCATCTTTCACGTTTCCTTTCCAAGGCCATAAATATGCTGACGTAGTAAATTTACCGAATCTGATCAAATCACTTCTTCTTGTCATTTCCCAAGATAATTCTCTTGATCTTTCGTCAAGGATAAAATTCAGATCAATAGAACTTACAGTTGACGCATTAGCCCTTGTACGTAATGCATTAACATATCCCAAAGCTGTCGCTGAGTTGCCTCCACCGCCTCTTAAGACTGCTTCAGCATACATCAGGTAAACATCAGCTAGTCGGTAAATAGGAAGATCAGTTTCAACCCAGTTATCATGTATTCCAGCCTGACCGGTACTTTTTACATTTTTATATTTTATAAACGCATATCCATCATTAAAGTTTGCAAGATCATTGATTTCTAAAGTCTGACCTGCTGTGTGGAAACGACCTCTTAAATCACTTGCCTGAAATTTCTGAACGAAAGCTTTTGTAGTTCGAATACCACCCCAGCCACCATTAACACCGAATGAGGCAGGAACCATGGAACCTCCGATTGATGCGTGAACCAAGAATGTAGTACCACCATTAGTCTGAGTATACTGACCATCATAAACCACTGAAAATATATTTTCAGGGTTATTTACATTGTTGTCAGCAAGGAAAAGTTTTTCGTATGAAGGATTTATAGAATAACCTGCAGCGATTACTTTGTTACAGTTTTCAATAACGTCTGCATATCTTTCGGTGTTATTATATACCTTTGCATTCAGATACAATCTTGATAAAAGTGACCATGCAGCAGCTTTGTCAGCACGACCGTAGTCATTTGTTCTGGGAGCCTTTAGCTCTGACTCCGCTAATTTAAGTTCGGACTCAACGAAAGTAAATAATGCAGCTCTGTTCATTTGTTTTGGTAAAGTTCCAAAAGTTGTCTCATCTACCATAGGAACATTACCATACATATCTAAAAGATGATAATATGCCTGAGCTCTCAAGAATCGGGCTTCTGCTCTCATCGCTTTTGCCTCATCAAGATTTGCTCCAGAAATACCATTCTGCCCCAGCATTTCATTGGTAGTATTTTTAATAAATTCATTACAGAATGCAATCTCAGTATATAGTCTATAATACATTGCATTATTGAATTCATTGGCAGGAGTCCATGTCATTTTATGAAATTCAGGAAGTGTTCCGTCATTCCATCCGATCACTGCTTCGTCAGTAGTGATTACATTCATGATGTAGAGAAGTCTCATATAGTTAGAGAATCCACCGTCAATATCAGCAATATCACCATTACCGTCACCTCCAGACTGTCCGCCCACAGCCAAACCACCATAAAGTTTTGCTACAAGATTTTTATAATTTCCAAAGTCTTTGTAAAGACTTGCAGCAGTAATTTCTGTAATTGGCTCTTGTCTTAAATCATCTGCACAAGAATTTGCGGTAAGGCTTAAACCCAACATTGCAACAGCAAGAGATATATTTTTTATTTTAATATTTTTCATTTTTTACTTATTAAAATTGAAAGTTAAGACCTAATGAATATACTTTTGGTCTCTGGTAAAATCCATTATCAATATTTCCGAAGATTTCAGGATCTACCCCTGAATATTTTGTAATCACAAAAACGTTTTGTGCCATCCCATAGATTCTCAAACTCGTTCCCTTATTAAAGATATTTGTAAAATTATATCCTACCGTCAGGTTGTCCATTCTTAAAAATGAAGCATTTTCCACAAATGCGTCACTCCAATATTGTGGAGTTGCAAAACCGTAGTTAAGAGCCGTAGTTGAAATATTTTGAAGGTAATCATTGGTTTGAATACTTTGAACATTAGACTGTGAAGCAAAATTATTGTAAACGTAATTTCCTACTACCGCTCTCAAACTTGTAGAAAAATCCCATTTTTTATATCTCAATTTTGTTGAGAAACCAAATGTTGCATCTGGTGTCGTAGATTTGTATAGATATCTGTCAGCAATGTCAATCTTTCCGTCGTTATTGCGGTCAACATAAACTCCTTCCAAAGGTTTACCATTATCATCATACACTTGCTGGAACAACCAGAAACCGAATGGAGTATTTCCTACGACATGTGCCTGAACATTGTTTCCAATACCTCCGGAAATCCCTCCCTGCTGAATCAAATAATCAGGAGCAACATCCTGAAAATTGGTAATTACAGGGTTGTAATGAGCAACATTGAAGCTGAAGTCCCAGTTGAAATTCTCTGTTTTTACAGGAACAACGTTAATCAAAAATTCAAGACCGTCAGTTTCCATAGATCCTACATTTTTGATGTTGGTATTACTGAACTCGCCCGCCGGAACCTGTACTCTTGCCAACAAATCTCTTGTATTTTTCTTAAACCAATCGAAAGATCCTGTTATTCTATTATTTAAGAAACCAAAGTCAATACCTGCATTTATGGTTTCAGTCGTCTCCCAAGTTAAGTTAGGATTATACTGTGTCGGTCTGTACATGTAGAAAAACTGATCTCCAAAGCCATATTGTGCTGTAGCATCCGAAATATTATAAGATGCAAATGAATTATAATATCCTCCTACTTCCTGCTGACCTGTTTCACCCCATCCTGCTCTAAGTTTTAAATCTGAGAAAACTTTAGAATCTTTCAGGAAATTTTCATTTTTCATCTTCCATGCTCCTGAAACAGCAGCGAAAGTTCCCCAGTTATTTTTTAAGTCTACTCCGTTGTAGAATCTTGAAGTTGCATCTCTACGTACAGATCCAGTAAGAATATATTTATCTGCAATTGTAAAAATACCTCTACCATAAAATCCTAACAGTACAAGATTGCCTTCATAATCTCTAGGTGCTGAAACCGCATTATAAGACGGATCTCCATTATAAGTCAGCGCTCCAGGAACTTTATCATTAAATTTCTGGTAAGAATAACCTGCAAGTAAATCAACTTTAGTATTAACGAAATCAATATTTTTAACGTAGTTCAAATACGTTTCCAATAATTTGTTTGATTTCTCCTGAGTGTAATCTCTCCTTGTTCCCAAATTAAAGAATGTAGCTCTGTACCCTGCGTATTCTGTAACAGCTCCAGTACCTTTTTGATAATCATATCCTACATTAATATTCCAGTGAAGATCGGGTAAAAAATGAAATTTATAATCCAACTGTAAACCTCCAATCCCTCTAAACACTGTAGAAACGTCTCTTCTGGCTTCCAAAGATGCCAATGGATTTGCTGTTCCGTTTACATTTAAGCTATTATTTAAAAACCATTCATAATAATTACCCACCTGAGCACCCTGAGCAGAATTATCATTAACATTCTGAGTAGGATCCATCTGCTGCGCTGCTCCAATCACATTTGCAGGAAATCGGTTTTCTGTCATCGACCCCTTAATGTTGACATTAATGCTTAAGTGATTGTCAAATAGTTTTGGTGTAAGGTTGATCCCAACAGAAGTTCTTCTGAATTCGTTGGTTCGTACAATACCATTCTGCTCATTGTATCCTAGTGATAATCTGTATGGAAGTTTTTTGATTCCGCCAGAGATTGCAACATTATTATCTGTACCCCAAGCCTGTTGATAAATAAGATCCTGCCAATTTGTATTTGCTGTACCCAACATATCGATATACTTTTGTTGAGAAGCATTTTCCGTCACATATTTTCTGAATTCATCACCAGTAAGGACATCTTGTATTCCCATTTTTGTTGATACTGATGCCAAAGTGGAAAAATTAACTTTTAGCTTACCTGCAGAACCTTTTTTTGTAGTAATTAGAATAACTCCATTTGAAGCCCTATTACCATAGATTGCAGCAGCTGAAGCATCTTTCAAAACGTCAAATGATTCGATATCGTTTGGATTGATCAATGCTAAAGCATTTGAAGCACCCGAAACACTACCAAAATCCATAGGGATTCCATCTATGACTATAAGAGGGTCATTTGAAGCCGTTAATGAAGCCCCACCTCTAATCCTGATTGTTGAGCCAACACCTGGCGCCCCACCGTTACCCGTTACCGTTACACCAGGAGCTTTACCCTGTATTAGCTGATCGGCAGATACTGCACCTCCGTTAAAGTCTTTTGATGTAATCGAAGATATAGATCCTGTAAGGTCTTCCTTCTTCTGCTTTCCATATCCAATCAAAACAACTTCCTCGATTGCCTTCTCCTTGGTTGTAGAGTCTTGTACCTGTGCATGAATCATGGAACTAGCCAATAAAAATGCAGGTGCAATTTTTAATACTGTCGTAAAATTTTTCACAAATTATATTTTTATATAGTTTCTTTTATCTAAAAAAACTGCCTTAGCAGTCTTGCAATTTAAAAAAAAATTATAATTATCTTAATTTTATATTAAGTTTAGTTAATATTTTGTAAATTTAACGAATTATTAATGTTAAATTGTTGATAATAAATATATTATATAAAATTATTCACTACATAATATCTACTTAACAGAGAAAAATAATTAAACAAGCGTTTAACTACTATTGATTCATTTTGATAAAATAGCCTCTCTTTTTTGTAGAAGTTTTATAAATAGGCATTGCCAAATTATCTTTATCTTTGCAGACTTAAAACTATACTATAAATGTCAAACAGAAAGATGATTACGGCGGCTTTGCCATATGCAAACGGACCGGTTCATATTGGGCATTTGGCGGGAGTTTATATTCCTGCAGATGTTTATGCGAGATTTCAAAGAAGATCAGGAAAAGATGTTGCTTTTATCTGTGGATCAGATGAGCACGGAATTCCTATTACCATAAGAGCTAAAAAAGAAGGGGTTACACCACAGGATATTGTCGACAAATACCACGAAATCATCAAAAAATCTTTTTCAGATTTAGGAATTTCTTTTGATGAATATTCTAGAACAACATCAGCTAATCATCGTGAAACAAGTCAGGATTTCTTTAAAGTTCTTTATGAAAAAGGGAAATTTTCGGAAGAAATGTCTGAGCAATACTTCGATGAGCAAGCTAATGAATTTTTGGCTGACCGATATATCGTTGGAACTTGTCCGAATTGTGGAAATGAAAATGCGTACGGAGATCAATGTGAGAAATGCGGCTCTACCCTTTCGCCATCAGAATTGATTAATCCAAAATCGATGTTGAGTGGAAATGTTCCTATTTTAAAAGAAACAAAAAACTGGTATTTACCATTAAATGAATACGAAGATTTCTTAAACGAGTGGATTATCGAAGGTCACAAAGACGACTGGAAACCTAATGTTTACGGGCAGGTAAAATCTTGGTTAAATGATGGTTTAAAACCTCGTGCGATGACCAGAGATCTGAACTGGGGTGTTCCTGTTCCACTTCCCGGAGCAGACGGAAAAGTACTGTATGTTTGGTTTGATGCACCTATTGGTTATATTTCTTTCACCAAAGAATGGGCAGCGAAAAACGGGAAAGACTGGAAAGATTACTGGCAAAGTGAAGAATCTGATCTAGTTCATTTTATCGGAAAAGATAATATTGTATTCCACTGTATTATTTTCCCTGCGATGATGAAGGCTCACGGAGATTACAAAATGCCAAAAAATGTTCCTGCTTTTGAATTTTTGAATCTTGAAAACGATAAAATTTCGACTTCCAGAAACTGGGCAGTTTGGGCACACGAATATGTGGAAGAATTCCCGGGACAGCAGGATGTTTTGCGTTATGCATTGCTTTCTTCAGCTCCTGAAACAAAAGATAATAACTTTACGTGGAAAGATTTCCAGACTAAAAATAATTCTGAATTAGTAGGGATTTTCGGAAACTTCATCAACAGAGTTGCGGTTTTAATTCATAAATATTATGATGGAATCGTTCCTCAAGGTGATGTGAATGCTCCGGAATTAGCGGAAATCAATAAATCAGCGAAAGAAATTTCAGGATTCTTAGAAAATTACGAATTCAGAAATTCTTTAACAGCTTTAATGAATTTAGCACGTTTCGGAAACCAATATCTTCAGGCAGAAGAGCCTTGGAAAACCATTAAAGATAATCCTGAAAAGGCGGCACATTCATTATTTGTCGGAGCTCAGATTGCTGTTGCTTTAGCACAGCTGTGTGAACCGTTTATGCCTTTCAGTTCTGAGAAATTATTGAAAATGTTTAATGTTCAAAAATCAGATTGGAATACTGTTGAAACAAAAACCGTTTTAATTGAAACCGGTCACAAAATCAACGAATCATCTCTTCTTTTCTCAAAAATTGAAGACGACGTTATTGAAGCTCAGATTCAGAAATTAGAAAATACAAAACAAAGCAATAAAAAAACAAATCCTAACGCCAACCCAATGAAAGAGGAAATACAGTTTGATGATTTTACAAAAATCGACTTGAGAACAGCAACGATTATTGAAGCTGAAAAAGTAGAAAAAGCAGATAAATTATTAAAACTAACTGTTGATACAGGAGTTGATGTAAGAACCGTAGTTTCAGGGATTGCAGAAAGCTTTACCGCTGAAGAAGTGATTGGAAAGCAGGTAATGATTTTATTAAATCTTGCTCCAAGAAAAATCAGAGGAATAGAATCTCAGGGAATGTTGCTATTAACGACAAAACCAGACGGAAAATTATCTTTTGTCACGCCGGAGGACAGCAATGTTGAGAACGGTATTGAGATTGGATAATTCATTTTTAAAATAATTTAAAATAGCTCCTTGTAAATTCAAGGAGCTATTTTTTTATTCGAATGTAAAACTTTAAGGTATAAAAATTAATAAATATTTATATAAGTAAAGATTGTTCCGCCGGATGTAATCGTAAACCACTCGGTTTCCGATACTGTCCCGACACCATTCGAAGGATAATTACCCGCACATGGCGCAACACCTATATCATAATGATCATAAACCGTATTGATACTTGCAGGATCTCTTACATCAAATGCAAAGAAAGACCAATCTGTGGTAGGAGAAATTGCATACATATTGGGATCATTATAAGCAAGCACTGTTGCAGGTGATGTATAAGATAATCTTACCAGAAAATCATTTACAGGTATTGGTGCTACGTTCGCGGTATAATACTTTGGATAATCTGTCGTTGTGCCTGCCGGAATGGTAAAATTACCACTACCCAATGTATTCCCCATATAAAGCTCAGGAACGCAATTCGTAATATCTGCAGCACGAAGTCTACCCGTAACCGTAAAAGCCGAATAGTTATTGATGACTAATGTACTTATCTGTGAAAATGCAATCGTACTTAAAGATAAGCTTAAGAGCAAAAGTATTTTTTTCATAACATGGGTTTAAAAAATTTGTATATAAGTATATTGTGTACCACCTGATGAAATCGTAAACCACTCAGCATCTCCGTATAAAGTGGAAATATAAGATGGGCCAGAGAAACAACTATTGGTTCCATCTCCAAGATTTCCATTAAAATAAGTTTCAGGTACGTTAGCTCCTCCTGACGACACTTTTATATTAGTCCCTGCAAAATACATCTGGAATTTGGTATGTCTCCAGTTGGTGTTAGTTGAAATGACTCCTGTAGGTGATAAGGTTACATGCCCAGGGACTCTTGGAACTGCAGGATTAGCTCCGGAAGTCTGCACCAAAAAAGTAGTAATACCGTTAGATGCTCCATCGGCATAAAACGGAAGTTTGTAGTCGGATAATGCCGGTACAATAAGCTGCTCGGGAACTGCAGGATATCCTATACTTACCATCGGATAACATGTTCCCAGCGGTGTTGCCATCAATTGGCCGTGATAATCATATGATGAATAATTATTGATAATAAGCGTACTTTGCTGTGCAGAAATCATTCCACCTAACGCACAACAAATCATTAAAAATTGCTTTTTCATAATAATTATAGTTTTGCGTTATTTCTTATCTGTGCCACTTTTTCCTGGTTGATCTGAATTGCCCACACCAAAATTGCAGAAACGTCTCCATTTGTTTTTTGCTGAATCTGGCTATCTGTAACACCTGTTGACTTAATAAGATCCATTGCAGAAGGAAGAAGAACCTTTTTTCTTCTGTCACTTAGTTCTGTACTTCCGCTCCTTCTTTCCTCTTCGGTTGGTTTGTTGGCAGGATCACCTAAACTTCTCATTGCTTTATCAAACTTTTCCATTTCGGGAGTTTTCATAGATTCTACTGTGTTCACCGCCACGCTTTCATTAGAACATGAACTTAGCAGCAAAGTTGAAAAGCTAAGTGTAAAAAGAATTTTTCTCATAGTAAATAAGTTTTTTGTTGTTAAAAATCTGTTGTTATATTATAATTTGATTATCGATTTAATTTGTACAAACCTAAAATTATATCCCTTAAAATTGAATAAATACTTTAAAATTTAAATATTCACAATTCAATGACATAATTTTAATTATTCAGTCTATTTTCTGATTATATAGTTGGCAAGGCTAATTTTATTTCAAAAATTAATGATTTAAAAACTTCAGCAAGTTAAAAATAAAAACAAAGGCATTATATTATCTAAAATTATTATTGAAATTTAATGGGAATTATTTATAAATTTACACCAATTAAAACATATAACTTATTAATAATCAATTATTTTTAAACACAACAAAAACACAAATTTGACTTAATAACTAAAATTATCATAATAGAGTGAAATCGTTAATCATAATCATTCATATTGAATGCAATGCATAAAATATTTTCAGGTAAAACATTTAGAAAAATACCGTAAAGACGGTAATCGAGACCTATTTTATAAAGTACTAATTCATAAATCATTACAGCAACTGTTTGCGCATCAGGTTTTCTATGAGTAGTTTGGCTAAAAATTAAATAACTCATACGAAAATGAAAAACTCAATCTCATGTCTGCTATTGGTAGCACTGACAATCTTTGGTTCATGCTCTTCTGAAAATGCTGTAGTAACGAATCCGGAAACTCTTAAATCACCGGAAATGGAAGCCTTCGCAAAAGCATTTAAAAATTTAAATAATCCTGAAAACAAACTCACTGACGAGGAAAGGAGAAGCGGAAGTACTGAACTAAGTGACCGACGAAAGAAAACACTTATTCCAGCATCGTTAGAATTAATAAAGTCTACAGGCGCTACAGATCAGGAAATAGAGCGAAAAACAAAAGGCGACATGAGCGCAATTATTGTATGGGCGATCCAGATCAACAACAGTAAAAACAGCGAGATCAAAAACAAAGTACAGTCTGAGAACTAACTTTTTTATCCTTTAAAAAACTAATACTAAATAGATTATGAAAAAAAACATTTTAACATTATTCACAATACTGTTATTTGGAATATCTGCCAATGCGCAGCAGTCAATATTAATGATTTATAATTATTCGCCATATTTTCTGGAAGCAAGAATAGAGGCAAATGGCCTTAACGGAAGCTGTTATCCCAGAATTTCAAGCAATGATTACAGTAGTTTTAACATCACTTTTCCGCCTGCAAGTGGAGGCTCTCCTTTTGTTGCTAAATATCCAAGATACAATCAGGGGCCCTCTTCTAATCCATTAATTAACCAATGGCTCGTACAAAGCTCTGCAACGAACCCTTCAATATGGAGAGTTGCCGGTCATCCTGTATTTTATGATACCAGTATTTTTACAACCGACACAGACTGGACGGACTGTTTAATGGTTACCAGAGATGCAAACTTCGTCTACGGAGCCGAACTTGAATTGGGAGATCCTGCCTATAATTCATGTAATGGTCCTTCAGAAACCTATCAAAATAGATATCTTGTAGAAGGAGAATGGTTTACTATCACTTCAGGCTCACAGAAATTTACTTATGTGCAGGTATTTTAATCTAAAAGAATAGAGGCTAACGATTTTGTTAGCCTCTATTTTATTTTTAAGTTCAAAAGGATATTACTTCACTTTCTTCGCCATATAATCGCTTTCATTTCCTAAACGGTCAATCGCTTTTATTGCAATCGCATTTAAACTTTTACCATCTTTAAACTTAGGAATTTCTTTTGAAAGGTTATCTAAAGTAAGTATTTCTGATTCCCAAACTCCGTTATATTGCGTAAAAAGTACCCAGTGAAAAACATTCCCTATATTTTTTGTGCTCCAGCTTGTTTGTACAGAACTTCCGTTATCATTGATGAATAGCGTTGGTTTTTCTAAAGGAGCCATTTTTATCCACGGGCTTTTCGGAGTCAGAGCTTTCTCTTTATAAGGTCCGTTTTTTAAGGTTGGAAGCATATTTGAACTTTTCGTTAAACCCGCAATACTCCAATGTATTTCTCCTGCATCATCCTTTAAAATCTGCCTTGACAATTCCACCTGATTTTTAATTTCACCCGGTCTGTCAGAAACTTTCACTTCAACCGTATTTAAGCCCGGCCAAAGATGACGGTTCATTGTATTTTCAGATTTCCACCAATTTAACAGAGAAGCAAACGCTTGTCCTTTTGAATCGATCGGCCAATACAGCTGTGGAGAGAAATAATCGACCCAGCCTTTATTTAACCATAATTTAGCATCAGCAAATAATTCATCATATTGCGAAGAACCAACAACTCCTTCCGGATAACCCGGTTTCCAGATCCCAAACGGGCTGATTCCAAATTTTACATAATTTTTTTCAGCGTGGATTTCTTTATAAATTCTTTCTACAAATTTATTGACCTGATCTCTTCTCCAATCTGGTCTCGAAAGTGTTCCACCTGAACTTTGATAGATTCTCCAGCTTTCGTGATCCGGAAAATCTGCACCTCTGTTATAGGTGGCATACGGATAAAAATAGTCATCAAAATGTATGGCATCCAAATCATATCTTTTCACCAAATCTTTTACAACATTCGAAACATGTCCCTGAGTTTTCGGGTTGGCAGGATCAAACCAATACATTCCGTTTTTCAATTTAACGGTAATATCCGAAAGTTTATTGACCATTGATTGGTTAGAAACCGCTCCCCCATTAGAATGATGCGCTCTGTAAGGATTCAGCCAAACATGCAGCTCCATTCCTCTTTTATGGGCTTCTTCAATCCAAAACTGTAACGGATCATAATTTGGATATGGAGGTTCGCCTGTTTTTCCGGTCAAAAAATAAGACCAAGGTTCCAATTCGCTTGTATACAAAGCATCAGCAGACGGACGTGCCTGAAAAATCACTGCATTAAAATTATTTTCCTGAAGCATATTCAACATACCGATCGCTTCCGCTTTTTGCTGATCTACAGAGAGATTATTTCTTGATGGCCAGTTGATATTGGCAACACTCGCAATCCAAACGCCACGAAATTCTCTTTTGATCGCTGGAAGATTGGCTTTAAACTCCTCATTCACAGGAATCGCTGTGATGGGAGGAACTAATTTGGGATTTGGAGTTTTAGTATTATTATTCGAGACTTTATTTTTTACTTTCGGCTTGTTTTCTCTTACAGCACACGAAGTACTGAAAGAAGCAAACATACCCAATATGCAAACTAATTTTATTGTAGAGATTTTCATATTTGATTCCAAAAAAGGATTTCTGAGTTATTAAAAACACAAAACTAGTGATATAAAGATAATTTGAGAAATATGTTACTGTAAAATTTAGTTAAAACGAAAAAAGCCCGAAAATAGAGGCTTTTAGATTATTAAAAGAATAGTTTAATGCATTATTTCATTCTATGCAATATATCTTTTGCACCGTGATGAATTAAAAGAATATGAATTTCATTTTGAGAAATAATATGATATATTATTCTGTAATTCCCTTCAAAAATCTCTCTCACATTATCATTGTCTATTTCCGAAACTCTTTTTCCAACAATCATTCCGGTTTTTAAAATTTCAGTTTTATTTTGAATTTTGTCAATTTGAAATCTCGCATATCTTTTAGAATCGAGGCTTATAAAATCATAGATTTCTTTTAAATCTATTTTAGCTGATCTTAGCCATTTTATTCGAACCATTGTCCCATTTCCTTTTTGAGATCTTCTTCTGAAATGGTATCATTTTCATCTGATTCTTGTATTCTAGTTTCCAGCTTTTCTATCATGATTAGTCTTTCAATTACCTCATCTATGCTTATTTCATCCGGAAATTTATCGATCTGTTGATGTAATTTTTCTTTAGTAATTGTCATACTATTAATATTTTAGTATTGCTAAATTAGTAAAATAAAACAAAAAAAGCCCCGAAAATCGAGGCTTTAAATATATCTGAGAATTTCGGATTATGCTTTCGCTCCTCTTTCCATTCTTTTTCTTTCTTCTTCAGAAAGTATTTTCTTTCTCATACGGATGAAGTTTGGAGTTACCTCGATTGCTTCATCAGCCTGGATATATTCCATACATTCTTCAAGAGAGAATAAGATTTTTGGAGCAACTCCTGTATCTTTATCTTTTCCAGAAGCACGCATGTTATTCAATTGTTTTGCTTCCACGATGTTTACCACTAAGTCACCCGGCTTGTTTTGCTCACCGATAACCATACCTGCATAGATCTCCTCGCCCGGATCAACATAGAATTTACCTCTATCCTGTAATTTAGCAATAGAATATTCTGTAGCCGGACCTTGAGTTTTAGAAATCAATACACCGTTACTTCTTCCCGGAATCGCACCTTTGAAAGGCTTGTATTCTGTGAAACGGTGTGCCATAATAGCTTCACCTGCAGTAGCTGTCAACATTTGAGAACGCAATCCGATCAAACCTCTTGAAGGAATTTCGAATTCCATGTGCTGCATTTCACCTTTAGTTTCCATAATGTGAAGGTCACCTTTTCTCTGAGTAGCCAAGTCAATTACTCTTGAAGCGTATTCTTCAGGAACGTCAACAACCAAAGATTCGTAAGGCTCACATTTTTCTCCGTCGATTTCTCTCAAGATAACCTGTGGCTGACCGATAGTCATTTCATACCCTTCTCTTCTCATTGTTTCAATTAAAACTGATAAGTGAAGAATACCTCTACCGAATACCAAGAATGTATTTGCATCATCAGTCTGCTGAACTCTTAATGCAAGGTTTTTTTCTAATTCTTTAGTTAATCTCTCTTTCAGGTGATTTGAAGTTACAAATTTACCGTCTTTACCGAAGAAAGGTGAATTGTTGATCGAGAACGTCATGTTCAACGTAGGCTCGTCAATTGCAGTTCTTGGCAATGGCTCAGGATTTTCAAGATCTACGAAAGAATCTCCAATCTGGAAAGCATCAAAACCTACTACAGCACAGATATCTCCAGCTTTTACTTCAGTTACTTTTTTCTTTC
>Ga0308158_10002640_pt1 | contig 16618 bp, 18 predicted proteins | sample PhyBR2_FD_201038 | JGI IMG/M metagenome (GOLD analysis project Ga0308158, IMG submission 201038) | Phyllosphere microbial communities from UC Gill Tract Community Farm, Albany, California, United States - DLSLB.R2 | ecosystem: Host-associated > Plants > Phyllosphere > Unclassified | place: USA... | reverse complement strand
AAGTTGGTGAGTGTGCGAGGCTCGCCAGCAACAGTGGTGTAGTTGAAGTTCAACACAACAGTGTTGCCATTGGCAATCTCAGCACGCAGAGCCTCTTCGACGGTAGGAGCCTGAACAGGAGCCTGGGGTCCAAGGAAGTGAGAAACAAGACGACCGTAGAAATCGTCCTCATCCGCAGCAGCCGCAGCAGCCTCATCCTGCTCGTCAGCTTCGTCCTGCTCGTCAGCTTCGTCCTGCTCGTCAGCCTCATCCCACTCATCTTCGCCACCGTAGACATCATCAAGAATGTCCTGGTCGATGACAAGGTTTGTCAGGTTGGCGTAGAGGTAGGAAGAAACCTCGTCATTCTCATCAGCACCAATGAGAATCAGGTCAGTTCCGTTCATGCGAACTTCAGTCACAGCAAAGTCATCAACTGTAACCTCATCACCGTTACCACGAGTGTAGGTGAAGGAAACAAGAACCTCATCGACTGTGGTCAGAAGGCTTTCCAGAGTAGTGATGTTGTTACGGTCTACTGTATCAGTACCCGCAGAGTAGTGCGTGGTGGCAATCTGGTGTTCAGCCAGACCAACAACCTTGTAACGGCTGACGCGAAGCTTCTGGAACGAAGCATGCTCAGGAACAGCTACAACGTCACGGGGGTTGATTTTCACTGTAAGGAGACGGCCGCGTGCGTAGGCACTGGCGTAAGCGTAGGAACCAGCGTGCAGTCCAGTGCTGCAACCAACAGAGTTGTCAGCATCTACCTTGGAGCGAGGAATCTCAACAACAGCACCCAGGGTGTTAGGCAGGTTGGTGTTTTCAAAGACCTGGTTGTTCACGATGCCATAACCTGCCCATCGTGAAGTGCCGTCAGCGTTCACACCCTTGTAAGCGTAGAAGTCACCGTCAACGTCGATGGTGAGACCATGGCGGGTGATGAACTCGTACAGAGCGTCAACCGACTGTCCAGAAGGGTTGGTGTAGAGCTTCTCAAGGAAGGCAACAAGGCCGCGGTAAGAATCAGGCGAGCCGCCCTCATCAAGGATACGGAAGATGTGGTCCACAACAGAGTTGCGAATCACGTCACCGTCGAAGAGAATCTCAGAACCATTGAAGGTAATGCGGTCAGAGTAACGCTGAAGGCTGCGAGAAATGCTGGCACCAGGAGCAACAAGGGCTCGGAGGTTGTTCTCGTCAATCTCGTCAGCAGGAGTGGATGTGAGGGTGTTGATGATTGCTGCGTAATTCGCATTGCTCGAATCAACAGTCTCAACTGAACCGTCACCGAAGATGAGTGTAGCGCCTGAACCCTGCGTTTCGGAATTGAAAATTGTATACATAACTGTCATGGTGGTTCTCTCCTTGTGGAATGTTTAGCTCGTTTGTTCTTATTTCAAGTTTACCAGCTTTATGTCAGCGAAGTCAAGTTTCTGAGCAAACTTTAGCGGTTTTTTGGGAAAAAGATTGGACTCAAATCAGTGTTCAACATGTTTACAATCTCTTCAGAAAGATGCTGGTCAAACGCCTTATTTTCATCCAAAGTCACACCGCAAGAACAAGTGTTTGCATCTTTGACTGTGTGGGCTTTTACTACTTTCAGCACATGCTCAGTGTCATGACCTGCTTCGAGCCGGCGAACATACTCTTCAATGTGACGTACCGCTGTTGCAAGGGTGCCGTCTGTCGCCCACATAATAGGACTGGCTTTCCATACAAGCTTTTCATGGGCGGAACGAATTTCGGCGTAAAGCTCTTCTGTTGTTTTCTCAGGCATAATTTTCTCCAAAAATAAAAGGGTATGAGGCGGGACACATTTCTATGTCCCGCCTCATCAATGTTTAGTTTGTTGCAGGGAACTTGAAGTTCAGGTACTCAACAATCAGTTCCACAGAAGCGTCACTGTTGCCACCAGCAAGAAGCTCAGGGTTCAGGCTTTCAAATTCAGTGTTGTACTCAGGGAAAACTGAAGCGTACATGTCACTGGTCACAATGCTGATGAATGTGGAAACCTTGCGGTTCATCGAATAATCAAGGCTATCCACTTTAGCAGCCGCAGCCGTCCAGGCACGAATCTCTGTGTTCTGAATGTCATCAAGAACAGCTTCCATGTTCTGCGCCCAGGAAATTTCATTACGGCTGTTCTCGAAGATGTTGATTTCGAGAGCAGTCAGAGGTGTAGCTGCAATGAAGTTTGCAACAGCAACAGGCAGAGCATCATCAAGGCTGACAGCTTCAGGAACTGCAGACAGGAACGACTCAATCCGCACGTTAGACGGAACCCGGACGAACGCAATGTCAGTCGAAGTAATACCAGCATCAACATTGTAGTTGTTCTTGATGAACGAAATGGTGTTGTTGACCAGACGCAGTTCGGAGCTTGTACTACCAGCACCACGACCTGTGAGTTTGGCAATCTTGTGGGACAGCGAAGCAGTGTCAGCATCGTTCGTCTGAATGTAGACAACATGCTTCTTGCCAGCAGCAACAGCAGCAGAGTAGCTGGCAGTCGAAGGACGACCGTTGCCCCATGAGTTGTTCACGCTGAGGAAGCTGACAGGGAGTGAACCGTAGTTCACTTCGCCACGAGTAGTTGTCCCGCTACGCAGAGCTCGCTTCTCGATGTTGATTTCCTTACGGAGTTCAACGCCCTTAGTCTCGAACTCCTCAGTAGTGTAGATGCCAACAGCAATAGCAGGAAGCCACTTGCCAAGGTCACCCTGCTTAGCAGTGGTGAACACAAGGTTGAAGCCGTCTGAAATGCCGGGGTGCTTGACCTCGAACGCCTTACGGAAACGGTTCAGGGACTGAGCCTCAGCACGGTCCTCCACGCCATACACAACCAGCGAACGACCGCTGAGTACACGGGAGTAAGGCTGGACGGTGTTCTTGGAACCTGAAGCACTGTAGAAGCTCTTGAAGTCCTCGAAAACAGGAACGACCTTCTGAGGAACAACCTCGCCCTTGTACTTCCACTCCTGGTTGAAACCAGCAAGGCGAAGCGACTCAGCAATGTCAAGAGCAGTGGTGCGGTTAGAAGCTTCCTCGAAACGAGTCTGAATGTTCTTCACGACCGCCTTGTTGAGAAGCTTCGTACCCTCAACAATAGCCTTCTTTGTCTTGTCAGAGAAGATAAGAGTGTCACGAGCAGGAGTCATGTCAACAGAACCGATGGGAAGGTTCACCACAGTGTAGTCGTCAAGGCTGCCGTAAGTGCTGCCGTAGTTCTGGTCGTCAAGCTCAGACTTGTTGAAAGTGTAAGAAATGGGACCGACAAGAACAATCTTCTCGTTGTAGTTCTTGTGAAGCTTGACTCGACGGTTGTTCTTCTCCCAGTCAACAAGGTCGTTCAGCATCCAGCCAGCCTCGCCAAGAGCGGTGAAGCTCTCAGTGTTGTAGACACTGTTGGTGTTCAGCTGACCGTTGACGCTGACGCTTCCTGCAGGGAAACCAAGAAGAAGGTTGGAGTTGTTGAAGATGCGGGAGAGACGCTCAGGGTCAGGAAGGGTGATGGAAACAACAGTTCCGTTACCGTCCGTGGTGTTCTGAGGGGCAAGGAACTGAGCCTTACCGACGTTGTTCTCACCCTTGCGGAACAGAACGGTGTGCTTCACGCCATCCTTGACGGAGGTGACAACAAAGTTCGTGGCGACGCTGAAAGCAGACTTAGCTCCAAGACCGAAGCCACCAATCTGTGAGTTGGTCTTACGCTTCGTGGAAGCACCGTACTTGGGGAACACGTTCTTCAGAACATGCTTGTCCATGCCAGTTCCGTGGTCACGGATGGTGAACGTCGGGTTCAGTCGGGTGGGGAGGGTGACCTCGACAGGGTTGGGGAAAACAAGACCGAAGCTGGTCTTTGCACCAAGAGCAGCGACCATGGCGTCCAGAGCGTTCGCAATGTACTCACGAGCGATTGCCTTGTACTCGTCAACGTACATGTTGGTGAGCATGTTCATGATGTGGGGAGTGGACTCTGCATCGAGAGTCATGTCGACCTCATCGTCAAACGTAGCGTTCGTGATGACTTCTGCGACCTGGGTGTCAATCTTCATTCTGGTTTCTCTCCTGAATTGGAAGGGATAAGTAAGGGGGTGTTTCTCTCTAACAAGTTCTACTTTAGCACAAGGGTTGAGTGAATGCAACCCCTCATCCAGCGTTTTTACCTGGATATTTTTTTACCCAATATTTTATGTTTGAATAATATAGTAATGAGGCATAAATACCTTACTACTTTTTCCACACTAAAGGTAGTTGCATGCTATCATAAACTAAACTCCTTATGAAAGGCCTTCTCATGCTCACCCTTGCTGACTTTTTCGCCCAGCAGAAAGCAGAAAATCCTGCCGGCATTGAAGTCCTCATTGTAGACACAAACGGTTGCCTGGAACATCTTTCTGAAGAGTTCCAAAACAATGACATCGTGCATGAGTATGCTACTGAGCCACGAGAAATCAAAAACCTTCTCACCTCCTTGTATGAAGATGCAATTGCTGAAATGGACAAAGCACGCAAGCTTCGACGTAAAGTGTTCCTCTACGTCAGCTCAGCGGCCATCAACAAAACCATGGATGAACAGGTGACCAAAATTCTTGCAGAGTTGAACACAATTGGGCCTAAAAGCAATATCAACGTCGCAAACTATCTCAACCAGTAGACTAACAAGTAAGGCCCCTCAGAAGTTTGAGGGGCCTTACTTGTTAGTGCATCAAATCAGTTCGTAAACTGCTTCAACATGCTGAGCTTTGATTCGTTTTCCTGAGAAGAAACCTGCTTTACGCAAGGCTGCAGCCAGGGCAGGGTCGCCAACAACAACCCCATGGACAGTAGCTGGCTCAACCTCAGGTGTCTCAGCTTCCACTGCAACACGAGGACCAATCCAGCCTGTCTCCAGAACATTATCCACACCGAAAGCTTTCGCCTTGGCGAGAATCTCTTCACGAGTCAAAGATTCTTTCCCTGAAATAACATCCCAAGGACGAGGAAGGGTAGCAAACAGACGAGTGTCAATGTGAAGCTCCTGACCTGAGTTGCGGGCCCACCACACCACATCAGCAGCCATCAAACGAGGAGCTTTACCAGGAAGGTACACATCCAGAACTGAATCCAGACCAGAAGCCACTGTTGCTGCAAGCCAAGCTGAACGCATTGTGTTCAACGCACCAGCAAAGGCGTTCCAGCTGGAGCTATCCACACCCTTAACCATGACCATTTCGTCATGCATACGCTCAGGAAGCGTCACAAACAACGCATCCAAACGGTCAGCCGCAACAACCATGTGACGGTGGAACACGCCACTCAACTGCCCAACAGTTTCCTTGTCAAGACGGTCAAACACATCAACTGTAGGTGAAACAAGAGCAATCTGCTCCCAAGCAGAAGTGTCATCAAGCAAAGCCTTAAGACCTTCAACAATTACGTCTTTAGCCTTGGACTGACCACCAAGCATGAACAGCGAACGGCGGTTCGCACGAGCAGCAAGGTAAGCCACAAAAGCCAGCGACACATCATCCATCTTGGAGGCATCAACCGCGTACGCCAGACGGCTCTTAGCCTGCATCTGAGCATGACGAACAGTGAGAGAATCCTGCACACGCGCAATCTTGTCCTCAAAGTTCTTCAGGAAACGCAAACGCTTCATGAAAGACTTCTTGCTGTCCACAAAAGAAGCATCCCAGTCCAGTTCCAGTCGCTGACGCAACGCATCAGAAGCAGACCAGGAAGCAGGAATAGCCAGGTCATGCAGGGCTTTACGCAGGACATCCTGCAACTGCTGAACATACCCTTGAGCGTACACATCAGCTGTAACAGTTGACACATCAGCCTGAGGGAACAGAACCTGCAAAGCAGCAAGCTGAGTATCAGCTGCATCAACTTTGTCGAAGTCATCGTTCATCTGGTAGCTGTAACGAACATAACGAGCATGCTGAGCACCCAGTCGCTGAAGCTCAGCATGAAGGGCAGGGACATGGTTGGCAACACCCAAATCAAGAATAGCTGCAGCGACAGCTCCAGTCGATGAACGACGGACAAGGCTGTCCTGCAGCATTTTGCGTGCGGAAATGTGATCCATTTTTCTCTCCTCGAAAAGCCGTTCTCTCTGCGGCTTGTAAATAAAAGTCTTGTGCAACAGGGTGGATATGAACCACCAACTACCCGGAAATACAAGAGCCAAGCGTTCTATAACCTTGAACTACTGCTGCAATAAATACTTTACCACAGGACATTTGGTAATGCAAGAAAAAGTGAAAAGTTTTTGGGAAGGGATTAAAAGAAGGAACCCGTACCTCACTTTCAGGTACGGGTTCCTTCAAAGAAGCTAAATAACTTCCACTTCAGTGATTCGCTCTGCACGATACGAACGAGCAGTGTCCTCATCCAGGTAGCCAGTCACAATCTCGTGACCTTCCTGAGAATTAGAGACTTCATCCACTGTGATCGAATCGACAATAGTCTCGTCACCGTTCAGCTTCTTGTATTTGAACTTGATCTTCTGGTTCTTCTGAATATTTGTAGCCATAGCATTCTCCTTATTAGTGAACTTGCTTAACTTTCACAAGTAGAGTAACAGACACCACTGACATTGTTAGTAGATGTCAACTTCCTGAGTGGTTTTCTGTGAAATCATCACGCTGATGTTGTCATACTCACTATCAGCGACAAGAGTGAACGTCACAGGCATAAGACGTTCAGTGCCGTAATCGTAGTCATAAATCTTCGTACTCACCGTTACTTTGCGGTTACGAATCAGATTCTCAGCAGCTGCAATGGTGACAGAAAAATCATTATGCTTCAGAAACTCCTGCAAACTCACCGCCCATGTCTGAATACGCTCTTTCTCAACCTGCCGGTAAGACTTCACTGCGAAGCTGATAACAATGGCGGACAGAGAAGTTAGCAAAAGCGTACTCGCCAGAGTCCCAGAAATGAGAGCTCCACCATCCAGACCCTTCACAGCAAAAGCCAGAGCAACCATCCCCAGGACATAACCCACAGCTGTGAAGAACAGGGTGGCAACCCAGGAAAACTTCAGGGAGCCTTTCACATCAGTAAAACTGAAGTCAGCAAACCCGAGATACTTGTTAGTCTTAGCCATTGTCATGCTTTCTTTCATAAAGTGGTTGATTTACTCTACAAGTTTAGCAATAAGCTGTTCAGAATACAAGTAGGCATGAAAAAGCGGAGACGATGCACCCCATGACAAGGCATCGTCTCCGCTGGTTATTTCGCTGCTTTATGCTTCCTGGTAATGTTTCTTGATTGCGTTCTGGGAGGCAACTCCGATGATTGGAGTGGCGTTCGCCTGACCGTCTTTGAAGAAGCTCAAAGTAGGGATGGACTGGACACGGAAAGCTGCAGCTAACTCAGGGTTAGCATCAACGTCAACTTTCAGAAGAGTAACATTGTCATCTTCGTTGTCAATTTTGTCCAAGATTGGTGAAACTGCACGACACGGACCACACCAGGTGGCCCAGAAGTCAACAATAACCTGCTTACCTTTGTTCTCTTCGCTTTTCAACTGTTCAGCGAAATTTTCAGGGCTTGTGATGTTGACACTCATAATATATATCTCCGTTCTAGACTGTCATTACCATAACAAAGCCCGACAGGTTGTTATTCCCGTCCCCTTTCTGTTACACTTATCCTGACCGCTGTCTTCCTAAGGTACCCATGATCCGACAACTCACCTCTGCAATAGCTGTTGCAGCTATGACCCTTCTTGCAGTCTCCAGTACAAATCTAAACCTTGCACCTGACCAGCAGGTTAGTGCTACTCCTACTATCTCAGACTCTGAACAGGTCTACCAGGAAAGCCTGGCGTTGCTGAAACAAGCTGCAGACAAAGCCTCCAAGAAAATCACTCCAGTGAGAAAAGGAGTAGCTGATACGTTTGAAGTGTCCAACGAATATGACAACATCATCAGTCTTATCGAGCAGTACCGGCAAGGACAACCTCTGAAGAGCTACAACAACAGTAGCCCTTCTTTGTTCTCTGAACTCCGCACCCAAAATCTCAGCATGACTACTTCTGACATGCGAATCATCACATCAGAAGCTATTACCTCCTTGGAAGAACGAGTAGATGCATGGACTACGTTGGTCGATGAAATCAACCAACAGGCGGCGCCAGCAGAAGAAAGTACTGAACAGCGTATTACTCGGTTACAGCTTGCCATCGACCAGTCGTTCCCTTTCACAGTGGATTCCTGTGTCAACCATGATGGCATGGAGTTAGCTTGGGGATGTTATGAACCAGGTGACAACTTCTACACTCTGACTCCTGAACTGTTAGAGTTTGACGACTGTTACGTGAAAACTACACTTGCCCATGAGTATCGTCATTATCAGCAATGGACTGAAGGACTGATGGATGGTCCCAACTTGAAACCAAACAATTGGTTAGAAGCTGACGCCCGAGACCATGAATGGCTTGGCGGTGGATGCTGACTGCTTGCAGTATTCACTTGTTGGTGGTAGAGTAGCAACCATACATTCTTAAGGAGAAAACATCATGGCTTCAACAATTGAGCGTCCGGTAACTGCCCCTTACACTTCACAGGTCCACCAGGCAACCTGGGCGGCGTGGGATGCGTACGTCGAGAAGTGTGTCAAGGAAGGCATCCACCCTTCACACCTTGAAAGCTACATTGTGAGAAAGTCCTTCATGGATGGTTTCATTGAAGGTCTGAAAGCCTAACTTCATCACCACAACAGATAAGCCCCGAATCGTAACTTGATTCGGGGCTTATCTTATTTGTGCTGTTCGGTTCAGATGGCAGTGAGCTGAATGCCTGTGGCAACACGGTGAGCATGAACAGTGAAGTCACGTGAGTCAAAACTGACACCAGCATTAATCTGCTGGGCAACCAGCAAAGTCGGTTCAAGACCCTGACCTCGCAGACCAGGAATCTCATTCCAGCTGTTACTCAGAAGCTTCACCTGAAGGATAAGATTTGACACAACGCCCAGCTTTGCAAGCATAACGATGTTCGTGGTAGCCTGCTGGACCTCAATGAGAGTGTCATAAGCTTTAGTGAACTCCTCCTGAATCTGGGCGTTACTCAGCTCATGGTAAGTCGGGAAGTCAGTCACAATCAGAAGAACCTTTCAAGAAGCATCCCCTATACGAAGGGGCTGGATTCTCTGAGTGTACCAAATAAACGCTGTGATTACAAGTTGGTCTTCTTGTGAGCTCGTTTGCGTTTCCACGCTTGATAACGGCGTTTCACCTGCAACCATACGTAAATGAACTTACCACGGATTTGTTTGTTCAGCTTCTTGAATAACGGAAACTCTAACCCCAAAAGAGCCAAACCAGCGAAAACAATAAGCCAGCCAGGACCAGGTAAAGGCACCATGACAAGACCTACCGCAACAACCAGAAAACCAACAACAGCGATGAGCAGTTTGTAAGTTATCTGCAAGATAGGGTGCTGGTCATACAACCAGGAGCGGAAACGCTCATGCTTTGATAACGGAGGAACATCCACAGACATATAAACTAACGATGATTGAACAATATTGACAATATGATGTATCGGTTGGGAAGCTGAGCCTTTTCTGAACCTACTAAGCCAACCCACTGTTCAGGTACAGAACATCAACCATGATGACAGCAGTAATAGGGTAGACACCCCAGATAACCCAAGACCAGATGTGGTTCAGGCGGATAAGTTTCCACGCATGGCTTTTCTTCTGTAACGCATACTCTTCGGCTCTTAAGAAGTCTGGTTTGTACAGCAACGGCGAGTTAGCGATAGCCAAAGCAACCCCACCAATCATTGCAGCTGAACCTGTAGCTAACGCCGCAACTTCCCACACACCCAAGAAGAAACCGTTATCAGGAGCAGGGTTTGTAATTACAATCAAAGCAAACACAATGCTTGCAACAAGGTTCACGCTCAAGATAGCGTTCAACACCAAACTGTTTGCCTGAGGAGCTGACTCAAAGTTGGCTATCTTCTCCATCTCATTATCCAGCGTAACCCTGCCGGCTAAAACAATCTTCTTAGCCGCTTTCCTTGCCCGCAAAGCAGAAAGACTGGCAGTGAACGCATACAGAATGGCGAAAGGAACAAGGAGGATGAACAGCAGACCAAACACTCCGATGACTGACACCACTGAAGCGACAGCAATGAGAATACCAATCACAAAAGTGCGAACAATCAAACCACCTACAGTGGTACTAATATCTCTTGATGCTCCCACGCCTAATATCCTCTGATCTTCACCTGCTAAGGTATCGGTTCTTACCTAACCCATCTCTATCAAGGGGTGCAAGATGAGCCTTGCAACAAACCCATCATCATGGTAAACTGGTGAACATTCTACTTACAAAGGAAAACTGATGACTAACCTCATGCTGGATCACGATACACTCCCCAAGCTTCCTGAAGCATACCTGTGGGAGGTAGAGTACACCATGAAAGGTGAACCTATCCTCACTTTGAAAGCCAACCTGGCAGACCCCCTGTTCAGCAAATACAACCTGAAGCTGGAAATGGATGCCATTGAAGACACCAGCTATGAAATCATTGCCGAGTCGCCTACCACAGCTAAAAAGGTCAACAAAACAGCTGAATACCTTGCAGCTAATCTGGAGAAGAAAACCCACAGTGCTGTGAAGAATCTTCTTGCTGAACGAATCATTCGCAAAAAGAATTTCCTTGAGAAACGAATCGCTAAGATTCAGTCACGTTTCACTAAGTAGAAGAGAGCAAGCAATCCAGCTGGGTTGCTTGCTCTCTTTCGGTTAAACGCTATTAGCTCACTTCAGTGCTGATTCAACTGCTCATACAGCTCAGGTTCAAGAACTGTTCCATATTCTCTAATCCACTCAACAGCCTGTTCATCCTGGCTCATGAAAATTTGGAACTCTTTCTGCTCGCCTTTTACCGAAATGATGCCTCTACCACGAATTTTTGGCAAAGTAACAGCTTTCGAATTACGCAACACCATTGTAGAAGGAGTTGCATCCATCCGACCAGCAACTACTCTGGTCTCCAAGTAAGCTTTATGTGAATCAGTGATGATTGTCGCATCTGGACGTTGAGATGACACAACAACAAAAATGTTCGCAGCTCTACCCTGCCTCAGAAGGTCAATGAGAGCATGACGAATCTGCTCAACCTGGCTTACCAAAACATCATCAGCATCTTTAGGGACAGGCATAGCAAGCAGTACGTTCGCTTCATCAATAGCCAGAAGGATGTTCTTACCTTTCGGACCAGAAAGCTTCGAATAGCTCTGCACTTTCTCTTCCGACATCTGTGCCAAACGAGAGTTCAACACTGTTCTCACTTCAAGAAGAACCTCAAGTGCCTCTTCAAACGTTGATGCGATACGTTTAACTGTGTTCTTGTATTTTTTGAAAGGAGCAAACTCTACAACCTTCAAGTCGATACCGTAAAAATCCCAACGCCTGTTATGAGCCATGCAATGGTAGAAAATATCCCTCAGAAGAACGCTTTTACCTTGACCTGTCCCTCCAGCAATGAGCATATGGGAGTCTTTTCCTGGGTTCCAGAACACAGTCTCATCATTAGCTGCAACACCTAACGGAAAATAGCCAGCTGATTCGAAGTTCTCAGCCCAGTCAAACACAGCTGACTCAGGAATCAAAGCTGGTTGTTCCCTCTCACGAATTAAACCTTTCTCAGTCAACAAGTCACGCAGAACTTGCTCTGATTCAGAACGGTTACCGAGCGTTAGATGGAAAGGCATCCCGCCTAAATCTTCATCCACTGAAGTGATATGGATGGTGTTGTCTTTAGCCCGGTAAGAAACACGGACTCCATCCAATTCCAGATACTTCTTATTTTTTGACACTGCAGACATAGCTGTCTCCTCATTTTCGACTGGTTCCTGCCAGAACACGAACAGAAAATCTGTTCAACTACAGACTATCGGGAGTTGCCAAGCTGGAACCAAAAAGTGTCAATTTTCTGCTACGACAAAAAGGCGGCCATTCTTTCGTCTGTAATAACTAAGCATGGCCACCTTTTCAAGTAAAGAGTTTCAAGCTGTTAGCTGACTTTTTCAAGAACAACATCATCAATGAAGAACTGAGGAGGTCTATTATCGAAAATGTTCTGAGCGGAGAATGAATCAGAGTACAAAATATTGAAGTCGCATGGAAGATTTGCAATCACCGATATCCTAACTATGGTCTCATACAATCCTTCTATTATTCGTTTCGACTGGAACTCTGAACTACAACACATATTTGTTGAATTCGACCCTCTACTACCCATCTTTCCTCTCTACGCACCGATGGCTTACAATCCTTCCAGTCAACAAATACTCACATACGGGGCTAAAAAGAACGAAGGATACATCTGGGATAACACTAAACATGGTATTCACTACACCAACCCAGTAGAAGCTGTTTACAAAAACCCCAAAAAAGTGCTATCCAGTAAAGCCTTTATCGAACTGGAGAACGGTGTACAGATTTACCCCACCCACATGCTTGGACAACTATCTCCAGAACTCATTGAACGAATGCAGAACAAGAAACCTGACACGTTCAAATGGGTCAAATTCGACTAAATAACATTGAATACTGAAGCCATGTTTGGTATACTAAGAGTATGATTAGTGAAGAGCATCTCGCCAGCCTGACAGCCGACCTCACCAGATACCCGATCACCAAAGGTCCCTGGTACACCTCACCAAACGGTCGAGGTGGAGGACGAATTCACACTGCCTCAGGACCAACCATTCTTGAAGGACCAAAACATCACGACGTAATCAGAGCAGCAGCAGCTGTTGTGTTCCTTGAAGAGCTCCTCGAAGAAGTCACAGCACTCCGCAAACTGCCTGGCAACCATCACCAAGAAGCAGGACTCTACAGGACGCTCACCCGTATCGATGAACTGCGAGCTCTCGCACCTGGCTCCCTTATCGAAGACGAGCAGAAAACCCAATGGCGTTCACGGCTGGACAAAAAAGTCATCCGCTGGGTCAACCAAACAGACCCCACACAGCAGCGAGTCACTGCTGAACTGCCAGGGCACCGCTACATACTACTCCAGGCAGCCTAAAAACTTACCCGTTTAGGACTGGACATAATAGCTGTAGAAGTTTCCTTCCCCATCAGTAACAATGGTCAGCGTATTGCTATCGTTCGAAGGAACAGGCTGACCCTTAAAACGCAAGGCATATACAGGTAATTGAATGACAGGTACATTGTAAGGCTTGTAAAGGTCGAGAGCATCTTGACAAGTTTCAATAGTCTTCATCAAGGGAGACAAAGGAACAAACGACTTACTTGCATCCACCTCATCGTAAGAGGCTAACCATTGCAAGTAAGTAGGTAAAGTTTCACCAGGGTAAGGGAGAAAATGAATTGAACCGTTATGATTCCAATCCATTGAACTCTTACCCCAGTCTTTAGAGTCTTCAAACATAATTAGAGCTTCACCCTGTTGTCCTTCAAGGAAAAGACCATAATCGGCTTCCATGCCTACAGACTCCCAATCAAGGTCGAAGAACACATAGCCTTTTTTGCCTTGGAAAATAATTTCAGCGAACAGTCTGAAAGGAATACTTTGTTCTGAACCTTCTTGATTTACAACAAAGTACGGCCACAAGCCTCTCTTTTCGTAGAAATCAGTCGAAGCACTAATTCTTACCTGAGTAAAACCACCCTCACCCCACGTGTTCTTGTAGAGCTCCGCATGGTTAACATACTCAACTTCTCCATCATGGTTTCGATACACAGGAACAGTGACCCATTCTAAATTCTCTCTTAGCTCCAGACTCAAATCACAGTAAGCCAGTTTAGAATTCAGGAAAGTACCATCAAGGAACGTAAACGCCTGATTGTCAGGATTCACAAAAATAACGTACCTATAAGGCGAGTAATCTACAGTTTGATGAACAATTCTCAGCTCGCCTAAAGAATCACAAGTTGGGTCTGTGTATGCTGCTCTAATCTCTTCAATAGAAAAAGCCTCTAAATAGGGCTTCACCATTGTTGCATAGTCGAAAAGAACATCCTCGTCATCTTGCCAAATGTCATCCATAACCAAAGTTATCGGACCTACGCAACCAAGCTATACAGTCAACCTATAACGAGTCTTCCCTGCATCCCAGATACGTGGCAAGTTGTTCAACAGTGCTAATTCACGTTCCGTCAAACCTTCCTGCCACACCAAAGAATCATCATTCTTGAACCGCTTCAGGCGGTAACCGAACTTGTGTTTACGCTCCCCGCCAACCACATACATGTAATCAGGAGACAGCACTCTGTCAGTCTCAAAACCATGAGACTCATACAACCCACCATCACTGATAGTGTGGTCAGCAAACGTAATGAACAAACTCGGCAGATACGTCTTCGTAGCATGCTTCAGCAGCTTCGTAAACCCACCTGTAACGCTCCCAGCCGTCGCGTAACGGACAATGTTCAAGGTTTCGTCCGCTTCCTTCTTCAAGACCATCAAAGCCTTCACAACGCCCTCAGCGTCCTTCAAACCCAGATAGTAAGAACCAGAAGCAAAGCCCTGCACATGGTTCAAACCCAGAAACAGCTTCGCATCCTCAGTTGATAGCACGGCAACAGAAGTCTTCCGAGCAAACACTTTACTCGTTACAACATTCAGTTCAGGATACAGCTCAGCCAAACGAGAAGTTACACCCAGCTTATGAGCCAAAGCACGCAAAATCACCGGCTTACGGTCACGCCAGTCATCCTCCCAAATCTGCAACAACTGCACACCAGCAGCCTTAGCAGCATCATACTTATCCTTATGATAGTTACGACCCTTACCAGCAGACTCACTATGCCAATACAAGCCATTGAACTCAATACCGAACTGCTTCTCAGGAATGAACAAATCAATCTCCTGACGGTTCCCCAAAACTTTACGGTTAGACTGCTCCACAGCAAAGCCTAACTTAGTCAAGAACTCAAACAGTTCCAACTCAGGCTTAGAGACAAAGTTGTGTTTAAGGACTGCACACTCGGGACAATTAGAACCTTTGACATGGCGGTCGGCAACCTTAGCTTCCCACGTATGACCATATGAGCAGACCCAACTGGCTCTGTAATTGGAACCAGAAGATACTGAGGTAGGAGATACATTTTGGTTAGCTTCGATGTCCCATTCTTCTGCCAGTTTGGGATTCGAAGTCTTTAGATCATTGTATCCAACTAAAACTTTGTTTCCAGAGCAATAATGACAGTTAATGCCTCTACTGCGAGATTGAATAGTTGTTTTCCAAGTATGATTTTGAGGACAAATCCAATAAACAGCTTTGCTGCTACCGTAAGACACTTGACTCGCAGATAAGCTTCCATTCAGTGTTGGATGCCATTCTTGGCTTAGTGCAGGATACAGATGAGCTAAATCATTGTACCCTTCTAAGATAGCTTTGTTAGAACAAAACGGGCAGTTATAGCCTGCATTTCGACTGTTGACTGTTGCCTGCCACGAATGGTTGTTCTGACATCCCCACCAAATGAGTTGATTTGAACCGCTGGTAATAGCAGTAGGTAGAAGTTTCCCGTTCTTGGTAGAATGCCATTCAGCAGCAAGAGTTGGATTGGTAGTAGCCAAATCATTAAAACCAGGAAGAACCTTTTGGTTAGAGCAAATAGGACAGTTGTTGCCATTTGTTCGCCAGCTAACTGAAGCGTCCCAAGAATGACCCCGACTACATAACCACCACACAGATTTACTGCTACCAGCGACAACATCTGTAGGTTGAACGTCTCCATTCTTGGTAGGGTGCCACTGAGCTGCTACATCAGGATGCGTCGTCGCCAAATCATTGAAAGTAGACTTCACTCGTTTATTCTTACAAAATGGGCAACCCTTACCGGCAAAACGGCTTCTGAGCTCGGAAGACCATTCATGTCCACATACGCCCAACCACCACACTTTTTCGTGACTGTACGGTGAGATGGTCGCCAAATCCAAATCAGCATTCTTATCAGGATGCCATTCAGCGGCTAAAGAAGGATTCTTAGTTGCCAAATCATTGAAACCAGGAAGAATACGCTTACCTGAACAAATAGGGCAACCAAACTGCCGGCGGAGCTTCACCTGAACATCCCACTCATGGCCATGCTCATCAACCCACCAAACAACAACTTTACTTCCCTCAGTAACATCCTGAGGAGTCAAATCACCATTCTTGGTAGGATGCCACTGGGCAGCAATTTCAGGTTGAGTAGTGGCTAAGTCATTAAAACCAGCCAACACTGCACGGTTAGAACAAAACGGACAACCGTTACCCTTCAACCGAGTCTTAGGAGCAGCCTCCCAAGCATGACCACAATCACCCAGCCACCAAGCTTTCTTCGCGGAACCAGAACTTGCCTCAGAAGCCAACAAACCCTCATTCAACACAGGATGCCACTGGGCAACCAGAGAAGGAGGAAGAGGGTTTTTCATAACACTACTATTCTAACACTTAAACCAAACATCCCCTCCCTCTCAATGTTTTTCAAAGAGAAGAAGGGGATGTTCAATTCAGAGAGTAACTTGAACTACGCAAAACTTACAATGCGCAGGAAACGCAAGTCTCGTCAAGAGTACCTTCAAGTCCTACGTTGTTCACACGAACGTAGTACAAGGACTTGATTTCAGCATGAGGGTAACGAGCCAACAATTCGCCACGCTCA